>VFQN01007570.1_pt1 | contig 11611 bp, 7 predicted proteins | sample 3512371 | NCBI WGS metagenome assembly VFQN01 (sample SAMN10412370, study PRJNA504923) | tailings metagenome | isolation source: Replicate 2 from Balatoc abandoned mine | place: Philippines: Itogon, Benguet | collected 2017-08-28
TTGCCCCATCAGCCTCCTTCCAAGCGCCTGCTGATCTACCATCAAAGCGAAATCCGTTTTACCCTGCAACTCATGAACGGTAAAGCCATATTTCTCTGCCATTCCAACAGGGTCAAGGCTTACCAGCTCCGGTATCTTCACTTCCCTTACGTCTGTATCATCGCTGAACAGTATCGGAATGTTCTTTTCTTTAGGACTGTAATCAAATACATAACCGTCGCCTACATCCCGCATATCAAACACAGGTATTACATTCTCCGGGTTTGCCTTTTCCCTAAGCTGGAGGTTAACCACGTCCACTGTAAAGTCTGTTCCTTCGATGTTGTACACCGGCAATTCTCGTTTCATGATTGTTTGTCTTTAATGCCCATAAAAATTTTCCTGCTCCTGGACTTGATCAGCTTAGGAACCTGCTTACGGGCAAGGGCTTTCATCAGGCCATGTTCGCCGTATTTGTTGCTCATGCCGTAAATCTCCATAACCAGAAATGTTCCTGCGGTCAGAATGATACCGATGCACAGGTAAGTAGGAAGACCGATGATATACATTGCGGCAAAGACAATGAGCAGCGCCACGACACCACCGCCTAAATACCAGATATATTGTGCCTTCAAGCCTTTGAACTCGATGCTCTGGTTAATTCCTTTATTAATTTGATAAACACTATTTGCCATAATATTTCCTTTTAATTATTTTATAATCGCATCCTGCTACGGGAACGTTCTGCTACCTGCTGCGAGGCGAGTATCACTTCTTTTGGAACAGTATGCCCGTTCACTTTTTCGGACAGTTGAATGACAGGTGTATCAATAACTTCTTCCGGTTCGGTTTCCGCTACCTGTTGCTGCTTCAACTGGTTTTCCTGTATCTTGATGGCTATCTGCCTTTCCAGATTTGCCAGTTCATTTTTCATTTGTTGTAATTCCGCTTCCTGTAAAAATGGTTTGGTAGTAAGCTGCTCCAGTTTGGGTATCTCTGTTTTCAGTTCGTTTAAAGTATGCTCATACTTTTCTTTCAGGCTTTCCACCCGGTCAATGGCATTAAGGAAATGTCTTGCAGCCAGCTTAGGATTGTCTGTATTCGGAAGCCCGTTGTTGTAGGTGTACTTAATACCATCACTGCTACGCTGCGCATAAAAGCTATTGGAATAGCGGTATTCAAAAATTCCGTTTTCCTCGTAGGCTTCCTGCTGCCTGCGGATATACAGGCTGAAACCATAGAGTGTGCCCATCTGCGCTGTATGCTCATCTGCAACAGCAGGCTTCCAGTCCTGGTACAGCTTGATGATGTGTTTACCAATGGCTTCACTGTCCGTTGAACTGATAGTATCCAGTTTGATAGGGTTAACTTTTACACCGTCCTTATCCAGTTGAAGGCCGGCCTTGTACACTTTTTCGTCTGCTGCAAGTTTATCGAGCGTTTTAACGGTGGATGCCTGTTCGTTTTGCAGATTTTCCAATTGGTACTTATTGCGTGCGATTTCCCTGAAGTGAGAAACTTTCAGGCTTTCCATTACAGCTATCTTCTTCTCCAGTTTGGACTTTTCCAATAATGAAGTGTCGCCGGACAGAATGGCTATGTATTCGGAAAAATTCATTCCGCTCTTTTCATCAATCGCACCCTCATCAATAGTGCGCACGTTCAACTCACAATTTTTCATTTGCGAAATGAACGTCTGCTTATTCTTCAGGAGGTTGAATTTGTAATTATCAAGTGACTGCTCTACGGCGTATATATAATTCTGCACTTTGTTGCCGTAATATTCTTTGGCAATAAGATTGCCCTGACGTGCGCCACGGCCATTGCGTTGCTCCAGCTCCGATGGTTTCCAGGGGATATCAAGGTGGTGCATGGCCACTACACGTTGCTGCACATTCAGTCCGGTTCCGGCTTTCTCTGTGCTGCCCAATAAAATGCGTATCTCACCTCTGTTCATCTTACGGAACAGTTCGGGCTTTTTTGTATCTGTCCAGTCATGAATAAAAGTGATTTCCCGTTCGGGAATATTAAAATCTCTGATTAGTTTTTCTTTTACTGCATCGTAGATATTAAATTCAGCGGGTTTAGGTGTGCCAATGTCTGAGAAGACTATCTGCGTACCTTTATGTTCAATAGTTTCCTTATAGATCTCTGCAATCTTCCGGGCACTGACATTTACTTTGTTGTCCGGATGATCACTATACTTCCACTCATTGATCAACCGCATATCTGCTGACATTTTCTTAGCGTAGTTGGTTGCGATCAGCATTCTGCCTTTGTCTTCCTCTGGCGTCAACCTGCCACGACCAATCAATTCGCCATTACCTGTTTTAGCGAATTGCATCAGGTTTTTAATGAACTCACTTTGTTCAGGCGTTGGCTTTATGTTCACCAACGTTTCACTCAATTCAGGCTTGTCAAGGTTTATATGTTTTGCTGTTTTGTAATCGGTGATCTCGTTATAGAACAAAGCCAGTTCCGGTACTTTAATAAAATGCCTGAAGCGTTCTTTGGCAATGATCTCATTGGTTACTGAAAATTCAAAGTCTGTTGTTTTACGTGCAAATACGGCTGCCCAACCATCAAAATTTTCAATGTGCTGGCGTTCCATTTCTTTCGGACGCAGGTATTTAAACAGCAGATACATTTCGGTGAGGCTGTTGGATATGGGCGTACCGGAAAGGAAGGTTACACATAGATCATTGTTAAACCGGCTTTGCAGTTCACGTACTGCAAACAGCATATTGAGTGCTTTCTGGCTACCTTCGGTATTGCCCAAACCAGCGACCCTGTTATGACGGGTAGTGAAAGTGAGATTTTTGTATTTATGTGATTCGTCCACAAACAGGTGATCAATACCCATTTCTTTGAAATTGATACCTGTGTCTTTCTTTTCCTCGATGTCTTTCAGGATTGATTTCAGTTTTCCCTCAAGGTTGTTCTTCCGTATCTCCAACCCTTTTAGCATTTTCTTAGATATGTCACCGCCAAGATCTTTGACAGTTTCCAGGTCACGCTCTACATTGTCCAGTTCCGTTTGAAATATCTCTCTTTGTATCTCCGGTGACTGTGGTATCTTTCCGAATTGGTCATGTGTAAGTATGATGCAATCCCAATTGTTGTTCTTTATTTCATGGAAAAGTCGCAACCGTTGGGCGGGTGTAAAATCATTTTGCCCCGGAAACAGTACGTGTGCTTTAGGATAGGCTTTTTTATAGGTTTCTGCTATCTGGTTGACGTTAGCCTTCAGTGCAACAATCATAGGCTTATGCACGATACCTAATCTTTTCATCTCCTGTGCGGAGACGATCATGGTAAGTGTTTTGCCCAATCCTACCTCGTGATCAACCAATGCTCCCCGGTTCTGTATGATTCGCCAAGCTGCATTCTTTTGTGAGCTGTATAAATCCTCAATGCCCAATGTTTTTTTATCTAAGCCGGGAAAATTGAGGTGGTTGCCGTTGAACTCCCGTAATACATAGCAGTTGAAAGTATCATTGTACAGGTTTTCTAAGTTCTTTTTCTCATCATCCGGTATTTCATTCAGCCAGTTGATGAAACCACTCCTTATCTGCTCGATCTTTTGGTGAGCCAGTTGTATGGCTTCATTATCGGGGACCCTGATGGTTGTATTGTTAGGCCCTTTCACTTCATAAGTAAAGAAAGGGGTTGTATTCTCCAGTGCATGTTCCAGCAAGGTGTATCCGTAAGTAGTACGTCCACTTTTCGGTGTAACAGCGAACTCCCTGGACACTTTGATATTCATTCCGGTGTTTACCTTGAAGGCATCCAGCGACGGAAAATAATTAATGGTAGTGTCCAACTCGAACAGCGAAGTAGCAAATCGCTCGTAGTAAGAATTAGGTATCCAGCGTTCTCCTAAATTGAAATCCAGTAATTCAAACGGAATACGCTCCGGCTGCACCTTTGCAATGGCTTCCGCACTTCTTTTATAGTGCAGGTTATCGGAGAACTGACCGTACAAGTCTTCTGCCTGGTGCAGTTTTTCAACTACATTACCGCTCAAATACTGGTCTGCTGTTTCCCACTCATTGCTGTCAGGATTCATGTACACATGATTACCGAGGCGATTGATGACTTCGTTTTCATCTAACCCCATTGCTGCACTGATGAAGCCTGTATCTACCTTTCCTGTATCGTTGAGGCTATGAGCAAGGGCTTCAATGGGATCATCGGTTATAAACCGCTCCTTAACCTGATGAATGGAATGAGTTAATATATCTGCTTTAACAAACCGTTCTCCCTCTCTGCGTTCGAGCGAGGACAATGCAATAACTCCGAATGCGGTATCTTCCAGAATACGCCTGCGGTTATCAGGGTTGTTCAAAAGACCATATTCAACAACAAAATGTTCGTACTTGCTGTTGAGCTGATCCCTGTCTGCATTGTTGATTGTTTCCCCTGATACTTCTTTGGCTGCTAATTCGAGATAAGCATCACGAAGTGCCGCATAGTTTTCATAGAAATGAATATTTCCCTGAAGACCCAGAGGCTGGAACACGGCTTGCTTGTATTCGGGATCGGGATTGCCAATTGTGCCGACACTACCCATGTATACCACCAATGTACCTTCCTGGTAGTAAGGCTTCAGCCCGATAAAAGGAAGCGGAACTTTTTGTTCAAACCGGAAAAAGCCTTCCAGCGTTTGGTCGCCCTCGTACCTGAAAATGTGGTCAAACTGTTTAAGATAATTGGAAATACCCGTCAGCTCATGGCCCAATAAACGGGCATCCATCCAGTTTGCTGACAGATGATCTACTTCTTTGACATTAGAATAAAGCTTATATAGAAAACGATTGCTTTTGTGCTGCTTTGCGGTAAGCAATACAACATTCTCATGACTGGGCTTATCGGTGGTGCGTATCGTACCGATGATACGGGCTGATGCTTTTTGCACAACCGTTTCATCGAGCGGATTGATATATGCCATTGCCCGGTTGATCTGGTCTGCCGGGGCTGTATCAAACAATCCCAATTGTACCGAAGTGCTTTCCGTCGTTTTTTCCGGCATCGGCAGGTACGTGAGTTTTTTACCGTCATTTTCTGGAACAGGCAATACTACTGTTTGTGCCTTCTGATATAATTCAGTGTTAAAACGATTTTGAAATTGATTGATTAGACTGGCATGAAGGCTTTCCCTGATCTGGTTGATGTCACCATCCTGCCAAATCACTTCTGAAGCTCTGCCATATTGGTTTTTGCCTGGCTTACGCACATTGCCCATGACCACATCGTGATCGTGAGTAGAGATAAAATAATTATATGGGAAGCGACCAAATTCATTTTCTCTTTCCCTTACTTCATTCAGCCAATCTTCTTCCCAGCTTATCTTTTCCTTTCCCGTATTCTTTTGAACAATCAACAAGTGGTTCGGCGCTTCGGTATTGCCGGTATCTTTCATAAGGTTATCAGGCATTACCGCAAGGCTCACAAAATCTGCCCGCTGAAACAGGTATTCTCTTGCCGTATGATTAGATGGGCTGTTCAGGAAAGCATCTGTTGTAATGAAAGCCATCAAACCACCTTCAGCCAGTTTGTCCAGACCTTTGACGAAAAAATAGTTGTGTATTTTGCCCGATATTTCTTTATCGGGAAAGGCTTCATCATATACCGAAAAATTCCCAAAAGGGATATTGCTCACCACCAGGTCATAAGTGCCATTATCTTTTACAGGTGCTTCTTCAAAGCCTGTAATATGCGTCGCTGTTTTTACAGGAAGCGTACTGTTGATGGCAGACAGCACTAATCCGGTAAGCCTGTCCTTTTCCACTGCGGTAATCTGTTCCAGTTCAGGGAACGTTGTAACCGCTTCGCTGATGAACACACCTGAACCGGCTGAGGGTTCATACAATCTTTTAGGCTGAATGCCCTGTGCTGCGAGTACGCTGTAAAGGGTTTGAGGTACTACTTCTGGTGTATAAAATGCGGTGAGAACACTATTGCGTAATGAAGCAATGATTTCCTTGTAAGCTGTTTCTGGGTAGTTTTCTTTGAGCAGATCGTGTAATTGCATTATTTCTGCGTGATGCTTCAAATCCTCTTTTGTAGCGCCATTAGCCTGCCAATCTTCCGTTGATCCATAAGGATATAAAACGGCCTTGATGCCGCCAAAACCTGCATATTTTTTCAGGCTGGCGACATCTTCCGCAGTAAGCGGACGACCGTTCTGATAATCCAACGCTGTACGGATAGCACGATGGTTATCATGCAGCTTTTGGGAAACATTGTAAGCCATAATCACACATTTTCATTCATCACTTTTTCTATTGGCTCAGGCCAGGTAATCATGTACCTGCCCAATGATGGCATATCTCAAATGCCTGTTTGTTTCGTTTTCACTGTTAAAATCAAAATCACTAAAAATGCCTTTGCTTGTTTCGATAAGATTTACCACTTCGTAGGTGAGTGTTCCGTTTTCCTTCATCTGCTCGTAATCCCCATTAAATTCTTCTTCTATAACCGAGCGTATATACTGATAGCGGGATGGCTGCAATTCTTCCGTCATTGCGTTGAGGCATAATTCTGCGACTACATAGGGTGGCCTTTCTTCACCAAGAAGCTGCTCAACCATCGGCATTACAGCATTCACCTTTTCTTCCAGATACCTGGTGACTGAGTAGTCCTCCTGCAAGCTGATCATGAGGTCAGGATTGTTGTGGACGATATACGCCCACAACTTTTCTGTTAGCACACTTTGCATACTTCCTGATTTTAAACACCGAAAAAGGATTGAATAACGGTTGCAACCACTACCAGAAAAATGCAGCTACCAAACCAGGCGGCTGCAACTTTTCCAGTATCCTGATCACCCGCATTCCATTTCTGGTAAACCTTCACCGCGCCAATCAGACCCAGCAATGCACCCACCGCGTACATAAGGTTCGTTCCTGCGGAGAAGTAGCTGCGTACTTTAGTATTGGCTTCGTTGATACCCTGAATGCCATCCTGGGCGAATGCCCCATAGTGGATAGCCAATAGTGCCAGAGCGACACAGATCATGATAACCCTTTTTCGGTTATTTCCTTTTGTTTTTCTGCTGCACATTTCCATAACACACGTTTATTAAAATTTGAAATCAACTTTTCTAAAAAAACGGAGCGGCTTCGCCGTCACACAACCTGTTATTCCTACCACACTTTGCCCTTACGCACCAGGAGGGACAGGGAAACACGCTCCGTTAATGGGCTGCTACACTGCTTCTTTCCACAACAGTTCCACCTCATCCTCTTTGAGTGTAACAACACCATATTTTTGACACTCGGATACAATCAGTTCGTTGACTGACGACCGAATAGGTGAGTATCGAACGGAAGGATATTCCTTCAGTACCATGCTTAGATATTGTTTAAATTCCTGCGGGATTAGCTTTCTGCGGGAAGCGTCAGCAACAACAGCTTTCAGACGTTCAATGAGATGTTCCACTTCTGTAAACTCATCGTCCGTTGTTTTTTCAAAGCCGCCCATTTCTTGCTGGCCTGGTTCATCACCAAGATCAGACAGACCGTTGTTATCAGAAGATACTGCTCTGAATTTCAGTTTTCGTTTTCCGGACAGGAGATCTTTGATCTCACCTGAGAAATACCGCATACCTACAAAGAGGTAATAGATGGCTAATAGTATGGCAACTGCAATAATGTAGTCTGACCATGAAATGTTTTTTAACATACGCTTGCTTTTTTCGTTTTACACTTTTCAATCCGACCCTTTAAAGCCGTTTGTATTCTGTTGTTTCTGATAGCAAAAGAACGAAGACGAGCAAGGCCTTTCAAGTCCAACTTCTTATCTACTTAAAGTTGTACCCCTTGTACCCCTATGATTATCAGCTATTACAGAGTGCTGAGAATCAAATATTTTTTTTAAATTTGTAGTCGGAATTTTGATTGACCGTTATTGTTGGATAGCTAAAAAGCATTGTTATGAAAACAGTAAGTGTATTTGGACTTGTTGTATTGTTCCTGACATCTTGCTGTCAGCTCAAATTGGAAAAAGAAGAAGCGGCATCAGCAATCCGTGCCGAGAAGAATTATCCCAAAGTATATGAGTATGAAATCAACATGACTGATCCGGCAAGCGCCAGAAAGCTATTGGATGCAGGACTGGAGGCGGAGGGATTGGTAACTATTGACAAGACGCAGAAACTAAAAGATGCCGGACAACCTATTGTTCATTTTACGGAGAAGGCAAATCCTTACCTTATTCGCATGGATGAGAAGTACGATAATGTGCAAGTGGTGAAGGTGGCTGATATGGACTTAGCAGAAGTTACGGGCATTCAGTTGCAGGAAGACAATAAAAGTGTTACAGTGGAATATACCGTAGCTTATAAGAACATCACGCCTTTTGCCAAGTTGATGAAACGTGACCTATCCGAAAAGAAAACTGAACGTGCAAGCCTATCCCATTTTGATACTGGCTGGAAACTCGATAAGCAGCGTTGAGATTTCAATATTCATTTATTTTCTTAATCATTTGCTGAAGCGTTTCTATCACGATTTCTTTATCTCTCATTTCTGCTGAATAGGACTTGCTTCTCATGCTGTCATACGATATGTTTTCCTGATAGGGAGTTGACAAATGCGGAACGATATTTTTGAATACGCTATTCAGAGAACGTGCCATGACAATTTTCAGGTCGTCCGCCGCTCTTAATATCAATGCCATTTGATCAACAGAAAGAACAGACAGGAGTTTTGTTTTTTCCTTCTGAACAACTTCTTTAGGATTCTCAACTCCTTTAAGCGGAATTATCGAATAATGTATCTGCTTTTCCAGATAGAATACTTCCTGTGTAAACCAATTAGAAACTTGCTTATGCAGATCCGCGTCTTTTTGATTGAAAATTATTCCTGGCTTTTTGTGGTATTGTTTAAACAGTTTAAGATAAAAAAGTAGCCGGTCCATTTTTTCACCGGGTTGTTCAAGGTCATTAATGCTGGCGGCTAATCTTTGTGTCAGGCTATAAATGTAAGTTTTACTGTTAAAGTTCATATTGATGAGCAATTCATCAAGTCTGGAGTAAACAGCAGCCTCATCCATAGGTTCGAGATGTTCCAATTCTAAAACCAGGTCTTTTAAATAAAGTATTTCCTGAAAAATATATGTATGCTTATCGGAAGGCTGAGTTAGAAATCTTTCCAATTCCTGTCTCAATATTTTAAAGGTCGTGAGGTAAGGCTCATAACCACGCAGCCTTCTATCAACTGATAATAGCCGCTTTGTCAGTTCTTTTTTTAAAAGGGCGAAGTATGTAGCAGGTACTCTTTCATCTATACTTAGATAACTTGTAAATCTGTGCTCAATTAAAGAGAGTAGCTCGTCAATGCAGGATATTATAGTATCTAATACCTGTCTCAAAGGAATGTTATCCTTCATGAGCGCCAAGTCTTCCAATGCCTGATCTAATAACGTAATCAAGCTTGAATGATATTTCTTTATCAGGCATCTGATTTTTGCTTCATCATTCAGATTAAACACAGTGGACTTAATGGCAGTCTGAACCTTGTCTTTTTGAAAGATTACCTGATCATTGATTTTCGCAATTTCACCAGGTACGGCAACATCTATCTTGTTTCTTACCGGATTCAATGTTACAGTAACCAAAGTATCCAGCCATTCCAATACATAACCTTCACACATACCCTCGACTTTAGTTTTGGCGACTATTCGCCATCAGCAAAGGTAGGGGGGCATGTTACGGAAACCTATACGGCATTTCTACTATTTTCGTACTCAATTATTAGTAAATCAGCGACTTGCAACCTATTTAGTAAGCTTATTTATAAGCTCCACTTTATTGGAAACTTCCACTTTAGCAAAAATGTTTTGGATATGCTTTGTTACGGTTTTTTCTGAAATGAACAGCTCTTTTGCTATATCCTTGTAAGTTTTCCCTTTAAATATCAGGCGGGCTATTTCTGTTTCCCGGGGCGTGAGGTGAAACAACCTACAGTTCTGCTCAAATTTTGAAAGTGAAGATTGAGGCACAAAGTCAGTTTCCTGGCTTTTACCCGTTTTTAGGGCGGCAACGGATGTGCTAAATATAGCCTTTTGCTGCTTTATAATATTATCAAGTATGGTTTCAATTTTCTGGCTTAATTCTTCAAATGAAAATGGCTTTGAAATGAAATCTATTGCCCCAAGCCGCAGGCCCTTCAGACGGTCGGTGGGTGTAGATTTAGCTGTTAAAAATATAATAGGTATATGACTGTATTTATCTTGTTCTGAAAGAGTTTTTGCGAAAGCATAACCATCCATTTTATCCATCATAACATCGGATAGTATCAAATCTGGAATCACGGGCATTCCAAATAGCTTCTTTAATGCTTCAGAGCCGTTGTGAGCACCAAATACATTGTAGCTAACCCGGAGTTTGTTGGAAAGGAAATTAATCATCGCGACGTTGTCCTCTACCAGCAGTATTGTTCTTTTTTGCGAATCATAATCACTATCACTCACTTCATCGTAATTGAAACTATAATTGAGTTTATTCAATTTATCTACTTCCTTTACAGGTTCGTCCTTTTCGGTGGGTTTGTACCCGGGAAGTGTAATGATAACTTTTGTGCCGCGCATCTTGGTCGGATTGCTCTCAATAGATACGGTGCCACCAATTCCTTCAACTACTTTCTTTACTATCGGTAAGCCAAGCCCCATACCTTGAAGGCTTGTGTTTTTATACCCGATTTGATAATATGGTTCAAAAACTTTCTTTTGCAAATCTTCCGCAATGCCTATGCCCGTGTCCACTACTGAAAAAATTATTTCCTCATCCTGACCACTCAACGAGATAAGCACTTCGCCGTCAGGATCGGTGAATTTAATGGCGTTCTCAACAATATTATTTACTATCCGGTGAATAGCGTTGGGATCTGCCTTAACAAAAATATTCTCATCTATACAGGTTGAACACTCAATCTTATGTTTTACGCAATAGTGCTTGAACAGAGGAAGGCTGTCCCGAAGAATACCGCTGAAATCAGAAACCTGGCCATGCTTATATGTATCAATTCCCTTTGAAAAACGCTCAATATCGAACAGGTTGATTACATCAGCAGTCAGTTTATCTACGCCACCCTTTATCACATCCAATTCTTGTCCAGTGCCATATTTGCCGATATACTCATCCAGATAGTTTTTTATTAACGTCAGAGGAGTTTTGGTTTCATGAACAAGGTTGATAAAGTTATTCGTTCTTCGTTCATTGACTTTCTCCAGTTCCTTAGTGCGTTTACTAACTTCATCTTTAAGATCAGCATTCCAGCTCCTTAATCGCAGCTCTGATTCCATCAGTTTCTCATGCTCAGTTCTTAATTCCCTGATATGCCTTATTACCTGTAATCCGAACAACAGCAAAAACCCTATATTGGTGATTAATGCCTCAACTGCCTGACCTAAATTAAAATAAGTGATAATTGGCAAACCTATCCAGGGTGTCAAGCTAAACAGCAACACAACCATTTCCTGCCGGGCTGCGTTACTTGAGAAATCATAGTTGTATTTGTGACGAATAGCCCTGGCTAACGAGATAATTACCCAGATTGCATAGAGCGCAGGAATGATAAGCAGATTTTGTGTCTCCTTTAAATCTCCAGTTAACCAAAAAACAAGGACA
>VFQN01007571.1_pt1 | contig 11610 bp, 12 predicted proteins | sample 3512371 | NCBI WGS metagenome assembly VFQN01 (sample SAMN10412370, study PRJNA504923) | tailings metagenome | isolation source: Replicate 2 from Balatoc abandoned mine | place: Philippines: Itogon, Benguet | collected 2017-08-28
GATCGAGTCGGGCGAATTCGTCGTCCTCGTCGGGCCGTCTGGTTGCGGCAAGTCGACCCTGTTGCGTATCATCGCCGGACTGGAGGATCTCAGCGCCGGCGAGATCCGTATCGGCGACATGCGGGTGAACGATCTGGCGCCGCGTGACCGCGACATCGCCATGGTGTTCCAGTCCTACGCGCTTTATCCGCATATGAGCGTACGCGACAACATGAGCTACAGCCTCAAGCTCAAGCGCACGCCGTCCGAACGCATCGCCGCGGCGGTCAAGGGGGCAGCCGACAAGCTGGGGCTGGAGGCGCTGCAGGACCGCAAGCCGCGCGCCCTGTCAGGCGGACAGCGTCAGCGTGTCGCCATGGGGCGGGCGATCGTGCGGAACCCGAAGGCGTTCCTGTTTGACGAGCCGCTGTCCAACCTCGACGCACGACTGCGCGAACAGATGCGTTTCGAGATCCGCAAACTGCACCGCGATATCGGGGCGACGTCGGTCTATGTCACGCATGACCAGATCGAGGCCATGACCATGAGCGACCGCATCGTGGCGATGAATGGTGGCGTCATCCAGCAGGTCGGCGCTCCGCTGGAGCTCTACGACAATCCCGCCAACATCTTTGTCGCCGGGTTCATCGGCTCCCCAGCCATGAATTTCATCACGGTGCGTGCGCTGCGCCAGGACAAAGGGATTGATCTGCAGGTTGGCGCCACCACGCTTTTGGCCATGCCGGCTCCCGACAGGCTGCCCGACAATGGCGAGGTGATTGCCGGCATCCGGCCGGAGCGGATCGGGCTGCTGCCGGCCGGCGAAGCCGGTGTCACGGCGACGATCGAGCTTGTCGAGCCGACGGGTGTAGCCACGGTGGTTCATGCGAATATCGCTGGCCAGCAGCTCAAGCTTTTCACCACGGAGCGGCTGCAGCTAGCTGTCGGGCAGCCTGTATCGCTGGCGATCAAGCCTGCCGACGTCTGCCTGTTCGACCCAGCCGATGGCGAACGGCTGCGCTTGCCGAAATGACAGCGCGCAGCCGATGATGATCTGAAGCAATTCTGGAAGGAAAGAGCACCTTTTCCAGAATTGCCCTTGAGTGCTCAGTCGCGCTTGTTGAAGCGGAAGAATTCGACGCTGTAGCCGCCGGGATCACGCATCAGGAAGGTGGAGACCATCTGCTCGGCGGCCTTGGCCGGATCATAGTGAACGACGATCTCGGCACCGCTTTGCTGCATGCGTTGGTACCAGGCTTCGAGTTCCGGCGTTTCCATGCTGACCATCACGGCCTTGGCATCGGACGCCTTATGGTGTCCCTTCGCCTCGTCGACGAGGCCGACATAAGAATGGGCGGTGATGCGGAAGAACTTGACCCAGCCCTTGTCGAAGGTCTTCTCGAAGCCCAGTTGCTCGCCATAAAAATGCTCAGGCGCGGCGAGGTCCTTGTAGTAGAGGAAGGTGACCTGCGCGTTGACCGGCAGTACCCCTGTCTTTGTCGATATATCCATTGCTTTTCCCCTCGGTGAATTCAGGCTTGGTGTCGAACCGTGCTATGTGCTCAGTGGCGCCTAAGCGCCGTCATCTCCAGCTCGACCTTGATCTCTTCGGCCGGAAAACCGCAGATGATGGTGGTGTTGGTCGGGCGGGGCGCGGCGAATGTCTCGCCCAGGATCTTCGACACCGCCATCACGTCGGCGCGGTCGGCCAGATAGACGCGCACACGCACCACATCGGCAAAAGTGGCACCGGCTTCCGCGAGTGCTGCCGAAATGACGGCCAACGCGCGCCGTGCCTGCTGGGCGGTGTCTGACGAGAAGCTGCCATCAGCCTCGGAACCGGCGGTGGCCGAGGTGAAGACCCATTCACCGTCGACAACGGCACGGGAATAACCGGCCAACTCCTCGAATTTCGATCCGGATGAAATCGCTCGTCTTTCGGACATCGTCGCGCTCGTTGATTAATTGATCAAATTTCTTGGTAGGCCAGCCCGATATGGGCACGCTGGTGTGATTTCAGGATTGATCTTCCGCTGTCAGTTCACGCAGCAGGTCACGCGTCGCTTCGATATCGGCGATGATGGCCATGCGGGCCGCATCCAAATTCCTGGCCTTGAGTGCGGCAACCATCTCGTGATGGTGCACGGAATAAGTGCCGCTGTCGTCGGACTTCAGCAAGGGTTCGATATGGCGCGTCAACAGTCGCATGTAGGGGCCGAAGCGCAGCCACAGGGTTTCGATAAGCTGGATCAGCACCTCTGATTGCGATGCGGCGTAGAGATGGAAGTGAAATTCTTGGTTCTTGCCGAGCATGGCATAGACACTGTCGGTTCGTCCGATCGTTTCGTGCTCGTGGATGATGCCTTCAAGCTGAACGATGTCGCGTGCGGTGATGTTGGGTACAGCCAGTTCAGTCGCCAGGCTCTCGACGGCGATGCGCGCGCGGCACAGATCGTCGAGTCTTGCACGGCTGGTGGCGGGAATGCGCGCTGAACCGTTTGCCGCTACCTCGAGCGCATTTTCAGCGGCGAGCCGACGCAAGGCCTCCCGCACCGGCATATGGCTGGTACCGAACGAATCCGACAGCGATGCGATCGTCAGCGTCTGGCCCGGGTCGAAACGGCCTGTCATCAGGGCATGCCTGAGCTGCCGGTCGACCCCATCCTGGATGGTGCTGCGCGACGCTATCGGTGCAAAGACGTCGACTGCCACGATATGATCCCTTGCTGGAAGGACGGTTGCGGCTGGATCGCTCCAAGCCTTCAACTGTCGTAGTCATCCTTGATGCCAGAGACAAGAGCACGGCATTGCTGGCTCAACTCGGGCATGGCTTGCTCGCGTTTGCGATCCGGGCGGCACCGCCTGATACCATCGGCGGGGCTGCTCATAACGTCTTGTGCGGCCAGCCTTCCGCCCGCATCTCCAGCACTTCGACCGTGTAGCCGTCAGGATCGGTGACATAGAGGATGTAGATGCCGAATTCCGGCTTGAAGATGGGTGGGCCCTTGGTTTCGATGCCGAGTTCGACGAGGCGTTTCGACCAGGCATCGACATCGGACGAGACAAGGGTAATTGCTCCCATGCGTGGCTGGTTCGCCGGCAACTCGCCGGTGACGAAACCGAAGAAGCTCTCGCCGGTGGCCTGCAGGATCAGCACCTTGCCTTCGCGCTCGAAGACCAGACGCAAGCCGAAAGCCCGTTCGTAGAAATCTCTGGTGCGCCGGAGATCGCTGACGCGAAAGAAGCTGATCGTCTGCTCGATCGGTGGGTGGGTTTGAGCGGTGACTGTCATGGTGGAGCGGATCGCCAGGCGGTTCGGATGCATCATGGATAGATGGAAAGATTGCATCATTCGATCTTTTGATCAAGAAACGATTCATGCGCCGAAACTGGCCGTCGATGGCTGGCTATCTCCCTGGGCTGATGAGGTGGACAGGGCGCGATAGCTCATTATAGTCCGCGTCCGTGAACCTGTTGCTGGGAGGAGCGGGTCATGGGCGTTGTGATGAGGGACATCACGTCCGACGAGATTCGCCTGTATGGCGATATTGTCGCACGGCTGGAACGTATCGGTCCGGGGGCCGACGCGCGCGGCGACGTGCTGGCGGATATCATTCGCCTGACGCGCTCGGATTTCGGCGCCTCTTATGTCTGGAACGACGGCAAGGGCATTTTCGAGCGTTCGCGCGCCTACCGGATGAGCGATGACAATCTCAGGGCCTATGACGACTGGTTCCAGTTTCATGACCCGATGACGCAGCAGTTGCGCGCGCGAAAGCGGGCGACGCCGGTCGAACTCGTCATTCCGCACCGCCGGCTCGAACATACGGAGTTCTTCAACGATTTCCTGTCCCGCGACGGCATGCACCATGGCATCAACCTGTTCGTCTTCGACAATGGCAAGGATCGTGGTGACCTGCGCATCTGGCGGGCCAAGGGGCGGCCGGAGTTCGAGGAACGCGACGTAGTGCTGCTCGACATGCTGGACCCGTTCCTGCGGCGTGCGCTGCTGCGCGCTTCGCTGCATGGCGATGACCTGACGCCGCGCGAGCGTGACGTTGCGGTTCTGGTGGCACGCGGCTGCACCGATCGCGACATCGCCCGCCTGCTCGGCATCGGCTTCGCCACTGTGCGGACGCATCTTTCGCGTGCCATGGAAAAGCGCGGTTGTGCCAATCGCGCGGAACTGGCCGCCACCGTTTCCCGCTCCGACAACTGACCAGGGTGCATCCGCATTTCTGCTGATACCCGCACTGGGCTCGCGCCTCTAGCATCCGCTTTGCCTGATCGGGTGAGGAGGAATGGATGGCGCAATTGCATGAGCTCGGCGTTGCGGCTGCGGCGACAGCCATTCGCAACGGCGAGGTGAGTGCCGAACGTCTCGTCCAGACTTTCCTCGATCGTAGCGCTGCCCATGTTCATCTGAACGCCTTCGTCTCGATCGATGCGGATACTTCACTTGAAGCCGCCCGTGCAGTGGATCGCGCGCGCAGCGGCGGCGACACACTCGGGCCACTTGCCGGCGTGCCGCTCGGCATGAAGGACAACATCGATATTGCCGGCCAGGAATGCAGTGCCGGCACGCCCGGCCTTGCTGGCCACCGACCGAAGAAAGACGCGCCGGTCGCTGCAGCGCTGCGCGGTGCCGGGGCTGTCTTTCTTGGCCGAACCGGCATGCATGAGCTGGCCTTCGGCATCACCAACAACAACGCGTTCTCCGGCGCGATCCGCAATCCCTATGATCCCCTGATGATTCCAGGCGGGTCATCGGGCGGTGCCGGTGCCTCCTGTGCGGCACGCCTAACCCCAGGTGGCATCGGCACCGACACCGGAGGTTCGGTGCGTGTGCCGGCCGCTCTGTGCGGCATCGCTTCCTTGCGTCCGTCTGCGGGTCGATGGCCTGCGGGCCGCATCGTGCCGATCTCATCGACCCGTGACACGCCGGGCCCGATGGCGCGTTGCGTCACCGATCTCGAACTGATGGATCGGGTCGTCATCGGCAGCACTGGCATGCTGTCCGCACGACCATTGGATGGGCTGCGGCTTGGCGTGCCGCGCGGCTATTTCTGGGAAGATCTCGACTGCGAGACCGAGCGCCTCTGCCTGGAAGCGCTGACTTTGCTGAGGGTCGCCGGCGTGACGCTGGTGGAGGCCGACATTGCTGGCCTTGCTGCGCTCAACGCAGCCGCCAGCATCATTGCCTTCTATGAACCTGGCCGGGATATCGCTGCTTATCTCGAGGAAAGCGGCGCGTCTGCACGATTTGCCGATATCGTCGAAAAGGCTGCCAGCCCGGATGTGCAAGGCATCATGCGCTTTATCAGCGATCCGGCCACCATGGTTCCGCAGGCCCTCTATCGGGAAGCGATGGATGTTCATCGGCCACGCCTGATCAAGGCCTATCGTGATCATTTCGCCGCTCATGGCATCGATGCGCTGGTGTTCCCGACGACACCGCTGCCCGCCTGCCCGATCGGCGAGGACGTCGACGTCGAGTTGAACGGTCGGCGGGTGCCGACCTTCCAGACCTTCATCCGCAACACCGATCCGGGCAGCGTTGCCGGGTTGCCGGGCATCAACCTGCCTGTTGGGCTGACGGGGCGAGGGTTGCCTGTGGGGCTGGCCTTGGACGGGCTGCCCGGTGACGACCGGGCGCTGCTGTCGATCGCGGCTGCGATCGAAGCGCTGTTTCCGGCTCTTCCGGCGCCGAAGCTCGATCCGGCGAACATCCAGAGCGGTCAACGATAAACAATAAGGGGGAACCACATGCCACCATTCATGACCATCGATCGCCGCACCATGCTGGCCGGCATGGCCGGCGCGCTGGCCGCGAGTATCGCACCGGGCACTTTGCGCCGGGCCGTCGCGGCAGAGGGGGAATTCAAGATCGGACTGCTGATCCCGCTGTCCGGGCCTGCCGCGCTGTTCGGTCCGTCGAACCAGGGCTGTGCGGAACTGGCCGTGGATGAAGCCAATGCCGCCGGCGGCGTCCTCGGTCGCAAGATCAAGCTGATCCCGACCGACGCAGGAGCTGCTCCCGCCGAAGTGGCGAAATCGGTCGTGCGCCTGATGCTGGAGGAAAAGGTCGATCTCGTGATCGGCTCACATGACAGCGCCGTGCGCCAGGCGGTCGAGGCCACCGTCAAGGGCAAGGTTCCCTACATCTACACGCCGGTCTATGAGGGCGGCGACTGTACAGCCAATCTGTATTGTCTCGGCGAAACGCCGCCGCAGCAGATCAAGCCGTCGATCGAGTTCATGATGAAGGAGAAGGGCGGCAAGTCCTTCTATCTGATCGGCAACGACTATGTCTGGGCCCGCAATTCCAACGAAGCCGCGAAATCCTATATCGCTGCCGGTGGCGGCACGATCGCCGGGGAAGAATATGTTCCGCTCGGCGCGCCCAACCGTTTCGAAGAGATCGTCACGCGCATCAAGGGCGCGAAACCCGATGTCGTGCTGATCACGGTGATCGGGGCCGACAACGTCAATTTCAACCGGGCCTTTGCTTCTTTCGGCCTCGACAAGGACATCACACGCCTGGCCTTTCTGCTGGAGGAAAACACGCTGCAGGGCATCGGCGCCGAAAGCAGCGGCAATCTCTATTCCTGCATGGCTTACTTCGCCAATGTCGGCTCGGAGGCCAACCAGAAATTCAAGGCGGCGATGAAGGCGAAGTTCGGCGACAAGGTGCCACAGCTGTCGACGCTCGGCGCCGACGCCTATGCCGGCGTGCACTGTGCCAAGGCGCTTGTCGACAAGGCAGGCTCGACGGAAGCAGCTGCAGTTGCTGCGGCTTCGCAGGGGCTCACCTTCGCCACCGCCGGCGGCCCCGCGACGATGACGGGACGCCATGTCGACAAGGACATGTATCTTGCGATGTGCAGGGGCACCGAGTTCGAGGTGGTCAAGACCTTCGAGAAGGTCGCCAGTGGCCAGTCCTGTCCGGTATGAGCTGCCGGCAGAACCAGAGTAATTCCAGCAAGCAGTGTGAGCGGTCTCGCGTCAGAAATTGCACAAAAACAACGAGATAGAGCAGGTTCGGTGATTTGAAGAAAATCGGACCTGCTCTCGGGGAGGGCTCGTGGATCCGCTGATCGTCACACAGCTGTTGAACATCGTTTTCGGCGTGACGACGCTGGCGATGATCGCGCTCGGGCTCGCCATCACCTTCGGCATGCTCGGCGTGCTCAATCTGGCGCATGGCGAATTCGTCATGATGGGCGCGTTCTGTGCCCTGGTTGTCGATCGAGCCGGTGTGCCTTTCCTGCTGGCAGTGCCGCTGGCGCTTCTGGTCTGCGGGGGCGTCGGCCTGATCGTTGAGGTGCTTCTGATCCGTCCGCTCTATCGCCGTCCTTTCGACACGCTGGTTGCAACGTGGGGCTTGAGTCTGCTCCTTCGCAAGCTGGCGGAAGCCGGATTCGGCCTCGGCTTCAACAGTGTTGCCGTGCCGCTTGCCGGTACGATGACACTGTTGGGCACCGACTATCCGACCTACCGGCTGATGCTGATCGTTGTTTGCGTCACGATCATCGGCGCGCTCTTCGCCTGGTATGGAACCAGCAGGGCAGGGCTGAGGATCAGGGCCATGGTCGGCAATCCGGACCTGGCGCGTGCGCTCGGTATGCCGGTGAAGCGGCTTGCCACCACCACATTCGTGGTCGGCTCCTGTCTTGCGGGTCTTGCCGGCGTCATGGTAGCGCCGCTGGTGCCGGTGCATCCCTATCTCGGGCTGGACTATGTCATCAAATCATTCTTCGTGCTGGTCGTCGGCGGGCTGGGCAGCGTGCTTGGCGTGGTCGCCGGTACAGGCGTCATCGGCGGACTGGACAGCTTGATGTCGGCCGTATTCGGCAGCACGCAGGCCTATTTCACCGTGTTGGTGGTGGCGATCCTGTTCCTGTGGCTGAAACCGCGCGGATTGTTCGCGCATGGCTAATCTCATCACGCTGGTCGCGCTGCTTGTCCTGCCGTTTGCGGTTGGGGACTACTGGACCTATCAGCTCGGCCTCTACTACCTCTATGCGATGGTCGCTGTCGGGCTGGGCTTGTGCTGGGGACAGGCTGGCTTCCTGCCGCTCGGCCAGGCGATGTTCTTCGGCGTTTCGGCCTATCTCTCGGCAATCCTGCTGAAAGCCATGCCCGGCAGCTACCTGATCTACCTGCTGCTGCCTCTCGCTGCCCTGGTGAGCGGCGTGCTGGCCCTGCTGATCGGGTTGATGGTGTTTCGCCGCGATGGCGGCAGCGGGCCATTCTTTTCACTGATCACGCTGGCGCTCTCGATGCTGGCGTTCCAGATCGCCAGCAACTGGAACTCGGTGACGGGCGGTTTCAACGGCCTCGCCGGTATCCCGGCCCTTCCGGGGATCGATGATTTCCGCGCCAATTACTATCTCGCCACGGTCGCCCTCGTTGCCGTGCTGGCGATCGCGTCCTGGCTCTACAGTGCGCCGCTCGGCGTGCTGTGGCGCGCCATTGCGCAGAACGAGCGCCGCGTCGCGCTGTTCGGCTTCAACCCTCATCACTACAAGGCAATCGCCTTTGCCGTGTCCGGGTTTTTCGCCGGTCTTGCCGGCGCGCTCTACGCGCCGCAGCAGGGGTTGGTTTCGCCTCAGGTCGTCGGCTTTGCTTTCTCGGCGGAGCTGATGGTCTGGACAGCAGTCGGCGGGCGCGGCCGGCTTTACGGCCCGGTCCTCGGTACCTTGCTGGTCGGTTCGATGACGGCAGAGATGCGCGACGGCATCCCCTATTGGGAAGTCATTATGGCCGGCTTCTTCATGGTGGTGGTGCTTGCTTTCCCGCAAGGCGTAATCGGACTGGTCACGCCGGTGACGGAGCGCCTGCGCCGCGCCTTCGCCGGCGCACACCCGCAGGTAGCCATCGAAGCCCCCGCGCAGACCAGAGCCGGCGTGCAGGGAGCTCTGACGATCGACGCGGCGCGGGTGAGAGCCGGCGGCATCACCATTCTGAACGACCTGACCGTCGCGTTCCCGCCAAAGGGCATTGCCTGCATCATCGGACCCAATGGCGCTGGCAAGACGTCGACCTTCAACCTGATCAGCGGCGAACTGCCGGCCAGCGCCGGCAGCGTGAAGGTCGGCGCGCTCGATATCACCAACCTGGCGCCTTACCGGGTGGCGCGGCTCGGTTTCGGTCGCAAGCTGCAGGCACCAAGCGTGTTTCCGGAACTGTCGATCGGCGACAACCTCGCCATCGCGCTGTGGAGCAGCAGCGCGCGACCATTCGATCTGCTACGACGGTCGCTACGTCGTTGGTCGAGCCCGATCATTGGGGAACTGGCCGACCGCTATGCCTTTCTAGGCAAGGAAGACGCGCCGGCGAGCGACCTTTCGCATGGTGAGCGCCAGATCCTCGAGCTTGCCATGGCGCTCGCCGTGCAACCGCGCATCTTGCTGCTGGACGAACCCTGCGCCGGTCTCTCGGCCGACGAGACTTCGCGCGCCGTCGACATCATCCGCTGGGCGGCCGAGAGGCTTGGCAACGCCATCATCATCATCGAGCACGATATGGCGCTGGTGCGCAGGATTGCGGACCGCGTGATGGTGTTCAACAATGGCGCCTTGCTGGCAGAAGGAAGCGTCGCCGACATCCAGGCCAATCCGGCAGTGCAGGCCGTCTATGTCGGAGGTCAGAAATGATCCCGGTCAGCTTCAGCAGCGTCTCCGGCGGCTACGGCACCCTGAACGTTGTAGAGGAACTCAGCGGCGAGGTCGGCGCTGGACAGGTCCTGTGCATCGTCGGTCGCAACGGTGTCGGCAAGTCGACGCTGCTCAAGCTGCTGCTCGGCTACCTGCCTTGCCGGTCGGGTGAGGTGACGATCGGTGGCCGCAAGGCAGGCTCGATGGCGCCGGAGGCGCGCAGGGGGCTTGGCGTCAGTTATTGCCCGCAGGAGCGGCCGGTGTTCGATGATCTCAGCGTCTCGGACAATCTGGCGCTGATGAGCAGGGATGGCCGGCTGGACAGCTATCGGCCCTTCTTCGATCTGTTTCCGGTTCTGGAGCGGCGGCTGGCGCAGCGCGCCGGAACGTTGTCGGGCGGCGAGAAGAAATTGCTGTCCTTCACCCGCGGGCTGGCGGAAGGCCAGCCGGCTGTCGTGCTCGACGAGCCGACCGAAGGCGTGCAATGGGAAAACATCCAGCGCATGGCCGACATGATCAACGGCAGGAAAGCGGGCGGCACGGCCTTTATCGTTGTCGAGCAGAACCTCTCCTTCGCCGAGCTGGTCGCCGACCGGTATCTGGTGATGGATCACGGTCGCTGCGTGCTGACCGGTTCGCGCACGGAGGTCGGACGCGCCGATATCGTCAAACACCTGACCGTCTAGGTATCCGATGCTGTGGCTCGACCAAGGCTAAGTTTCGTTGCCCAGTCGGCGAATGTTTGTGGCAAGCTCGGTGGCGAGCCTGGTCGCGGTGGCCGTTGCGACGATCATTTGTGGCAGGATCATCCATTCCAGGGTCCAGGCGGCGCCGGACCGCTCCTGCTCATGCACCAGCGCGCCGTGCAAGCCGGCGATCTGCGTGGCGTTGAAGCGGGCAAGCGTCGCCAGCACTTCGGCTGAGACGGGGTTCTGCTTGTGCGGCATGGCCGAAGAACCGCCGCCGCCGGCAAGTTCGATCGCATCGCCTGATAGCGCCATGAGGGCGATGTCCTGTCCGAATTTGCCGAGACCGCCGGAGATCAACGACAGGGTGGAAGCCAGGTCGGCGATGCGATCGCGTTGGCTGTGCCATTGCGGCCGATCGGCCAGTCCGAGCTCTTCGGCAAGAGCCGCGCGCACCCCAGTCGCCTTGTCGCCGAGCTTGTCGAGCGTTCCGGCCGCGCCGCCGAACTGCAGCGTAGGTCCGTCCACCATCCATGCGCACAGCCGCTCCAGATTGCGTTCACACGGTTCGCGCCAGCTCGCGATGCGATCGGCTACCCGGATCGGGACTGCAGGCTGCATGCGCGTGACGGCCATCAGCGCGCGCTCGCCGTCGCGTTTTTCGAGGTCGGCGAGCGCGCGCAGGAACACGGCGAGCCGCTGTTCGACGACGGCCAGCACCGGTCTCAGGCGCAGCATCAGGCCACTGTCGATGACATCCTGGCTGGTGGCGCCGAAATGAACATAGGATGCCGCCTTACCCCCGATCGCTTCGCGCAACTGCCGCACCAGTTCCGGCACGACAACGCCGTCCCGTCGAGACCGCCATGCGCAGCCGGTCGATGTCGGGCTCGAAGGCGGCGATGGCGTCGACGATTGCTGACATCGTTTCTTCGGATATCAGCCTGGCCTTGCCTTGGGCAGTGGCAAGCGCAGCCTCGAAAACAAGCATTGCCTTGATTTCCGCCTCGACGGAGAAGTAACCGGCGATCTCCTCATCGCCGAGAAGCCCGCCAAGGATCGGGTGATCGAAAGGGCAAACGCTCATCGCATCCGGCTCAAATATCCAGGAAGACGGTTTCCCGTTCGCCCTGCAGATGGATGTCAAACCGGTAGCCTCCGTTGCCTTCGGCTTGCGCGATCATGGTTTCCGCCCGCTCGCGATGCTCGAGGCGCAGAAGCAGCGGATCTTCCGCATTTGCCTGCTCTTCCTCGGGGAAATACATGCGTGTGTGCAGCCCAGATCG
>VFQN01007572.1_pt1 | contig 11607 bp, 12 predicted proteins | sample 3512371 | NCBI WGS metagenome assembly VFQN01 (sample SAMN10412370, study PRJNA504923) | tailings metagenome | isolation source: Replicate 2 from Balatoc abandoned mine | place: Philippines: Itogon, Benguet | collected 2017-08-28
CCCGTCCTCTACCTGCTGCTCCCGCCGCGCCTTCGGGTGCTGCCGCTGCTGCTCCGGCTGCTCTGCGTCCTCACCCAGTACGGACCGGCACAACTTCCTGTTGGCCTCTTTCAGGCCCGCCACCTGCCCCTCTAGATTCGCAATCTTCCCCCGCAGGTCGCCCGCCTCCTCCTGCAGCTCCTCGACCTGACCCTCCAGCTGCTGCACCTGCTCCTGCAGCGCCTCCTTATCCGTCTGCAGCTGCCCACGCTCCTCCTCTGCAGTGCGCAGCTGCCCCTGCAGCCGCCGCTTATCGTCCAACGCCTTCTGCAGCTGCCGCCCTGACGCCTGCATCCTCTCCTCCATGGCCGCCAGCTGCTGACGCACCTCCCGACCGCCGGCCCCCGGGGCAGCAGCAGCAGGGGCAGGGGCAGCACCAGCAGCAGCGGCGGCGGCAGGGGCTGGAGCCACAGGGGCGGCCGCGGCGGCTAGGGCTGCGGCACCCGCAGCAGCGGCCGGAGCAGGGGCTGCTGCTGCGCCCACAGGGGCGGCGGCAGCGGCGCTGCGCACTGCGCCGCCAGCCCCGCCGGCGCCCTGCTGCCGCTCCGCGCCGCGCGATGCTCCCCCGCCCGCCACGATGCGCTCCCAGTCCCGGTTGCGCGCCTCCAGCTCGGAATTCTTAGTTTTGAGCGCGTTGCGCTCGGCCCGCAGCCGCTGCACCGTATTCTCCGCGGCCCGCTGTCGTTCCTCCGCCGCGGCGGCACGCAGGTTGGCGCCCTGCAGGTCGCTCTGCCGCGCGACCAGCTCCGCCCTGAGCGCGTCGTTCTCCCGCTGGTGCTGCTGCTGCGCCTGCTCGACCGCCCGGCGGTGCCGCGCGGCCTGGTCCTCCAGCTCCTGCCTGGCCGCATCCCGCTCGCCCCGCATCGTGTCCTGCTCCCCCTTCACCTTCTCCAGCTGCGCTTTCAAACCTTCCAACTCCTCCTCCGCGATCTCCAAGTCAGTGTTCGCTTGCCCCGCGCGTTTCGAAAGCTCCGCAGCCTCCTTTGCTGCCTTATAAAGCGCCTGGTCCAGCTCCTCACTGGCGGCTTGGAGCCTCTGCTGTAAGTCCTGTACCTGCAGCTGCAGCTGCGCACACACGGCCGAGTTGCTGTTGGGGGACGCTTCACCGCCGCAGGGGCCTACAGCGCCTGCCTCCCGGCGCGCACCCTCTCCGTTGCTGAACCCCCTGCCTCCCCCTCCGCTGCCTCCTCCTCCATCCCCTCCACCTCCACCCCTGCCACCGCTGCCGCCTCCACCCCCTCCCCCTCCACCCCCGCCGCCGCCGCCCCCTCCTCCTCCACCCCCTCCTCCCCCTCCACCCCAGTTGTTTGCATCACCGCCGTCCTGCTCGCCGTCACCATCCTCTGCCGGCCCCTGCTGTCCCGCCCCCGCCCCCGCCGCCTGCCCCAAATCGAGCCACTGCTGCACCGGCCGCAGCCTCGCGAGCCACTGCTGCACCGGCACGCCGTCCCGCGCCGCCAAGGCCTCCGCCAGGCTGCGCAACGCCGCGTCGCACATCACCGTACGGCAGAGTACAAGGACATCCGGCTGCGCCCGCTGCTCGTCCGTCAGGTTATTGTACGCGTCCAGCAGCCGCGCTGCAGGATCAACGCCGGGCGGCGGCTGACCAGCTGCATCGCCCTGGGCTCCAGCCGCAGCTGCAGCGGCGACGGCGGCGGCAGGCCCGGGCGGCTGCGGCGGCGGCGCTCCACGTGGACCTGCCCGTCCAGTCGACGCATCTGCTGGTGCTGCTGCTGCTGCTGCTGCTGGCGCTGCTCCCGTAGCGTCGGTACCGGCTTGGCCGACGCTGGCTGCAGCCTGCCGCTCCTGGCCAGCACCAGCAGCGCCTGCTGCCGCCAGCGGTGCTGCTGAGCCCCCTGCCCCTGCCCCTGCCCCCGCCTCGGCGGCAGGCGCTGGCGGGACCCCAGGCGGCGCCGCGGCCTGCCCCACACGCTGTGGCGCATCGCCGGAGGGGCCAGCCGCGGCCCCAGGCTCCCCTACCGCGCCATCGCCCCCCGCGCCAGCAGCCGGACCACCCACGCCTGCATCCTGTTGCTTCCGCTTCTTTTCGTCTTTCCGTTTTTCCCCTTCCTTCCGTTCTTTCCCGTCTTTCCCTTTCTTTCGCTTGGGCTCCCCCTCACCTCCTCCAGAACTACTTCTCTTCTTCTTTTTCTCCTTCCGCTGACGGGCTTCCGCTTCCGGTGCAGGGCCCGGCTGCTGCCCCTCGGCGCCGCCGGGCAGCGCAGGAGCTTGGGCAGCAGCAGCAGCCGGGCCCTGTGGGCCTGCGCCGGGCCCCGCGGCGCCGCCCCAAGCCAAAACTGACAGATCATGATGGAGCTGCGCCTCGGCCTGAGCGAGCTGCGGGGTTGCAAGGCTGAACGGCAGGGGGGCGGGCGTCCCTTCGTCGGCTGCAGCGGCCCCACGCGGCGCCGTGAAGCCAGCCAGCGGGAAGCCCAGGGGCGGCGGGAGTCCCTTCGCCGCTGCTGCCCCAGCCGCGGACCGCGCCACCGGCTGGCCCCCGGTGGGCGCCGTGGCCCCCAAAGCGCCGGCGGGCTGCACCTCCTGCCGCGGCAAGGTGGACAGGACCTTTCCGTGCTGGGCCTGATCCGCGCGCGGGGGCCGCAGCGGCGTGAGGCCTGGGATTGCTGCCGCCGCTCCGTCGCCAGGCTGCCCCGTCGTTGTCGTCATGCTGCCCTCCAACCCCGGGGCCGCTCACAGCGCTTGGGGCTTGGGGTGGTCTCGTACACGCGGAGGGCCTGCGGTGGGCAGGGGCAGGCCTGAATTGGGTGGAATGGATGGAACGGAGTGGGTCGTATGCTGTACGCTTGCAAGGAGTTAGCTGCGTGGTGAGCGTGTAATGGCCGTGCTTGAAGTGTCTATGCGCATGTGTAGGCTGCACGGGTTGGAGCCGCGGTGCGCAGCCCATGGGTAAGAGTCCCCAGCGCACCTGTCACGGCGGCGATCAGTCGGTTGTAGCTGGGCAGCTGCCGTCGTGGTGGTCCGTTATCGTGCCATCTGCACACGCGGGAAACGGTATGGGCAGCATGGCATACTTAGGTGAGGTGGAGGTACCGTAACCCAGCGAGGATTGCACAAGCAAGTCAGTCGGCTGCAGCGTGATGCTCCTCATTTCCTTAACATTCAGGCAATGCACCACCACGTTACATGCAGAGTGTTAAGGGCAGGGCAGGGTGCTTGGCAACTGTTTCGTTCTCGGTTTGGTCACTGGCCCGGTTCCGGGCGATGCACTCCGAACACAGTAACATGACGAAATTTGCAGTGATCAACCTTCTTTCGCTGCGTTTATCCGTGCTGTGAACGCCGATGCTGATACATTCCGCTTCGCTGGAGGTTAACCAGAAGGCAGTGACAGCGGCAGGCCTCCTTACCCTTATCAAATGTGTAGTAGATGCTTGGTAAGTCGGCCTGGCGGCGATGCGGCGCGACGTCGCAGCCGGCCGCTATTGTCGCTCGCGGCCCGGAAATCCGCCAGAGTGCTGTTGTGCAGTACCCAATCAACCAGAATAGTTGTCTAAGGCCCACAATATAGTATCTCCACGAGCGCTTGAGTGAGTGGTGGACCAGACGAGACCAGACGAGATCGTGGAGCAGTACAGCTCACCACGAGTGTCTTGCTTCATAGTCGCATGAGAGGCTACGGGTACTATTATGATCATGCCGATATGTTCAGGTTTGCGGTGCTGTTGCGGGGCAAGGCGCACGGCACGGCCTTGAGCCGGCTTCAGCGGGTACGTGGCCGAGCACCTGGGAGGCGTGGGAGCGAGCGCAGCTGTGGCATGCGGCCTACACTGGCACTCCCGCCCCAAGCCCCAAGCCAACAGGGTGCCATTTTGCGCCGTCGAAACAGTCTCACTGGAACCCGCATGCCCCAAGCTGCCAAAAGCAACCATGCTGCGAACCAAGTGGCTGCACGACACGTTGGCTGCACCTGGCTGCACGAAAGGTGTGCCAGCACGCTTGCTTCGTGTTTGGTGTCCACGGTAGGCTTTGCGCAATGACATCACAGTCCTACTGCGCCTTCTGGCCTGTCCACGGTAGCGTGCTACGTACTATGCGCTTGAGGAGCAAGGGCGAGTGGCCGCAGTGGGACAGCAGCGGGTACGATTCGTCTGTACTGTTTGGAAGGTCGGAGGCCCCACGGGCTATGCTTTGCCCCATGTGACGGTCAGCATGCATCTGTTCGTAATAGTTGCCCCCGTCCGTCCCGGGTTATGCAAGCCATGCGGTCAGCGCCCAACACGTGCATGTGGCTGGGCAGGCGACGGGAAGGCCCCCCTGCTCATGGCAGTGTCACACAGCAATGCCGTGTCGTCATGGGCCTGTGACCACTCCCTGACAATGACCGGGTCCTGCTGCGGGGCTTGCCGGCTGCGCTGTGCAAACGCTTTGTGCCTGCGCGAAGTCGCACAGGCGCATTGCCTGTGGCTGGGTGCGAGTGGTGGTGTAGCGTTTCAACACTGTAGGCAGAATACTGTTGCTGCACAAGGAGACGGGGGTGCGGCACTGCAGTCCTGTCATGGCCAACCACTCTGCCCTGCTTCCCACCAGGGCGCTAGGCCACGCGCTAGGCGCTACCCTTAACTGCCACGCTAGCGCAGACAGGATTTACCCATGCAGGGCCCCAGTCTGAAGGTGTTGTTTGCGTCCCATGTGCCCGTCCCATGTGCCCGGTGCGTTTTAGCCCTCCCAGGGGACGTCCCTTGCTGCTCTTGGCACCGGTAACCGTTGGGTTCCCTGAGACTCCTGTACGGCACATGCGTTGCAGGCAACGCTGTTGACACTGAGCAGAGGTCCCCTACGTCAATGCGTTGCTCGAGGATAGCATGAGATCATGGCGCCAGCCCGCCAACGAAAGCAGGTACCCACGTGCATCCACGTTACTTCCCTTGCCGGCCCTGCCCCATGCCTGGTGGCCCTGGCTCCATTCTCAAGCGATGCAGCATGCAGCATGCAGGGACGTACCCCACCAGTTCTCCCGTTGCAACAGCACCGCGAACACGTGGTGATATCCGTGTCTGACTACCGATACGCCTCAACAGGGCACTAGCACGCTGACCCCGCTCAACACCGGGACCGGGAAGCCAAGGCCAGGCGCCGACAGCACGCGACAAGGACGACGAGTTGACGACTCCCTTTCCCCACAGCTAATACAGGTAGCAAGACCCCGACTACGGGCGCCGTCGGGTCATGGACGCCAGACAAAGGACGCATGCAACACGTGGGTGTTTTGGCCCACATGCATTATGCATCGCTTGCTAACCCTGTTTAACCCCCATGTCACTCTCTATCGAAGGGGACACGCGCTCAAGCTGTGCAACAAATGCAAGAGTCTCATGTCCAACTGCAGCAACATAACTTGTATGCAAGTTCTTCCTCTTCCTGCTGCGCGCATGCTTTCACTGCATGCCCATCGCCAATGCTGCTCCAAGTCACTCTGGGCAGAGTGCATCAGCGGACACCTGTATACGATTTACACACACTACACGAGCAACTGATCAGCCAACCCTACAGCACTGCAGCACAACCGCACCATGCAGGGCACGGGGCAATTACGTCGTACTTGGCATGCTCTGGGTGGCCATTGGTCAACACGCAGCCGCAGGCACACCCAGGCCGCCACCGCCCTGGCAGCCGCTCAGCTCACGTGAGGCGCTGCAGCCACTGTTTCACCCCATCGCACACGCGGCCGCCCACCGCCCCCACCGCCCTGTCCACGTCCTCCGCACTGCACCGCGGCGCGCCCAGCTCCAGCAGCCAGCGCAGCGTCGGCACCGTGCTCCCGCGCAGCACCGCGGCCAGCATCACGTTGGCGTCCCACGGCACGCCCAGCCGCCGCAGCGCAGTCAGCGTGCACAGGTCGCCTGCCTCGGCCGCCACGGCGTAGGCCGCACCTTGCGCCCTGCCCAGCCGCCGGCTGCCCAGCTGCCGCTCAAGCCACGCGTGCAGTGCCTCGCAGCCGCCCTTGGCCACTGCCCACACCACCACGCCAGGGCGGTAGCGAGGCCGCCCATACTGCTGCGGGTGCTGCACAAAGTACTGGACCAGGTCCACGCTGCCCCATATCGCAGCCAGCTGCACCACGGCTTTCATGTCCCAGCTGCGGCATCCCGCGCCCACCACCAGCTTCACCGCCTCAAGCAGGTCCCGGTGGTCCCCCGGCCGCACCCCGCAGATGCGGGTGAGGAAATCCCCCATGTCCAGCTCGGCGGCCGAGACCCGGGCGTCGTGCGCCAGCCACCGCAGCATGGCCATGTCGCGCTCCCTCAGCGCCTCACAGTAGTCCTGGTGCGTGAACACGCGGCCCGCCGCCAGCAGGCACGCCGCCATGGCGGTGCTGCCAGGCGTGGCGTACTGGATGGCGTCCTGCAGCTCCTCATCCTCGTCCATGAGCACAGGCTGCAGCTGCTGGAACAGCTCCGCATGCCCTCCCCTGATGACGTGGGATACCAGGCCTGGAAGGAGCACACCACCCCTCGCCAGCGGCGGGGCTCCGCGCGCCCGCAGCCACTGCCACTTGGCCGCGGCGCCCACCGACCCCTTGCCTGCCGCCGCCTGCAGGAGCCAAAACCACCCTTGATCATCACCCGCCGCCGGCAGCCTGCAGCCCGCCTCGTCCACCAGCCACTCAGCCACGGCCAGGTCGGCGTGCCCCAGGGCACGCTTCAGGACGCCCGCGCCGCCCACAGGGCAGCCGCGGTCCCGCAGCCAGCGCAGCCGGTCCAGGTCCCCCGAGCCGGCGGCAGCTTCCGCGGTGCTCTGCTGAAGGCTGCACAGCGGCCCGCCCACCGCCAGCACCCACTCCATCTTGGGCACGGCGTCCGGGGTGGCCGACCGGGCAGCTGCGTCAAGCACGTGCTGGCCGCACACCACCCGCACGCCAGCACGGCGGGCTGGGCCGCCCTTCAGCACCTCCCACGTCGCCTGCAGCACCGGCAGGCTGCAATGACCGGCCGCTTCCCACAGCACGGTCGCCGGCTGCAGCAGCGCCGGACAGCGCCGCAGCAGCCACGCCAGCAGCTGCGGGTGCCCCGCCCTGACTGCATGCATGCCGGGGTCGCCCAAGCCAAAAGGGAAGGCATGGTGACGGTACTCGCGGCTGTGCAGCAGCTCCGGAAAGATGCTGGGCTGCAGCGCCGCCATTGTCACCTCCAGGTTGACCTCGCTCCCGCTGGCGGCAGCCGTGCACAGCAGCTGCTGCTTGTCCCCAAAGGGCACCCGCCGCATGTGCTGCTGCAGGGCCGCCACGGCCCAGGGCGCGGCGTGGGCCGGCAGCGGCTGCGACAGGTAGGCGGTGCACGACTCAGGCCCGTCAAGGCCGTCGGCTGCGTCCCTGCACACGTGGCGGCCGGTGAGGGCTCGCTCGTTGGGGGGTAGGAAGGACAGGATGTGCAGCTGTAGCTCGGACGGCAGCTGCGGCAGCAGCGCGCAGGGCGCCCTGGTGCAGGCGACCTTCCTCTCCATGGTAGGCAGGTGGTCGTTGCTGTTGGAAAGGTCTGAGCTGGTGCAGGTGCGCTGCGAGGGGCTAGGGCACGCGGGGCGGATGTGGGACGGGCGAGAAGTGAGTGGGGATGTCAGGGAAAGAGCAGGCGCGCCACGTCATCTTACAACGCACCGAACCCCACTATCTGGTGCTGGGTGCTGCGCGTTTGCTGGACTTGGAGTCGTGATCGTAAGCGCTAGCCGTAACGCAGCAAACGCTTGGCCGCTACACACGTGTTGACATCGACTGCGCCTGCTCAGGGCATCTCAAATCCAGAGCCTGGGCAGGCACGAACATTGGGTGATGGCGTGATGCCATGTCATTACCAATACCCCACCCAGCTCAGCCCCACCTGCGGCACCTCCTGAACGTGCAGTTCACGCCTGGCAACCAGCTACTGGAAAGGTCTCCGGTAGCGTGCTCCGTGTGTCTGCCGGGTTGCGGGCTGTTGTAACGTGCGCTGCTTGTTACTTATTGGGTGTGGGGCAACAATGTCGAGCAGCAACGCCGACAACAACTTGAGCAGGAAGAATGCTGAGAACTTAGCAGGCCTTGTGGTGGAATAAAGTACCGTAGATGGCACGGTGTAGGACGTCTTGGACCCTGAGATCAATCGGTGTCCCTCGCCGCCTATCAACTGCTGGGCTCGTCCAATCTGTCCCATCCCAATTCCTGAACCGCACACGCTACCTGTGTTGAAATGTGAAGCATATTGCCAAGGTGTTAATGGCCGCTATGGCACTGGCACGGCCATCCGTGGCTTGGCCACGGCCACGAGGCGACGCGGCCGTGGCGTCGTGGGTACGGCATACGACCCATGGGTGCGCACGCCCACCCCTGCCGACACATCCCGATAAAGGCAGCCCCACAACACATACTCAGTGATAAGCTGCATAGGATGCAGTCCTGAACCCCTGTGCCCCCGCCAGCGCCCATGGTGCTCGCCACAGCGCGTCAGGCGCCGGGCAGTTGCATGCAGCGCGCCCAGCCCCGTACCCAGCCCCTCACCATGCATGGACTCCTCAGCTCCTTACTGCCGCAGGCCGGACCGTGCAGCCGTTCAGCTGCATGTGCCACCGCCAGCTATGGCCAGCAATCACAGCCTCTTCCGGTGGGTAGGCGGTGCGGCAACGCGGGCTGCCATGCATGGGGCATGCCGGCCGCAGTGCCAGGCGCCGGCCGCGTGTGGGCAGCAATCCTGGCGGCAGCGTGCCTCACTGTACGGCACAAGGTGGCGTCCGTGGGGAGCGGGGTGTATACGGTACGGTGGTGTGCTGACATGGTACGGAGATGGCAGGTGCTGCTGCATACGCTGCACAGCGTGCAGGCTCCGGGGCATCAGCTTTACAAGGGCTGAGGTCCACTCTGTTCGGCCTGACGCTGCAGGTCCAGTGATGACGCCTGCAGAGGTGCATCAGTAGTACTGTTATATGCTCTATGAGCTGAGTACGCGCTCGAGAGTGAAGCCAAAGCGTTGCGAAGTGCAGTTGTGGACTCCGTTTAGTGAGCATATGCAGCCGGGCAACCATGCAAAGTACAAGGTATCTTGGTGTTTATCATGCACGCGTCTGGTGAAAGTCTTGGCTGTGACGCACAACGCAAGTCCCGCCAGCAGACCGTACCAACCGCACACCTGCCACTCGATGGCTCCGCCAGCGTCCGCGGATCTGACAATGCCACCCTAGGTAGCAAAACCGTGTGCTTTACCAGACACCATCTAGAAGCCCTTCCAAAATGCGGGTCGCGTTCCAACCAGCTCAGCGCAACACCGTCGCGAGGGGCGCTCAGCGCTCCCGCGGCAGCGCCGTGCGCGTGGCGTGCTCCAGCAGCAGCAGCAGTGGCGCTGATGTGAACAGGCGCTCGGTGCTGTCGACCGGTAGGTGCCTGGCGCACTCGCGCAATCAATGGGCAGGGGTGTCGGGGACGCCAGGTCCGGAGGACAGGCTTGCGCGGTGGTCATTACCTTGGACGACAGTGCACTACAATGGCAACATGATCATATGCAGTCCTAGACATGCAAGAGAAAGCATCACTGTTGGTATCTGGGGACCCATCGGGATCGCTATGCTTGCGATAAGGGTCAGCGATCAGACCTGTGGTTGTGCTTTGCATGTCCAACGACGCAAATAAATATCACATTGGGCGAGTCTCGTGCATCGCTGCAGTTCCGCGAGGGATGCTGAACCTCGCTGGCCCTGCTGACCTGCTGGCCCGGTGCCCTACCACGCTCACGAGCCTCCTCCGGGAGCCACACGCTCCCCGCCAGCGCCCACGCCTGCCCTCACTGACCCCTTCCCAGCATGTTGTTGACCTTCCGCCCCTATTTTCCAAGCTCTGTGACTGCCTGAACCGCCGCTGGCCCCCACTCCCTGTCTGTTTCGTGCGACGGGCCCACCCCTTCCCTCTCCCCGCCTCGCCCCCCTCCACCCGCCCCTCTGCAGCCGGCGCCGCCGTCCTTGCCGCCGGCGCCGCCCCGCTGCTGGGCCTGGCTGGCGCCGGCCCCGCCTCCGCCTCCGTGGGCGGCGCCTACAACACCGCCACGGTGCAGGTGGAGGACCTGGGGCTGCTGCAGAAGCAGGGCCAGCTGCAGGAGTTCAGGCTGCGCGCGGAGAAGGCGATCAAGGTGGGGGGATGGGACGGGGAACGGGGGCTGGGCCGGCATGGGGTGTCAGTGGTGCCACGTGGGGGTCGGGCGGGCACGCAAGGAGTCTGCCAGCATGGGTTGCCGATGGGAGATGACGCTGTGGTAAAGGCCGAGGGCGCATGGAGGCGCAGGGCTGGGGCCGCGGGATGGGGAGGAGGGACCGGGAAAGGCCAGGAGATCTATATGGGGCAGCGCCCGAATGTCGGCACGTACGGTATGGCAGGTGGCAGCTGGTGATGATGGCACCGATTGGTGGGTCGTGGGGTGCAGCTGTGTTGCAGCACAGGGCGTGTGGGGAGGCGGCTGGGTTGGGGGGTGCGCAGGCTGCGCGGCGGCCACAGCGGTTCGCCAATGTCGGTGTTCCACAGTACCGTTTGTCAACCCGTGGGCCGCTACCAATCCACAAACGGCGTGTCGACATAGAGAGGACTTGAGAGCCTGGGAGAGACCAGCCGCGGCCGGGGGATGGAGTGCCCAGGGTCGTAACGCTCAACTCCTGGCCCATTTGCGGGGGAACGTACCTGAGCCCTCCGCTGCTGGTGTAGGGAGCGTGCATCAGTAGCTCAGAACGCACCACAGGAAGTGGCAGCGCATGCAAGCGCCTTCATTTGGGAAGTGTAACGTCGCCCACCCGCCTCGCCGCCCTACCCCCTGCCGCCCCTGTCGCCCCTCCCGCTGCAGGAGGTGCTGGGCGCCGCCGACGCGCCCGCCTGCATGCGTCTGGTGGTCAACGACGCCGCCACGTACGACGCCGCCACCAAGACGGGCGGCTTCGACGGATCCATCGTCACGCCGTGAGTGGGGGGGGGAGGGGAGGGGGGGGGGGAGGAGAGGGAGCGTTCGGGGATGCGCTTGGAAGGGGTGGCAGGATCGCGTGGGAGTGAGCGCCACTCGGAGGGCTGGCATGCACGGTGAGGACAGAGGAAGGCTTAGGGGCGGGGGCAGTTTTTGCTCTGGCACAATCGAAATATCAGGATCGCCGCTGTCGAGACCCGATGAGCAACGCCTCAGCTGGTCACGAGATGAAGGCAACGCACGCTCGCACTTGTCCTGCCCTGTGCACATCCCTTGCCCTTCCCCTCCCCCCAGTGAGGAGCTGAACCGGCCCGAGAACGTGGACCTCAAGCCCACCGTGGAGAAGCTAGCCAAGGTAGGGGGGAGGGGGGGGGCTGGAAACAAAAGGGCTGGTGTGGCGGGGAGTTCAGTGTGCGGTAGGAATTATGGCTGGGGGGCCTGAGGGCACAGTTGCATGCTGGCTGTGGATGAACTGTTACGTGCTAGGCCTCCATGTCCCATGCGGTGCGAACCTGCCGGCCCTTGCACGCCACCGGCATGCGTGCGCCTGCCTCACCCACCTCCTATGCTCCCCGCCCCCCGCAGGCCAAGGCTGTGATTGACGCTGCCGGCGAGGCGGACGGCTCCGGGCCCATCAGCTGGGCGGACC
>VFQN01007573.1_pt1 | contig 11606 bp, 18 predicted proteins | sample 3512371 | NCBI WGS metagenome assembly VFQN01 (sample SAMN10412370, study PRJNA504923) | tailings metagenome | isolation source: Replicate 2 from Balatoc abandoned mine | place: Philippines: Itogon, Benguet | collected 2017-08-28
CACGAGGTGTTGCCTGTTCGCAGCGGCCACCGCGTGACGCTCACCTTCAACCTGCTGCTGGCGGAGGGGGAGGCGGCGCAGGTGGGGGCGGAGGCTGCTGGGAAGCGGAAGCAGCTGGCAAAGGTGCCGCCGCCGCTGCTATCTACGGTGCAACCGCTGGCGCTCGCGGGGGCCAGCATCCCATTTGTGGCCCAGCTGATGGAGCTGCTGGCACAGGTGGGATGCGGAGCTGGGGACAACGTGAATCCGTCGTGCATACCGGCAACGGCATGCGCACGTGTGCGTGGTCTGTTCCCTGCGCATGCACTATCTAGGTGAGAGAGTTGGCACACAGCATTGGATGAGGTAGGGGCAAGCAGAAGTGCGTGTAGCATACTGGACGATGGAGCGGACCTTGTTGGGCTTTGTACGTTGGTCTGAGTGTAAGGTAGGCCCGGGGCGACCTACCTAATTTGACACTGCATTGCACAGTATATGCAGATACGGCAGCCGTTCCGCCTGCTGCCCACCCGCTGTATGACAATGTGGGTATGTGGCCTTGCTCACCTGAACGCTGCCGTCAACGAACCAAGTCGGCCGCCTACGTCTCCCCAATGCCCCCTGACCAGTGCACTTCCTCTTGTCCCTTACCTTTCGATGCCTCTGACCCTGTCCCCTTTGCCAAAGGCCACATGGCACCCCGAGGGCTGCACGCTGGGCTATGTAATGCAGCACCAGTACGCCATCAACCTGGGGGACCTCGATGTCGGGTGGGTGGGGCAGCGTGTTCGCAACGGTGGGGTGGGCACCTGACAGCATCAGCAAGGTTCGTTGGCGTACCTTATGTACATGCAGTGGGACACCATGCATATGCTGCTCACACGTCATTGCCAGTGCATCAGCAATACCTAGTCTAGATTAGAGATCCCCAGCAAGTCTGCCCCCAAGCACTTTCCGCTGTATGCCACCCACCAAATGCCTGCCTGCCCGCCCTCCGCAGCATGTTCCCCCGGGCGCTCAAGGGCGGCGACCGCCTGCTGCACGCAGCCCTGTGCGGGGAGCTGGGGCTCAAGGGAACAGTGCGGCCACTGCACTTCGCAAGGTGCGTGGGTCGTGCCGGCGAGCATGCGCTTACGATCTTGCAACATGTCACGGCATCGTCCCGCCCTGACGGTTGTGTGTCTCATATGGGATTCAGGAAAGGGTGATGAGCAGGGATGGAAGGGCGTGCACGTGCCGCGCGCGGCCTCCTGGACTCACGTGCGTCAGGCATCAGCGCACACCAGCAGTGCACCCGTCCCCTGCTGCTGCCGTCGTCGGTGCTGACATACATGGATCGGATACGATGCACGGGGCCCACCAGCAAATGGCAGCCGGCAAGCCACACACGTGATGACCACGTTGCTGTCCACATGCACGTATCGTGCTAACCCACACTCCGCGCTTTACATGCTTAACGGACACCTGGAGAAGACATGCATGGTGGACATACAGTTGTATACCGTACCGTATCGCGTCCACAGTGTACGTCCGTCACGGTGCAGCATGCACGGCGGCGGCGGCAGTAGTGTGGCGTTGGCTGCTGCTGATGGTGGCTATACCGTATATTGGTACGGTACGTAGCAGTTGCCTGTGTTTGCGCGTGTGTCTTTATTTCCCTATCATGGCACGCATTGCAGGGCGGTGGGCCGGGCGGAGGGCTGGGACGACGAGGAGCGCGACGGCGATGGCAACTCCATAAGGTATGAGGACCTGGAGTACGTCTTCGTTGGGGACGACTTCAAGGGGGACAGCGAGGACATCAGGTGGGTAGCCATGGCGTACGATTTCTTTGTACGGCATCAGAATTTGTGCATCACCGTATGCTGCCTCTATTCGTGGGTAGGTGGCCCATACGTGCAGAGCGGCATGCAGCCCCAACTGTGTCGTACTGTGCGCCCATAAAAAATTTAATAATTCAAAGCCAATACTATATGTAATATGCCTTCGCCCCGAAGGGGAGCGAAGCAAGGAATGCCGTTTGCCTGTGTCGTACTGTGCGCCCAAGGGAGGGGCCGACTGCCTACTCACAATGTTGCATACCGGTATGCTGCTGTACTGCTGCTGCCTATACCGTGCGCACGCTTGGCCACTACGGTACCTGCAGCCGGTATGCATGCATAGGAGGACGTGAAGGCCCACCAGGCCAGGTCGTAGGCCACACACGCATGCAGGGCTGCTGACATGTTAATACACATGGTCCCGCTACAGCGGCTTCTATCCATACGAGGACGAGACCACTCGTGAATATATGGGAGGCATGCCTGATCACTACAGGAAGGCTAAGGACGCCGCCGCTGTGTGGATCGGCCTGCGGTGCGTGAGCAGGGGCGGTTGCTCGAATGGAAGGCTGGGGAGGTGTGACAGGGGAGGCCTCCCCTGGTGCGTGAATGCTGCCAAGGCACAGGGGTCACTTCAGTGTGCCAGGGGAGGAACCCCGGACCGGAACTTCCTGAAGGAATCACCTTGCGTGTTGCGTCCTTGACGCCAATCTTGGTGTTACTCTGTCGTTACTCACGCACGCACCGTCCGTCTGTCACGCCACCTGACCTACCAGTACTTACATGGAGTTTCTGCATCCCTGCTGCGGTCCGATTGACGGCCTTGGTAACTCCCACATACGGAGTGCAATACCGGTAGGTAACATGCATGCGCCTGCGTACGAGGCTGACAAGCTGGTCGGTGACAACACGCAGGGAGCGCACCCACGAGGTATTCAAGCTGCGGACCAGCTTCTATGCGTGGGGCAACGAGCCCGCCATTGCCACCATATACTCGGGCGTGGCGTTGCTGCTGCAGGTGGGTGGCGGCGTGTGTTGACACACAGTACGGTTGCGGATAACGGTGGAAGGGGACGTTGTCGCACTAGACCAACACCATCACCATTGCCGCCACCACCACCACCACTATACAGCACTGGGCTGCAGGCGAGCGTCAGGTGCAGGATTTCGGGAGCCGTTTCCAAAAGGCACGGGCCTGTCGGTGAGGCGGGCTCGCTCGCAAGTCCTGAAGGGGAGGGTACCGTAACTGCTCTGCCGGCCGGAAGCCTCGATTTATCTGCCGTTTGGGGGAACGGGGGTGAAGGGGAGCGAAGCTCCACCAAAAGGAAATATAAAGCTATGTGCCCCAGAGGCGCCTGCTTCGACAAGTCCGCCGAAAGCATCCACGGCGGGTTGGAACACTGTTGACTCTATGGCCAATAATCCTGTGCTCTCCGGCCTCTCCTGCTGCAGGTACCGGCATGGGGGACACCCGAGCGTGCGAGGGCCATGGCTGCGGTCGCATAGGCTATGGAGGAATGAGGGGCAGTGGGGCGGTTGGAAGGGGCTGAACGAGGGTTACACGGTTGAAAAGCGGTTGGATTTGGTGGTTGGTTGCTTGGGTACTTTGGTTGGATGAGGCCCTCTAACCGCTAGACGCTGGCAAGAGGGCAGCGTCAACCTGTCTGCAAGCAGGGCTGTGGGGCGGCGACCCGGGGCCGGCTGGGAGGTAGGGGTTTCATGTGGGAGGGGTTTCATCTTTCATGTATGGGCACTTGGTGGCCACACTTCATACTTCTGTGAGACGGCTTATGAATCATGTGTTTCATTTACACCAGCTGGTTCGCACGCCTGCACGCATTTGCAGCGTGCTCCATGTAACACGGCAGGGCCGATGCAACCAGGGTACGGTACCCTTCTTGTGCCTGAGAGCTGAAACCAACCTGGACCTTGCTGCCTACGCGTACTGAGCCGCCCACAGGTCAGCCGTTACAGCATAGCGGTACTCGTACTTCATAACGTACCACGTTGCTGACGCAGTGACGCTGCCGGGTTAACTCCAATGGTTTTTTGCAAGACTGTGAGCAGAGGCAGCACATGCCCCATGTATGCCCGCGCGGAGCTAGCAGCCCATCCATAGGGGTACAAGTAAGCACATGTGTTCAGAAGGCGTGGACTTGCTTGTGCTCAGAGAACATGTCAACTTCCAACCCGCTCGCATCACCGCAACCCCACGTGCCAAGTCCAGGCAAACTTGGGGTGCTCAAACTTGAACCCACACATGTGACTTCAATACCCTCCTGGAATGCCCGTACCGGTACCACTATACATCGCAGGCTCTGGGCCATAAACTGTCCCGACAGAATGGCTCACAAGACACATACCATACCACAACCTCCAGCTTCAAAACCAACCATCTGGCAGGGTACCCACTTGGCAGGGCATGCTCCTCCGTCAGACCCGAACTGCGCAAAGCGTGACCCGCTCAGCGAGGCCTCTTACTCCGGACGGTCCCGGCACGTGAACCCCACAGCCTGCACACGCATGCACACGCCTTCGTTTCCCCCTCCCCTGCTACAAAACTGCGTGTCAGCCGAACACGTCACAGGTTGCTCCATTGTGCCTGGCACTTGTGCCAATGTAATGGTGATTGTGCGCATGTTCCTGCTCCCCGCCACCAACGCTTCAAGCAATACAACCTTAGTCCCATTCCCCCATGCCAACGACCGCCCTCAAATGCGATGGCTTCTTTGCGGTTGGTGGGCTGCGCTTGGCGCCCAAGGGGGCTCCCCTGCTTCTGCTCCTCCTGCTCCCTCCCCCCTCAGTCCCAGTCCCTGCGCGACCGCTCCTTCTTGCGCATGCTGTCCTTCTTCTTGGCGTCAAGCCGCTTCTCCTTGCCGGCCTTGATCCTGGGAACGGGGTGGGCGCAGACAAAAGGGTTCAGGGTTTCGGGTTGGGGTTGCCGGTTGAGGAAGCAGGGGAACCTGTCTTGATGCTGGAGGAACGGGGAAAAGGGTGGGGAGGAGGCGGAGGGGACGCGGGGCGCGTGGCACGCGTCGTGCGACTGGCCCTTGGTGTAGGAGACACAGTACACTCGTGGCAAGCAGCAGCCTTGTGAGTCAATAGTTCCGCCAGCCAGCAATGAGCGAAGGCTCCGATGAGTGATGCGGCCAACACACCAAGCGACTGCCGTGGGGGAGCAGCATGGGGCGGTTGGGGTTGGGGTGTACGCCCGGTAGCTGAACGTAGCTGCCTCGCCCAACAACCCCCACGCCGTATACCGGTACCCGTACTGCTACCCCCTGCTTCACGCGATACCGTAACCCCCCTCCCGCCTTGCTCCTCTCCCCAAACCAAGTACTCACTGCGCCTCGACCCGCTTGATGCTCTCCGGGTCCGCCCCCGGGCCCCGGCAAAGGCAGGTCTCTCTGCCCATGACACCTGCGATTCCCCCCTTCCAACGCCTACCGGTATTCTGACTCCTCACGCCTCACGCGACTCCCTTCCCGCCCCTCCCGCCCCTCGCCCCCGCCCCCCAGGGGTTGTAACAACTCCTTCCCCCACCCGGGGCACTCACTGCGCTTTTACGCGCTTGATGGTCTCCGGGTCTGCCTCCTTGGGCGTCACGTACTCCACCGCGCGGTCGATGATCTCCTGCAGCTTGGCCAGCGCGTCGTCCAGGTTCTGGCTGCGAGGGCAGGAAAGGAAAAAAAAGTAAAAGCTCCATGGTGGTGTACACTACTGTGTGGCTATGATGCTGCAGTGTACAACACAGAAGGTGGTAGACCAGGGCGTCATCAAGGTTGGCGCTGCGAGCGCACAAGAGGAGGTGTGTGTGTATGTGTGATGTCAGCTGTGCCGCATGCTGGATGCGGTGCACTGGGCTTTGGTCTGCCTATTGGTGCGCCCGAGGACAGCCACCGTTTCGGCAGGCAGTCATACTATGCCGTAAGACGCGACGCTCTCCGCCTATGGGTGGGGACTACTGGGCGCCGGTTGGGTGGCGCCCCGTGCATTACCACCACCACCACCACCACCGCCGCCCCGCGCCACCCCACCCCACCGCCCAACCCGTAAACCCCGCTACACGCCCACTCCAGTAGCGCACGCAGCGCACACAAACACACAACGCGTTGTGCCCAACACTCACGCCTGCGTGCGGTGCCCCTGCGACAGCACGACCAGTGGCTCATCGTGCCTGTTTTCCACAATTAGGCACTGCAAACACCTCCCCCTTACGCCCAGCACTCACGCCTGGGTACGGTGCCGCTGCGACTGCATCACCAGCACGCCGTCGCTCGTGAAGCGGTTCTTTTCCTGTGTTGCGGGCCAGCGGGCCAGCGGGAATAGGAATTAGGGGGTTTGGCGGTGAGCCCAGCGGGAATAGGAATTAGGGGGTTTGGCGGTGGAAATGCGTAGCAGCCGGTCGCACCAAAGGTGTATGTATGAGCGCACGGTGCGACGTTGGAAAGCGCGCCAGGAGAGCCGCACGAAGCGGTGATCCCTCCTGCATGGTAGGGTGTGGGCAGGGATTAGGTAGTAGGAAAACAGACGAAGGAGGTGGGGGCACGGGGACAAAGGGTGTGGGAGGGGCAAGGAAGAGCATGCGCAGCGTGTGGCTGGCGGGGGTTGGTTAGGATGCCGTGGGTAGCGAGGGATACAGCCAGGGTAACACCCCATTCCACCCAACCCCATTCTACCCCACCCGACCAGTTGCCGCAGCCATTACCCATCCCTTTCCCACCAGGGCCCCGCACCACATGCATACCCGCCCCACGACCCGGCCCACAGCCGGGCCCACCAGCCGCCTAGTCGCGTCGTTTGACTTCCCTTCCCACGTGCACAGCGCATCAACCCACCAGCTGCCTCATTGCGTCCTTGACCTCGTCCGGGATCCACGACGCCTTGGCCACCTCGAAGCGCATGTCCACCTTGGTGTTGACCTTGTTCACGCTAGAGCGGAAGGGACGGGGAACAGGTGAGATATCAGTTGATGAAGACAGAGCGTTTAAGTAATAAGGTATTAGGGCCGCTAGGGCTCGCATGTCCACCTTGGTGTTGACCTTGTTCACGCTAGAGTGGAAAAGGGAGGCAGGACGAAATGGAGAGCAAACGTAATCAGCTACAAGCTCGCAAAACGTATTGTACAGCGTCGTTCAGTACAGCACATGTACATGTAACGGGGGACAACTGTGAACAGGCAGGGCTCGAGCTTGAGAGGCAAAAAGCGGCGTGCCACAGCGCACTAGGCCAACGGTGCGCCCTGCGGTATGCTGACACGACGGTGTGTCCGCCATGCCACCGCCACAAGCAATACGCCACCACCAGTACAGGGCTGGCAACCGGCCCCCCGAAGCTCACTTCTGTCCTCCCGCCCCGCTGGAGCGTGCGAACGAGATCTCAACGTCATCTGTGGGCGCGAGCAGGGCGAAGGGGAGTGGAGGGTAAGGGCATCACCCCAGGGTAAGGGTAACACGGGGTGAGGGGTTGGGGTCGCACGGGGGTAGGCGGTACATGACGTGCAGGTTGACCTCGGCAGGGTATGCAATGCAGCTCCTGCAGCTTACGCCTGCGTGGGCTTATGCGGGCCGGAGGTAACGGAACGGCAAGCAGCTATCAGATGGGCACGAAGGCGGGTGCAGGAGCCTTTGGCCATGTGCCATGACCGCACACGGCACGTGGTGCGCGCCCCGGCAGAGTGCCTTGCAACAGAATCATGCCCTGTTCCTTCCTGCATGGGAGCTATCCCATAGAAGTCAGAACCAGCAGCAGCCTAACACAAGGCGGTCTCTTGTGTGCCGGTCCGTAATGGTGTGCATGTAGCCATGTACTATGCGGCATGCGGTGAGTGAAGTCAGCCGTGCAGCGGCTCGCTGGCGGGGGCGCGTGCACAAGGGGGGGCACACTAGCCGGGGTGGTGGTTGGTGTTGGTGGACCCTGTGTGTGGAGGGGCTAGCCACCCTGTCCATGTGAAACACAATCGCACAACATCCACCAGAGAGTTACGAAGCGCAAGCGGAAATGCACATGCTGTGCACTTCCGTCGTACGATGCGTGAGCACCGCCTCTCCTGCTTGTTGCTGCCATCACCACAGACCCACACCACACCGACCCGCACGACCACCCCCCTTATTACTGCGCAAGGCCAACCGGCACATTTCACAACTCCCGTGCGTTGTGGCCCGTCATTTGTTTCGCTGGGTGTTTCATGGCAGAATGGGCGGCCATGGGTAGGCCGACGAGGACCTACCCTTCGTGATTGGCCGCACGTTGAATTTGGGTTTGGGCGGGGCGGGTGCAGCCTCGCCTGCGTCCTGCCCGGCCGAGGCTGCAGCGACAAGCCGCCGCTGAGTTGTTACATGCTGGTTAAATTGTTGTTGCTGCGACGGGCGGAATGGGAGCGGTGCGCGCAGGGGAGCAACTGCCGCGAGAAGTGGTTGCCCGGACGGCGCAGCTGCCGCGGCCCTGACGCGATGCAAGAACGCGGGGAGCCTTTGTTGGATTTGTATAATTCTGCAAACTGAACCTGCTGCGGACATGGTGCCACCGCAAGGCGTACTGGTAACTCAGCCTACGGTATAATATCAAGGCCACTGGAAGCCTTCGGTAAATCTTTTGTTGCAATATAGTTTACTTGTAGTAGATGTAGGCATCTGCTATATTGCAGAGGCAGGCTGGTCCCCTTGGCACATCAGCTTTCCAATTTTTTGTCCTCTCGTCGCAAGGCCGCCAGTAAATGACGACAGCGGAATGTGAATAAGATAATTTTAGCGTTCAGCATGATTTTGCGGTCCAAGCTCGCCGGCGAGGCCTAGCTGTCGCGGAGCTGACCCGGGGCGCTCCAAGGCTCGCGAAAGGCAGTGCTGTGCATCTAGAGCGACATGGACGAGCGAATAGAACATCCGCTGGATATCATGCAGGACAAGGTAGGCTGCAGCAATGCACCAACCTCTTGGGCCGTTTGACTGCGCCTGACGTCCCAGGGACTTGCAACTGCTTACACCACCCTGTACAGCAACAACAAGCCGCAAATTTGCATGCAGTTTCCTCAGTCGGCATGGAGCGTTATTGATGAGGCGCTGCAGGTAGGCACTGGATAAGCACGAGCCTCATAAACACGTGCCCCAGCCAGCGCCTGCGTGAAAAGGGCCATGCATGACACTGGCGGCACGATCTTGATGTACCCATCTCCACGTGTGACTTCCATAGAAGGGCCAGCCCTTTGGGCCGCGTCACTACGCGCGTTACGCTGCATTATTTGTAGATTCACAGGACTCCGACGCCAGAGCTGTGGCTCTGCCGTGGCTGACGTATCTATCTAGTGACAGACCTGATCGCCAGCCTGCTCCCGCCTTCACAATGCATGCACGGTGGCATTTCTGATGCAGCAGGTCGTCCAAAAGGCACATATGCTTGCAGGTATTGCCTCTGTGCAAAATGACATCTCCTCTTGTAGACCGTCTACTCATGATACAAAACGGCCATCTTCCATGCAGGTCATCAAGGCTAGCAACAGACCCATCAGTCAGTTTGAGCAGTTCACGTGCAAGGTGCCGGACGGCGATGCCAACGGGATCAAAAAGTCCAGGGTCAAGCCCCTCTCGCAGCACGTTGTGGATGCGTTTGGGTACGCCAAGGACGGCCTTGCGCTGTACATGCACAACCTGGCGCTCATAGAGGTGCGCAGCCTTCAAAGTGTACCAGACCTAGATTGATCCAGAGCAACAAAGCACAACGCAACAAAGAGTTGCGAGCTACAGTAGCTGCCGTGGAAGGGCGGTTGCTGCATACACAGGCGCACGGACTCAGGGTCATCCCGTTGCTGCAGCTGGCAGCAGCATAAAAGGCCCCACTCAGCCAAAGTGCCATATATAAGCGAGGTGCTGCTTAGCCAGTTGCAAGGTGCGACACCGCTTGCGAATATGTTGCTGCAGGCCTAAGCATTTCGCTTCATGCTTTGTGCACCACTGGCACTCTTAACGCAGCTGCAGCAGGTGCTGGGGCCCGCGCGACCTCCACCCCACTCAGTACATACACGTGCTGGCGCAGGGTAACCCGTTACTCCTTCGCACGCCTACCTTGCCTTACATATGCCTGCCACACCCCATGCGTGTCTTGTGTTCGTTTCGTTGACCCTGGAGCCTCTGGCTCGTATACGGGCCCTTACATGCTGAGTTCTGGATCATATCATGTAAGAAACAAACAGACAAACAATCACCCATCGCATTCTATCTGCTGCAGGTGCTGGGGCAGGACCTGACGTACCGGCTGTACGACGCAGTGGAGGAACTGCAGCAGGACGGTGGGTTACGATGGGGTGGGATGAACCATATTGTAACAAATTAAGAGCAGTCAACCTGCTGCGCGGTCACGGCATCCACGACAACAATTGTTAGGACGAAAATTAGGACAGTGAGTTATGGTGCCCCTGTCTCCCCTCCTTTCGTGCCCCCAGTGCTGGTGCGCTACCCCTGCTGTACATGTCTGTCAGCCGCCCTTGCCCCGCCTCTCTATCTGGCTGCTACTCATGGTGCTTACCTTCTCACATCCCTCTCGCTCGTGCCCCCAGTGCTGGTGCGCTACCCCCTGCTGTACGTGTCCGAGTACCCCAAGAGCAGCTCGGACGTGCTGGTGGGCTCGCCACACTCCTGGTCGCCCATGCACCAGGTGGGCGGGCCATGGGTGTGTTACGGAGAGGTACTTGACCCTCAGCCTACTCGCCCCACAGCGGTAGGTGGGCTCACCACACTCCTGATCAGCCATGCACCAGGTGGGCGGGCGGCCGTAAGTGTGTTACGGAGGGGCACATGACAGATGTTGGCCTGCAAGCCCCACAGCGGTAGGTTGGCTCACCACACTCCTGGCCACCCAAGCACCAGGTAGGTGGACCAGGCAGCGGTGGGTGTGTTCCGCAGGGGGACGTGACTCTGAACCTACACACCCCATCAAGGTTACTATTACAAGGGCGTCACTAACCCGTGTGCTATACCAAGCCACGGCTGCTTGTCAGAGGGGTACATGACTTTCGATTGAAGTGCAGGACCTGCCGCTGTACTGCACCAGCGCGATCCTGGTGCTGGAGGAGCGCGTGCCCCGCACCAGGACCTTGCTGCTTGACCCTTCGCAACCCCCGCCACATGCAGATGTTTTGAGGCGCAGTGTCCACTACCCGGCGCCTGTGCGCTCATAGTACCACGCACACCGCCTCCCCCTGCTGCTTTCCCTGTACTTGGAACGCAGGACCTGCCGCTGTTCTGCACCAGCGTGATTCTGGTGCTGGAGGGGCACAAGGAGTTCGTGGCGGTGCCTGACCAGGTGGCGCCCTTCCTGCCGATGAACGGGCCGTGGGAGAGGCCGCACACGTACGCCGGCGTCACCTACCCGGACCTGCAGGTGGGAAGAGAGTGGGGGCGGGAGTGGGGTTGGGTGGGGCCGGGTGGGAAGGGCAGTGTTTGCATTGCATTCTGAGGGGTAAGTCGGCGCGGGACAAGGGGCATGCCGCACACGTACGTACGGGGGCGTAACCTACCCGGACCTGCAGGTGGGAGGAAGGGTGTGTGGTGGGATGGGGAGATGACAGCGACTGACTGCGTTTGGATGGGGCGGAGGCGGCGCGAGCGCGCCAAGGGGCAGGCGGCACACGCACCAAGACACACACGCGGACGCGACGTATCCGGGCCAGTCGCTGGCGGGGGGCTGTGGGCGGCGCGGTGGTGTCGCTGTACTGTGCCAGCATAGGCTTTTTTCTGGTTCGGGTGTAACCGTTAGTGTAACTGTTAACATCCTGTGGGTTTTCCAGTTGCTGGTGCGGGCCACGGGCGGCGCCGT
>VFQN01007574.1_pt1 | contig 11604 bp, 7 predicted proteins | sample 3512371 | NCBI WGS metagenome assembly VFQN01 (sample SAMN10412370, study PRJNA504923) | tailings metagenome | isolation source: Replicate 2 from Balatoc abandoned mine | place: Philippines: Itogon, Benguet | collected 2017-08-28
CTCCTCGGTCGTCCACTTTGGACATTAGCTCATTGATGTTATTGGCATTTGAAAGTTTGAGTTGAAACTGCTTCCCTGCCAGAAAATGTTGAGGTTTTTTCTTGCCAGTCCATTCACGGTAACCCGTTACGCCGCTGATGCTAAGATTCTCTTTGGGTAAACCAGCGCTTTTTACGGCCTCAATGAGTTGTTTTTCAAGGGTTTCAAGACCAATTTTGTCTTTTTGATTTTTTTCGTCTTTGAAATATTCCTTCAACGAAATGGTAAAATACAGTTCGTCGGGAACGACCTCCAATTCGGCGGTGCCCGTTACTTCGATTTTTTTGATGGGATCTTTTTCCACGGCTGTAGTAGTTTGGGCAAAAGTAGCGGCACTTGCAGCAAGCAACAAGGCACTTAATACGAATTGTTTCATGGTTGTAATTATAATTTGTTTGTGGGCTATCAACGAAGAATGGGGCTAGATTCTTGCCCTGATTTTTGTTAATACTTCCTAACGTTTCAAAACCATCTTAACGGTTTTTTGTACGGGACCCGCCATCAAACGGGCGTAATACGCACCTTCGCTCAGGAATTGCCCATTGAATTTAACAGAATAAGTGCCTATTTCCTGAGGTTTGTTCACCACCAACGCCCCCACGCGCGTGCCGTGCGAATCATACACATAGAGCGACACCTCGGTGGCTTCGGTAAGTCGGTACCGAATGTCTATCTGTTGGTTGAATGGATTGGGGAAAACTTCTAACAACTCGTCTGATTCAGTGGCGGGTGTTTCCGTAGTTTCAGGCTCAGCCTCTTCTTTTTCTTCTTCGGCGGCCGCAACGGCTTCCGTAGGCTCTTCGTGGGGAGTAATCGGAGCCTGTAATTGCGAAGCCAAAGGTAAAATCGGCTTGGGGGCTTCTTCCACCACTTCTACCGCCCGTTGCGCGGTGGAGATACTAACCACATCAGTTGGTTTACTTTCATTATGAAGTCGGTTAAATGCACTGACGGTGTAGTTGTATTTAGTGCCGGGGGTGACTTGTAAATCGGTAAAGGTAAACGTGTTTTTTCCTGCTTCGTTTACCACAATGGCCCGAATGGATAGCCCCGTTCGGAGGTCGAGGGAGATTTTGTTAATGCTTCTGTAGACAACGAAATACCGGGCTTTGTCGCGCTCAGAAGTGGGAGTATAAGGATAAGACCACGTTAAGGTAATAGTGTTGTTATCGTTGAGTTCTGTTTCGAGGTTAGTAGGTACGGGCGGAGGAGTGGTGCTTTTCCAAGGCATGGCTGGAACAAGCGCTGGAGATTGATATACTTCCTGACAGAGGATATCGCATAACTGATTTGGGTTGTTGCGAAGGGTTTTGGCGCTGAAAAGAATACTTCCGTGCACATTGGCAAAGGTTCGGTTAAAGCGTATTTGATTAGAAACCTCCATGGGTCTACGCCAGTTGGCATCGCTGTTGACTTTGTACACTCCGTGGCCAATGTAAAGGTGTTGCTCCGATACATTTTCGCTCCACCAAGGCACCAAATGCGTATAATTGGCCGACCCGTTGCCCATGCTCCAATACACCTGCGGAGCAATATAGTCTACCCAGCCTTCTTGTATCCATTTACGGGCATCGGCAAAATTTCCCGAATAAGCTTCAAAACCGCGAGAGTTTGAGCCTTCTGCTGAGCTGCTGCGGTTTTTCCAAATACCAAAAGGAGATACCCCAAATTTGACCCAAGGTTTTACTCTTCTCAGGCTGTCGGCGACGGCTTCAATGAGCAAGTTAACATTGTCGCGACGCCAGTCGGCGCGGTTGGTAAACCCGCGATTGTGCTCGGCAAAAGTAGCGTTGTCGTTGAGTGTGACGCCCGTTTGGGGGTAAGGATAAAAATAATCATCGAAATGAATGCCGTCTACGTCGTAGCGGCGTACTACGTCCATGACCACACGGGTCACAAATGAGCGCACTTCGGGGCGGCCCGGGTCCAGAATTCGTAACGGGCCATAAGATAGCAGTACATCAGGGCGGACTTTGGCAACGTGATTGGACGCGAGCGAAGCCGTACGGATATCCGTCACGGCACGATATGGGTTCATCCACGCGTGGATTTCGAGATTACGTTTGCGACATTCTTGTATCATAAACGCCAGTGGGTCATAACCGGGCGATTGTCCCTGTTGCCCCGTAAGCCATTCGGACCAAGGTTCTAGCTTGCTTTCGTAAACTGCATCACAGGCATTTCGTATCTGAAAAAACACGGCGTTGAGTCCGCGTCGTTGAATCATATCCAGCAAATCAATCAATTCTTGTTGTTGTCGGGCGGCAGAAAGCCCTTTGGTGGAAGGCCAGTCCACGTTTCCGACATTGGCAATCCACACCCCCCTAAATTCGCGCTTGGGTTGGGCGAAAAGAGAAAAGCTAACCAAAAGGAGAAATAGAAGATTTTTCAAGGGCATTGTTCCTTTATCCACAATTGAAAATCAATCAACCCCAATACAAAGTGGAGTTGTAAAACAACTTAATGAAATACACGCACAAAAGTAACGTCAATATTCCAAAAATTGTACTTGACTGCTGAATCAAAGTTACAAATACAGTGCCAGAAGGGGCGGGATACGATTTGCTTCTGTAGTCAAATGGCTATTTTATACAGGTTGGAGTTATATCTTCTCTTTGGAAACTAAACTTTGTATCAACCAAAAGCGGATGTCTAAAATCTTAGAATTTGGGAGGGATGTAGAAGTGCTAGAACCAGAAGATGTACGCAAAAAAATAGCCGAGACACTGCGCAGTGCCTCGGCTACGTATGTGTGTTCTGACGAGTTTTAATTCTCGTCTGGCGACATATACCGCACGGGGTGCCAGGTATTGTTGCGTGGGTTGATGTCGGGCAATTGGGAGTCGGGGTCGATGATGACGGATTTCAAGGGGGTTTTGGTAGCCGCTTTGAAGGTCCAGGTGCTGCCGCGTTGCCAAACTTCTACGGGGAGCGTGATGCGGGTCTTTTTACCACCGGCTTCTTCCAGTTCTACGATGGTGGGCATGGCCCATTGCTCAAGGTTTTCGATGGTGATGACCGAGCCTTTGGAGGGCGTTTGCTCCACGTATTGAACTTCTTTTACGCCTTGGTCCAGTTTATAATTTTCGTAAAACCACCCTTTCCAGTACCAGCCAAGGTCTTCGCCAGCGGCATCTTCGATGGTTCGGAAGAAGTCATAAGGTGTGGGGTGTTTGAAAGCCCAGCGTTTTACGTATTGTTTGAAGGCATAGTCAAATCGGTCGCGACCCAGTACTACTTCACGCAGGAGCTTAAGCCCGATCGCGGGTTTATAGTACGCATCCCAGCCCAGATTGGTTGCTTTGATTACATCTGGTACGGTTAGGATAGGGTCGGCACCGTCGCGGAACAGCGTAGGAGCGAGATTCTGCATATCGTCCAGACGGTCGCGGTTGTATTCGCCATCGTTGAAGGCCTCGGTCGAAAGCATATTGATAAAGGTGTTAAAGCCTTCGTCCATCCACGCAAATTTACGTTCGTTGTTGCCCACAATCATCGGAAACCAAGTATGTCCGAATTCGTGGTCTGTTACGCCCCAAAGTGATTCTTTTTTGTCGTTGTGTGCGCAAAAAACAATGCCTGGGTATTCCATGCCGCCCACGATGCCCGCCACGTTGGTGGCCACGGGATAAGGAAATTCCATGAGGTATTTGGAATAAAATTCCAGACAACCTTTCACGTATTCTGTCGAGCGGCCCCAACCATCGTTACCGTCGTTTTCGGCGGTGTACAATGATTGTGCGATAGCGGGTTTACCGCTTGGTAAGTTCATTTTGGCGGCATCCCACACAAAGGCGCGGGAGGTAGCCCAGGCTACGTCGCGGGCGTTTTGGCAACGGAATTTCCACGTAATCATGCCCGAATCTTTGGGGCGAGATTTTTTCTCTTTTATTTCTTTCGCGCTGCGAATCATCACGGTTTTGTCGCTTTTGCGGGCTTCTTCCATGCGTTTTATTTGCTCTGAGGTCATTACGTCCGACGGGTTGAGCAGTTCTCCTGAGCCGCCCACAATGTGGTCCCAAGGCACGGTTACACTGTATTCATAGTCGCCGTAATTGAGGTAAAACTCTCCCGCACCAATGTACGGAAGTACGTTCCACCCCTCGATGTCGTCAAATACGCACATGCGGGGGTACCATTGGGCGATTTCGTAAATGGTACCGTTTTTGGTGTCCAGTTTTCCCATGCGGTCGGAGGCATACGTGGGAATTTTGAAAGAATAACTCACTTTTATTTTCAGCACATCGCCCGTGGGCTTTACCGCGTCGGAGAGGCGGATTTGCATACGGGTATCGTCGATGATAAAATCGGCAGGGGCATATTTCCCCTTTCCTTGCTGAATGCTCACCGCACTGATGGTATAGCCGCCTTCAAAACCCATATTGCCGTAGCGCCCGCCGTTGAGGGGGGTGGTTTTACCGCTGCGCGAATTGTCGTTGAAAGCATTTTGGTCAAGTTGCAGCCACACAAAAGGGAGCGCTTCGGGGCTGTTGTTGGTATAAGTGATTTCTACCTCACCCCCAATGGTATTGGCGGCTTCGTCGAGGGTGACGGCGATTTTATAATCGGCGCGGTTTTGCCAATAGCGAGGGCCTGGCGCGCCGCTGCCCGTACGGGACTCATTGGCAGGTTGGTAATTAAATAAGGGATTGAACAATACGTGCGCGTCGTATTTCGTGGTGGGGTTTTGAGCTTGCGCCATCGCCGCAAGACTTACCAGAAATAAAAAACTAAGTTGACGAAACATTATAAATGAATTTATGATGTGCATTGGTCGATGGGTTGTTTTTTCTATCCTGAAAATACCCGATAGAAAATGAGTCATCGAAACTTCTACAGAATGAATTTGCTGAAAAACGAAGGTAAGGCAGAATTGTTGTAAAAAGTAAAAACAGAACCATAATCAACAAAATCAGGCGTATTTTCACCCAATTTGGAGGAGAAATGAATCTGTGAGGGTAAAGATTGGTTTACTGGGTATCATGTCTTAAATCGACAATCATAACTAACAATGGCTCTCAATAAAATTCCCGTCAATCTTATCACTGGTTTTTTGGGCGTTGGCAAAACAACGGCGCTGCAAAATATTCTTAAACGCAAACCTGCCGATGAGCGTTGGGCCGTCATTATCAATGAATTTGGGGCGGTTTCAATCGACCATACGCCGTTTGCGGGAGCAGATGAGAATGGTTTGGTGGTCAAAGAGGTGGCGGGTGGATGTATTTGTTGCACGGCCAATTTGCCGATGCAAATGACGCTGACGTTGGTACTGCGTCAAGTAAAACCTCACCGTATTTTGATTGAACCGACAGGCATGGGGCATCCTGAGGCAATTTTGGATATGCTGCGCGGAAAATTTTTGAAAGATGTGCTTGACATTCGAGCTACTGTCTGCTTGGTAGACCCGCGTCAGTGGGACAATGAAGATTATCGGGAACACGAAACGTTTATTGACCAAATTACCTTGGCCGATGTGCTCATTGCTAACAAGGTTGATTTGGCTGGCGAGGCGCTGACGCAGGATTTTCTGGAATGGGGCAAGGCGCTTTTTCCGCCTAAAATTTTAATCGGGGCCGTAGAGCACGGTGACATTGACCCCAACTGGCTCAATATTGAGCCTTTCCCAAACCGAAAAGCCCTGCATCCTCATGCGCACGAACACGAGCATCACCACCATCACCCTTCGGAAGAATTGCCAATTCCTGAAGTGGGCAAGCCGCTTATGCGTGAAAGTCACGGGTTGGGACGGTATAGTTGTGGATGGGTATTCTCGCCCGATGAAGTTTTTGAATTGCCCAAACTTAAAGCATGGATTGCTTCCCTAAAAAACGTAGAACGCGTAAAAGGCGCTTTCAGAACGGGTGTGGATTGGGTGTTGATCAATGCCGTACGCGGAGAGTTTACGATTGAATACTTAGCATACCGCCGCGACAGCCGTGTAGAGTGTATTTCGGCTAATCCACTGCCTTGGAAAACCCTGGAGGATGGCCTAAAAGGGTGTCTCTTGAATGTTTCAGAAATGAAAACCGTCTAAAATTGTGAGAGAAAAAGGTTGGATTGTAATTGCAGCCGTTTTGTCTGCTTTGGCAGTATATTTACTGTATGCTTTCTTCCAACCGATTTATACTTACTCCTTGCTCGACCTGCGCTATGATGCGCATCAATACGCCAAGGCCTTTGATTATTTCAAAGGATTTACCGTAAATTATAAAGTGTCATTCCCGTTCAATACGCGAATTCTAATGCCTTGGCTGGCGGCATATTTGCCTTTTAATGACCTTGTTACGGCATTTGTTTGGCTGAATGGCTTCTTTATATTGGCTACCATCGGGCTGTTGACTTGGATTTGGTTAAAACTCAACATTAGGCTTTTTTGGATTGCAATTGCCCTTTTCTGGATTTTATTTCATTGGAAAGGCTTGGTGCGAATGTATTTGCCCGACCCCGTAACGGCGGATGTTGGCGGATATTTTTTGCTGACGTCTTTTTTAGCGCTTTTACTTCTTGAAGAAAAGAAGCTTTCGAAGGCTTGGCTCAATTGCTTGTTTGTTTTAATCGCTGTTTTGGGTACACTTCAAAAGGAGGCCTTTATCGCCGTTTTAGGAATGACAGCCTTGCTTACTGGGAAGAATTCAGATACCGCTGGCATCACAAAGCCGCTGCTCTTATCTTTTTTTCTGTCCATGGCTGTTTACTGCCTTGTTGTTTTCTTCTTTTCTGCTGCCTATACCGACTGGCGAAATAACTCTATTGTCAGTGTTTTACGAGGAATGAAGCGTTATGCCGAGCATCCCGATTTATTTTTGAGCGTACCCGTCAGTTGGTTATTGGCGTACGGAACATTTTGGTTGGCTCTCCTTTCAACTCCTAAATCCCCGCCTAATCTCTTATTTCTACGAACTTCTCGTGCATCACCCCTCGCTCTTCACTTCTTCCTTTGGCTTTTTCTGAGCGTTTTTGGTGGGGGCGATACGGCGCGAATTTTGTACAACGGAATGCCGTTTGTGCTGACTTTTTTATTACTGAAACTGAACCGACTCCCTACCTGGATGGGCGGGTATGTGCTACTCACGTCGTTGCCATTGATGAGATTGTTTCAATTAGAACCCGATTTGGGGCGCTATCCAAAGGAGATGCCGCAATGGTGCGTTGAATGTTGGTCGATGACCGAAAGTTGGGGGTATTGGGTGTATGCCGTCGCTGTTTTAGCGGGCTATTACTACCTTTCGCGTCGTTTGGGAGCCATCTGTTCCGATGAGTCGAATGAAGTAAATGCCTTGCGCTAACCTACTTACATCGAAAGAAACTTCTGATGTAAATTGAGCAACTGATTGACTTTTAATGATTTGTCCGTTGATGGTGATGATTTCTAATTGCCCCGTTACAGGAACTTGTGCATAGAGAAAGTTTGAAGTTGGATTGGGGTAAACGATTAATTCCAGTGTTTCGACGGGAGGATTGACTTTGGGCGAAGTGTTTTTTAAGTACTTGATGCCGCCTGTGTTGCTACCGATGAGTAATTCGGGAAGTTGGTCGCCATCCAAATCTCCGACGGCGGGAAAGAGTCCAGCTCCTATTCTCAAAAACGCTGTTTTTCCTACAAATTCGTTAAAAATCAAATTGGTATCACTCTTTAACGTTGCGTTGGGCGTGGTGAAATTTTGGTATACCCGCAATCGTCCCAACAAATCTCCCAGAACAAGTTCAGGCTTTCGGTCGCCGTTGAGGTCGGCTACGGCCATCCCTTGTGAACGTTTGTTGAAATCGACATCCAAACCACCAAATACATTCGTTTTGAGTTCATACACGGGCGCAAGGGTACTGCCAGTGTTTCGATGAAATTCTACATTGCCCGAGTTTTTACTGACCAGCACATCCAAATTCCCATCTTGGTCAATGTCGTAGTAAAGCAAATTTTCGCCGTTGGAGAAGTTGGTTGGATTGGGAAGTTTGCTCAAACGGGTGGTGTCGAGTTGCATCGCCGCTCCTCGGGGGGCTTTGTTGGGCACAAATCGAATGTCCATGCCTTTAAAAGTATTGGCCCAAAAGCCCAAATCAAGTGTTCCGTCGCCGTTTAGGTCGGCAAAAAACGGCTTTGTATTGACTGGCATGAGGTTTTCTTTGCTAAAAAGTTGGTTGCTCAGGTTCAGAAAATCGGTGCTGACCAACTCAAACTGAGCTTGGGTGGCCGTCCCCGTATTTCGATACAATTGAAGACTTGACCGATAGCCAGTTTGCGTACGCGCCCCCCCATAACCTACCACTAAATCTAAGTCGCCGTCGCCGTCAATATCGGCAAGGGCTGGCGTGGCGTTTTCTCCTAGATCAATCATCCCGTCTTGTAAAAAGTCAGGTTGGCGATACACAAAGTTAGGCTTTAGTGCCGTGCCTTCGTTACGGTAAAACCAATTGGATTGCCGTAAATTGATGAGTGAATTGCTGGCAATATCCGTACTGCTTGGCGAGGCTACCAAATCCTGAATCCCGTCGCCGTCCAAATCTTCGATGTAGGCCGAAGGGAAAATGGGGTAGTTAATGGAGGCTTGGGCTGGAAAATTTGATTGTACACTGCCAATCAGCGCCGCCATGCCGTTGCCACCTACGTTTTTGAGCAACGTCAGGTTATCGCAGGCAACGTGGCCGTGTAAAATATCCTTGCGGCCATCGCCGTCAATATCGCCAACCCAAAGGGTATTGCCAGCGTGCTGAATTTTGGCGTTTGACAAAGGCCCGCCCAATGCTTCGCTGAGGGTTGCAGCGTTTGTGCGTACTTGTTCTGGAGCTTGCACTTCTGTGTCAGCGGGTTCCAGATTGAGTTCATATTTGTCGCACGAAGACGTAGCCGCAAAACGGCCCCAATTGGTGGTTACTTTTCGGAAGACAAACGGCTGCGTGCTGTTTTGCTCTTTGCTTAAATTTTGGTGTAGTTCCAAAGAAGCGCCCGTAAAATCGAAGGTAAGAATGTCGATATCGCCATCATCGTCGACGTCGGTAATAGCAGGTAAATCGGTGGACGGAACGTAAAGATTGATGTTTCCAGAAAAACCTTGCGTCAGAAGAGGGTCGGCTACAAGCGACCAGGAAAAACCATCAGCGGCGGGAATATTGCGGAAAACACGAATACCCGCCACCGTACTGGTAAACAAATCTTTGCGGCCATCGCGATCATAATCGACCAGCAACATCCAATACAGCATATTGGATGGGAATTTTGCTTCGTATTGGGGAGCATGCTGCCAAGTGATTGCGTTGGCTTGGCGAACGGCCAAAAAAGTAGACACCTGCTGATTGCCACGGTCGAAGATGACCAAATCTTCCGTGGCGTCGTCGTTGAGGTGCATTTTTGAGAATTGGGCACTGTTGAGGCCGCCCGCCCAAGGGTTGACGATGGGGGCGTTGTTTTTGAGAACTTTAGCGGAGTTATCCCAACGAAATGAAAACGTTTGACCAAACGATTTAAACCCAATCAGCACGCAAATGGAGCAAACGCTCAGCGGCACAGACCAGCGCAGAAAACCACGTAAAATCATCTCAGAATGTATAATCTGCCTCATTCGCATTCAATTTTTTCTATAATAAACCGTTCTAAACAAAAAACGTTTTTATGTTCCAAAAAGTGTTCGTCCTGTGGGTCAAAACAGGGCTTGTTTGCGTATTTTTTCTCCTTTCATATTCTTCTGTTGCCCAACAAAAATACCATAATCTGGTCTTGGAAGGCGGTGGTATTCGCGGGATTGCCTACTGCGGAGCGATTCAAGAATTGGAACAGCGCGGCTTGTTGAAAGATATTCGCCGTGTGGGCGGCACGTCGGCAGGAGCTATTCAGGCGTCGTTGCTAGCGGTGGGCTATTCGGCGGCGGAGCTGACTGAGTTGGTTTCGGAAATGAAAATTCAATCCTTTAACGATGGGCAATACATTTTTGTGGGTGGCACACAGCGTTTGATTGAACGTTTTGGTTGGTATAAGGGAGACGCTTTTCGTAAGTGGATAGCCCAGAAGATAGAACAAAAAACGGGTGTTACCCATTTGACTTTTGGTCAATTGCACGCGCTTACCCAACGAGATAGTTGCTACAAAGACTTGTATGTGACGGTAACGAACCTGACCAAACAAAAGTCGATGGTGCTTTCGTACGAGAAATTCCCCGACTTAGCCATTGCCGATGCCGTGCGGGCCTCTATGTCGATTCCGTTGTATTATTGCGCCGTTTTTATGGATAGTACGGGTCGATTTCATCAACGCCCGCCGCGCACGATTCCAGCCGATGTGTTGGTCGATGGCGGCTTGTTGATGAATTATCCCATCGGGCTTTTTGACCAAAATCGTTATTTAAGCACCCCGCAGCCTAATCTGATGCCCGAAACGCCCGTTTTCAACGCCGAAACCTTGGGGTTGAGGCTCGAAAGTGCCGAGCAAATCAAAGCATATTCCCAAAATTTTGAGTTGGCGTCTTATCCCATTCGAAGTTTCAAAACTTACATGGGTGCCTTCTATACCTTGGTGTCTGAGGCGGCCAACCGCTACAATTTTCGCCCCGAAGATTTGAAACGGACCATTTCGATTGATTTTCAGAACATTGGGGCTAAAGTGCGAAAGCTATCAGAGGCCGAGAAAAATGTGTTGATTGGGAGCGGGAAAAAATGCGTGGGTGATTTTTGCACTCCTTCGACCGTCGTTTCACAAAACTGATTTCAGTTCATCCAGATGCTGTACGTCGTAGGTAGCTTGTTGGTCAAAAACCAATTTCTTGGGGTTATAAAAGGCGGCGTCCATCCCAAAACGTAATGCACCTAGAATGTCCGCTTGCCAATTGTCACCAATCATCAGACTTTCGTGGGGTTGGGCGTTAGCGGCTTGTAATGCATACGCAAAAATCTGTGCGTCAGGTTTTTTTGCTCCCGCTTTTTCATTGGTCACCACCTGTTGAAAATAATGATGAATGCCCGAACTTTGCATTTTAGACGCCTGAATTGAATCAAAACCGTTTGTAACGATGTGGAGTTGGTAATCTTTGCTTGCACAATACTCCAACAGCTCAACGGCTCCGTCGAGCAAGTGCGATTTTTGCGGAAGTAATTTTAAATATTCTTCGCCCAAAGCGCTGCCAAAAGCTACATTTTTAACGTTCAGAGCTTCAAAAACGAGCCGGAAGCGGTGCTCACGAATATAACTATGGGCAATACGGCCATGATCAAAATCGTCCCACAGTTTTGTGTTGATTTCGAGGAATGCCCGCACAAAATCCCCCAGCGACATCACCCCGTGATTGATGAGTTCAAAGCCGTGGTAAATATCGGTCAATGATTCGGCCGAATTGCGCTCAAAATCCCACAGCGTGTGGTCAAGATCAAAAAATAGGTGTTTGTATTTTGGCATTGAATAACGAGTTTTGTGCAAATCTACAAACAAGAATGATGTCTGCTCTCATCCTCTCCGAAATCTTCATTTATCCTATAAAATCGTTGGGGGCGATTCGCCTCACGCACGCTCAGGTGGAAGAGCGCGGCCTGCGCTACGACCGCCGCGGGGTTATTAGTGACGATAACAACCGGTTTGTGACCCAG
>VFQN01007575.1_pt1 | contig 11604 bp, 13 predicted proteins | sample 3512371 | NCBI WGS metagenome assembly VFQN01 (sample SAMN10412370, study PRJNA504923) | tailings metagenome | isolation source: Replicate 2 from Balatoc abandoned mine | place: Philippines: Itogon, Benguet | collected 2017-08-28
CGGATCTGCCGCCAGCGCCGCTGGACGTTGTTGACCTGCTGCCACGTCACATTGCGCGTGGGAAACACGGCATCCAGGAAGTTGACCCGCATCGAACGGCGTCGGGACCGGAGCAGCAAGGCCGCGGACTCAGGCAACGCGACCAGGCGGGGACGGGGAAGCGGTTTGCGATAGGTCCCGATGCCCGACACTGTCTTGATCGTGGCATTGATCTCGACAACGTTGGTGCTGAGGTCGATGTCGGCCCAGCGAAGCGCGAGTACCTCGCCGATGCGAGCACCGATCGCGAGCATCATCTCGATTATGTCGGCGATGTCACCCGACGACCTCGGCCCTGAGCGCTCCGCGCTGAGCCATCCATCGACCGCTGTGCGGATGGTCTTGAGTTCCGAGGCCGTCAGCGACCGATGTTCCGGCTGGGGTCGGCTGACGCTGAGGGAACCACGGACGGGATTGACTGTAAGCGCGCCGAGCTCGACAGCAGCGTTGAGCATCGCGCCTGTCACGACCTTGGCTTTGCGCTGGCGGTTCAGGCTCGCGGTGCCCAACTCGGCGAGGACCATGTTGATCCGGTCTGTGGTCAGTTCGCTGAGCGTCACGCCACCGAGGCTGGGGACGACGAGTCTGCGCAGCACGCGTTCGTACTCGTTGATTGTGGTTCCCTCTAGCCGCCTTTCGACCCGCAGTTGCTGCAGCCAGACGTCGACCAGAGTGCTCACGGTCGACTGCGGGGTGATGACCGAGTTCATGGGCTGCTCCTTCTTGACCTGGGCCGGGTTGCCCTTGTCCTGAAGGTGTGCGGTTCGTACCTCGCGACCTTTCGATCAGGCCGTCGGCGTGTGGGGTCGCGACCTCTAATCCAGAGGTCGCAGGTTCAAATCCTGCCCCCGCTACTCGTCAGGGCCGTGGATCCAGTGGATCCACGGCCCTGTTTGGTTTGGTGATTTGATCGTGTGGGCAGAAAGTGTCCAAATACTCGGCTTGACCGTGCGGCGCGGTGATCCCGCGCGCAATCTGTGCCCGTTGTTGCTCGACGTTGCTCGATGCGACGTTCCGCTCGGCACACCTGCTGGTCATGGAGACCAACGCAACCCTGAGCGGCCTGGAACCGCTGATCGGAATCGAGGAGCTCGCCGAGTATCTCGGCGTGCCCATCAAGACGCTCTACAAGTGGCGTCAGGAAGGCACCGGCCCTTGTTCTGTGCGGGTCGGCCGCCACGTCCGGTACTTCGTCAGCGACGTCCGCGACTGGCTCAGCCAACAGCGTGGCTTCGAGCAAGTCGGCGCGGCCGACGAAGCGAGGTGATCTGACATGGGTAGGCCGCGAACGCCTATCGGCACCTTCGGTGAGATCCACTTCGAGAAGACAACGTCGGGCCAGGTTCGTGCCCGGGCGCGCTACCGCGACGACGACGGCCAGGTCCGCCGGGTCTCGGCCGTCGGGTCGACGCAGAAGACCGCCGAACGCAATCTCAAGCAGCAACTCGGCAACCGCACGAGCCGGACGAACTACAACGAGGTCACCCCGGACAGTTCGTTCAAGCAGCTCGTCGACCTGTGGCTCGACGACCTCGACCTGACCGGGAAGCTGGCCGAGAGCACACGCGCTCTGTACGAGCGCAACATGCGCCAGCTCGTGCTCCCGGTTTTCGAGCATTACGCGCTGAGGGAGATCACGGTCGGTCGCGTCGATCGCTTCCTCAAGGCTCTGGCAGCGGGCAAGAGCTACAGCACCGCGAAGCAGGCCAAGACGGTGCTCAGCCTCGCGTTCGGGCTGGCGGTTCGGTACGACGCACTGAGGGAGAACCCGGTGCGGGACACGGCGAAGCTGCACAAGCCGCCGTCGCAGGCCAAGGCGCTCACCATCGAAGAGATCGAGGTGATCCGTCAGGCGGCGCGCAGTTGGCGTCGGGGGGCGGGCTTCGCCGGTCCGCCGCCGGATGGTCAGTTGGAGCAGATCATCGAGGTGCTGCTCGGCACGTCGGCTCGCATCGGTGAGGTGCTCGCCATCCGCAAGTGCGATGTCGATGTGACTGTGTCCCCGGCGACCGTGCGGATCTGCGGGACGATCGTCTCCCCGAAGGGCAAGGCCACTCATCGTCAGCACCACCCCAAGACGCAGAAGTCGACCCGGACCGTCTCTGTGCCGCCCTTCGTTGCTGAGGTGCTCCGCCAGCGCCTCGTGCTGATCGCGGAGGAAGAGTCGGAGCACCTGATCTTCTTCAGCCGCAACCGCACCCCGCTGACAACGAACAACATCCGTCGTCGCCTGCGGGCGGTGCTGGAGGACGTCGAGATCGAGGGCGTGACCCCGCACTCCTTCCGCCGGACGGTGGCGACATTCCTGGACAGGGCAAGTGGTCCGGATCTGGCGGCCGAGATGCTCGGGCACAGCTCGACCAAGATCACCAAGGAGCATTACATCCAGCCCGACGAGCGGGTCGACCCGGTCACGGCAGACATCTTGGAGGCGCTGGCCCCCAGGAGGGAGGGTGATCGCGATGTCGCCTAGCGTTGCGGCTGTTACACTTGATTCAGATAGAGCAGATAGTCTCTGGAGGTGGATCATGACCGAGTTGCTCACCCGGGATGCCGACGCGCTGCACCGTGCCCTTGACAAGGGCGGCGACGAGATCGAGGTCAGTGTCTCCCGCGAGACGGCAGAGTGGCTCGCTCGGCTGGTCGACGCCAAGGCGCGCGGCCAGGAAGTCCTGCTCACCCGTGGCAACGCGGAAGTGACTCCTGCTGAGGCTGCCGAGCTGCTGGGGATGTCTCGTCCCCAGGTCCGCAAGCTGATGGACGAGGGCAAACTCGCCTTCCGCAAGGTCGGCACCCACCACCGGGTCAAGCTCGCCTCCATCCACGCCTTCCTCGAAGCCGAGCGGGTCCACATGGAGGCCGGGATGGAAGAGTTCTCCCGGCTACAGAACGAGTTGGGCCTGGTGGAGTGAGCGGACAGGAGGCCGAACCCCGCATCCTGTTCAGCGTCGTCCTGGCCGACGCCAACATCGTCTTCTCTCGTGTCCTGCGGGACTACGTGCTCTACGCGATGACCCATCAGCTCATCCGGGTGAGATGGAGCCAGGCCATCCTGGACGAGGCCGTCAGGCGCCTGATCCAGAAGGTGGACGGCTTTGAGGAGGCATGCGGTGAGCGACTGGTCGCGGCCATGAACGGCACGTTCCCGTACTCCCAAGTCGAGTTGACCGAGGAGGCGAAGGCAACGGTCGCAGACTTCGTGCTGGTCGACGATAACGATCGGCACGTCATTGCCGCCGCGGTCGCAGCCGAGGCAACGTTTGTATGTAGTGACGACCTCACGGGCTTCCCGCCCGACGTCATGGCAGGCCTGGGGATCGAGTGGGTGACCGCGGATGCCTTGCTCAGCAAGCTAGTCAAAGAAGCGCCCGAAACGATGCTCAAGGTCCATCGGACGGCGGTGTCTCGGCTGCCCGGCGCGACCGACGAGTCGACGATTGCCGCGCTTCGAGGTGCCAGGGCCGAGCGGACAGCCGACCTCATGGAAGCCCTACTCAAGAAGTCCTGACCGGAACTCACGATGAAAGCGTGGGGCCGGTATCGCCGGGACGGTGGGTGATCGCGGCCTCGAAGTCGCGGCGATTCTGTTCCGCGCCCTCGGGTGGCTCGTGCTCGCCCGGCGTCGGGCGGAGGTCGTTGCGGACAGTGTCGAGCAATCCGGTCTGGACGGGGCCAGTGACGGGCAGCCACTTGGGGCGGTTCACGCGGAGGAGGTCGCCGTTGTGGTTGTTCATGCCGGGGACGATGACGCGCTGGAAGTAGAGACGCTCCTTGATGCCGAGTTCGACGGCGGTGGAGACGCGCTCGTCGATGCCGGCGCTGATCCGCATCAGTCGCCGTACCTCCCCGGTGTCGTTGAGCCCTTCGGCGGGGAGCTTCTGCATCCGTGCTGCCGCGACTGAGCCTTGGCCGGCAGCGAGTCCGCCCTTGCCGTAGAGCCCGCCGACGTCACGGGTCTGGTGGACGAGGCGTCCGTAGGTGTCGGCTCGGCGTTGCCAACGCCCAGCCAGATCGGGAGCGGCGTCGCTGAGTCGTCGTGCGGCTTCGAGGGAGACGATGCGTTGGGAGTCCATGACGACGCGCAGGCTTTGGGCGTCGGGGAACTTGATCAGGTGGAGCAGGAGGTTGTGCTCGGCCTGGAGGACGCCGGTGATGCCAGGGAGTCCGGGGCCTTCGATCAGCCGTGTGGGTGGTCTCCAGCCACGTCGGTCGACGGAGTAGTCGGGGTCGCCGTAGCCGGAGTACGCCGCGCAGACCTCGGCCGCGCGCCCAAGCCGTCCGGGGTCTTTCAACTGCTTCCAGCCCGGGATGTTCGCGTACCGCCGATCGAGTCCTACGAGCGCGCGGGTGATCTCGGCGGCATCGTGGATCACCGTCATGCACTCGGCTTCGGAGAGTCGCCCGTAGCCGACCCCGGCGTCGAAGTCGTGCTCCCCGAGAGCACACGCGCGGGCGGCCTGTCGCCACAGGTCGACCATCTCGAACCGTTGGCCCGAGACGAGTTCGTCCATCGTCGGCATCCCGGCGGGGTCGGCGCTGATGGCGGCGTCGAGGCGATAGCGCAGTTCTTCGGCCGGCCCGCGGGTTCGGGCGCTCGTGCCGGTCAGGTTGATGCGCGGGTTCGCGGCCCGCATCGCCTGGTGGCACCAGACGAGGACCGCGCGGCGGTAGCGGGCGATCTGTTCCCCGATCTCTTGGCGTTCGGCGACCGTGGTCGTCTCGGGCACGGTGTGGAGCCCGGCGCCGCCGATGCGTTGCTGGATGCGGTGCTGGGTCAGCAACTCGCGTAGCGAGTCGCGCAGCAGCCGCGTGTTCTCGCCGTACATCAGGGCGCGTCCATATCGCGGGCGGCATAGAGCATGTCGAGGACCAGCTCGACGGTCAGGCCGTCGATCCCATGCGTGAGGAGGTCCTCGATGGCCGACTCCGCGACGGTGAACAGCGTGTCGCGGTCGGTGAATGGGACCGGGCTGATCGCGGGGATGAGGTCGCCGTGGATGAAGTCGATCTGGAGCAGGACGCGGTCATACTCGATCGAGGCGTCGATGGTGAGGGCGTTGTCGGCCAGGGCGGCGACATACGAGCGGGCCTCGGCGAGGGTGACCGCATGGGCAAGCAACATGACAGATGCCTTTCGATTGGGGCGGCGGAACTTCACCGTCGCGCCGGGGCCGCCCGGGACGAGCGATGAGTAGCTATGGGTGTGGACAGCCCGGCGGAACCGGCTGCCGTGTACGGCTATGAGGCGGCACGGACCTGTTCCTCGATGGCCCTTCGCGCCGCCACGTCCTCCTGTACGAAGAGGCGGAAGTCGGCCCAGCGGTCGGTGATCTCGACCTCGGCCCCGGCTTCGCGCAACGGTTCACCAGGCCAGGTGGTCTGGCGCGTGGGCCGGTCACTGTCGATGCGGGTGCCTGAGAGCGACACCCACTCGCGGAGCCGGTTCTTGGCTTCGTGGAAGTCGCGATGCCACCCGAGCGGCCCCGAGGGGGTGCCTTCGGAGTTGTAGGCGTTGAGCCAGTGGGTGTGCAGCGCGGAGAGTTCCCAGATCAGCTCGTCGTGGCGATGCCAGTACGGCGGCACCACCGTCGGCGGCAGCCCGTAGGTCAGCCGCAGCCAGTCGACCCATGCATCGAGGTCGGTCCACTCGATCAGCGCCTCGTCGGCGGTGAGCAGGTTCCAGTTGATTGGTCGCAGCGACTCGCGGTCCTCGAAGTCGGGGTAGTCGGCGGTCCCGAACGGCTCACCGGGACCGCCGTACTCCTCCTGATCCGGGTCGCCGGCCTCGACCTCCAGCAGTGTGGGCTGGTCTCCGCTGTCGGTGCCGGTGCTCATGACGTGCGCCGATCAGAGGCCGACGGCCGGAGCGGGCTCATTGACCACCGTCATGTCGTTGGTCGGCGGGTCGGGCTGCTTGGCCGGGGTGCGATCCACGACGTAGCGGGTCCGGGCGCAGTCGTGCCCGATGCGGCGGGCGACGAACTGCTCACGGACCTCGCTGTGGCCGCCGGGGCGCTCCTGCTCGTACTCGTGGATGTAGCCCGAAGCGACGATGGCGTCGCCCGGCTTGAACCTCGGGTACGCCCGCTCGGCCGCGCGGTCGAACAGCACCAGGTCACAGAAGACCGGGTCGAGCTTCGTGAACGACCCGTCGACCTCCTTGCGGTGCTGCTCGATACCGACCCGGCAGAAGAACCTCGGGTGACCCTTGCCGGTGAAGGTCAGCTCCGGCGCGGTAGCGATGAACCCCTGAAGGCTCATCTGCGTGGGAATCGTCATTACGGACTCCTGACGTCGGGCAGTCGCCCGGATGGCAACCGCTCTCAGGAGTCAGGTGTGCGAGCGTGTCGATGTGTTTGGGAGGTTCCGGGGGCTTGGATCAGTAGCCTTGGAGAGTCAGACGCGAGCAGGTGAGGGTGGGTCCAGGTGGTGAACGGTCGCGCCAACCCGTCTGACTTGATCGTCGCCGATCTGAAGGAACGGTTTGACGAGCATGCTGCTGCTCCGGCTTTCGATCGTCTTTACGACGACCCAGAGGTTGCGCACATGTTCGCTGTCCTGCATCGCCGGCTTAACAAGCACTTCGATGACATCAACGGTCGCGCCAAGACGACGCACCACTACTGGGCAGACAACAGTCGGGACCTCCTCGCGCTGATTGACGAGCTCAATCAGATTCGCCACGACCTGCGCCGAGCAGGAGTCGAGATCCAGCTTGATGAGCGCTACCAAGAAGCACTGGAGCGATGCGAGCCGTGGCTCACACCGTCCGGGGGTAGCCCAGTTCCCGATGACTTTGAGCAGATCGAGGTCGTCTCGTACGAACCGGTCTTCACGCGTCCCTCAACAAGGCTCAGGCTGAAGAAGCAGGACGCACCGGTCGAACTGAAGATGGTGGGCGAAGGCTCCTACGCGACCGTGTACTCCTACGTGGACCCGGACTACGGCATCAAGTTTGCGGTCAAGCGAGCCAAGCGAGGCATCGCTGAGAGAGACCTGCATCGGTTCAGGCAGGAGTTCGACGTCATGGCCCGGCTTAGCTTCCCGTACGTCTTGGACGTGTACAAGTACGACGAAGAGCGTCACGAGTATCGGATGGAGTTCTGCGACGAAACGCTGCGCGACTACATCGGGAAACGAAACGGCACGCTCAGCTTCTCATCTAGAAGGCGCATCGCACTTCAATTGCTTTACGGGATCAACTACATCCACGGCGAGGGCCTGCTCCACCGGGATATCAGTCTCCAGAACGTTCTGGTGAAGGTCTACGCGAGCGGGGCCGTGCTGGTGAAGCTGTCGGACTTTGGCTTGGTCAAGGATGCAACCTCGACATTTACGCGGACTCAGACCGAGATGCGTGGGACCATTCGTGACCCCCTCATTCACGACTTCAAGAGCTACACGGTGCTCAACGAGATGTACGCGATCGGGTGGGTTCTGTCCTACATCTTCACCGGGCGTGAGGCACTCGCATCCGCAGGTGACGAGGTGAGTCGCATCGTCCAGAAGTGCGCCGCCCACGACACTGCACGTCGGTACAAGACTGTGTTGGAGCTGATCGCCGACGTTGAGCGGCTCGATGCCGCACCGACCGCCGGACCCGAGTAGATGCCCCATGTCTACCGCCTGCGGAGTGCAGCTTCGACCTCGGTGCGCTGTTCGCGGAGCTGGTCGGCTGCCTTTCGAGCGGTCCAAGGGCGCAGGTCCGTGACCAGTGGCGGTGCGCTTCGCAGGAGCACGAGGGCTGTGCCGAAGGGCAGTGTGCGGATGGCTTCGGGTGGCATGACCGGCACGCGCCGGATCGAGCGTTGTAGGGATCGGGAGCCGTAGTCGCCGACCGAGACGGTGTCGGTCTTCTCGTCGCGCTCGCCGATCAGCGCGGAGAGGTCTTGGAGGTCCTTGGCTGAGGAGGTGCCGCCGAGGACGACCTTGACGATGCTGGCGTCCCAGAGTGCCCCGGCCGCGTGGTCGCCCCACTTGTCACGCGCCTGCGACAGCGACTGAAGGACCGGCATGGTCGTGATCCCCGTGCCACCGCCTTCGGCCATGAGGACCGGCAGCGATGGGAGCGGGGAAAGGTTGCCGATCTCGTCGAGCGCAAGCAGCAACGGCGGGTCGAGACGAGCCCCGGGTGAGGCCGCGGCGAGGTGCCGTGCCGTCTCGACGAGGTCCTCGATGAACGCCGCGACCAGTGACCAGGAGGCGCCTGCTCCGGCGCCGGTGGCGAGCAGGTAGAGGGTGCCGTTGTTGGTGAGGAAGTCGACGGGGTCGAAGTGCTCGCCGGGCTTGGGTGAGACGGCGTCGAGCACGCGCGGGTCGGCCAGGCAGGTGAGGGCGAGGGAGACGCCCATCCAGATCGAGTCGCGGGTGCGGGGGTCGGAGTGGATCATCGACTCCAGCGAGTCGGCCCAACCGGGCGCTGCCTTCGGACTGCTGGACAGGATCGCCACAGCGTCGGCTGCGGACGACGGTGAGAGGGTCCAGCCGAACAGCTCGCGTGGCGACCTGTTGTCGAGCGCAGCGGCATGGAGCAGGGCTTGAAGCGCGGTGCGGGTCTTGCCCTCCCAGAAGCCCCCGGACTCGACGCCGCCGGTCGACAGGCCAGTGGCAGAGGCGAGGCCGGTGGCGCGGATCATCGCGGTCAGCGGGTCCTCGCATCCGCGCACGGGCGACCAGCGCAACCCGGCAGGCAGGCCCTCGGCGAGATGTTGCGGATCGAACACCGCGACCGGGCCGCGCCCCTTTCGGGCCGTGAGGGTGGCGGCGATGTTGTCGGGCCGGGTCGCGGTGGTGATGACCGCGCCGGGTGCGTCGAGGATCGCGTTGATGACCACGTGCAGGCCCTTCCCAGATCTGGGTGGGCCGAGCAGCAGGATCGAGTCTTCGACCGATGCCCACACGTCTTGCCCGCGGGAGCGGCCGAGGAGGTAGCCGATGTCGGAGGGCTCGGGCTTGTCGAGCGATGGCCGCAGCGTCTGGCCGCGCGACAGCAGAGCCTTGTGTGAGGCGACGGCTCGTATGTCGCGGCTGGTGGCGACACCGGCAAGTCGTCGCGGGTCGTGGGTGGTCTTGTGTCTCATAGACCCGATCCGTCGCCACAGCACCAGCGCCGCGGCGGCGACGCCCCCAACCATGAGGATCAGCACGAGCCAGTAGACCCATGCCGCGAGCCCGTCAGCGCCGAGAGCCGAGGCCGGGTCACCCGGACGACTGAGCACCCGGAAGCCCGCCTCCCAGCCACCGGACGGCTGCGCAGCACCTGAGACGAACGCGGCAGCTGACCCTGCGAATCGCAGGATCGCGGCGATCAAGCTGACGGCGGCGATGAGGACGAGGCCGAGGTTGACCAGGTCGTCGTCGACTCCCGGTCCGCGCGGGTTCATGCCGCACCTCCAGAGACCATGACGGTGCCGGACCGCTTGCCCATGAACACCACCAGGCCGGGGTGTGCTTCGAGCAGCGCCGGAGGGAGGCGCAGTCGGGCGGTGCCGTCGGTGCTGGCGACCTGATGTGCGACCACGACAGCCACGACGACTTCCTCGCCTGCCAGGAACCCTTCGCCGGCGACCTCGCCGATCGAGGTGCTGGCTTCGCGCATCGGCTTGACCATCGCAAGCTTGGGACGCTCAGGCGTGACGATGTCGGTGAACGTGGACTTGTTCGCCTCGCGGACCTCGACGCGCACGGCGGTGCCGAGATCGGCGGCGATGTCGTCGAGCACCCGCTTGAGGTCATCGCGTGTCAGCGTCCCGTCGGCGGAGTACGGCTCACGGTCCAGAGTGACGGTCAGGTAGCCCATCTTGTCCACGTCGATCTCGACCAGAGGCATCACCACAGGCACCCGGACCATCGAGCGGTCGTCGCGGCGGTACGGCGTGGCAGCGTTGATCATGCTCATAGCCCGATCGGCTCCACCTGTCGCTGCGCGACGGTCTGCACCGGCGCCGCACCGCGCCCGGCGGCGAGGGCCTCTCGGTCGAGTCCGGGCGGGTTGCCGTCGCCCACCTGCGGGGTGTCGAGCTTGTCGAGGATAGTCACGGCCGCGCCGCGTACCCGCTCTGCGGTGGACTGCACGACCTCGACCGGGGTCTTGCCCGGCACGCTCGATGCCCACGAGGCCACGTACGGGATCGTGTATTCATCGGTCGCCAACCCATGCGCCGCACCGACCATGAGCGCAACGCTCTCGGCTTCGACCTCAGCGATGCCACGGTGCATGGCTGCGTCGGCGCTGTCGGGGCCGTGAAGCATCACGTGGCCGAGTTCGTGGGCAAGTGTCTTGACCTGGGCGGCGTCGTCCATGTCCATCCGCACCGACACCTCACGGGTCATGTAGTCGGTCAACCCGTTCGCCCCGCCGATCGACTTCACGTTGGAGACCAGCCGTAGCTCGAAGCCGTGCGCGGTGATCTGATCCGCCAGACCGTCCCACAGCCCTTCTGGTGCCTGGCCTTGCAGGAGGGTCGGGGCAGGTGGCTCAGGGATGGGTTCGCCGTCGGTCTGGGAGATGTCCCAGACGTGCGCGGGCTTGAGGCCGACGAGCTTGGATCGCACGGCCTCGCCGAAGCCGGGCTTCTCGCCGCGAGAGAGGCGTCGCCACGAGTCCGGGTCGGATGGGTTCGAGGAGGCGAACCGGGCCGTGACGGGGGCGAGGATCGCGTACCCGGACTGGCCCTTCATCACCGAGCGGTTCAGACTGAGCCACTGCTTGAATCCGGCGACGTACGTCGGCATCGGCTCGGGCACGCGACCTTGCTGGAAGGCGGCGTAGTGCTGAGCCGCGATCAGCATTGTGTTCCCAAAGCTGCGACCGCGGAACTTCGCGGCGAACTCCAGGGCCCGCTTCCAGTCCTCCCCAGTGACGAGCGCGCCGACGGACTCGGCGAGCTTCTTCTGGAGCGCTTCGAGCTTCGCCTCGCGGGCCGCGAGGTCTCGGGCTTGTACTCGCATTCCCGTTCCTCCTGACAGTCGTTGTCGAAGGACAGGTGTGCGAGCAGGTCCTGCTACCGCCAGGGGCCGTCGTTCCAGACGTTGATGTCGCTCCTGGCCGGCCGCAGGACCGCGACAGGAAGCCAGCCTTGGCAGACCCGCTCCTTGAGACCGGTGTTGTCGACCCACACGACCCATGCGGTCCAGCGGCCGGACTCGCGGCGCCAGTCCAGGATCAGACCGGGGGCAGGCGGCGGGTAGTTGCCGTGGCCGAACCGCACCCAGCAGTGGCGCCAGCGCTTGGGCTGGGGCCAAGCGTCGTTCTTCGGCGGGTTCGAGGACACGTCTAAATCTTGACCCATCCTCGAACATGTGTTCGACTTGGGGAATGGATCAGCGCGATGGCGTCAGGCGGTACGACGACGGCTACCGCGACGGTCGCACCGCGTGTCTGAGCACCGGCTCATCGTCGGCTGCCCGCCTGCTCCTTGAAACCCGACGAGACCGCGACAGCGCCTACGACGCCGGGTTCGAGTGGGCGCTGTGGGACTACGACGACGCCAACGGCCTTCGGAACAACCAGATCGCCCGGCACGCAGAAGGAGACCCCGCCGGCGTCCCGGGGCGCCGACGGGA
>VFQN01007576.1_pt1 | contig 11603 bp, 20 predicted proteins | sample 3512371 | NCBI WGS metagenome assembly VFQN01 (sample SAMN10412370, study PRJNA504923) | tailings metagenome | isolation source: Replicate 2 from Balatoc abandoned mine | place: Philippines: Itogon, Benguet | collected 2017-08-28
CGCTGAGCAAAGAAGGTGTGTCGTTGCGGCGGGCTCTAGCTGAACGGCAGATGACGTCAGCGGAGGTCGCGCTGACACACACGTGGTTCAAGAGGACGTTTGAATGGCGCCGCTGTATCGGCTGTCCAGGGTGCGGCAGCGGTTAAGGCAGCGCTGGGGGCAATGGAGGAGGGGGCAGCGTGGGGTTGTATGCTCCGACCAGAAGCCAGCAGTTTGCGGCACCGCCCACCCTGCAGCTAGGCCCCGGGGCAGCCTGCTGGCGCTGCCGGGGCCGCCAGGCCAGGGCAGCGGAATGGTGCAGCAGCAGCACATGGGAGTAGCGAGCGGCGCCCGACATGCTTGCCGCGGCTGCAGATGCGGGGGGGCGCGGACTGGAGGAGGGGCGGACCCAGGCGGGCGGCAGCGGCGGCGGGGACGCCCCACGGGTCGCGGAGCTGCTGGACGCGATGCTGTACGGCACGCCGGGCGGCGGCGGCGGCGATGGGACGGCGCAGGGCTCATCTGATGCCACTGCGGGAGAGGGAGGTCCCGGGGCTGGGTGTTGAGCCCGGGCGTAGGCCGGACGCGGGCGCAGGCGCGGGCACGCCAGATGACGTCCCTGCCGCGTCGGGAGCTGCTAACGGTGCGGCGAGTGCGGGTGCGGGGGCCCGCAGGGGCGGCTTCGGGATCCTGGGGCGGGGTGTTGCAGGGCTGAGGGAGCAGCTGCTGCGCTTGGGGAAGGTGGCGGCGGATGACGGCAGGGGGCGGGAGCAGCATTGGGTACTCGGCATCGAGGCGGCGAGGGATGGCAGGCTGAGGGAGGTGCCGCTGGGCTGGCTTGGTGGTCAGCGGGAGGGCGTGGAATAGCGCGGTTGCGGCTGGGGTGGCAGGAGCAGCTGCAGCAGCTGCAGGATCAGGAGCAGGTGCACGGCTGGGGGGAGCTAGTGCAGGGGTTATTGGCGGCTGACGTGCGGATGAGGGAGTGGGTGGGGCTGGGGCCCTTGGTGAGAGGCGAGTAGGGCGGCGGCACGGGTGGAGCGGCGGCAGCTGCAGGCGCTGGAGCGGGCGGCGGTGCAGCAGCAGGCGGCGGTGCAGCAGCAGGCGGGGGATGGCTCGTGGATCGCAGCGGCAGCAGCAGCAGCAGCAGCGGAGGGGCGGGCGCAACAAGGGTTAGGTGGTGGTGGTGGTTGATGGTTGGTGATTAGCGGGCAGTGGGTAGGTAAGGTTCGAAGGCACGAGGGTGGCGACGTGGGTGGTGTGGGATGGGTGGTACGGTGCGGGCTGTGGTATTATGATTAGGATGGGGGCGGGGTGCACGGGGCACCTGGGGTATCATGTGTGTGCTGGCCAGTCTGAAACGAAAGCCGTGCCGTTGTAGGGTGGAACTTGGTATTGCCGGATGTGTTGACATGTCCGCCTTATCACGTGTATGTAGCATAGCGGTAGCATTCAGCAAAGCGTAGAAGGGCAAGCTCTGACCAGCACGTGTCAATGCAGGCGGGTCGACGACTAGCCTCGCACGGGCGAGTGAGTGACGGTGTGACAGGCGGCAGGGTAGGGTGCCTGACGCGGCAGTCAGCAATTTGCAAGCTGAGAACAAATTGTTCTTACTGCACAACGGGATGTTTGGTGCCGCAACGCATACGCATGGTGACATGGTGTTCTGAGGCCCAGGGTTTTTATGTGACCCTTGTAAGTGTGAAGTCCGCGTCACGGCGAGCAAATACCACGGTTGGTCCGTTTTCTTCTACGAGAATCGCGGGTTCGCGGCTGCACTGTTCTGTAGGACAGGAAAGTCCTACATACGGTTGGAGGTCTAAGCACGACGCTGGCGGGCGTGGTTTATGGGCCCCAATCACTGTGGGGCCCGAGGCCTCCACAGGGTTGCAAGGAACCACCGGTAACGCTGCACCCGGCACGTCGGAAGTCAGCAAGACAGCCTTGACTGTGGATACAGTAACGTAAAGCGGACATCGCAAAGATCCCACTTGTCCCGCTCCAGGTGGCTAGGACAGGAAGCAAGACCCCGGAGCCGTGGATGAGCTGGCACAGTAACAGCCGCGTCCAGGGCGCAGATAGCAGCGTAGTGGCTACAGCCTACCTGCACAACTGCAGTCTGCAAGGGTCCACGCACGCTGCCACGCGCACGCCGCACAAGCGTGCTTGATACTGTGACATGACCCCACATGAGGCAGAATCGTAGCGACTTTAAAGGACCTATGGGCTGCGCAGCAGCTGAGTCTTCTGAGCTGAGTAGAGTGCCGTGTAGGCAGGTCGTGCCAGGGGGACAGCCCCGTGGCCGATGCGTGCGCATATGCGTGCGTTAAGTTAAAGCTGGGCCGCGGCGCATTAACTTGGACGCTGCAATTTATCATGGAAGATCCTACCTGCTCCCTAGGCTGTCGGTGCTACAAACGCCGGCCCAGCCGCTGGCAACATCTGCGACCATAACTGCGTATACCTGCAATCCAAAGCCTTGCAGCTCTCATAATGATACTTTTTGTGCTGAGGTGGTGTGGCAGGCTGACAGGACTTTGAGAACGCCTCATAAGAAGCGGAGTGCTCGCGAGATGCGCGCGCGGCTACTACATGGAAGCCCCCGATAGCGATGAGCAAGGTGCGGTGTGTAAGTCTGATTCTTCTCTCAGTCCCATCTTACGACATTTAGACGCACGGGTGTCAACACGGCACCATGACACTGACCGCTGCGTACTCAGCCGTCGCAACGCCCCTTGCGAATCAATTTGGACTTGAAATTGCCAGATTCACGCAGGCTATGTCGCGACTCTTTCTTCCACTGGCTTCCCCAACCCAGCTCACCCCACCCCCTTCCCGCACCCCCACCTCCCCTTCCCTACCCCCCTCATCACACCGCACGCAGAGCAACCACGTGATCCTCCTTGCCGGCGGCTACTCGTTGGAGATAGCCCGGGGGGCCGCGGCCGCCACCCCCCTCAACACCCCCAGCGCCATGGCTGCCGTGGCTGCATCTGGTGGCACGCCCCACAAGCTGCACTGCACACACATTGCAGGAGACCCGTCATACCGATGACAGCGACCAAAGCCAGATGAGGGAGACCCTGGCACACGCAGCAGCGCACTACCACGTACCGGGGTGGGTGGAGGTCGCGTCCAGCTTATCTACCTCGCCGCACATGGCGGGGGTTTCTGTTTGCGTCCGCAGGGAGCTGGGAGGCAAGGCGTGCGCGCTGGATCTGCCGCCAGCGGGGGCCAACGCTCAGGAGCCCCTGCACCAAGGGCGCCTGGCAGCATGCAAACTTGCGTGGGGTGGGCACACTCTGCACGTAGTGAGCGTGCACCTGTAGTCGGGCAACGATGCAGCTTCGCGTGCTGCGCGCGTGCAGCTGCTGCGTGGGCGCCTAGCCAGCACAGTGGCGCAGGCGGCTGCAGCGCAGGCTCAGCTGGTGTGGGCGGGCGACTTGAACTTCGTGGAGGACCTCGCGTTGGACTCTACGAGTGGGGAGGGGGGCAGGCGGTGGGACAGGGAGGCTGCGGAGGCGTGTCGCGCCACCGCACCGAGTATGGTGGACAGCCACCGCCACCTGCACCCCAGCAGCAGCAACTACACGCGCCTTTACCGCGCGTCCATCAAGGGGGCGTCGCGCCTAGATCGCATCTACGTGAGCTCCACGTTGCCGAGCCACGTGTTTAGTGGTCCGTACGACCCCGTCAGACCACCACCTGGCCTGCGTGCACCTCCTTCCCAAGACCCCCCACCCCGCCGGGCCGGGCTTGCCGCGTGTCCGGCTCCAGCTCGCAGCGCACCCCGACCTGTTGGCCGAGATGCGCGGGTGGGTGGAGCAGGAGGGGGCACAGGCCCCGGCAGTGTGGAAGAGGCACCTGAGCAGCTGGTGAGCTGTTGGTCGGCTTTCCTCCAGTCCATGTTTCGTTTTGCCAACGCCTCGGGGCAGCGGCTGAACGTGGATAAGGTGGAGTTGCTGCAGGTGGGGGCATCACTGCCGGCGCTGCCCACCGCAGGGAGGGCAGGGCCGGCGCTGCCCCCACGGCCACCGCAGCAGCCAGGAGCAGTAGCAGGCATGCGGGTGGTGAAAGTGGCTACGGCGCTCAACATCCCCATCAGCAACAGTGCAGCCCTGGCGCAGCTAGACTGGGACAAGCTACTGGGCCCGGTGAGGCAGCGCATGCAGCGCCTGGCACGCATGCAGCTGTCCACCTTTGGGCGGGCAGCGGCTGTGTCAGCGTACTGCCTGCAGATGGTCACGTGGCACATGCATTGAGCACGCCGGCCCTCCCCCGGGGGAAGCCATGCCCGATCTCGAGGGCAAGGCAGCAGCGCTGGTAGACCGGCGGCAGGGGCCAGAGGACCGGGCACGCTGGGGCAAACAGCGGTGCACGGGCATCCCCAAGTCCCTGATGCCGGGTTCCCAGCGGAAGGCGGCTTTGGTCTGCTGCCACTCACGGTGCACGTGCGGGCCCGGGACGCATACTGGGCAGCGTACTTAGCCTTGTGATCAGTGGTGGGGGACCCTCAGCGCGCGCACCCGTGGGTGACAGCCCTGTCCGCAGCCCTGCACCTTCTGCACCCCCGCTCTGGCCTGTGGGCGGTCCTCACGGCCTACCGGGGATGGCCGTGGCTGGGAGGCGCTGATGTGCCGGCGGATGAAGACAGGGTAATGCGGGGGCTGCAGCACCTGCCGGACGTGGGCGAAGGCAGCCTGTAGCTGGGGCCGTGGTGCGCAGGGGCACCGCTCTGGGGCAACGTGGCCCTGCCCAACGCGGCAGCGGAGGACAGTGCTCTGGCGCTTCGGGGGCTGGAACGCGAGCACCACTGCCTTACCAAGTGCACGAAACTGCTCGTGGTAGGGGACCTGGTGCGAGCGCTGGACACAGCCCCAACGTCGGAGGCGCAGCTGCAAGGTGAGGCGGGGAGGGCATGGCTCGCCCGCCGTCGCACGCTGTGTTCCGCCGCCCTGCGGTGGTGCTGGAGCGCCTCAGGGAGCTGGCGTCGCGCATCAGCCCGGCGTGGCTGGACGCGGTGCGGGCAGCAGTGGCGGATGCAGCGCAGAGCGGGGAGCAGCTGCGTACCCTGCCGCAGCTGCCGCTGCTACCGCAGCTGCCGATGCAAGCGCCGCCGCCACCGCAGCTGCTGCTGCTTTCACTGCTGCTGCCGCTACAGTTGCTGGTGCGCCCGAGCACGGCATTGTGGAGCATGGGACAGAGCTGCATGGCACAGGGGGGGGGGCTGGGGCACCGCCACCGCCAGCAGCGCTGCTGACGGTGCTGGTGCTGGTGGCTTGCACGCGGGTCAGGGCGGCGCGGAGTCCGGGCCGGACTGCCTCATCGCCCCGTGCGCCGTGTGCAGCGGGGGCATGCGCCACATCCACCACAGCTGCTTCACGAAGTGGCTGGCCATCAGCTGGGCCCTGGCGTGCCCCAACTGCAATCGACCGTACGAGAGGTGGGCGCTGGGACGGGAGGAAGGCAGTGGCAGGTGTAGTAGGCTGGCTGCTCCCCGCCCTTCTAAGCACCTCCACGCCTTGTGCAGCTTGGTGGACAATGCTATCGCCCCCAAACGCCACGACTCCATCCGCAGCACCTTACCTTTCGCATACCATAGATCTGCAGGTCATTGCAAACAAGCCATACGGCATGCCGCTACCTGTTCCATCCTTGTACCTCACCGTTGTCCTCCACCTGGCCACGCATACATCCCCTGTGCACCCCCTCTCCCCTCCCACCCTCCAACAGCTCCGTGCAGCAGCCCCCCACGCCAGGCCGCTTTCTCTTCTACGCCTATCCACCGCCCTTGCTTGGTTCAATGCGACCCCTTGTGTGTCCCCTGTGCCCCCCCCTCCTCCTGGCGCTGCTGGAGGCCGCCTGCCCGCCCGGCCACAGCCTGCAGCAGCCCTTCCCGGAGGCGGCGGCGGTGCACTTCTGCGTCGCGGGCGCGGTGGAGGTCACCATGCCCTGCGGGGGGTCCACAGCAATGGGTGAGGCAGAGTATGAGGCAGGGGTGGGGGCAGGGGTACGGGTACGGGTTGCAGGAACGTAGGCCCATGGGGTCACCATGCGCTGCCGGGGGTCCACAGCCGTGGGTGAGGCAGGGGCAGGGGCGGGGCCGGGGGCAAGGGCAGGGGCAGCGGCAGGGGCAGGCTGGAAGGGCGGGAACCCAGGGGTAGGGACAGGGGTACGGGTTGCGAGGAACGTAGGTTCATGGGGTTGCGCCGGTACAGAAATGCCGTGACAGGTGGCCCGGCCGTCGTTGTTTGCCTTCCTGCACCACCTGGGGGCCCTTTCGCTCTTACATTTCGACAGTATCTCGCTCGGTACACCGTGCATGGCCGTCTCTGATGCATTGTCCTTCGCCCAAGCAAGTGCCCAGAATGTCTGTGCGCGTCACCGCACATCGCACAGCTTCCTGCTGCTGCAAGGCCCGTCACCTGCACCCAACCGCCACGCTTACCCACGTAGTTCGCCGCTGGCCCTCCGGTCTCTGTGGAACGTAGTAGCGCCCACAACCCTGCACAACTGGCACCCTGCTCCCGCAGAGCTGCGCCTCATCCGGCTGACGGTGGACGACCTGGTTTCGGTGCAGGGTCGGGAGCTGCTGCGGCGGGACGACGGCAGCCCCCTGGAGCTGGGCTCCACGGAGGTGACGGCCGTGGTGCTCAACCTGACGGGGGAGGAGCAGGAGGAGGAGGAGGAGGAAGAGGAGGAGAAGGAGGAGGAGCAGCAGGCGGGCGGGCGAGGGGTAGGCGCTCTGGCAGGTGAGGAGGGGCGGCGTGGTTGGTGTGAGCAAGGGGAGGGGCAGCAGCAGGCCAGGGGCTGGGCTGTGTTTGTGTTCGGGACCGAACTGAGGGCGCCCTTATGGCGCGGGGTGCACGGGGGTGCGCTGATGGATCCGCGAAAGCACTCGGTCGATGTCTCGGTAGCAACCTCAGCTTTGTACCCATAACGTGTGGCAGCTGCGCTCCGTTCACAACGTCGTATCCTCACTCTCCTCACACACATTCCAACTCGCTGCAGGCCCGGCCAATTCGCGGCGCCCGCAGCAGCAGCGACAGCTCCTCCTCTGGCGGCTGGGATCACGACTTCGGCCGCGAGCAGCTGCTGCTGCAGCACATGCAGCTGCCCCAGGCCCTGCAGGATCGCCTGTACACACTGCTGCGGCCCTCCGCCATTCGCGCCTCTCGCGCAGCCGCCGCCGCCGGCAGCATAGGCGGCCTACGCGGCAGGCGGGAGCTCCTCCTCCCAGCCGCCTTGCGCGAGCCCAGCTTCAGCTTCGGCTCATCAGGTGGGGGGGGATGCGGGCGAATGGGGCGGTGGGAAGGCAAGGTGGGGGTGGAGGTGCTTTAAACTTGGGTTGCTGTACTCTGTCTGATGTCAGCCTAATTCAAAGCCGTGACGTTGTTGGACGGAACGTGGTCTTGGGTTGCTGTATGGGCTAGCGGGGGTGCGGAATGCTGGCTAGGGTGGAGGCGAAGGGCGGGGTTTGTGGGGCCGTGCCTCGACGCTGGCCTTTTGCCCGGCTGTCATGGGGCGACCTGGTAGGCTGGCAGTGAAGGAGCGGCAACTTAGGACGTGCTGGTCAGGTGGTGCATCAGCAGTCAAGAAATGCTCTCACTCCTGGACCGTCTCGACGCCTCGTAGCAATGCCATGCAACTTGACTAACACCACGGCACTGGGTTTGGCAACACAACCGGTGATGTCACCTTGCACAGGGCATGTCCAGACCTACTTACCGTACGTCCGCCTGCATCCGCGACAGCCGCATGCTCGCACCACCCCCTACCCCATCCCGCCAGGGGACATGGCCTCCGCAGGATCCGGCCCTCACGCCAACCGGGCGGCGCGCAGCTCGGCCCTTATGGCGCTGCGAGCGTCCCTGTCCCTCCCCATCACCATGGAAGGCCTTCTGGAGGAAGGAGGCCAGCCGGGGGTGCGTGCCGGTGCAGGCGGGAACCGGGGCCAATCGTTTCAGGGGTAGGAGGGCAACGGAATTGGGAGTGCGATGGAGCTCGTGGAGCGCATGAGCTCAGCGGCTGCCGGCAGCGGCAGCAGCGGCAGCAGCAGCGGCGGCGGCGGTAGGTGGAGCGGGAGCGGCGGAGCGAGCGGGAGAGCGGGCGGGGTGATGAGCAGGGGCTTTGCGCGATGGGGGGCTGCGTTGCGGGCATCGTTGGCACGCGAGGCTGAGGCCAGGGCCGAGGGCGGGGTTGAGGAAGAGGGGTGGGACCAGCTCGTTGGGCGCCTGGGGCCGAGGCCGTCGCTTGCCCCCACTGCCAGCGTATCCGCGGAGGGGCACCTGAGGACGGTCGCGGACCCTGCTGCCACTGGTGGTGGTGGTGGTGGTGGTGGTGGTGGTGGCGGAGCAGCAGCAGCAGCTGCTGCTGCTGATGCTGCTGCTGCTTCGGATGCAGGAGGGGCAGCGGATGCCGGCCTGCGGGGGGTTGCTGCCACGCAGGCCTTGGAGCGGTGGGACCGGTTCTCCCAGCTGCTGGATTCGTGTCTAAGCGAGCTGGCTGTCGGCGACGGCGGCGCTGAGAGAGGCGGTGAGGGAGGCGGTGATGGCGGAGACGGAGGCGGCGGCGCCCCCCTACATGGGACCCCACCGCGGCTGTCGAGGATGGCGCGCATGGGCTCGCCGGACAGTGTAATGCACATGTGGGAGGAGGTGAGGCAGCGGTTCGGCGGGGCGGTGTGCAGCAGCAGCAGCAGGAGAAGGGGCGGATCCAGGGCGGCGGCAGCGGCGGCGGCGGCGGCGGCAGCGGCGGCGGCGGCGGGGACGACCCACGGGTCATGGAGCTGCTGAACGCGATGCTGTACGACGCGCCGGAGCTGGCGGCGGCGATGGGACGGCGCCAGGTGAACCTGATGCCGCTGCGGGAGAGGGAGGTCCCGGGGCTGGGCGGCGAGACCGGGCTGAGGCCGGACGCGGGCGCAGGCGCGGGCACGCCCGGTGACGTCCCTGCCACGTCGGGAGCTGCTAACGGTGCGGCGAGTGCGGGTGCTGGGGCCCGCAGGGGCGGCTTCGGGATCCTGGGGCGGGGTGTTGCAGGGCTGAGGGAGCAGCTGCTGCGCTTGGGGAAGGTGGCGGCGGATGACGGCAGGGGGCGGGAGCAGCATTGGGTACTCGGCATCGAGGCGGCGAGGGATGGCAGGCTGAGGGAGGTGCCGCTGGGCTGGCTTGGTGGTCAGCGGGAGGGCGTGGAATAGCGCGGTTGCGGCTGGGGCGGCAGGAGCAGCTGCAGCAGCTGCAGGATCAGGAGCAGCAGCACGGGCGAGGGGAGCTGGTGCAGGGGTTGTTGGCGGCTGACGTGCGGATGAGGGAGTGGGTAGGGATGGGGCTCCTTGGTGGGAGGCGGGAGCAGCAGGAGGAGGCGGTGGGGAGGAGGCGGGAGCAGGCGGCGAGGAGGACGGTGGCGCGGGCGGAGCGGCGGCAGCTGCGGGCGCTGGAGCGGGCGGCGGTGCAGCAGCAGGCGCGGGTGCAGAGGCGGGGGATGGCCCGTGGATCGCAGCAGCAGCAGCAGCAGCAGCAGCGGAGGGGCGGGCGAAACAGGGGGTAGGGTGGTTGGGTGGGCAAGGTTCGCAGGCAAGCGGGTAGGGGCGGTGTGGTGTGGTGTGGTGTGGGTGGTGTGGGATGGGGGTACGGTGCGGGCTTGGCTATTATAATTAGGAGGGGGCGGGGTGCACGGGACACCGGTGTCACGTGTATGTAGTATCGCGGTGTGAGCGGTGCGTAGCAAGGGCAAGCTGCGGTTGGGCAGGGGATAATTCATGCGGATCAACTGCTTTGGCCTCGCACAAGCTTCGACAACGGCAAGATCGGTTGACGCCGTGACAGGCTGCGACAGGCGGTAGGGTGCCTGACACAGCAGTTAGGTAGCGGTTGCGACCCTCGTACGGATTGTGCATAGTGCACAATGGGATGTTCTGTGCCGCAACGGGTACGCATGGTCACATGGTGTTCTGGGGCCCAGGCTTACATGTGACCCTGATATCTGTGAAGTCCGCGCTACGGTGAGTAAGCATTACAGCTGCTACGAACATTGTGGCCGCACTGTTCCTAGGACACAGCAGGTCCTACACCAAGTTGGAGGTCTAAGCACGATGCTGGCAGGCATGGTTTACGGGCCCCAATCCCTGTGGGACCAGAGGCCTACACAGGGTTGCAGGATTGTTGTTTGTTGAAGAAAACGTTGGTAACGCCGCGCTCTGCACGTAGGGAGTCAGCAAGACAGCCTTTGGTGTGGATACTGTACGTAGTTTTGCGTCAGGCAGGCTCCACGTTCATGGGCGGCTCAGAGAGGGCGCGAGACCCCTGAGCCCTGACCAACCGGGAGCAGTGCATGTGTACCGGATGGGCTGCTACACAACAGCCACGAGTAGGGCGCAGATAGCAGCGTGGTGGGCATAGCCCACCTGCACTTGACTCCAGCAAGGTTCCAAGCCCTGCCAAGCCCTGCCCATGGCCCTGCCACACCGGACCTGGCGCAGCCTAGCTCAGCGGACCCACGCTGCCACGCGCACTCCGCACAAGAGTGCTCCGGCGTGCTTGACACTATGACATGACCCCACAAAAGTCAGTATCGCAGTTGCAGGCCGGCTTCGTAAGCTGGACGTATGGGGCTGCGCAGGGTGCCGTGCAGGCAGGTCGTGCCAGGGGATAGCCCCGTGAAGTGCGCGCATGGTGTTAAAACTAAGCCGCGGCACACCAACTGGAACGCGACACTCATCGAAACACTTCCCACCTGCTCCCTAGGCTGTCGGTGCTAGAAACGCCGGCCCCGACGCTGGCAACATCTGCGGCCATACTAAGTACCCCTGCGGTCCAAAGCTCTGCAGCTCTATAACAAGCGTGTCAGCTTTGATAAAGCTGGGAAAATGGGCTGAGCCCTGTTGCTCAGGGGCGTCTGAAGTTTAGTGCCAAGTCCCACGGGCAGGCCCAGACGCCCAGGCCCGGGTCTGGGACCTCCTTCCCGCAACCCCACCCGCATCCCCTCCCCTTCCCTTCCCTTCCTCCTCTCCCCTCCTGCCACCACATGCAGAGCATCCACGTGATCCTCCTCGCCGGCGGCTACTCGTCGGAGATAGCCCAGGGGGCCGCGGCCGCTGCGGCCGCGTCCTCCACCCCCATCAACACCCCGTGCGCCATGGCTGCAGCGGCTGCATCTGTGGCACGCCCCACAAGCTGGGCAAGGCCCTGTCGGCCATGACGGCTAACGGGCTGGCGGCCTGCGGGGCGGTGACCCCGGCGCTCATCCCCCTGGACGGCACCCCAGCCGTGGTGCGCCTGCTGCGGGCGCTGCAGGTGCACATGCGCACGCACACAGCACGTGCTTTGCCGGTGCTTGGTGTGCTACCGTGTATTTCTCTACCCGTACAAGACTGCTTACAGCCTTTAATGACTGTAACGTAGCCCTGGCCCACATCTGCTGCGGAAGCCCTGCGCTTCTTCTCCCAACTGCCGCAACCCATGCCCTAGCCTGTGCAAACCGGCTAGGCTGTGCCCCGAAATCCCGGGCTGTCCGTATACGAATACAACCATGCCGTATTCATACGTGATTGCCCGCACAGTGTGGCCCTTCGCTACCCCCATGCACCCCCAGGCCGTTCGCCGCGTGGCGCTGGATGGCATAACCCC
>VFQN01007577.1_pt1:0-10000 | contig 11603 bp, 5 predicted proteins | sample 3512371 | NCBI WGS metagenome assembly VFQN01 (sample SAMN10412370, study PRJNA504923) | tailings metagenome | isolation source: Replicate 2 from Balatoc abandoned mine | place: Philippines: Itogon, Benguet | collected 2017-08-28
CAACTGTACGCACGCCGTAAGGTGACGGTGGAACCTTTCCACAGCCAGTTGAAGCAATTGTTTGAACTGCACGATCGCGTCAGGCACCGGGGACTGGACAACAACCGTATGATGATCCTCCCTGCCATCTTCAGCGACCAGAGCCTCCTGACCTGTCACCACCGACGACAACGAAAACACGCCCGCATCAACACCAGCCTCGACAACATCTCAATTCACCACAGACTCTGTGTCCAGCATGGGCGTTGTCATCCCAATCGGCAGGCAAAAACACGCCCGGCGCGGACTCAGGGCGTGCCATACGAGGTCACTGCCATCCATTCCAGGTTTACGGAGCCGGCGGTGGAGGAGGCGGGGGTGTTACTGCCGGCGCGAATGCGGCACGCCAGTCGGGGATTTCGCCAGCAGCCGTCCAGCCGCCCAGTTGGGGCGACCAGAGCAAGGTTTGCGGCGTGATCTGTCCCATCGAAATCGCCTGGCGGATCTGATCGGCTCCGTATGGTCCCTGGGTTTGCCCATTTACGGCGACGTGCCAGACTGCAGTGGGCGGCGGAGGCGGCACGGCTCCCGGGGCTGCAGCACCGCCCCCCATCACACCTGGCATATTCATCATGCGACCGGCCATCGCGAGGCCCAGTCCCAGACCGAGACCTTCGCCGCCTCCGCCTGGTTGTTTGGCAGCGTCTGCCATCGCCGTGCCGAACTGATACTGCTGATATTTCTGCATGTCGCCGACGACGCCCATGCTGGTGCGGGTATCGAGCGCCTTTTCGACTGCCTCCGGCAGCGAGATATTGACGATGAACATCTGCGGGACGTCGAGGCCGTATTCGTCGTCGATCCGGCCGGCGACATACTTGCGCAGTTCTTCGGAGAACTCGCGATAGTGGGCTGCCAGATCCAGGGCTGCGATGTTCTTTTCGCCCAGCATGTCGGCGAACGCTTCCGTGATGATCGACCGCATCAGCTCGGTGATCTCGTCGGCTTCCACAGCACTGTCGGTTCCCACCAGTTCTGTGAGCAGGGCCCGGGCGTCGATGGCCTTGAGCGCATACGTTCCGAAGGCGCGCAGGCGGATCGGGCCGAATTCCGGATCGCGCAACATGATCGGATTCGGCGTGCCCCATTTCAGATCGGTGATCTGCCGGGTACTGACGAAATAGACTTCCGAACGGAACGGGCTGTTGAAGCCGTATTTCCATCCGGCGATCGTGCTCAGGAGCGGCAGGTTCTGGGTATTGAGCGTATGCGTGCCAGGCTCGAAGACATCTGCCACCTGACCACGATGGACGAACGCGGCGACCTGTCCCGGCCGCACGATCAGCTGCGCGCCCTGCTTGATTTCGTTCTGATACCGCGGGAACCGCCAGACGAGCGTATTCCGGGTATCATCGAGCCATTCGATGATATCGATGAACTCGTTACGCAGCTTGTCGAACAGGCCCATGGTCCTGGTCCTTGCGAAAGACGGGGTGAGCGGGAACCGCGTCTATTCTAGCGAAGCGGCGGAAATGGCAACAACAACCCGGAGAAATCGCGAATCCGCACGCGGTGAACATCGCACGCTTGCGGTTCGCGATTCTTTCTTCTCGTGAGAAAAATTATCCCTGCATCGTCATCATGGCGTTGTCGCGATCCTCGTCTTCCAGCGACAGATACGCTTCCACGATCTCTTCGGCGTAAGTCACCAGTTCCTCGGCATTGTTCGGCGCCGGTCGCAGCCGCGGCGCCGGGCTGTTCTTCACCGGCGTGGAGTCAACCCGCAACGACGAGAAGTCGTAGACCGCATGCACCACCTGCGGACCGGTGACGCCCCGCAGCTTCAGTTCGCGTTTCAGTTCCAGGGCAGAGACCGCCGCGTTCACGTAGACCGCAGTGCCGACCAGCAGCGAGCGGTACAGCCGCGGATCGATGCGCGTGCCGCCCATCGCCTTTTCCAGCGCCCGCGCGGCCCCACGGACCGCGATCTGGATCTGGTCCACGAGCGACCGCAACGGGAAGGTGTAAGCGATGTCGGCAAAGTCTTTCACAGACAGATAGGTGTCGACCGCGGCAGTCACTGCTCCGCATTTGGAGTGACCGAGCACCACAATCAGTTTCAGGCTGTCATCCAGATGCCGCACCGCATAGTGCAGCGAGCCCAGACATTCCGATCCCAGCACGTTGCCAGCGATCCGCAGCACGAACAGATCGTTGAACTGCTGGTCGAATACCGCCTCCGTCGGCACCCGGGCATCGGAGCAGCCCAGCACAACGGCGAACGGCGACTGCGTCGGCATCGAACCCGCATACAGCGGCAATCCCATCGCCACCGGATTCATCGGTACGATGATCGGTTCGCCGGCGTCCTTGCCCAGCGTCCGTTCCTGCATGCGATGCACGACATCGGCAAAGCGATCATTCCCGTCAATCAATTCCTTGATCGCCGCCGCCGGATCAGGAATCTGATGCTGCTCGATCGGGGCGAAGGGGTCGTAACGGTAGATAAGATCCATGCTGGAAATGTTCCCGGAAACTGGAAGAGCAATCGGGTATGTGACAGGCCCCGTGGCCGTCAAAATAGCAGTTTCCGAAGAGAATTTCTCAACCGCAGTTCCGGACAATTCTGAAAATACGGCAAAACACGTAGCCGGGTTGTTAACAGAGTTTCGACCCAGTCTCAGGCAGGGATTTGCCATTCATTGGCAGCCCCACTGGAAAATGTTCTTGTGAACTCCTGACGATTTCAGGCAATGATGAAACCGTCTATCCGGATCGCAAAAGGAACTGGCAAATGTCACCGGAAATGGAGCAGATCTCTCGCTGGCCGCTCAAGCAGCGCATGGCCCTGCTGGAAGAGCTGTGGGAGAGTGTCGCTGCGGACCCTGGCGTGGATGACCTGACCGACTGGCATCAGGAAATTCCTGGTGAGCGCATCGCTGACTACGAACGAAATCCGAATGATGTCGTGGACTGGAGTGCCCTGCGTGAATCGCTGCAGGATCACCGGAAATGAACTCCCTTGGATTCACACCCGCTGCAGCTGCGGATGTACGGGAGATCATGGAATATTACGAAGCTAGCGGTCTGGTCTGAGCCAGGATTTTCTCGGGCAACTCAACCAGATCCTCGCTGACGTTTCTCGATCTCCACACAGCTTCGATCCGGTCCTGAGGAACATCCGAAGAGCCTTCTTACGTCGATTCCCTTACATCATCTATTCTGGTTTCACAGACAATACAGCCACGGTCATGGCCGTGCTCCATGCCCGTAGAAAGCCGGCAGCATGGAAACGGCGAATCCCGTGACGACCCGACGTGATCATCTGGCTGCGGACGCTCCCTTACTCCACGGTCACGCTCTTCGCCAGATTGCGCGGGCGGTCGACGTTGCAACCCCGCAGCAGGGCGATGTGGTAGGCCAGCATCTGCAGCGGGACGGCGGTCACCAGCGGTTGCAGATATTCATCGACCGGCGGGACGTAGATCACGTCATCGGCGATGTCTGCCACCTTGTCATCGCCTTCGCATGCCACAGCGATCACGGGACCGCGACGGGCCTTGATCTCTTCCATGTTGCTCATCACCTTCGGGTAGATGTTGCACTTCGGCACCACGAACACGCTCGGCGTGTCCTCATCCACCAGGGCGATCGGGCCGTGCTTCATCTCGGCAGCCGGGTAGCCTTCTGCATGCACATAGCTGATTTCCTTCAGCTTGAGCGCGCCTTCCAGGGCGACCGGGAAGTTGTACAGGCGACCCAGATAGAGGAAGTTTTCGGCTCCGTAGTATTTCTCGGCGATCGTTTTGACCTGCTCATGACATTCGAGCGTCCGTCGCAGCATGTCGGGCATCGCCTGCAGATGGCTGATGATCCGCTTGCCGGCCGGGTAAGACAGGTGCCGCATCCGGCCGAGGAACAGGGCCAGCAGCGTCAGGACCGTCACCTGGGCGGTAAAGGCCTTGGTCGAGGCGACGCCGACTTCCTGTCCGGCGTGCAGGTAGATGCCGCCGTCGGCTTCGCGGGCGATCGTTGAGCCCACGACGTTACAGATCGCGAGTGTCGGATGCCCCTTGCGTTTGCACTCCCGCATGGCGGCCAGCGTATCGGCGGTTTCGCCCGACTGCGTGATCGCAAAGATCATGGTGCGGTCGGTCATCGGCGGGTTGCGATACCGCAGTTCGCTCGCATATTCGACTTCGACGGGAATCCGGGCGAATTCCTCAATCAGATACTCTCCGACCAGACCGGCGTGCCAGCTGGTGCCGCAGGCGGTGAGGACGATGCGATCGATCCGCCGCAGTTGCTGGGGATCGAGATTCAGGCCGCCGAAGCGGGCGGTGGCTTCGTCTTCATCCAGACGGCCGCGCAAGGCGTTCTCGATGGTGGTCGGTTGCTCGAAGATTTCCTTGAGCATGTAGTGCTCGAACTCGCCGAGGTCGAGATCTTCGCTCGCCTGTTCCAGCACCTTGACGTCGGGAGTCTGCGCGCCGCCGTCACGATGCAGCAGTTGCATGCCGTCCGCCGTCAGCACGGCCATTTCGTGATCGCTGAGGTAGACCACTTCTTCCGTGTAACCAACCAGCGGGCTGGCATCCGAGGCCAGGAAATGTTCGCCCTTGCCGATCCCCACCACGAGCGGACTGCCGAGACGGGCGGCGATCAGGGTGCCCGGATTGTCGCGGAACAGCACGGCGATACCGTACGTGCCCTTGACCCGCTTCAACGCGGATTCGACGGCTTTCAGATTGGTCGCCGTCCGGGACGGGTCGGCGCCCATCTTGATTTCTTCCGACAGTTCAAACGCGACCAGGTGGGCGAGTACTTCGGTGTCGGTGCCGGTGCGGAAGACGTAACCCTGCTCCCGCAATTCATTCCGCAAGGAGGCGTAGTTCTCGATGACGCCGTTGTGGACCAGCACCACCTCGCCGTTGCCGCCGGTGTGCGGATGCGAATTCACGTCGCTCGGCTCGCCGTGCGTGGCCCAGCGCGTGTGGCCGATGCCGGTGCTGCCCTCGATCGGCTGTTCCTGGCAGAGCTGGGACAGTTGACCGACGCGACCGGTTTTCTTGCGGATGGCGATCGCGTCACCCTGCTGAATGGCCACGCCGGCAGAGTCGTAACCGCGGTATTCCAGTCGAAACAGGCCCTCCAGCAGATAGGTCAGCGCTGGTTTTGGCCCCACATATCCGACGATGCCGCACATGGCAAACTCCCCCGAGTCACACAACTCACAATTTTCAGACGTCCCGGGGTCCGACGTCACTACGTCCGACCCTGATGACCGTTGCCTGCTGCCGGCCCGCGCGCATTCACAGCCACTCGCCGCGGCGGGGTGTAGCAGGAGCGTTCCACGTGGTCAACCCGAAGTTTCACGTCGCGTTGCGCGCAGACGCCCCGTCAGTCACTGGTCCCTGTTAGTCCCACAACCGCCCGATTCGTCCGCGGACTTCCGTCGTCGACATGACGGGAGGAACATCTGCCTGGTCCTGCAGTCCAGGCTCTGTTCGGGCCGGGATCACGTCCAACTCTAGCACGAGTTCGTCGGGGAGAAAGCGGGTTCGGGCGATCAGGCCATGATTGTCGGTCCGCGAGCGCGAACTGAGATAAACCCGTTGCGGGCACAGCAGATACAACGCATCCCGCGCCCGGGTCAGGGCGACATAGAAGAGACGTCGCTCTTCCTCGAGCGACGCAGGGTCACGCAGCGCAAACTCTGAAGGCAGGCTGCCTTCCGTCGCCTGCAACAGATAAACCACGTCCCATTCCAGCCCCTTGGCCGAGTGAATGGTGCTGAGCGTCAACAGATCGTCATCCTCGTCATCATCAGCGACTGCACCACCCTGCAGGGATGTCGGCGGGTCCAGTGTCAGGTCGCTCAGCATCCGGGAGCGGGTATCGAACCGGCCGGCGATGGCCTCCAGCTGTTCCAGGTCGCGACTACGGGCTGCATGGTCGTCGTACTTCTTCTCGAACAGCGGCGCCAGAAACTGGCGAATGTGCCGTAACTGCGTTCCCAGCGAGCCGGCTTTCTCCGGCGGCGCGGTCAGCAACCGCAGCAGTGCCAAAAACAGCGGCCAGTGCAATGTCGCCGCCCTGGGCGGGCTGATGGAACCCCACGCGGACAGCCAGTCGCTCGTTTCCCACAGTTGTTCGGTGAATTGTTGGGCCTTCTTTGGACCGATGCCGGGAATCAGCTGCAACATCCGCTGGGCAGACAGGGAGTCGCGCGGGTTTTCCGCGAATCGCAGAAATGCCAGCATGTCTTTGATGTGGGCTGCTTCGGTGAACCGCAGGCCGCCGAATTTCCGAAAGCGAATGCCGCGTCGCACCAGTTCCAGTTCCAGCATCAGGCTGTGATGGGCCGCCCGAAACAGGACTGCCTGTCGTTGAAAGGGTGTGCCGGCCTCGCGCCGGGCGAACAATTGCTCCAGCACGAAATCTGCCTGTTCCCCTTCATCCAGACATTGCACAAGGACCGGGCGCGACCCTTCCTTGCGCTCGGACCAGAGCGTCTTGCGATGCCCTTCCGTTGCCAGGGCGATCACCCGGTTGGTGACATCCAGCAGCGGCTGGGTGCTGCGGTAGTTCTGCTCCAGAGGTAATAAGGTGGCTCCGGGAAAATGCTGCGGAAAGTCCAGGATGTTACGGACCGTCGCCCCGCGAAAGGCGTAAATCGCCTGAGCGTCGTCGCCGACAACGGTCAGGCCGTGGCCGGCCGGCGTAAGTCCTCGCAGGATCTCCAGCTGCAGGGCATTCGTATCCTGATATTCATCGACCAGCACATTGTCGAATTGCGACTGGATCAGCGGTGCGGTCGCTGGATCGCCAACCAGAATCTGCCAGAACAGCAACAGATCGTCATAGTCCAGGAGCTGTTGAACCTCCTTGCGTTCCGAATACGCCTGAAACAACCGCTTCAAACCGTCGAGGGCCTCCTGCTGGGCCGGATACTGTTCCGCCAGAACATGGGAGAGGCTCTGCTGCGTGTTGACGCACCGACTGTAGATGTCCAGGCAGGTTCCTTTCAGCGGAAATCGCGAACCGCTCTCTGCCAGGTTGAGCTCGGTACGAAGCATGCCGAGCAAATCCTCGGCGTCGCCGCGATCCAGGATCGAAAAACCGGGGGCGAGTCCGATCAGATGACCGTATTGACGCAGTAGCCGGGTGCCGACGGCATGGAAAGTCCCGGACCAGAGTTCACGCAGGAGCTGCGAGATGGACGCGGGAGTCAAACCGGGCAGGCCGGCCAGCAGGCTGCCGACCCTCCGCTGCAGTTCACTCGCTGAACGCCGCGTGAATGTGAGTAACAGGATGCGGCGCGGCGGCACGCCGCGGGCGATCAGTACTGCCAGCCGATGGGCCAGCGTCGTCGTCTTGCCCGTACCCGCTCCGGCGACGATCAGCAGTGGCGAATCATCGTGTAATGCCGCCTTTCGCTGCTGCGGATTCAGATTCCCCAGCAACGCGGTCACCGGTTCGCTCACATTCACGACGACGATCACTTTCCATTCAGCAGATCAGACGACAGGTCGCAGGACTCTGTGACCGGACTGCCAGATTCCGATACGAATCGCTGCACACTCTCGAACGGACATCGCGACGAAGTCTCAAGCCGGCCGGCTCTCAGGACACCCCGCTGCCTGGCACGCAACCTCATGGCATTGTACGCACATTCCCTCAAGGAATTGGTGGTTCTGTCAGGTACCGTTCCTCACTGCCAACTGTTGCCTGGTGTTAATAGGAAGAGGTGGCTGTGAAGTCTCCTGCAACCGAACCGGAGCCACGCCCGCTGTGTCTCGCCATGAAGAAGGAACAGGTTCAGGGCAAACCGGGCAGAGGACCACTAATAGAGTAAGTCCAGCTCGCGCGCCTCAGCCTGTTCGGTGAGCTCAGAACTCAGGGCCAGCCGGATTTGCCCGACATTCCGGGAAATCAGTCCCTGGACAAAGTCGCGATCAGATGCCGCTGTTTGGAATAGCGGATTGCCGATCGGCCGGGGCAGCCCCCGCCTGTCACAGGAAACTGCCTGAAAGATGGTTGACTGCGCTGGACATTCCCCGCCGAAGCTGCCAGAATCCGGCAACGCGGCTCAGTGAAACCTGTTTCACAGAGCCGCCGAGCGAGACTTAAACGTCTCGCGGCAGGCAGTTCACCCTCCGGTGAATCGCAGACTGCAATCGGGCGTATAGCTCAGTTGGCTAGAGCGCAGCTCTGATAAAGCTGAGGTCCGTGGTTCGAGTCCACGTACGCCCAACTTGAATCCGGAATCCGAAGCACGAAATTCGCAGGACTTGCCCACAAGCAATTCAGGATTTCGAGATTCGGGTTCCGGATTTTTTCGTCGGGGACGTAGCTCAATTGGGAGAGCGCCGGCTTTGCAAGCCGGAGGTTGCCGGTTCGATCCCGGTCGTCTCCAGATTTACAGCCGGAAGGTCTTGATTTCCAAGACCTTCCGGCTGTTTTTGTTTGTGGGTCTCCCGGGGTCTGCCACCAGGTTTCCAGAAAAATTAAAAAACATGTCCCGGTTGCTTGACGATCGGGGCCGGTCCTAATAAGATTCCCCCCGTCAGACGCGAGCAGCAAACGCCGCGAACGACGCAAACAACAGTGAAAACGACAACGCGAACGACAAGAAAATAACTGCTAACTCGCTTGCGGTCTTCGGCCGGTTCAGCAATAATGCTGGCTCAGCTCAAGCCCACAAAATGGGGTTAGCCGACAGGATGTGGCGAAATTCGCCGTGTTCTGCCGGCATTGTTCTTTGACAATTCGGTGGCAATAGATCGTGGCATATCTCAACACGTGTGCAAGCTTGAAAGCTTTCTACGTGTCAGTGTCTTGGTAGTTCGGCGATCTAGTTGCAAGTGGCGATCATCGGTTGCTGTCCTTCGGGTCGGCAATTCGACGAAAGTCAGTTGCAAGATAGATTTAAGTTGCGTAGCAGCCCGTTCAATCACCGTGAGGTGCTTGAGTGAGGGATGTCGAGATGATATCGGCCCGAACGCAGTAATGCGAGCGGGTTGGTAAGATTCGAGGCTGAAATCATTGTGGTCAAGCTACTAAGAGCATGTGGGGGATGTCTCGGCACCAGAAGGCCATGATAGGCGTGGAAGACTGCGATAAGTTCGGGGGAGTTGTCAAACAAGCGTTGATCCCGAAATTCCTTAGCAAACCCAGGGAACTGAAACATCTAAGTACCTGGAGGAATATAAAGAAACCTCGATTCCCTCAGTAGCGGCGAGCGAAAGGGGAGTAGCCCAAACCGTTGGCTTCGGCCAGCGGGGTTGTGGGGCGGACAATATGTATCAGGCAAGTTAGAGGAAGTCGTTGGAAAGCGACGCGATACAGGGTGACAGCCCCGTACTCGAAAACCCTGCCTGAGCTAGTCCTGTCCCCGAGTAGGTCCAGTCACGTGAAACCTGGACTGAATCCGGGAGGCCCATCTCCCAAGGCTAAATACTAGCTGGTGACCGATAGTTAACAAGTAGCGCGAGCGAAAGATGAGAAGAACCCCTGCTAGGGGAGGATAGTGAACCTGAAACCACATGCTTACAAGCTGTCGGAGCCCCTTATGTGGGTGACGGCGTGCCTATTGAATAATGAGCCAGCGAGTTGCTGTCGTCGGTTGGTTAAGATCTTCAGGATCGAAGCCTCAGGGAAACCGAGTTTGAATAGAGCGTATTATCGATGGCGGCAGACGCGAATCCACGTGAACTACGCATGGGCAGGTTGAAGCGCGGGTAAGACTGCGTGGAGGACCGAACCCACCAATGTTGAAAAATTGGGGGATGACCTGTGTGGAGGAGTAAAAGTCTCATCAAACGTGGGGATATCTCGTTCTCTCCGAAATGCCTTTAGGGGCAGCCTTGAGCCACTCTTCAACGGGGGTAGAGAGACTGATCTGGCATGGGGGGCTACCCGCCTACCCAGCCTAACCAAACTCCGAATACCGTTGAAATTATCTCAGGAGTGAGTCCGTGAGGGAGAAGCTTCACGGTCGAGAGGGAAACAACCCAGA
>VFQN01007578.1_pt1 | contig 11602 bp, 8 predicted proteins | sample 3512371 | NCBI WGS metagenome assembly VFQN01 (sample SAMN10412370, study PRJNA504923) | tailings metagenome | isolation source: Replicate 2 from Balatoc abandoned mine | place: Philippines: Itogon, Benguet | collected 2017-08-28
GAAGTACGGCGAGAGGTAGCCGCGGTCGAACTGCATGCCGTCGACCGTCTCGAGCGTCGTCTCGAGGCCCTTGGCCTCTTCAACGGTGATCACGCCGTCCTTGCCGACCTTCTCCATCGCTTCCGCGATGAGGTTGCCGATCTCGGGATCGTTGTTGGCCGAGATCGTGCCGACCTGCGCGATTTCCTTCTTGCCGCTGGTAGGCACGGAGATCTTGCGCAGCTCTTCGACGATGGCGGCGACGGCCTTCTCGATGCCGCGCTTGAGCGCCATCGGGTTGGAGCCGGCCGTCACGTTCTTGAGGCCTTCACGGAAGATGGCCTGGGCGAGAACGGTCGCGGTGGTGGTGCCGTCGCCGGCGAGATCGGACGTCTTGGTCGCGACCTCCTTCACCATCTGCGCGCCCATGTTCTCGATGGGATCAGCGAGCTCGATCTCCTTGGCGACGGTGACGCCGTCCTTGGTGACCGTGGGGGCGCCGAACTTCTTGTCGATGACGACGTTGCGACCCTTGGGGCCGAGCGTGACCTTCACCGCTTCGGCGAGCTGGTCGACGCCGCGCTTCAGAGCCGCGCGTGCGTCAACGTTGAAATGCAGTTCCTTGGCTGCCATGGTAGCTGAATTCGGTTAGGGGGCGGTTCAGTTGAGCACGGCGAGGATATCGGACTCGCGCAGAATGAGGAGCGCCTCACCCTCGATCGTCACCTCGGTGCCGCTGTACTTCCCGTAGAGCACCTTGTCGCCGACCTTCACGTCCATCGGCACACGGGCTTCCTTCTCGAAACGACCCGGGCCCACGGCGACGATGGTGCCCTGCTGGGGCTTTTCCTTCGCGGTGTCGGGGATGTACAGCCCACCGCGCATCTGCTCCGCCTCTTCGGACGGCTTCACGACGACGCGATCGGCCAAAGGCGCGACCTTCTGGTTGGCCATGAGTGCTTGTCTCCTGCGATGTGTCAGGGGATCAGTCTGGAATATCGGACTGGTATTAGCACTCGCATGGGTTGAGTGCTAACACGCGAAACCTACCCACGCCATGGAGGGGCGTCAAGGCCCGCCGAAGGTCACAGGAAATGCACAAGTCGTTTATTTACAACAGTTTACACTTCTGCCAACACGACAGCGCCCCTGCAGAACTTGCAGACGACACCACGCTTCGCCTGTCAGCCTGGCAGGGTTTCCGGGGACTCGACCTCTTCCAACGACCCACTGTGCAGGCTCCGCGCCACGCCGTCAGGCCCCCGAATGACCACCCCGCCATCGGCTGTGATGCCCTCCACCACGCCCGGCGATGGCGAGCGCACCAACCGCCCCACCATGCGGTCACGAGCCGCCCACGCCGCACACTCCGCGTCGCCCAACGGCCCTGTGCACGCTGCGGCTCGGCGCAGCGCCGGCACCACGGCGATGAGCAGCGCATCGCGGCTCACATCACCGCGGAGCTGCGACGCACGAAACGCACCTGGGGATTGCACGACCGGCGCTGTCTGGCGATTGATGCCCACGCCAATGGCCACCCACTCCGGCATGCCGTCGCGCCACCGTGCCTCGATCAGAATGCCCCCCAGCTTGCCACTGGCCAGCCAGAGATCATTGGGCCACTTGAGTTGCACCGGCCCCTCACGGCGCACATCAACCAGCGCATCGAGCGCAGTGGCGAGATGCAGTCCGACACGCAACGCCAGCACATCGAGTGCGCGCGCATCACGTGGCCGCTCGATAAGCGTGCACCAGAGCCCCGCGTCCGGCGCGGACCGCCAGGCCTTGCCACTGCGCCCCCGGCCCTGCTCCTGCGATGACGCCAGCACCAGCGTACCGGAAGGGGCCCCGTCCGCCGCGATGGCATGCGCGACGTCCATGGTGGATGTCACGCGCACATGATAGTCCAGCCGCGCGAGACCAAGTGCGGCAATCACCTCGGCGGACGGTGCCCCCGAGAGCGCAGCCGACGGCGGGACGTCGCGACGGTGTTCCTCAGGCACCACGCGTCGCCAGCGTATAGAACACCACCGCCGCGAGGGCCACGCGATACCACGCAAACACGCCGAAGCTGTGCTTGCTCACGTAGCGCAGCAGCACCGTGATGGCGAGCCAACTACTCACGGCCGCCGCTGCCACGCCGGCCAACAGCGGCGCGCTCAGTCCCTCGCTGCGCAGCGCTTCCGGTGCTTCGAAGATCACCGCCGCCAGGGTGATGGGCATGCTCATGAGAAAACTGAAGCGTGCCGCACTGGGCCGGTCGAGGCCGAGAAATCGCCCAGCGGTAATGGTGGAACCGCTGCGCGAGACACCTGGCACGAGCGCGAGCACCTGTGCGAATCCCACCACAAGGGCATCGCGCATGGTGATTTCATCCAGCATGCGGGCGCGCACCGCCCAACGATCCACCGCCCAGAGCAGCACGCCCAGCACCACGAGCGTCGTGCCTATGATGTACGGCGAGCGGAAGGTGGTCTTGGCCAGATCATTGAGCACGAGGCCACCCACACCGGCCGGTATGGTGGCCACAATGAGATAGATCAGCCGACGATCGTGCGTCGTGACCACACGTCGTGTGCGCAAGAGACGCAGGGCGGAGTAGGTCATCTCCACCCATTCGCTGCGGAAGTACCAGCCCAGCGCGAGCAGCGTGCCAAAATGCAGGGCCACGTCAAAGGACAGTCCCGGGTCCTGCCAGCCCAGCAGGTAGGGCGTGAGGGCAAGGTGGGCGGAGCTGGAAACCGGCAGCAGTTCGGTGAGGCCCTGCACGAGCCCCAGCACAATAGCTTGAAACAGGGTCACGGGGCCGCGATGGAAGGCAAATGCGAAGGCAGGATGGCCGGCACGAACGGAGGTGTGCGCAACGGACTGGTGTCGGCGGTGGCGAGGGTGCGCTCGTAGAGATCCTCGTACTGCGCCACGATGGCCTGCTCACTGAATCGTGTGCGCGCATCTTCGGCGGCGGCGGTACTCACGCGCTGCCACGCACTGGCGTCACTCAAGAGGGCGATGGCCGACGCTGCTGCGCCCTCTACATCACCCACCGCATGCAAGAAGCCGGTGACGCCGTGCTGCACCACTTCGGGCAAACCGCCGGCATCGTAGCCAATGACCGGCACGCCGCTGGCCATGGCCTCGAGTGCCGAGAGTCCGAAGGACTCCTTGTCGGACATGAGCAGGAAGCAATCCGCACCAGCGAGCAGCGGCGCGATGGCGTCGATCTTGCCCAGAAACATCACGTTGTCGGCCACGCCGCGCTGCCGCGCTTCGTCCTCCGCCTCCACGCGCTCCGGTCCATCGCCCACCATGACCAGCACCGACGGCACCTGCTCCTGCACACGCGCGAACGTGGCCACCACATCGCGCACGCGCTTGACCGGACGGAAGTTGGAGATGTGCATAAGCACCTTCCGTCCGCGGATGACATCGGCGGGAATGGGGAAGGTGTGACGCGTGCGGTCGTAGAGGGTGGGGTCGACGAAGTTGGGAATGACTTCCACGTTGCAGCCCACGCAGCCAAATGCCCGATAGGTCTCGTCGCGCAGATACTGCGACACGGCCGTGACGGCGTGGGACTTCTCGATGGAGAACTTGGTGATGGTGTGGAAGGAACGCTCCTGCCCCACGATGGTGATGTCGGTCCCGTGCAGCGTGGTCACCACCTTGACGTCACGGCCCTCTTCGCGCAGCATCGCACGCGCAATCCAGGCACTGGTGGCGTGCGGGATGGCGTAGTGACAGTGCAGAATGTCGAGCTGGTGATCACGCACCACCTCGTGCATGCGCACCGCAAGCGCGAGATCGTAGGGCGGATACTCGAACAACGGATAGCGCCCAACGTCCACTTCGTGAAACCACACCCGTGGCAGGAAACTTGGCAAACGGAACGGCTGCCGATAGGTGATGAAGTGCACCTCGTGACCACGCGCCGCCAGCGCGATGCCCAACTCGGTGGCGAGGGCGCCCGATCCACCGTAGGTGGGATAGCAGGTGATGCCGATTCTCATGCGGCCGAAACTCCTTCGGAGGGTACCGACTGCCACCAGCGCGTGGCCTGCTGCATGGCGTCCGGTTCGAGCGGGTTGAGCAGCGTCACCTGCGCGACCGGCAACTGGTGGCGAAACCAGGTGCGCTGGCGTTTGGCGTACTGCCGCGTTTCAATGACCACACGCTCAACGGCCGCTGCACGCGACAGGCGACCTTCCATCGCGTCACGCAGCACGGCATAGCCGCTGGCCTTCCAGGCGGGCGCATCCTGCGCGGTGGTGGTCATCAGTCGCGAGATCTCCTCTTCCCAGCCAGCCTGCAGCATGTCGTGCACGCGCCGTTCGATGCGCGTGGCAAGCACCGGGCCGGGGTCCACCACAAGATAGCGGACCTGGTACGAAGACGTTCGCGACGAGTCGCCGGCGGGGGGCCGCAGACTGTCGCTGAGCCGGCGTCCACTCAGCAGCGCGGTCTCGATGGCGCGCAGTCGCTGCGTCCGGCCCAGGTGGGCACGAGGCGGATCGAGCCGAGCGCACCAGCGTTCCAGTTCCGGCATGGACAGCGTGTCGAGAAAGGGGGCGAGGGCCGCACGCTGGCCGGCGTCGAGCTCGGGCACCGCATCGAGCGGCTCCACAAGGGCGCGTACATAGAGACCCGTGCCCCCGACCACCACCGGGGCGCGACCGTTGGCGTCTGCCTGCTGTATCCATGTCCTGGCGCTCTCAGCCCAGCGATGCGCCGAGTAGCGCTCAGACGGGTCGGCCACATCGATGCCATAGTGCGGCACCAGCGTACGCTCGGCCACGGAAGGCTTGGCCGTGCCCACGTCGAAGCCACGATACACCTGGCGGGAATCGGCCGACACGATGGACAGCCCGCATTGTTGTGCGAGGTGCATGGCCACTGCGCTCTTGCCCGCCGCGGTGGGTCCAACGATGCAGGACAGCATCATGCGTGTGCGCTCAGGCCCGACCAAAACGCCGGTCGAGTTCATCCCAGGTGAGTCGCACAATGGTGGATCGCCCGTGCACGTCATGCGCCGGCAGGCGCGTTTCCGCCAGCGCGATGTACAGCGCGCGCATTTCGCCGGGCGACAGCGCATCGCCGGCCTTGATGGCCGCCTTGCAGGCCACGGTAGCGGCCAGACGCTCGTGACGCGCATGTGCGCTGGCATGGCGATCACCCACCAACGAGGCCAGGGTGTCGCGCAGGCAGCGCTCGGCATCAAAACGCGGATGCGGCATGGGCACGGACTGCACGAGCACCGTGTGGCCGCCGAAGGGATCGGCCTCGAAGCCAAGCCGCGCGAACAGGTCACGATTGGCTTCAAAGGCCTCGAGCTCACGTGGCGCCAGATGCAGCGTGAGCGGAAACAACAGACGCTGAGACGGCGCCTCACCGCGTTCGAACACGCCGAGGAACTCCTCGTACAGGACGCGCTCGTGCGCCGAATGCTGATCGATGAGCACCACCCCTTCCTCATGTTCGAACATGAGGTACATGCGGCGCAACTGCATGAGCGGCGGCACGCTGATGGGCGCGGGATCTGCGTGGGCATGCGGCGTGCCCAGGTCCGCCGACTGACGCGGCAGATCGTCCCACGGCGCCGGCGCGGGCGCGGGCATGCCGTTGTGCGTGGCCGGCCCGGCATGCTGCGCGTCAGCCAGCGGGGCATCCGGCAACGGGACACTGTCGAGACCGGGGCCGACAGGCAGCGTGTCACGCGGCGCAAAGAGCCCGTCGAGCGTAGCCGTGATGCGCAGCGACGAGGGCGGCAGTTCCGTGCCTGGTGGCGCGCTGAAGCGTCCGAGACCACCCGGCATGCCAGAGGACATACCAGCCTGCAGCGATGGCGGCGGCGCCCAGGTGCGCCAACCGCCCACATCGGCGGCCGCGTCGAAGAGCCCGAGGGCGCGGCGCACGGCCGCTTCCACTGCGCGCTCTATGGGCCAGCGATCGCGAAAGCGCACCTCGGCCTTGGCGGGATGCACGTTGACATCCACATCGGCGCCGGGCAAATGCAACTGCAGCACCAACGAGGGGCGCACCCCACCGGGCAAGGTGGACTTGTAGGCCGCTTCCGCTGCGCGCACGAGCCCCGGATCGCGAATGAGGCGGCCGTTCACGATGAGCAGAATGCGTCGGCTGGCGGTGCCCACGTCGGCTGGACGCTCGGCGAGTCCACTCACCTGCACCGGCCCCTGCACGTCATTCACGTCAACAAAACGTTCGAGCTCGCGTGCGCCCCAGAGGGCGGCGAGTCGTTCACGCAGCGAGCCGACCGCCGGCAGGTCGAGTACACGCTTGCCATCGTGCGTGACCACAAAGTGCACATCGCGGCGCAGCGTGGCGATGCCGTGCATGGTATCGAGCACGGCACGCCATTCGGAGCGTGCGCCGCGCAGGAATTTCTGACGCGCCGGTGTGTTGTAGAAGAGGCGCTGCACGGTGACCGTGGTGCCCTGCCGACGGGCCGATTCGCCGGCCTCTACCACCGATCCACCCATGACACGCAGCCTGGAGCCCGCGCCGTCGGCTGGTGCCGTCTCAATGGTGAGATCGGAGACCGACGCAATGGCGGGCAGCGCCTCGCCGCGAAAGCCGAAACTGCGCACGCCCACCAGCTGCTCGGCCGAAACAATCTTGCTGGTCGCGTGGCGCGAGAGTGCAAGTCGCGCATCATCGGCATCCATGCCACTGCCATCGTCGGCAATGCGAATGAGCGTGCGACCACCCTCTTCGATGGTCACGTCGATCGTGGTCGCGCCGGCATCCATGGCGTTCTCCACGAGTTCCTTGACCACCGACGCGGGACGCTCGACCACCTCACCGGCGGCGATCTGGTCGGCAACGCTGCTGGGCAGGATGGCGATGCGCGGCATGCCCAAAGTTAGTCGAAGCGCACAACGCGGGCCTGCGGCAGCCAGCCCGTGCGGCCATCGGCGTGACGCACCTGCACCCACTCACCGCGGCGCATCGCCATGCGCACGACATCGCCCGTGCCGACACCGCCGGCCGGCGTGGCGTTGGCCAGCGGCGCCGAACGCAGCATGTCGGGACGCTGCACCACCGCGAGGCCATCCGCACGCAACGCGTCGGCCTGCACATGGGCGTAGCTCATGCCGGCCGCGGCGACCATCAGAATGGCGAATGCGGGCGCGCGTGACGGCAGATGCGGCGGCCGCTGTGCGCCCGTGCCTTTGGGTACCGCGCGTCGACGCCGCAGCACCACAAAAAGCCAGATCCACCCGACCATCCACAGCCCGGTTGCGACCAGTACCAGCAGATTCACCGGCACCATGGGCACGTCGGCCAGGCCACTGTGCGCGGTAGTCGGCAGCAAGAGCAGACGTTCCTGCACATCGGCGGCCATGGGGTCAATGCGCGCGGCTCGCTGCCAGGCCAGTACGGCCGACACGGTATCACCGGCAGCCCACGCTGCCGTGCCCCAGTTGACCAACAGGTCGGTATCACGTGGCCTTGCTGCACTTGCGCGTGCCCATTGTTCGGCGGCTCGCGAAAACCGCCGTCCTTCGTAGGCGGCCCGTGCCTCACGCTCGAGCAGCGTGAGATCGGCGGTAGACAGTGCGGGAGCACTGGCCGAGGCCTGAGGCGCGGGTGCGGGTGCGGGTGCAGGCGATGTTGGCGACAGCACTGGCACGGGCTGCGCGCCGCTCAGCCAAAGTCCGACGCCAATAACGGCGCGACCGCGGCCGCTCATACCGCGGCCCGTGTGACCGCGGGACTTCCCCACGTTCTGCGCATGCGCGGCGCCACGATGCCGCCAACGCATCCACCGTCTGCCCTGCCCTGCAGCCACCGCCTCCGCGTCGATGCGAGCGGCGAGGGCCTGCGCCCCAGCGTCTGACAGATCACTCTGCGGCGTGGATGCGGTGGACGATCCCGATTCATGATCCATTCCGCCATATCCCACGAGCGCGGCCCGATCCAACCACGTCAGCAAGTCCTGTGTCGTGGCGCGGGTGACCCCATGGCGGCGCAGTGCACGTTCGAACACCCGTCGCTCTGCAAGTTGGGTCTCCTCGAGTTGCAGACGCCCCTGCACGTTGCGCAGCAGCTCACGGCGCACACGTCGCGCGGTAGCGGCGGGACTCAGCGGCTCGGGCTCCGGTGTGCGCTCGGCCATGGTTACGATTGGCGCTGCGCTGGCCTGTGCGCCACGTCGCGCCATGAGCAGCAGCACCAGCACGAGCAGTGGTGCACCGAGCCACGCCGTGCCAATGACCAGCTTCCAGGTCGGCTGTCCCAGTACATCCCACGCGGGCGCTGCGTTGCGCCAGTCGCGCAGCGCCAGCTGCGGATTGTCGTCACCGCCGTCTTCACTCCCCGGTGCGTTATCACCCGCCGCAATGCTGATGTCCGCCGCCGGACTCTCCGCCCACGCATACTCGGCGCGATAGGGATCGAAGTAGGCATAGCGCAGCACGGGCAGCAACACCGGACCGGAACGCACAGGCGTGACGAGATAGTCAAACTCCTTCACGCCGCGCACGCGGGCGCCGGTGGAATCCACCCGCACGCGCTCACTGCCCGGCACCACGCTGGCCCAGGACAGTTCAACTTGTGGACGCGGCAGAAGTTTGACGTTGCCCACGCCGTCCACACGCAGGGTAAGCACAAAGGGGTCGCCGACACGCGCCTCGCTGGCATCCACGCGTGTGCTCAGCGTGAGTACACCCACGGCACCGGTGAAATCGGCGGGTCGCCCCACGTCGGGCAGCGGACGTACCACCACCGACGCACTTTCGGCGCGCACGACGTACGATTCTTCACGACTGAAGTAGCTCGACGACTGCGGCAAGCTGTACGTGAGCTGCGGCGAGGGAATGCGCAGCGGGCCTGGGGCCACCGGAAAGAGGGCGCGCTGAAACACGTGGGCCTCGAACACGGCGCCGGCATAATTTTGCGGCGCGACACGGCGCGGCGTGCCGAGCTCATAGGCCAGCAGGCCGCGCAGTTCAGGCGGCAGAAACTCCGGATTGCGCCGCAACCGACTGCGCGCCTGTTCGCTGAGCAGCACGGCCACCTGATAGGTGATCTGCTGTCCGACGTAGACAGTGTCGGGATACGCGGCCGCGTGGAAGTCGATGGGCCGCGTGGGATTCACGCGTACATCGCCCAGCACGGCGGTGGGTGAGGGCTGCGCCCAAGCCACCTTGGCCACGGCGGTCAGCAACAGCGCATTTACTGCGAGCCGCTTCATCAGGCCCATCATGTCCCTCACCAGTCCTTCCCACCCGGCGGCGTGCGCCCCTGACGCTGCTTGCGACCCTGCACGTCACGCTCTTCACGCGCGGCGCTGTTGAGCAGGGCTTCGGCCTGACGCTGATCGAGTCCGGCGTCGTCCTGCGGATCGGTGGGTGACTGATTGCCACTGCCCCCGCCCCCTCCACCGCCGCCACTCTGCGGCGGGTTCTTGCGCAGGGAGAGTTCGTAGTTCCACTTGGCGTCGGCGTGGCCCGGTGTCTCGGTCAGGGCATCACGATAGGCAGAGCGGGCGGCGGCGAGATAGCGCTCGGCTTCATTGCCGGGGGCCGCGCGACCGAGCAGCAGGGAGGCCAAGCCGGCATTGAAGCGGGCGCGGAACTGGGGCTCGCCGCTGGTCTGGAGGCGCACGGCTTCGAGGCGCTCACTGGCTTCGTTGAGCGAGTCGCGGGCGATGAGGGCGGTGCCGAGGTTGTAGGCGGTGCGCTGGGTGGTGTCGCCTTCGGTGATGAGGGTGCGATAGGCGGCGATGGCTTCGTCGATGCGGCCTTCAGCGAAGATGGTGGCCGGGTCGGGGGGGCGGGTGCAGGAGAGGAACAGGGGGGCGAGGAGAACAGCTAGCTGGGAGGTTCGGAGGATTGGAGGATTGGAGACGGCGGTCTTGGTTTTGGTCGGGGTCGGGGTCTTGGTCGGGGTCGGGGTCGAGGTCGGGGTCGAGGTCGGGGTCGGGGTCGGGGTCGAGGTCGAGGTCGGGGTCGAGGTCGGGGTCGAGGTCGGGGTGCGGCGCGCGCGAGGAATGAGGCGCCAGGTGTCCCAGAGCAGGAGCAGCAAGGCGGGCGTGAGGACCCAGAGAAAGCGCGGGACGTGGTCTTCGCGTGAGCTCACTTCGCGGCGGGCGGTGCGCAGGGTGCGCAGCGCGCCGCGAATGCGCGAGGCTTTGTCGGAGGCTTCGGCGGGCACAAAGGTTCCATTCGACGCGCGAGCCACCTGCTCGAGCAGCGTGGGCGAATAGCGCGTGACCACCACGTTGCCTTCGTCATCCGTCTTCTGGCGCACCACCGAGCCGTCGCGTAGGGGAATCGTGCTGCCTTGTTCAGTGCCGAATCCCACCGTTACCACGCTGACGCCCTTGCTGCCGGCTTCCTGCGCGACCCGCTCCACCTCGCCGACGTCGTCAAAGGCTTCGCCGTCGCTCATGAGGACCAGCGCGCGATCGGCGCTGCCATCGCTGGCCAGCAGGACTTCGGTACCCTGGGCGATGGCGCGTGAAAGCGACGAACCTCCCTGCCCCACGACGCTGGGATCGAGATTGTCGAGAAAGAGCTCGAGTGCGCCGTCGTCATTGGTGAGCGGCGTGAGGATGTAGCTGCGACCGGCAAAGGCAATCAGCGCGATGCGATCGGCCTGCGACATGGCCCGCAGACGGCGCACTTCCTGCTTCATGCGCTCGAGACGCGACGGGCGCTCGTCCTGCGCCATCATGGACAACGAGGCGTCGAGTACGAGGGCCATGTCGATGCCGCGCGAACTCACCGGCCCACGCGCGAGGCCCCAGCGTGGGCCCGACAGCGCCACGCCAATGAGCAGCGCAGCCAGGACCAATCGCCACGTGCGTCGCCGCTCCGGCATGGGGTCCACGCTGACCAGTCGCAGCAATGCCGAGGACTCGGCAAATCGCGCCAATCGCGCAGCGTGACGGCGTGACTGCAGCCGACGTGCCCACCACACCGCCAGGGGCAGCACGATGGCCAGGATCAGCAGCCAGGGTTCGTCGAAACGCAGCGGCGGCAGGTTGTTCATGGCAAGGCACTCATGGCAGGATTCCGCGCCGCGCGCGCAGCCAGAGTTCGGCCAGCAACACGAGGGTGCCAAAGAGCAGCGGCCAGCGATACTGCTCGGTGTAGCGAATGTAGGCCTTGGCTTCTACCGACGATCGCTCGAGGCGGTCGATCTGTTCGTAGATGGTTTGCAGTGCGGCGGCATCACGTGCGCGGAAGTACTTGCCACCTGTCGAATTGGCGATTTCGGTGAGCAGTGGCTCGTCGATCTTTACGGGCCGGTTTTCGTAGCGCAGTCCAAACAGTCCACGTCCCACGGGTACGGCCGCCATGCCTTCGGTGCCCACACCAATGGTGTAGATGCGAATGCCAAACGCTCCCGCCGCCTGCGCTGCGGTGCGTGGATCGATGGAGCCGCGATTGTTTTCGCCGTCCGTCAGCAGCACCATCACGCGCGAACGTCCCGGCGAATTGCGCAGCCGGTTGGCCGCCGTGGCAATGGCGGTGCCAATGGCCGTGCCGTCTTCGAGTTGACCGATCTGCAGGTTGTCGATGGCCGCGAGCACCACCGGATAATCGGTGGTAAGCGGCACCTGCGTCAGCGCCTCACCGGAGAACGCCACGAGACCCAC
>VFQN01007579.1_pt1 | contig 11601 bp, 9 predicted proteins | sample 3512371 | NCBI WGS metagenome assembly VFQN01 (sample SAMN10412370, study PRJNA504923) | tailings metagenome | isolation source: Replicate 2 from Balatoc abandoned mine | place: Philippines: Itogon, Benguet | collected 2017-08-28
CATGTTCGACCTCGTCCCCCAGCTCGATTGCGCCGGCCGCGTGCTGCGCCTGGACCGCCCGCGCGTGATGGGCATCGTCAACGTCACGCCGGATTCGTTTTCCGACGGCGGCGCCCACGACACCGTCGAGGCTGCCGTCGCGCACGGCCTGCGCCTCGCGGCCGAGGGCGCCGACCTCCTGGACGTGGGCGGCGAATCCACCCGCCCGGGCGCCCAGGACGTGCCGGAGGAGGAGGAGCTGCGCCGGGTGATCCCGGTGGTCGAGCGCCTGGCCCGCGAGACGGCGCTGCCGATCTCGGTGGACACGTCCAAGCCCGCGGTGATGCGCGCGGCGGTTGCCGCCGGCGCCGGCATGATCAACGACGTCTACGCGCTGCGTCGCGAGGGCGCGCTCGAGGCCGCGGCGACGGCCGGCGTGCCGGTGGTGCTGATGCACATGCAGGGCGAGCCGCGCTCGATGCAGGACGCGCCGGCCTACGACGACGTCGCCGGCGAGGTGCACCGCTTCCTGGCCGAGCGCATCTTCGCCTGCGAGATGGCCGGGATCCCGAAGAAGCTGCTCGTGCTCGACCCCGGCTACGGCTTCGGCAAGTCCACCGAACACAACCTGCGGCTGCTGCGCCAGCAATCGCGCCTGCTGGACCTGGGCCTGCCGCTGCTGGCCGGCCTGTCGCGCAAGCGTTCCCTGGGCGAAGTGACCGGCCGCCCGGTCGGCGAGCGCGTCTTCGCCTCCGTGGCGGCGGCCGTGCTGGCCGCGGAGTACGGGGCACGCATCCTGCGCGTGCACGACGTCGCGGCGACGGTGGACGCGCTCAAGGTCTGGTCGGCGGTGGCCGCGCAGCCGGCGCCGAAGGCCGCTGCGTCGAAGCCGGCGATCCGCTGGCCGGACGACGAATGATCCACGGGCTGGTCATTTATTGAGCAAACCCGTTGACACCCGCGCCACCGCTGGCGCGTGGCGATCCGTCCACAGGACTTCTCCCAGGCTTGTCCACAGGCCGTGTGGAAACCCGGAACGGGCTGGTCATTTCTTGCCCAGAATCCCCGCGGGCCGCGCCAGGCAAGGCGCTCCGGCGATCACCCACAGGGTTTTCCCGACGGCTATCCACAGGCGGTGTGGACTTCCGCCTTCGCGCCCTCAGGTGGCCGGCAGCGCGGCGCGGAAGGCGCGGACCCGCGGATCCATCACCCGGTGCCACAGCGGTGGCGCCAGGGCCAGCACGAACATGGCCGCGTAGCCGCCGGGCAGCTGCGGGCTGTCGGCGTGGTGGCGCAGGATGGCGTAGCGGCGCTTGGGGTAGGCGTGGTGGTCGCTGTGCCGCTGCAGCTGGAACAGCAGCCAGTTCGACAGCGCGTAGTCGGAGTTCCAGCTGTGCAGGTGGGTCGTGCGCTCGTAGCGCCCGTCCGCGCCTCGCCTGCGCTCTAGCCCGTAGTGCTCGATGTAGTTGATCACCTCCAGCGATCCCGCCGCGGCCAGGCCCTGGGCCAGGAAAAAGGCCAGGCCCACCGGCCCCAGCCAGGCCGCGATGCCCGCGGCCATCGCCAGCCACGCGGCGCTCCAGCCGATCATCTCGTTGCGCCAGTGCAGGGCGGGCAGCCCGAGGCCCCGCAGGCGCCGGGCCTCCAGCCGCCAGGCGTTGCGGGTGTTGAGCACCAGGGCCCGCGGCACGAAGCGCCAGGACGACATGCCCAAGGGCGCGCTCGAGGCGTCCTCGGGCGTGGACACGTGCACGTGGTGGCCGCGCAGGTGCTCGATCTTGAAACCGTGGTAGCCGACGCTCGCGAGCAGCAGGCCGCCGACGGCGGGCTCGAGCCGTCCGTCCTTGTGGATCAGCTCGTGCGCGGTGTTGATGGCCAGGATGCCGCCGACCACGCCCTGCGACAGCAGCCAGCCGGCGATGCCCGCCGGCCCGAAGTCCGCGGCGACGAACCATGCGGCCGACCAGGCCAACACGGCCAGCTGCACCGGCAGGCAGGCGAGGGTGAGCGCCTTGAACCAGGGCGATTGCGCGACCTTGCGCTCGCGGTCGGCCGGCACGTTCACCGGGTCGTGGCCCAGCGCGTAGTCGAGCGTGGGCAGCAGCACGAACAGGAAGAACAGCGGGAACCAGGCCATGAGGTCGGGCCGGCCGGTCGCGGTGCCCAGCCAGGCGGCGGCCGGCATCAGGGCCGGGACGACGAAGACGAGCAGGAAGGCGAGGGCTTTCCGGGTCGGCATGGGCGGGCTCCTGGATGCGGGACCAGCCTACACCCGGCCGCGGTGGCTTTGAATCCGGCGCCGGGCCGCCACGGGTTCGCGCTAAGCTTGCCCGGCCTTCCGACCCGCCCGGACCGACATGAGCGAATTCTCCCCGCTGCACATCACCTTCGCCATCTACATCCTGGGCATGGTCGGCATCGGCCTCGCGGCCTGGTTCTACACCCGCAGCTTCGACGACTACATCCTCGGCGGCCGCTCGCTCGGTCCGGTCGTCACCGCGCTCAGCGCCGGCGCCTCGGACATGAGCGGCTGGCTGCTGCTGGGCCTGCCCGGCGCGCTGTTCCTCTCGGGCGTGTCGGAAGCCTGGATCGCCATCGGACTGGTGATCGGCGCCTGGGCCAACTGGCGCTTCGTGGCGGCGCCGCTGCGGCTGTACACCGAGCGCAGCAAGAACGCGCTGACCCTGCCGGACTACTTCACCCACCGCTTCGAGGATCGCAGGAAGCTGCTGCGGGTGTTCTCGGCCCTGGTGATCCTGGTGTTCTTCGCCGTCTATTGCGCCTCGGGCATCGTCGCCGGCGCGCGCCTGTTCGAGTCGGTGTTCGGGGTGCCCTACGACCAGGCCATGTGGTACGGCGCCGCGGCCACCATCGCCTACACCTTCATCGGTGGTTTCCTGGCGGTGAGCTGGACCGACACCGTGCAGGCCACGCTGATGATCTTCGCGCTGATCATCACCCCGGTCTTCGTCATCCTGGGCCTGGGCGGGCCGGGCGAAGCGGTCGCGCTGGTGGAGCAGGTGGATCCGGCCCGGCTGGACTTCTTCAAGGGGGCCAGCGTGGTGGGCATCGTCTCGCTGCTGGCCTGGGGCCTGGGCTACGTGGGCCAGCCGCACATACTGGCGCGTTTCATGGCCGCCAAGTCGGTGCGCGACATCCCCGCCGCCCGCCGCATCGGCATGGCCTGGATGATCCTGTGCCTGGCCGGCGCGATGGCCGTGGGCTTCTTCGGCATCGCCTACTTCCAGGCGCACCCGGAGCAGGCCGGGCCGGTGAACGCCAATGCCGAGCGCGTGTTCATCGAGCTGGCGACGCGGCTGTTCAACCCCTGGGTCGCCGGCGTGCTGCTCTCGGCCATCCTCGCCGCGGTGATGAGCACGCTGAGCTGCCAGCTGCTGGTCTGCTCGAGCGCGCTGACCGAGGACTTCTACAAGGGCTTCCTGCGCCCGGGCGCGGGGCAGCGCGAGCTGGTGTGGGTCGGCCGCCTGGCCGTGCTGGCGGTGGCCGCGCTGGCGATCTGGCTGGCCTCGGATCCCGACAGCCGCGTGCTCGGCCTGGTCAGCTACGCCTGGGCCGGTTTCGGCGCCGCCTTCGGCCCGGTGGTCGTCCTGTCCCTGGTCTGGAAGCGCATGACCCGCAACGGCGCGCTGGCCGGCATGGTGGTCGGCGCCGCGACCGTCATCGCCTGGAAGGAGCTGTTCGCGGCCAGCACCGGCCTCTACGAGATGGTGCCGGGCGTGGCAATGGCCACGCTGGCCATCCTGGTCTTCAGCCGCGTCGGCGCCGCGCCCTCGCCGGCGATGGAGGGCCTGTTCGACCACGTGCAGGGCGAGCTGCGCCGCAGCCGCGACTGAGCATGGCGGAGGACGACCGCCCGCTGGCCATCGCCCTGATGGGGCCGACGGCCTCCGGCAAGACCGCCCTGGCGCTCGAGTGGGCGGCGGCGCTCGACACCGAGGTGGTCAGCGTCGATTCGGCCCTGGTCTACCGGGGCCTGGACATCGGCGCGGCCAAGCCCGATCGCGCCACGCTGGCGCGGGTCCGGCACCACCTGGTGGACGTGCGCGATCCGCACGAGGTCTTTTCCGCCGCGGACTTCGCCCGCGAGGCCCTGCCGCCGATGCAGGCCCTGGCCGCGCGCGGCCGCGTGCCCCTGCTGGTCGGCGGCACCGGCCTGTATTTCAGCGCCTTGCTCGAGGGGCTGTCGGACATGCCCGAGGCCGACCCGGCGCAACGCGCAGCCCTGCAGGCCGAAGCCGACGCGCGCGGCTGGCCGGCCCTGCACGCCGAGCTGGCGCGGGTGGATCCCGCGGCCGGCCTGCGCATCCGCCCGAACGACCGCCAGCGCATCACCCGCGCGCTCGAGGTCTGGCGCGCCACCGGCCGGCCGATCAGCGACTGGCAGGCCCGGGGCGGGCCGCGCGCGCCGTTCCCGTTCCGCGTGCTCTCCCTGGTGCTCGCGCCGGCCGAGCGCGCGGTGCTGCACGAACGCATCGCCCGCCGCTTCGACCAGATGCTGGCCGGGGGGTTTCTCGACGAGGTGCGCCGCCTGCGCGCCGACCCGCGCCTGCACCCGGACCTGCCGGCGATCCGCGCGGTGGGTTACCGCCAGGCCTGGGCGCACCTGGCCGGCGAGACCGACGCGGCGACCTTCCGCGACCAGGCCATCGCCGCCACCCGGCAGCTGGCCAAGCGCCAGCTGACCTGGCTGCGCGCCCGCCCGGCCCTGCGCTGGCTCGACCCGATGACGCAGCGCGCCGAACTCGATCGGGCCCGGGATCTTTTCCTCACCCGGCGCTGACGGGGGAGGGCTGTTAGAATCGGGCCATTCGCGGCCACGGACCCTTTTGGCCGCACCTCGCGCCGGCTGGCGCGCCACAATAAGAAGACGGAGTCCGACCCATGTCCAAAGGCCAGTCCCTGCAGGATCCTTTCCTGAACGCCCTGCGCCGCGAGCGCATCCCCGTGTCCATCTACCTGGTCAACGGCATCAAGCTGCAGGGCACCATCGAAAGCTTCGACCAGTTCGTGGTGCTGCTGCGCAACACGGTCAGCCAGATGGTCTACAAGCACGCGATCTCCACCGTCGTGCCGGCGCGCAACGTGCGCGTGGGCCCGGGCGGCGGGCAGGTGGCGTCCAACCAGGACGACGACGGCGAGGCGGGCCAGGACGATTGAGCGCCCGTCTGACGCATGTTTGAGCGCGCACGCAAGGGCGAGCGCGCCCTGCTGATCCAGCCGCACCCGCCCGGTTCGCCGGACCCGTCGCGGCTCGAGGAATTCACCGAACTGGCCCGCTCGGCCGGCGCCACCGTGGTCGGCACGCTCACCGCCCGCGTGGAGCGGCCGCACCCGGCGTACTACATCGGCACCGGCAAGCTCGAGGAGGTGCAGTCCGCCTGCGCCGCCACCGAAGCCGACCTGGTGCTGGTCAACGAGCTGCTGAGCCCGGCGCAGGAGCGCAACCTCGAGCGCGCGCTCAAGCGCCGCGTGGTCGACCGCACCGGCCTGATCCTGGACATCTTCGCCCAGCGCGCCGCCAGCCACGAGGGCAAGCTGCAGGTCGAGCTGTGATCCTCGACATCTTCGCCCAGCGCGCCGCCAGCCACGAGGGCAAGCTGCAGGTCGAGCTGGCCCAGCTCAAGCACTGGGCCACGCGCCTGGTGCGCGGCTGGACCCACCTCGAGCGCCAGCGCGGCGGCGCCATCGGCCTGCGCGGCCCGGGCGAGACCCAGCTCGAGCTCGACAAGCGCATGCTGCAGAAGAAGCTCGAGTCGCTGCAGGCGCGGCTGGCCAAGGTGCAGGTGCAGCGCGACCAGATGCGCCGCGCGCGCCTGCGCAACGACATCCCGCGCGTGGCCCTGGTCGGTTACACCAACGCCGGCAAGTCCACGCTGTTCAACGCGCTCACCGGCTCGGGCGTCTACGCCGACGACCGCCTGTTCGCCACCCTGGACCCGACCACGCGACGCATCGAGGGCGTGGCGCCGCTGGTGCTGTCCGATACCGTGGGTTTCGTGCGCGACCTGCCGCACGAGCTGGTGGCCGCCTTCCGCTCGACGCTGTCGGAAGCCCGCGACGCCGACCTGCTGCTGCACGTGGTGGACGCCGCCGACGAACACCGCGACGAGCGCATCGCCCAGGTGGACGCCGTGCTGGCCGAAATCGGGGCCGGCGACATTCCGCAGCTGCTGGTGTTCAACAAGATCGACCGGATCGAGGGTGCCGCGCCGCGCCGCGATCCGGAGGTGGAGGGACGGGCGAGGGTCTGGCTCTCGGCCCGCACCGGCGAGGGCCTCGGGCTGCTGCGCGAGGCGCTGGTGGAGCGATTCCTCGACCGCCGCCTGCGCGCCACGCTGGACCTCGGCCCCGCCGACGGCCGCCTGCGCGCCCGCCTTCACGAGGCCGAGGCGGTGGTCTCGGAGACCATGGACGACATGGGCGGCTGGCGCCTCGCCCTGGACCTGCCGCTGGCCGTGGCCGAACGGCTGGCGGCCGAGCCGGGCGGGCATCCGCTGCAGGCGCTCTTGCTTGTGGCCCTCCCAGCCCCTACCTACAATCCCGGAACCCATTGAAAACGCGGGTCGCCCGCCCCCGCGGCGCGGCCCACGACGGAGCAAGCATGGCCTGGAACACGCCCGGACGCGGCAACCAAGACCCCCGCGGGGGCCGAGACGGCGGCAACGACGTCGACGCCTTCCTGCAACGCCTCAAGGGCATGCTGGGCGGGGGCGGCGGAGGCCGCGGCTCCGCCCCGGCTGGTGGCTTCAACCCCATGCCCTGGGTGCTGGCCCTGGTCGGCATCTGGCTCGTGTTCAACAGCTTCAAGCTGATGGACGAGCGCCAGCGCGGCGTGGTGCTGCGCTTCGGCGAGTTCAACCGCATCATGACCCCGGGCCCCAACTTCAAGTGGCCCTGGCCGATCGAGACCGTGCGCGTGGTCGATGCGACCCAGGTCGTCGAGGTCACCGACCAGGTCCGGGTGCTGACCAAGGACGAGAACCTGATCGACATCAAGTTCAACGCCCAATACCGCCGCGAGGACCCGCGCCTGTTCCTGTTCGGCGGCGTGGACCCGGAACAGACCCTGCGCGACGCCGCCGAGAGCGCCGTGCGCGAGGTGGTCGGCCGCAGCGACATGGACACGGTGCTGTTCGACCGCGCCGAGCTGGTGATCGCCGCGCAGGAGCGCCTGCAGGAATCGCTGAACTTCTACAAGACCGGCCTGACCGTGGTGAACTTCAACCTGCAGGACGCGCGCCCGCCCGAGGAGGTCAAGCAGGCCTTCGACGACGCGATCGCCGCGCGCGAGGACAAGCAGCGCGCCGAGAACGAGGCCAAGGCCTACGCCAGCAAGGTGCTGCCGGAGGCCCGCGGCGTCGCCGCCCGCCTGCGCACCGAGGCCGAGGGCTACCGCGCCGCGGCCATCGCCCGCGCCGAGGGTGACGCCGAGCGCTTCAGCCTGCTCGCCGCCGAGTACCGCAAGGCGCCCGAGGTGACGCGCAAGCGCCTGTACCTGGAAACCATGCAGCAGGTGCTCGCCGCCAATCCGAAGGTGGTCGCCGGCGACGACGGCAACATCCTCTACCTGCCGCTCAACGGGCAGGCGCCGCGCCAGGCCCCGGCCGAGGCGCCGGTGATCCGCATGCCCCCCACCCAGGCCGAGGCCGCGCCCACGCCGGCCCGCCCGCCGCGCGACGAGCGCGACGACCGCCGCACCGGAGGCCGCTGACATGCGCGGACTGACCCTGATCGTTTTCCTCGCCATCGCCGGCCTGCTGGCCGCGATGGGTTCGGTCTTCATCGTCAACGAAGGCCAGACCGCCATCGTGCTCAACCTCGGCCGCGTCGCCCGCGCCGACCTGGGCCCGGGCCTGCACTTCAAGTGGCCGCTGGTGGAGGAGGTGCGCAAGTTCGACAAGCGCATCCTCTCGCTCGACGACCAGCCCGAGCGCTACCTCACGGCCGAGAAGAAGGACGTGAGCGTGGACTTCTTCGTCAAGTGGCGCATCGTCGACGTGGCGAGCTACTACCGCGCGGCCAGCGGCGGCAACGAGGACGCCGCGCGCCAGCGCCTGACGCCGATCGTCAAGAACGCCCTGCGCAACGAGATCAACCAGCGCACCCTGCAGGAAGTGGTCTCGGCCGGCCGCGCGGAACTGTCCGGCAGCTTCCTGGCCGCCGTGAACAATGGCGCCAAGGCCTTTGGCATCGAAGTGATCGACGTGCGCATCAAGCGGATCAACCTGCCCGAGGACAGCAACATCCTGACCACGGTCTACGACCGCATGCGCACCGAGCGCACGCAGGTGGCCAACCAGCTGCGCGCCGAGGGCCAGGAGCAGAGCAACATCATCCAGTCCGAGGCCGACCGCCAGCGCCAGGTGATCCTGGCCGAGGCCGAGCGCGACGCGCAGAAGCTGCGAGGCGAGGGTGATGCCCGCGCCGCCGAGATCGCCGCGGCCGCCTATGGCCAGGATGCGGAGTTCTACGCCTTCTACCGCAGCCTCGAGGCCTACCGGAACGCGCTGGCCGACGGCCAGACCACCATGGTGCTGGACCCGGACTCCGAGTTCCTGCGCTATTTCGGCAACGGCCAGCGCTGAGCCTGGCCCGGGCGCCGGGGCCCAGCACCGTCGTCCCCGGGGCCGGGCCCGCGCCCGGCCCGGGCCCCGCGGACCGGCCCCGGCGGGGTAGCCCCGGCCGGCCGAAACGCGGATAATTTCGCAAAGCCGGGGCGACCTCCGGCTTTTCGTTTGTCTGGCGGCTTTTTTGCTTGTCTGGGCCCCGCCGCGGCGCCCGGCCCGTCGCCCCCGCTTCCTTCCTTTCCTGGAGTCAGGTGTCATGGGTCAGTCGGTGGTGGTGCTGGGCGCGCAGTGGGGCGACGAGGGCAAGGGCAAGATCGTCGACCTGCTGACCGAGGAGATCGGCGCGGTCGTGCGCTTCCAGGGTGGCCACAACGCCGGCCACACCCTGGTGATCAACGGCAAGAAGACCGTGCTGCACCTGATCCCGTCCGGCATCCTGCGCGAAGGCGCGCTGTGCCTGATCGGCAACGGCGTGGTGCTCAGCCCGGCGGCCCTGCAGAAGGAAATCGGCGAGCTCGAGGCCAACGGCGTCGAGGTGCGCTCGCGCCTGAAGATCAGCCCGGCCACGCCGCTGATCATGCCCTACCACATCGCCCTGGATCAGGCCCGCGAGAAGGCCGCCGGCGGCAAGGCCATCGGCACCACCGGCCGCGGCATCGGCCCGGCCTACGAGGACAAGGTCGCGCGCCGCGGCGTGCGGGTGGCCGACCTGGCCTATCCGAAGGAGCTGGCCGAGAAGCTGCGCTCCACGCTCGACTACCACAACTTCGTGCTGACGAAGTACCTCGGCGTCGAGGCGGTGGACTTCCAGAAGACGCTCGACGAGGCCCTGGCCTTCGGCGCCTACGTCGACCCGATGAAGGCCGACGTGGCCGGCATCCTGCACGAGCTGCGCAAGCAGGGTAAGCGCGTGATGTTCGAGGGCGCGCAGGGTTCGCTGCTCGACATCGACCACGGCACCTATCCCTACGTCACCTCGTCGAACACCACGGTGGGCGGCGCGATGGCCGGCACCGGCGTCGGCGCCGACGCCATCGACTACGTGCTGGGCATCGCCAAGGCCTACGCCACCCGCGTCGGTGGCGGCCCGTTCCCGACCGAGCTCAACGACGAGGTCGGCCAGGGCATCCGCGACCGCGGCCAGGAATACGGCGCCACCACCGGCCGCCCGCGCCGCTGCGGCTGGATGGACATCGTCGCGCTCAAGCGCGCCGTCGCCATCAACGGCATCTCGGGCCTGTGCATCACCAAGCTCGACATCCTCGACGGCATGGAGAAGCTGAAGATCTGCATCGCCTACGAGTACCGCGGCAAGCGCACCGAGTACGCGCCGCTGGACGCCGCCGGCTGGGACGAGTGCACGCCGGTGTACCTGGAGTTCCCGGGCTGGAGCGAGTCCACCGCCGGCATCACCGAGTGGGAGAAGCTGCCGCCGGCCGCGCGCGCCTACCTGCGTGCGCTCGAGGAGCTGGCCGGCTGCCCGCTGTCGATCGTCAGCACCGGCCCGGGCCGCGAGTCCACCATCGTGCTGCAGGATCCGTTCGCCTGAGCCCGGCCCGCACCGATCGAGGATGAAGGAAGCCCCGCCGACGCGGGGCTTCCTTTTTCGTGGCTGGCTCAGCCGGCCGGGGTGGCCGGGGTCGCGCCCGGGCCAGGCGCGCCGCGGGTCTTCCACAGCGACACCAGCACGCCACCGACCAGCAGCGCCGCCGTCACGCCCAGGCTGATGCCGGCCGGCATCTTGCCGTCCCACAGCCAGTCGCCCAGGAAGATCTTGCCGCCTATGAACACCAGCACCAGCGCCAGGGCGTACTTCAGGTAGTGGAAGCGGTGCACCATCGCCGCCAGCGCGAAGTACAGCGCGCGCAGGCCGAGGATGGCGAAGATGTTCGAGGTGTAGACGATGAACGGGTCCGGCGTGATCGCGAAGATCGCCGGCACGGAGTCGATCGCGAACACCACGTCGGCGATCTCCACCAGCACCAGGCACAGGAACAGCGGCGTCGCGAACCAGGCGATCCGGCCCGTGGCGGGGTCGGGCTGTCGGATCCAGAAGCGCTCGCCGTGCAGACCCTCGGTGACGCGCAGGCGCCGCTTGAGGAAGGCCAGCACGCGGTTGTTGCCGATGTCGGGCACGTCGTCCACGGCCAGCAGCATCTTCACGCCGGTGGCGATGAGGATGAGGGCGAAGACGTAGAGGATCCAGGCGAAGTTCATCACCAGGGTCGCGCCCAGGCCGATCATGATCGCGCGCAGCACGATCACGCCGAGGATGCCCCAGAACAGCACGCGATGCTGGTAGAGCCGGGGCACCGCGAAGTAGGCGAAGATCATCGAGATGACGAAGACGTTGTCCATCGCCAGGGTCTTCTCGACCAGGTAGCCGGTGATGTACAGCGTCACCGCTTCCCAGGCCCGCGCCTGCGGGCTGTCGAGCGAGGCGATCTGCGGGTCGATCGCCTGTTCGTCGCCGTAGGCGTAGTAGATCCGCCACACGGCCACGGCCCAGAGCAGGCCCAGGCCGATGTACAGCGCCGACATCCACAGGCTTTCACGCACGCCGATCTCGTGCGGCGTGCGATGCAGCACGCCGAGATCGAACACCAGCACGGCCAGCACGGCCGCGACGAAGGCCAGCCATACCCACACGGGCATGCCCAGCCACAACGCACCAAGTAGTTCCATGACGATCACCGGTCGGGGGTTGGGTTACGCCGACGCCATGGCAACAGCCAGGAAAAGGAAAGCGGGCCATGGATCGGAATCTCGACTCCGACATCGCCGTGCATTGCACACGGCCAGAGGGGCCCGCAGTCGCGGTGCGAAGGCTCGCGCGGCCGCGGTCAAAATCCCGTGAAGGCGCCGGCCGCCGTGCGTTCCGCCGGGCCAGAAACGCGAAACCCCGCCGGGAGGCGGGGTCATCGTTGGGACGGGGTCCCGAATCTTGGTGCCCAGGAGAGGACTCGAACCTCCACGGTTTTACCCGCTAGTACCTGAAACTAGTGCGTCTACCAATTCCGCCACCTGGGCAGGT
>VFQN01007581.1_pt1 | contig 11594 bp, 10 predicted proteins | sample 3512371 | NCBI WGS metagenome assembly VFQN01 (sample SAMN10412370, study PRJNA504923) | tailings metagenome | isolation source: Replicate 2 from Balatoc abandoned mine | place: Philippines: Itogon, Benguet | collected 2017-08-28
TCAACTGATCGGCCATCTCGTCGGCCTGCATGTAACCGGCGAGCAGCCACGAACCATCCTCTCGCTGGACCATGAGATCGTCGTCCTCGTCGAGATCGGCACGGAAGACGCCGGTGATCGCTTCGAGAATGTCGGCCGGCGTGACGATGCCTTCGAAATGTCCGTATTCGTCGTGGACGAGCGCCACCGGAACGTCCGATTCCTTGAGTGTCGCCAGCACGTCGAGCGCGTCGGCCTGGTCGTGGACGATGGGTGCAGGCCGTACATGCTTGCGCGGTTCGAAAGGCTGGCCCGAAAGTGCGGCGGCCAATAGTTCGCGCGACTGGACCACGCCGATCATGGCGTCGACCGATCCTTCGCCGACGGGCAGCCGGGAATGCTGGGTTTCGATGAGCAGCTTGCGGATCGTCGCTTCGTCGGCCTCCACATTCAGCCAGTCGACCTCGGTGCGCGGCGTCATCACCGCGCGCACTGCCCGGTCGCCGAGCCGCATGACGCCGGCGATCATCCTCCGCTCGTCCGACTCGATCGTGCCGTGATGCTCGGCTTCCGCCACCAGCATCTTGATCTCCTCGTCGGTGACCTTGTCGGCGCTTTCCTCGCGCTGGCCGATCAGCCACAGCACCGCGCGGCCGGAAATGTCGAGCAGCCAGACGATCGGCGCGGCGACCTTGGCAAGCAGAGTCATGGCCGGGGCCACGCGCACGGCGATGGCTTCGGGATTGCGCAACGCGATCTGCTTGGGGACGAGCTCGCCGATGATCAACGAGCCATAGGTGATAATCGCCACTACGATGCCGACGCCGAGCGCATTGGCCGCTGCCGCGCTCACGCCGTATTCGATGAGCAGCAAGGACAGGCGTTCGCCGAGCGTCGCACCGGAGAAGGCGCCGGACAGCACGCCGACGAGCGTGATGCCGATCTGAACGCTCGAGAGGAAACGTCCCGGGTTCTCGCCCAGCGCCAGAGCACGCCCGGCGCCCCCGACATCCCGCTCGATCATGGCCTTCAGCCGCGCCGGCCTCGAGGAGACGATGGCGAGCTCGGACATGGCGAGCAGGCCGTTCAGGAAGACGAGTACGATGACCGTCCCAATTTCGACATAAATCATGGCAGACCCAATAGCATTGCGCCCGCCGCCTGATGAAGACCAAAAAAACAATTCAGGTGAGCATCATGCCGCAGGGGAACCCAGTGCCGCTCACTGGGACCCCCGGCTAACGCAACACCCTTTCGGCGAGACGCGGCGAAATGCGGTGCAGTGCCCTGATCATCTTCGTCGCGCCGACCCAAACCTCGTCGAGCCCGTGTTCGATTGCATCGATCACGTGTCGCGCCGCTGTTTCCGGGCTGATTTTTCCCTTTCCACGTCCCAGGATCATCCCGGTGTCGACCAAGGCCATCACCACTTCGATCACGGATACGCCCAAGGCAGCGTCTTCGCATTGGTAGCGCAGTCCGCGTGAGAAGTTCCGGACCGCCGCTTTGGTGGCGCAGTAGACTGGCGCGGCGGCCTTGGGTGCGACCGCCAGTGCCGAAGTAAGATTGACGATCGCTGCCGGCTTGTTGTCGGCCAGGACAGGCAGCAGTGCGACGGCCAACGCGACGACGGCTTCGAAGTTGACGCCGATCTCGGCTCGAATGGCGGGCAGGGACGAGCCGCCGGCGGTCAGGTCCAGAGAAGATTGCAGCGCGGCATTGTTGACCAGCAAAGCAAGGTCCGGATGTTCGCGCGCGATGGTGGCGGCGAGGCGGTCGACCTCGGTCGCCATCGACAGGTCGGCTGGCAACGCGTTGATGGCTTGCGGGAACTTCGCAACGGCCTCTTCCAGCCGCTGGAGGTCGCGTCCGACGATGAGGACCGTTGCGCCTTTTTGCGCCAGCTGGAGGGCGATCTCGCGGCCTATACCGGCGCTACCGCCGGTGACCAGCACCTTGCGTCCCTTGACCTCCATCGTCTTCTCCATTGGCGGGGGGCTGGTCAATAGGATATGAGCAAAGCCTCACATTTTGAACTCGCATTGGATGAGCCGGACCATGGTGGTTACGAACCCACGCAAGACGCCGCGCCAGGCGCGGGCCGCGGTGACGGTGGACGCTATCCTCGACGCGACGGCTCACATTCTTCGCAACGGCGGGTTGGCCGGCTTGACGACCAACGCGATCGCCGCGCGGGCCGGAGTGAGCATCGGTTCGCTTTATCAGTATTTCCCGGGCAAGGAGGCCGTGCTGTGCGCACTGATCAGGCGCAAGAGGGCCAGGATGCTCTCGGCGCTGCGCTCGGTCTCGACGGGGGCGATGTCGCTCGAACAGACGGTCGAGGCTTTCATCGCCGAAGGTGTCGCCCATCAGATCGGCGACCCCGCGATATCGCTGGCATTGACATATGCCGAGCAGACGCTGCCCATCCAGCCCGAAACCGCGGCGCTCAAGGCGGCCATCATCGCCGAAGTGTCCGCAATGCTGGCGCATCATGGAATCGCGGACCACGATGTCGCGGCGCGCGACATCGTGGCGCTCTCACGCGGAATGGCCGATCACGCCGGCCTGTATGGCGAGCGCTTCGAGGCCTCGCTTCCCCGGAGGATCAAGCGAGCGGTCCTGGGCTATCTGGCGACAGCCTGAGAGCTGTCAGCGGCAGGCCACGCGGCCGTTTCGGCGGGTCTTGATATCGAAATGAAAGTGGTTGCGGTGGTCCCAGTCGTAGCCGGGGCCGAGCACGGTGTTGAAATATTCGCAGCCGTCGGCGCGAACCGAATTGAGGAAGCCGCGCTGCCGGAAGGCGAACCAGCCCGGTTTGCGCACGTCGATGTCGCGACCGTTGTTGAGTTCGATGCGCATGATGTCGAGGGCGTTGCCCTTGGAATGTTCCGACGCCACGCCTGTGCCCCTGATCCTTCGGCAGGAATAGCTCGATCCCTGGTGGATGGTCTTCACGCCCGAGAAGTAGCGGGTGCGCGCGGTCGGGGCGAGTTCCTTCCGCGTCCAGGCAGCAAAGGTGGCCGCCATCTCGCAGCGCAGCGTGGCGGCGGGTTTCATCTGGATCCTGCCGATCGCCGAGACCTTGACCGGGTGGTCGATCCGGCACGCGCCGCCGTCATTGATGGGTGCCAGGTCCTGGTACTGCACGCCCAGCCGCTCCAACTCCTTGCGGCAGGAAATCTCGTCGGCCGGCATGACGTCGGGTTCGACGGGTGACATTTCCGGCGCCGCCTCGATCGGATTGTCCACGCGAGGATAGGCGGCGAGCGTCGGTTCGGCCTGGGGCTCCGGTGCGGGCGCGATCGGAGGGGCCGTCACGACGGCGGCCATTTCGGTCGGCTCCGGTTCGACGGGCAGGGTGGCGGTGGCCAATCCGTCGGGTGCAAGCGTTGGCGCCGGCTCGTCGGGGAGGACCGTCACGACGGCAGCCGGGTCGTGGGTGGTGCCGGCCGCGAGCGACGCAGTGGTGGTGCCGACATCGACGTCGGGACGCAGGGAAAGCACATTGTCGGTGCTGCAGGCCGACATGACTGAGACTGCCAGCAGGGCGGTTCCCAGCACTGCGTGCCGCCGGAGGCTGGAGCGACAGAGGCTTTTGGCGCCGGCCAGGCTGCCGACGATGAAGGATGACATCGATCCGTCCCTTTCGCCACGAGACAATAGCGGCGAAGGGTAAAGGAAAGCTCAGCGGCAGCGTTTACGGCTGTGGCCGAAATCCGGCGCCGATCAAATCACCTGGAAGTCCAGATAGGTCAGCGCAAGGTTGGGCGCCAAAGTGGCGAAATGCGTGGCGCCGCCCGCAGCAGAGCCATTGGCGTCGTAGAAGAGCTTGCCGGTGTCGGTCTCGTAGATGATCCGATCGTTCGTGTCATGGGCGAGGCCGGTCGTGCTTTTCCAGAATTTCTCCGCGCCGAGCGTGCCCACCACCGCGCCGAGGCCCGGCATGACTGCGTTTTCCAGGCGGATCGTATCGGCGGCCACGTTGAAATCCGTGATGCGGTCCACATTGGTGGTCGCGTTGAGGGCGGCCCTGAAGTCGAAATAGTCAGTGCCGGCTCCGCCTGTGAGCGTGTCGTTACCGCCCATGCCGGTGATAATGTTCTTCCCGGCATTGCCGACGATGGTCTGGCCGATCTCATTGCCGGCAAGGTTGAGTGCCGTCGTGGCGGTCGGTGATGTGGTCGCCAGGACCTCCACATGTTGCCCCGCCGCAAGCGCGTAGCTGACCGAAGCATAGACTGCATCGGCGCCCTGGTTCGCGGTCTCGAACACCCTGTCGCCGGCATTGTCGACATAGAAGCGATCGTTGCCGAGACCACCATACATCCTGTCGGCGCCGGTGCCGCCGTTCAGGACGTCGTTGCCGCCATAGCCGTAGAGGAGGTTGTTGGCCGTGCTGCCGGTAATCACATTGGACAGCGCGTTGCCGAGCCCGGAAACGGCGGATGGGCCGATCAATGTCAGCCTCTCGATCGTCGGATAGCTCGCCAGATTGCGGCTGATCGTGGAGGTGATGGTGTCGATGCCGGAGGCGTCGCTGACGACATCGCTTCCGTTCTCCAGGACATAGGTGTCGTTGCCGGCGCCGCCGATGAGCACATCCGCGCCGAGGCCTCCAACCAGGACGTCGTTGCCGTCGTCGCCATAGAGCCTGTCATTGCCGGCGAGACCGTAGAGGTAGTCGTTGCCGGTTCCGCCACGCAGCGTGTCGTTGCCGGGACCGCCATAGATCACTTCATGGATCGTATCGTCATTGAGGATTGTGACGGTGCCGACACTGCCCAATGTGCCGTTCTTGATGACGCTGTTGGGAGTGACGCGCAGTGAGAAGGCTTCTGTGCCCTCGAGCACCCTATCGCCGTTGACCGCAACCTGGATTGCAGCGACGGTCTGACCGGCGAGGAAGGTGATGGTGCCGCTCTTGCCGACATAGTCGGATCCGGCCTTGGCCGTTCCGTCCACGGTGGTGTAGGCAAGCGTCAGGTTGGCCGTGTGCGGTTGTGTCAGATGCACCTCGAAGACGGCGTATTTCTGTCCGCTCTGACCCTCCACCATCGTCGAGCTCGATACGAACATGGCGAGGTTAGATCCGGTGCCGTCGTTGTCGAGGATTGTGCCCAGCGTGCGCAGGGTAGGTTCGCCGCCGGCGAGCACGGCATTCGTCGGGTTCGACAGCTCGAGCCACATCGATTCGTCAACTTCGTCGGCGGTGTCGTGATAGGTTTGAATCTCCACATAGCCGACCGTTTCGCCGGCCGCGATCTTCAGGGTTCCGCTGCGAGCGTAATAGTCCGAGCCTGTCGCCAGGCCGGTGCCCGCAACGGTCTTGTAGTTGACGGAGATTTCGCGGGTCGAAGCGGCTGATAGGGTCACCTTGTATCGCATGTCGCCGTATTCGGTGATCTCGGCAGGCTCGACGGAGAGCACCGGCACGGAACCGGTGCCGGTGTCGTTGTCGAGAATCGTGCCGACGCCGGCGGACCCGAGCGTGCCGTTCTTGACGTTGGAGTCTGGTGTGACGACGAGGGAGAAAAACTCGCTTCGTTCATCGAGCGTGTCGCCATTGACCAGGACTTCGACTGACGCAACCGTCTGACCGGCGACGAAGGTTACGGTGCCGGTCTTGGCGACATAGTCGGCTCCGGCCTGCGCCGATCCGTCGACGGTCCTGTAGGCCAGTGTCATGTTGGCGCTATGCGGCCTGGTCAGGTGGACCTCGAATACCGCCGTCTTCTGGCCGCTGTTGCCTTCGACGAGTGTCGGGCTCGACACGAAAAGGGACAAGTTAGAACCGGTGCCGTCGTCGTCGAGCACGGTGCCGAGCGCGCGCAGGCTCGGCTCCCCGCCGGCAAGGACGGCATTCGCGGGGTTGAACAGGTCGAGCCAGATCGATTCGTCGACTTCGTCGGCCGTATCGTGATAGGTCTGGATTTCGATGTAACCGACGGTCTCGCCGGCCGCGATCGTGAGGGTACCGGAACGAGCATAATAGTCAGAGCCCGTCGCGTTGGCGGTTCCTGTCACCGTCTGGTATTCGACGGTGACTTCGTCGACGGTAGGTGACGACAATGTCACCTTGTAGCGCACGAGGCCATTTTCGGTCATTTCACCTGATGCGATCGACAGGACCGGCAGCGCGCCGGTGCCGGTATCGTTGTCCAGGATCGTGCCGATACCGGTGGAGCCCAGGGTTCCATTCTTGATATTGGTGTCTGGTGTGACGACGAGGGAGAAGAACTCGCTTCGTTCATCGAGCGCGTCGCCATTGACCAGGATTTCGACGGTCTTGACGGTCTCGCCGGCGAGGAAGGTGACGGTGTCGGTCTTGAAGATGTAGTCGCTTCCGGCCTTCGCCGAACCGTCGACAGTCCGGTAGGCGAAAGTGAGATCGCTGGTGTTCGGCCGCGAAAGATGCACCTCGAACACCGCGATCTTCTGGCCGCTATTGCCCTCGACGAGGGTAGGGCTCGATACGAAAAGTGACAGATTCGAGCCGGACCCGTCGTTATCAAGCACAGCGCCGAGCGCACGCAATGTCGGTTCACCGTTGGCGAAGGTCGCGTTGGTGGGGTTGAACAGATCAAGCCAGATCGATTCGTCGACTTCGTCGGCCGTGTCATGGTACGTTTGGATGTCGATATAGCCGACGGTCGCTCCAGCTGCGATGACGAGAGTCCCCGTTTGCGCATAGTAATCGGAGCCGTTTGCGGTGGCGGTGCCGGGGATGGTCTTGTAGTCGATCCTTATCTCGTCGTCGGAGGGCTCCGATAACGTGACTGCGAAGCTAAGTCTAGAGTTCTCAGGATTCTCCGCGCGTTCGACAGTGATCGTTGGAACGGCCATGTCCAACCCCCTAGATTTTCAGTTGCCAATATTTTTGGCAATGATCAGAGGGGCGCGGTTCCGATCAATTCAGGAAAACGGCTTATCCTATTCTTGATAAATATTTCGGGGAGTGGTTCTAGATCAATTCAAGTTTTTCACCGGCAATAGGTTGCTCCGCCCCGGCGGTGCGCAAGGTCGAGGTGGAAGTGCTGGGCGTGGTCGGCATCGGTGCCGGGGCCGAGCACGGTCTTGAACGGACCGCAGGCGGTCATGCGCACCCGTGCCAGGAAATCCGCGTCCTTGGGATTGCTGGTCGCCGTGACCGCGATCGACCGGCCGTCGGCGAGTGAGAAGCTGCCGATGTCGAGCGCGTTGCCGAATGCGTGCTCGGAAAGCTTGGTGGTGCCATTGCGGGGCCGACAAACATAGGCCGAGCCGTGGCCGATCGCGGCGAGTTCGACCCCGTAGGTGGATTTGGCCGCCGGCGCGATCACTTCGGCGGTGTACTTGGCCGCTGCCTCGGCCGTAGCGCAGTTCAATACCGCTTCCGGGCTCAACTTCACGCCTGATCCAAGGGAGCGAAGGGTCAGGGGATGAGGGATGGCGCAGCCGAGAGGCTCGGACACAGGGGCGTGTTCCGTAAACTCCACGCCGCGTGCGCGCAGCCGGGAGCGGCAGGCCAACTCCTCGGTCGCCACCGGCGGAGCCTTGCTGCGAGGCGTGTCGCCGGTCGCCGGCGCCGGAGGCGCATCCAAAGCGGGACGGGGTTCCGGCAAAGGCGCCTTAGACGCTTCGGTGGTTGTCTGTTCCGTATCAGCTCTTGGTTCCGGCCGTGGCGGCCTGGTGATCTCCGCGGGTCGATGCGGCGAGGCTGTCGGCCGGGGGGCGGTGGGTGGAAGCGTTGGCGCCGCCGCGCCGGCCTCGATGGAGAAGGCGAGAAGGGCCGCGATGGCACTCAGGCCCTTCATTCGGAATGTTGCCATACCGGCAACATGGCGTCCTGCCGAACCACATCAACGGCCGGCGCCATCACTTTGAATTACGCGAAATTACCGGTCCGACCCGAAGGATCCGGCCGTCAGGCGCCAATCGCCTCCAGGCCCTCTTCCAGATAGTCGGCGAGCATGGGTAAGCCTAGCAGATAAGAGGAGGTTCGCTTGTTGCCGCGCTGGCGAGCCTCCGCCACTGCGTCGGCCCATTCCGCGGCGTCATAGTCGCCGCGGCCGACCCAGGCGAGCGCGACGAGTTCGGCCGCCTCGTCGATATTGAGATCGTCGATCAGTTCGCGCAGTTCCTCTTCGGTGAGGTTCTCTTCCTCCTCCTCGGCGAGCCCGTCATGGTTGTGGCTCTCTCGCGCGTCGCCGTCGAACTCGACCTCATGCTCGCTGCCGTCAGCGTAATCGTCGTTCATGGCGGCGCTGATCGCCTTGGCCTTCAGGATGAACAGCCGCACGGTATCGGGGCCTATGGCAAGCTCCCATTCCCTCTCTGCTTGTCGACGCACGGGCCAACTCCTTGCAGGCGCTCGGCAATATAGCCCATTTTCGACGAGCGGGCAGCATGTTCACCCAAACGTCGATTGACAGGTCTTAGCCTTCGACTGAAATGCGCCGATCTCTCCCTGGAACACCCTCCCATGTCTTTCCTGATATCGCCGAAGATCCTTCCGATCCTGCTGCTCGTCGCCTCGAACGTCTTCATGACCTTCGCCTGGTACGGCCACCTGAAGTTCAAGATGGCGCCGCTCTATGCGGCGGTGCTGTTCAGCTGGGCCATTGCCTTTTTCGAATACTGGCTCGCCGTTCCTGCCAACCGCATCGGACATCAGGTCTATTCGGCAGCGGAGCTGAAGACGATGCAGGAGGTGATCACGCTGGCGGTCTTCGTCGTCTTCTCGGTCTTCTACCTGAAGGAAGCGATCACCTGGAACCACGTGCTGGGCTTCGTGCTCATCGCCGGCGGGGCCGCGCTGATCTTCCGGGGGTAGCAACGTCGCCAAGGCGCGGCAGTGGTCTCTGTCTTCAATTGTGAGCCGGCCAGTTCGGTTGCCGGGAATAATCCGTTCCGGGCGAGCGTTGGAGTTCCCATGCGTCGCTTTCCCAGGAGGGATCCATGCAAAGGAAACTCTTCATGCGCATCGCCTCGGCGCTGCTCGTGCTGCCTCTGATCGCGGTCCCGGTTTATGCCGCCGGCGGTGGTGGAAGTGGAGGCGGCAGCGGAGGTGGCAGCGGAGGTGGCTCAGGTGGCGGCTCCGGAGGCGGTAGCGGGGGCGGCTCAGGCGGCGGCTCGGCAGGCGGCAATGGCGGTGGCTCGCCGACCATCATGCATTGCAAGAAAAGCCAGGTCTGGGATGCGCGCAGGCAGAAATGCGTCATCCCCAAGCAGGGCATGCTCGACGACAACAGCATCTATGACGCGGGGCGCGAGCTCGCATTGGCCGGCCGCTACGGCGAGGCGATAACCGTGCTCAGCCTGGCATCCGAGAAATCCGACCCGCGCATCCTCAATTATCTCGGCTATTCGCATCGCAAAGAAGGGCGGGTGGAGGTCGGCCTCGGCTATTACGAGGAGGCGCTGCGCGTGAACCCGGACTACACGCTGGCGCGGGAATATCTGGGCGAGGCCCATCTGCAGCTCGGTGACGTGAGCCGTGCGCGCGAGCAGCTTTCCGAGATCGAGAAGCGTTGCGGCAAGGATTGCAAGGAATATTCCGAGCTCGCCGACCAGATCGCGGCATTCGAGAAGCGGGGGTGAGGCTGGGCTCGACCCGGGCCTCATCATGGCCGAGGTCGCCCTCTCCGCCGGTCGTCGCGGGGCACCGGTGGAAGGGCGACAACAGCTTGGTCACTTCATCACGAGTTGTGGTTTCCGACCAGTGGTCTATCGGGGGCGCGACAGTCTTACGATCGCGCCATCGCTTTCGTCGGTCAACAGCCAGACCGAGCCGTCGGGCGCCACATTCACGTCCCGGATGCGACCGAAATCCTGCTTCAACAGGCGCTCCTCGCCGACGATCTCGCCCGCTTCGTCGCGGTCCAGCCGCACCAGCAACTCGAACTTCAACGAGCCTATGAGTAGATCGCCCTTCCAGTCCGGGAACATATCGCCCTGGTAGGAAACCAGCCCCGACGGCGCGATGGATGGGTCCCAATAATAGATCGGCTGCTCGTAGCCGGCCGCCTCGGTGCCGACGCCGATTTTCGTGCCCGAATAGTTGACGCCGTAGGAGATCACCGGCCAGCCATAGTTCTTGCCCGCTTCCGGCCGGTTCAGTTCATCGCCGCCCTTGGCCCCGTGCTCGACCGTGACGAGGCCGTTCCAGACGGGATCGAAGACCGCGCCCTGTATGTTGCGGTGCCCCTTCGACCACAGTTCCGGCAGCCAGCCGGCGGGTGACACATTGTTCGGCGGCACCGACCCGTCGGTGTTCATGTGAAGGACCGCTCCCGCGCTGTCGCGCGGGTCCTGGGCCCGGTCTCCCTCTCCGCGATCGCCCGTCGTGACGAACAGCGTGCCGTCGGGCGCGAAGACCAGGCGCGATCCGAAATGCTGCGTCTTGCCGGTCTTGCGGGCCATGGAGAAGATGGTCCTGACATCTTCGAGCCGGGCCGTTCCGCCGTCGCGGACGAGCCGCGCCCGGGCCACGGCCGTGCCCGCACCGCCCCTTCCGGGCTCGGAGAAGCTGAAGAAGATCATGTTCGACCTGGCGAAATCGGGCGCGACGGCCACGTCGAGAAGGCCGCCCTGGCCGTCGGCGGCGACTTCGGGTACGCCCTCGATCGGATCGGACAGGACGCCGACGATCCAAAGGCGCATGCGTCCGGGCCGCTCGGTCACGATCGCGCTGCCGTCGGGCAGGAAATCGAGACCCCAGGGATGCTCGAGCCCATCGGCGACGATCGAGGCAGTCACCGGGCCCGTGTCTGATGGGATGATGCGTTCATCGGCGGAAACGCCGGTCACGCCGAACGTGGCACAGGAAAAAAGAGCAAGCGTCGCGGCCTTCAGAATCTTCAGCATGGTCCCGACATAGGTATGTGATCGTATCGCGCAAGGTCCGCACCAAGCCGAGGCGATAAAAGTCCGCGCTCCTGGATCACAAGCGGGTGAACGAATCATTTGGCATGCGCAGCGACAACGACAATCCTGAAGAGGGTGAAACGACGGATTTCCGCGCCTCGTCCTTCGCGGTCTTCCTGCCGACGCTCATCATCGCGTTCGGATCCGGCGCGCTGCTGGTCCTGACCTGGCTTTCCGGGGCCTGGCTTTCCGGGGAATGGGGATCGGTGCCCGCCTGGCTCTGCCTCGTCATGCTGGTGGTTGCCGTACCCTTCGTCGCCTTTCTGGCGCTTCTGCGCGCCCTGACCACCAGGGTACGGCTGCTGAAGGACAGGGTACGAATCCATCGCGGTTTTCCGTCTTCGCGCGAGATCGATGTCCCCTATGCGCTGATCAAGAACACACGCATCACGCAGCGGCCTGCGATACGGCCGGCACAGAGTGGAACGCTGGTCTTCTCGCTCGTCGACGGGACGGAGTTGCGAGTGTCCGATCTCTCCGATGCGGACGGAGCGAATCGTGCCATCCGGCGCCTGGCCGAAGAAAATCTTGCGCCTGCCGCAATGCCGGTGCGTGCGGCCAGGCGCCGCGATGAAGAAACAGCGATTGTGGGATGAGGAACGTCGAGCGGATTTTTAGCGTGGAAAAGGTCTCGCGGATTGCTATATTGTGGCCGAATGAGGTGAAACGGTTCCGTTAGCCCGAGGCTGCCGGACCGTTTTCTTTTT
>VFQN01007582.1_pt1 | contig 11594 bp, 10 predicted proteins | sample 3512371 | NCBI WGS metagenome assembly VFQN01 (sample SAMN10412370, study PRJNA504923) | tailings metagenome | isolation source: Replicate 2 from Balatoc abandoned mine | place: Philippines: Itogon, Benguet | collected 2017-08-28
GACAGGAGTAACGGGCCTGCGCACTGGCCGTGAAGCCCTAGAGGCCCTGACGCTCGCCACCGACGAGGCGAAGGCGGACATCGCAACGTCGGCGGCGACGATCGAAAAGCTCGGCGCGCGCGTCGCGCCGTTCCGGATGCCGCAATCGTTCGACAGCTTCACGCGTACGACCGGGATCATCATGGCGTCGGAAGGCTACGCCAACTGGCGCGGGCTGGTCGACAACCCGAAGTCGGGCATGGCCGATCCGATCCGCGCCCGCTTCCTCGGCGGCAAGACCATTCCCGCTGCCGACTATGTCGACGTGCTGCGCCAGCGCGACAAGGACATCGACATCTTCCTCTCGGCTCTCGACCGGCTCGATGCGATCATCCTGCCGACCATCGCGTTCCCGGCCATTCCGGTCGCCGAGGTCGACGAGTCGAAGTCGCCGATGGCGCACTTCACGCGATGGGCGAACTATCTGGCGCTGTGCGGGCTCGCGGTGCCGACCGCACTCAGCAAATCTAAGCTGCCGATGAGCTTGCAGATCGTCGTGCGCCGTTTCGACGACGCGCTGGCGCTGCGTATCGGCCGCGCGTTCGAGAAGGCGCGCGGCGCCTTCCCGACCCCCAAGATCTAGGGAACCTATGTATGACTGCGACGACTGATGAAGTCCTCATTCGTGTCGAGGGGCGCGCGGGGCGGATCACGCTCAATCGACCGAAAGCGCTCAACGCGCTGACGCTCGGAATGGTGCGGGCGATGTGGCCTGCACTGCTCGCATGGAAGGACGATCCGGCAGTCGATCTCGTCATCCTGGACGGCGCCGGCGAGCGGGGCTTGTGTGCCGGCGGCGACGTGCGCTGGCTTTACGACAGCCGCGCGCGCGGGCTCGATGACGCGCTCGCATTCTGGCGCGAAGAGTACGCGCTCAATGCGCTCATCCACCGCTACCCGAAGCCGTTCGTGCCGCTCATGGATGGCATTGTAATGGGTGGCGGTATCGGGCTGTCGGCGCACGTGCAGGGCGGCACGCGCATCGTCACCGAGCGCTCGCAGCTCGCCATGCCGGAGACGACGATCGGGCTCATCCCCGACGTCGGAGGCACGTGGCTGCTCGGGCGCGCGCCCGAATCATTCGGCGAATATCTGGGCCTCGTCGGCGAACGGATGCGCGGCGCCGGCACGATCTTCTCCGGGTTCGCAGACGTATTCGTGCAGTCGACGAAGCTCGATGAGTTGCGGGCGGCGTTGTGCGAGGCGCGGGCGGCGGACGTGAGGAGCGTGATCGCGCAATTCGCCGAGCCGCCGCCGCATTCGAACCTCGCCGATCACGCCGCCGAGATCGGCCGCACATTCTCTAAGCCGTCGATCCCGGCCATACTCGATGCGCTGGCCGCGGAGAAGACCGAGTGGGCCGACAAGGCGCGAGAAGCGCTGCTCGCGCGCTCGCCGAAGTCGATGGCCGCGACGCTCGCCGCCATCCGGCGGTCGCGCAACCTCGGCTCGCTCGAGGAGGCGCTCAACGTGGAGCTTCGGCTGTGCATTCACCTCTTCGAGGACGGCGAGTTCGTCGAAGGCGTGCGGGCGCTGCTGGTCGACAAGGACAAGTCGCCGCGCTGGAACCCGCCCGCGATCGCCGATGTGACCGAGCCGATGATCGAGGCGCTGTTTGCGCCTCTCCCGGCATCGCAGGAGCTGGGATTGCGGCCGCCGGCGTGATCGCACCAATCGACAAGAAAAGACGGAGTACAGGAAATGTCTGAGCCCCAGCGCCGCGGCCCCCTGGTCGGGATGCGTATCATCGATCTCTCGCACGTGATGGCTGGCCCGACGTGCGCGCGGATGCTCGCTGATATGGGCGCCGATGTGATCAAGGTCGAACGCGCCGGCGGGGGCGACGACACGCGGCGGATGCTGCCGCCAGACATCAAGGGCGAGCCGGCGGCGTACATGATGATGAACCGCAACAAGCGCGGCATCGTCCTCGACCTCAAGAAGCCGGCGGCGCGGGCGGCCCTCAAGCGGCTGCTGAAGGACGCCGATGCGCTGATCGAAAACTACCGCCACGACACGCTCGACAAGCTCGGCCTCGGCTACGAGACGCTGCACAAGGAGTTTCCGGGCCTCATCTACTGTGCGCTGTCGGGCTTCGGCCGTACCGGTCCCTACGCGACGCAGGGCGGCTACGATCTCATCGCGCAGGGCATGTCCGGACTGATGGCGATCACCGGCGAAGGACCGGGACGGCCGCCCGTTAAAGTCGGCTCACCCGCCTGCGACATCACCGCCGGCATCATTGGCGCGATGGCGGTGTGCGCCGCCTACGCCCACAAGCTCAAGACCGGCGAAGGCCAATTCGTCGACACCTCGCTGTTCGAGGCCGGCGTCACGCTCACCTACTGGCAGTCGGCGATCTGCCTCGCCACCGGTGAGTCACCCGGCCCCAAGGGCTCGCGTCATCCGCTCAACGGCCCCTACCAGGCATTCGAGGCAAGCGACGGCTACATCAACGTCGGTGCGTCGAACGACAAGATGTATCCGCTGCTATGCGAGGTGCTCGGCTGCCCCGAGCTCGGTCGCGATCCACGCTTTCGCACCGGGCGCGATCGCATGGGCAACCTCGACAAGCTGATCGACCTGCTAAACGCGCGCTTCCGTCAGCATCCGATCGCGCACTGGCTCGAACGCCTCGAAGCGGCGGGCATTCCGTGCGGTCCGGTGCTATCGATCGGCGAGATGCTGGCCCATCCGCAGACGCGGGCGCGGGATATGGTCGTCGCCGTCGATCACCCGATCGCTGGTAAGGTCGAGACGATCGGAATGCCGGCCAAGTTCTCGGGCACCCCGACCGAAATCGCGCGGCCGGCCCCGCTCTACGGCCAACACACGCGCGAGGTGCTCACCGAGGCGGGCTTCTCCCGCGCCGAGATCGATGCGCTTTTCGCTGAGGGCGCTGCTCTGGAGACTCCGTTGCCAAAGGCCGCCGCTGAGTAAGCTCAGACACTGTGGGAGGTAGTCATGACCACGAACCGCCCGACCAATCGTCAAGTCGTCCTCGCCAAGCGCCCGTCGCCGGGCCTCGTGACATCCGACGTTTTCGCCGTGAAGGAAGCGCCGCTTCCCGATCTCAGCGACGGCGAAGTGCTGGTCCGCATCGCCTACGTATCGCTCGATCCGGCAATGCGCGGCTGGATCAACGAGGGCAAATCGTACGTGCCGCCGGTGGCGATAGGCGGCGTCATGCGCTCGTTCTCGGCCGGCATCGTCGAGGAGTCCCGCAATCCGGCGTGCAAGGTCGGCGACGCGGTGCAGGGCATGCTCGGCGGGCAGGCCTACGCGATCTCGGACGGCAAGGGCCTCGCGAAGGTCGACGCCTCGCTCGCGCCCCTCGAACGCTGGGTCGGCGGCCTCGGAATGCCGGGATGGACGGCGTACTTCGGCCTGCTCGAAGTCGGCCAGCCGAAGGCCGGCGAGACGGTCGTCGTATCGGCGGCGTCGGGCGCGGTCGGCTCGATCGTCGGCCAGATCGCCAAGATCAAGGGCTGCCGCGCGGTCGGTCTCGCGGGTGGACCCGACAAATGCCGCTACGTTGTCGACGAGCTCGGCTTCGACGCCTGCATCGACTACAAGAGCGGCGACCTGGCGGCCCAGCTCAAGGCCGCCTGCCCGAACGGCATCGACGTCAACTTCGAGAACGTCGGCGGCGACATCCTCGACACCATACTCCTGCAGATGAACGTGCATGGCCGGATCGCGCTGTGCGGCCTGATCTCGGCCTACAATGCGACGAAGATGCCCGAAGGCCCGAAGAACCTCCGCGCGGTGCTGACCCAGCGCCTGACGATGCGGGGCCTGATCGTGCTCGACTGGATCGACCGGGTGCCGGAGGCGATCGCCCAGCTCGGCGCCTGGCACCGGGAGGGCAAGCTGAAAATCCGCGAGGATGTGCGCGGCGGCGGCCTCGAGGCCTTTACCGACACCCTCAATCTGCTCTACACCGGCGGCAACAACGGCAAGCTCGTCCTCAAGGTCTGATACGTTGCTCAAGCCCGGGATCACCCTTTACTTCGTCCGCCACGGCGAGACGGACTGGAACGCCGTGCGGCGCTACCAGGGCCAGACCGACACACCCCTCAACGACACGGGGCGCGCCCAGGCCGCCCGCAACGGCCGCGAGCTGCGCCGCCTCCTGGGCAACGCCGCCGTGGGCTTCGACTACGTCGCCAGCCCCCTGACGCGCACCGCCGACACCATGCGGATCATCCGCCGGGAGATGGGGCTCGACCCCGACGCCTTCATTCGCGAGGACCGGCTGAAGGAGATCAACTTCGGCCACTGGGAAGGCCAGATCTGGGACGACCTCCCGAACACCGATCCCGAGGAGTTCGCCGCCCGCAAGGCTGACCCGTACCGCTGGCGGCCGCGCAACGGCGAAAGCTACGAGGATCTGGCGCGACGGCTAGAGAGCTGGCTCGCGAGCCTCGAGCGCGACACCGTCGCGGTGTCGCACGGCGGCGTCAGCCGGGTCGTGCGCGGCCACGTCCTCGGCCTCGACTGGGGCGAAATCCACGCCCTCGAAGTGCCCCAGGACCGCATCCTGCGCCTGCGGCGCGGTGAGCAGGAATGGCTCTGATCCGACAGTCCGCCCTGCGACATGTCACCTGTTCGCCACGGTGGGTAACCGTAACCTGCCGCGGCCCTAATTGCGGCGGATTATGGTAGTCAACGGTCGCTGAACGGGGGGATTCTCCAGGCACCTGCGCGTGTGCAGTCCGCCGCGCCGCCCCGAACCGGAGCCGTGACCTGATGACCACTACGTCGGCGAACGCCAGGGCTGACACCAGCGTCGACACGCGACCGTTCGCGCCCTTCGAGTGGCTGCTGGCGCGCCGTTACCTGCGCGCGCGGCGCAAGGAAGGCTTCATCTCGGTCATCGCGGGTTTCTCATTCATCGGCATCATGCTCGGCGTTGCGACGCTGATCATCGTCATGGCGGTCATGAACGGGTTCCGCAACGAGCTGATCCAGAAGATTCTCGGCGTCAACGGCCACGTCATCGTCTATCGCGTCGCCGACCCGTTCACCGACTACGACGAGGCGAGCGCCAGACTTGCCAAAGTACCGGGCGTCAAGGCGGTGCTGCCGCTGATCGAGGGGCAGGCAATGCTCTCGACGAATGCGATCACGCTCGGCGGGCTCATCCGCGGCGTGAGCGAGGGCGCGCTGAGGAAGATGCCGCTCGTCGCCGACAACATCCGCTTCGGCACGCTCGAGGGTTTCGACGACAGCGAGTCGCTGGCGATCGGCATTCGCCTCGCCAACTCGCTCCGCGTCACGGCGGGTGACATGATCACGCTCATTTCGCCGCGTGGCGCGTCGACGCCCTTCGGCACCGCGCCGCGGATCAAGCGCTACAAGGTCGCCGCGATCTTCGAGCTCGGCATGTCCGAGTACGACAAGGCGATGATCTTCATGCCGCTGAAGGAGGCGCAGAAGTATTTCTCGCGGCCGGACCAGGTCGACGTGCTCGAAGTGCTGGTGAACGAGCCGGAGAAGGTCGGCGATCTCCTGCAGCCGCTGCAGGAGGCCGGCGGGACGAACCTGCATTTCACCGACTGGCGGCGGCGCAACGAGACCTTCTTCACGGTGCTCGAGGTCGAGCGCAACGTGATGTTCATCATCCTGTCGCTGATCGTGCTGGTTGCAGCGCTGAACATCATCTCCGGCCTGATGATGCTGGTGAAGGACAAGGGCCGCGACATCGCGATCCTCCGCACCATGGGCGCGACAAAGGGTGCGATGATGCGCGTGTTCCTGATTACCGGCGCCTCGATCGGCATCGTCGGCACGATCGCCGGGTTGATCCTCGGCATCGTGTTCTGCTGGAACATCGACGGGATCCGTCAGTTCGTGCAGCGCATCACCGGCACGACGCTGATGGATCCGACCGTCTATTATCTTTCGCGCATGCCGGCCGACATCGATGTCCGCGAGACGACGGCCATCGTGATCATGGCGCTGGTTCTCTCAGTGCTGGCGACGCTCTACCCGTCGTGGCGTGCCTCGCGCCTCGATCCGGTCGAAGCGCTGCGCTACGAGTGAGGGCCGTCGTGCAGGATTTCACCGCCCATCACCCCGAGCCTTCGAGCGACGTCGTTCTGCGCCTCGTCGATCTCCGGCGGACGTTCCACCAGGGCACGCGCAAGATCGAGGTGCTGTCCGGCGCTTGCGCGGAGCTGCGCGCGGGCGAGGCGGTGGCACTGGTCGGGCCCTCGGGCGCCGGCAAGTCGACGCTGCTGCACACCGCCGGCCTCCTCGAAACGCCCGACAGCGGCCACGTGATCGTCGACGGTCGCGACTGCTCGAAGATGCGCGACGACGAGCGCACCCGCGTCCGCCGCGCGGCGATGGGCTTCATCTACCAGTTCCACCAACTCCTGCCGGAGTTCTCGGCGCTCGAGAACGTGGCAATGCCGCAGCTCATCCAGGGCCGCAGCAAGCGGGTCGCCCACGCACGCGCGACCGAGCTGCTGACCACCGTCGGCCTCGCCGAGCGGCTCGACCATCGACCGGCGGAATTGTCAGGCGGCGAGCAGCAGCGCGCCGCGATCTGCCGCGCGCTCGCCAACCAGCCGCGTCTCCTGCTTGCCGACGAGCCGACGGGCAATCTCGATCCGAAGACGGCGGATGTCGTCTTCCACGAGCTGATAGCACTGATCCGTGAGAAGCGCGTCGCGGCGCTGATCGCGACCCACAACCTCGAGCTCGCCGCACGCATGGATCGCGTCCTGCGCATGGAAGGCGGGCAGCTCATCGAGCTGGAACCGAGGAGTTTGGTGTAGCTTTTGCTTTCCGCGGACGCGTACGGCTCCGCCTACACGCGCCGGGGCACTGCCTCGCGGGTTGGCGATCTTCCCGCGCGCTCTTCGAGCGCTCCCATCAGTAGCGATCGAAGATCGCGCCTGTGAAGCGCCGACAGGTGAGGCGGCAGCCGTGGCGCCAGTAGCCGAAGGCGTTGGCGTCCGCGGAGAGCAAAAGAATCAAGCCGCCACTTCACCAGCCAGATACTCGATCGCCGCCTGAACGCCGCCGGAGCCGTGCGGGATCTTGAGCGCCTTGAGCGCCATCTCGACTGCCGACAGCGTGCCGAGCACCATGGGCGCGTTGGTGTGGCCCATGTGGGCGATGCGGAACGCCTTCCCGGTGAGATCGCCGATGCCGACGCCGAGCACGACGCCGCACTTCTCCCGGCAATAGTCGAGGATCAGCTTCGGATCGACGCCGTTGGTGAGGATGTTGGTCACCGAGTCGGCGCGCTGAGCGGGATCGATGATGTTGAACGACAGCACCTGCCCCTCGGCCCACTTTGCGACCGCGCGGCGTGTCGCCTCGGCCAACAGCGCGTGGCGCCGGAACGCATTCTCCATGCCCTCCGCAAACAGCAGGTCGATCGCCTTCCGCAGCGCGAAGATCGTGTGCTCGGGCGGCGTGCCGCAATACATCTGGTAGTGCTCCGGGCCGTCTCGGAACGTCCAGTCCCAGTACATCGTGCGCATGTTGGCGGTCTTGTGGACCTCCATGGCACGCGGACCGGCAGCAACGAGCGCAAGCCCCGGCGGCGTCATCAGTCCCTTCTGCGAGCCGCACATCGTCACGTCGATGCCCCACGCATCCATCTCGTAGGGCATGCAGCCGAGCGAGGCGACGGTATCCACCATCAGCAGCGCCGGATGGCCGGCCTTGTCGATCGCCTTGCGGATCGCCGGAAGATCGTTGACGACCGCGCTCGCGGTGTCGATCTGGACGACGAAGATGGCCTTGATCGTGTGCTTGGTGTCGGCCTTGAGGCGCGCCTCGACGGCGGCCGGATCGACGGCCTTGCGGCCATCCTGCGCCAGCACCTCGATCTCGGCGCCCATCAGCTTCGCCATCTCGCCCCAGCCGACCGCGAAACGGCCGCTCTGCAGGACGAGCACATGGTCGCCGCGCGAAAGGACGTTGCTGAACGCCGCCTCCCAGCCGCCATGGCCGTTGGCCGCGTAGATGTAGCAGTGACCGGAGGTCTTGAAGAGCTTGGGCAGGTCTGCGGACAGGCTTTTGCTGATCTCGACCATGCGGCCGGAGTAGAGATCGATCGCCGGCCGGTTCATGGCCTGCAGGACCTCGTCGGGGATATTGGTCGGGCCGGGGATGGACAGGAACTGGCGGCCGTTGCTCACGGTCATCGGGCGATCCTCGCTAAAGCATCGGACTTTGAATGCGACTTGTGCTCGCGGCGAACTCACGGTCGCATTCAAGGGCCAAAAGATGCTTTAGCTGCATAGCACTCTAAAGCAACTATGGACTTGAAACTCACTCGCCGCCTAGCCTCGAACTCAGGTGAGTTTCAAGTCCGTTGCTTTAGCGGGGAGGTTTGCCGCGAGGCTTAGCACGCTCTAGGGGCGCACCCAAGCGCGACAAACGGTCAGCGCATTGAACTTCCTGACACCGGATGGCAGGAACCTCAGACGAGCATCCGCACGGGGTCCTCGATCAGGCCCCGGAAGGCATTGAGCAATTCAGCGCCCAGGGCCCCGTCCACGACGCGATGGTCGCAGGACAGCGTGCAGCTCATGATCGTGGCGATTTCGATGCGGTCGCCCACCACGACCGGCTTCTTCTCGCCAGCGCCGACGGCGAGGATCGTCGCGTGCGGCGGGTTGATGACGGCGTCGAAGCTGGTGATGCCGAACATGCCGAGGTTGGAGATCGACGTCGTGCCGCCCTGGTACTCGTGCGGCGCGAGGCGGCGCTTCCTGGCGCGCGCAGCGAGGTCTTTCATCTCGTTCGAAATCTCGCCGAGCGTCTTCAGCTCCGCGTGGCGGATGACCGGCGTGAACAGCCCGCCCTCGACCGCGACCGCGACACCGACATCGGAATGGCGGTGCCGCAGCATGCCTTCGCCGGTCCAGGTGGCGTTTGCGGCGGGGACCTGCTGCAGCGCCAGCGCCAGCGCCTTGATGATGAAGTCGTTTACCGACAGCTTGTAGGCGCGCGGACCTTCCTTCGGCGCGGCGGCGTTGATGCGCTCACGTGCGGCGAGCAGCGTGTCGAGACGGCAGTCGATCGTCAGGTAGAAGTGCGGGATGGTCTGCTTCGACTGCGTGAGGCGCTCGGCGATGACGCGGCGCATGCCGTCATGCGGCACGACCTCGTAGCTGTCCTTCTCGTAGAGCGCGAGGATCTTGCTGTCGGCCATCGGCGCCGCGAGCGCGGGTGCTGCGGCGGCTGCGGCAGGCGCGAGCGCCGTGCTCTGAGCGGGTGCGGGCTTGGCGGTGCCGGCCTTCGCGGCCGCCTCGATGTCGCGGCGGACGATGCGACCATGCGGGCCGGTGCCGGAGACACGCGCAAGATCGAGGCCCGCGTCCTTGGCGAGGCGGCGCGCGAGCGGCGAGGCGAAGATGCGCGCGCCGGGCGCGTGGCCATTGGCGGCAGGCTTGACCGGGGATGGCGCCGCGGCGGGGGCAGGCGCAGCAGAAGGTGCAGGCGACGCCTTGGCGGCGGGAGCAGCGGCAGCCGCGGGCGCGGCGGCTGGTGCCGGCGCAGCGGCCGGCTTCGGCGCGGGCGCCGACGAGCCAGCCTTCTCACCGTCGCCGAGCAGCACCGCGATCGGCGTGTTGACCTTCACCTTCTCGGTGCCTTCAGCGATCAGGATCGAGCCGACAGTACCTTCGTCGACGGCCTCGACCTCCATCGTCGCCTTGTCGGTCTCGATCTCGGCGATGATGTCGCCGGAGCGCACCTTCTGCCCTTCCTTCACCAGCCATTTGGCGAGCTTGCCTTCCTCCATCGTCGGAGACAGGGCGGGCATCAGGATCTCGGTCGGCATGGTCGTTTCCTGTTCGTCGTCGAATTCTTCAGTCGAAGCCGCGTTCGGGCGCCTGAGGTCACAGGCCTCCCGTGCGCATCATCAGATAGGCGTCGCTCGGCGCGAACCGCACATGGCCGTCGGCCATCTGCACAGTCCCTGGCCGATCGATCCGCATGTCGTGCTGCGTGTGATAGACATGCACCCCCGCTGCCTCGATGTTGGCCTGGAGTGCCGCAGCGCCGGCCGCGTCGCTGTTCTTCAGCGCCGCGGACAGAGCGAGAAAGCGCTCCGTGAAATCGACATACGCTGGCGCGTGCGTGAAGGACCCACTCATGGTCGCGCTGCCGCCTGTCGCGCCGGCGACGTTGCGCAGTGTCCCGAGTACGGTATCGCCGCAGCGCAACTCGATCGTCGCGGCTTCCGCGCGCTTCTTGATCGTAACCGTACGGCTGGCGGTGCGGGCCATGTCTCAGTTGCCCTCCGCAACCGCAGGTGGATCGTAAGGCCACAGCGCGCCGAGCGAGAAAGAGATCGCGTCGAATGGTGCGGCGCGCACGTCTTCGTGGCCGCCGAAGGTCTTGAGCAAGGACCAGTAATCGTCACCGCGCTTGAATACCTCAAGCGTTTTATTGTCCGGATCGAGAAACCAAAGATGTTGCACACCGGCATCAAGATATGTGCCATGCCTGATCGGACTATCCACTTCGGCCGCATCTCGCGAAATGACCTCGCATACCCAATCCGGCGCAACTCTCACACCGACTTCATCAAGCTGCTTTGAAGAGAACGGCCTCTGCCATCCCGCGATGCCGGGCACGATCACGTGGCCACCAAGATGAAGCTCAGGCTGAGAAATGAACGTCCAGCCGTTAGGGCGCTCAGTGCGCCGCCGGAATTCGCTTGCCAGCTCATGCGCGAGTGAGGTCTTCGCGAGAGCGTGACGTGGTCGCAATGGGCGACGTGTCACCAGCTCGCCACCGAGAATCTCCGCCACCAGGTTCGGCGGCACGGCTTCGAGATCGGCGTAGGTCGCCGGCCTCTTGCGTGGCTTTGCCGTAGTGGTCATCAGATCGTCAGCCTCGTCCTTACGCCATCACCGACTTCACCGCCGCGACGACCTGGTCGGCGTTCGGCAGGGCGAGCTTCTCGAGGTTCGCGGCGTAGGGCATCGGCACGTCGGCGCCGTTGACCTTGGCGGGCGGCGCGTCGAGATAGTCGAACGCCTGGATCGCGGCCTGCGCGCAGATCTCGGAGCCGATCGAGCACACCGGCCACGCTTCCTCGACGGTGACGATGCGGCTCGTCTTCTTGATCGACGCGATGATCGTGTCCCAGTCGATCGGACGCAGCGATCTGAGGTCGATCACCTCGGCGCTGATGCCCTCCTCGGCGAGCTTCTCGGCGGCGGCGAGCGCATACTGCATCCCGCGCGCAAACGACACGACCGTGACGTCGGTGCCTTCGCGCGCGATGCGCGCCTTGCCGATCGGGACGAGCCAATCGTCGACCTTCGGCACGGGGCCGCTCATGCCGTAGAGGAGCTCGTTCTCGAGCACGAGCACCGGATTGGGATCGCGGATCGCGCTCTTCAGGAGGCCCTTGGCGTCGGCGGGATTGGACGGGCACACGACCTTGAGGCCGGGGACGTGCGCGTACCACGACGAGTAGCACTGCGAGTGCTGGGCGGCGACGCGGGCGGCCGCACCGTTGGGCCCGCGGAACACCATCGGCGCGCCCATCTGGCCGCCGGACATGTAGA
>VFQN01007583.1_pt1 | contig 11593 bp, 7 predicted proteins | sample 3512371 | NCBI WGS metagenome assembly VFQN01 (sample SAMN10412370, study PRJNA504923) | tailings metagenome | isolation source: Replicate 2 from Balatoc abandoned mine | place: Philippines: Itogon, Benguet | collected 2017-08-28
GGTCGCGGATGTACGACCCGGGGACGGCGCGGTTCATCCTGCCGGACCCGATCGGGTTCGCGGCCGGGGACGCCAACCTGTACCGGTACTGCGGCAACGACCCGGTCAACCACACCGACCCGTCCGGGCTCCAGCCTCCCTCCCAGCCGCAGTCCATTTTCCCCAACTGGTTCCGCTATTCCTCGCCGTTGGCCTACTTCGCCAGTAGCAGCGAGGTGCAGGAGGCGGCGGGGGCGGCGGTGGGGCAGGTCGGTCAATTCGTCCTGGACCGGTTCCCGTGGTTCCAGAACGTCGTCCGCGAGTTCCAGCCGTGCGCGGCGGCAGTCCGCAACGACGTGGCGCGGGCCGCCGCCACGGTGCGTGACCTCGTGGAGCGGCTGATCCGGGATGGCATTCCGTCGGCCGCCGGGTTCGCCAACTTCGCCAACCCGGTCCCGCGGATGGGTATGGGTGACGTCACGGCGGTCAACACCAAGGGGTTCCTCGAACTCGTCTCCCGGATCTTCCAGCACGACTGCGTCCGCCTGTTCTCCCGCGGGGCACTCAAGGAGTTGGAAGCCTTCGTCACCAACGTGGGGGGCTCGGTCGAGGGCGGGAAGATCGTCGACTGGGCGGAGTTCCTCTGGACGACGCTGCGGGACGGCGTGGCCCGGATCATCAACGGGATCTGGGAGTTCGTGCAGCGGCTCATCGCGAAGGCGCCCGACGCCCTGGAGGCGATCGCGGACTTCGCGATCGGCACCATCCGGACGGGTCCGCGCGACCCGGCGTATCTGCTCGTCATGCAGGTCGCCAGTGTGGTGAGCGACGAGCGGACGCAGGCCCGCATCCTGGAGCTCGGCCAGTGGTTCGCCGCGCACCTCCCGGCGTGGGAACTGCCGGAGGCGCTGGACGGGTTCGTCGGCGACCTCCTCGGCGACGTGCGCGACGCCGTGGTCGACCGGGCGCGGGCGCTGGGCGAGCTGCTGCGGAACCCGAACGAGGTGCTCGCCTCCCTGCACGAGACGCTGGCCGAGGCGGCGTGGCCGTGGGGGCCGCCGTTCCGCCAGGACGGGATCGTCCCGGACTTCCGGACCCTCGTCACCAGGACGGTGCCGATGGCCGCGCAGAAGTTGTGGGACGAGGGTTTCCAAGGCCTCTCCTGCCCGACGTCCCTCAACCTGGACGAGTGGCTCCGGCCGCTGACGAACGCCCTCCGGGCGGCGGCCGGGCTGGTCGAGGAGATCCTGAAGTTCGTCCGGGACACGGTCGGCAAGCTGGGGGGGTGGATCGCGGTGTTCGGGCAGGTGGTGGGGTCGTTCGTGCCGGTGGTGGGGAACGCGGTGGCGGCGAAGGTGAACGCGGGCCTGTCGGCCCTGTCGGCCGGGCTGGACCTGGTGGGCGTGGTTCGGGCGGTGGGCGAGCTGTGGGAGCTGTACGAGTCGGAGGACGCGGGCGACCAGTTGGCGATAGACCTGGAGGAGGCGGCCGCGGACCGGCTGGCCGGGCGGCTGCCGCCGGCCGCGGCGGCGGTGGTGGGGGCGGTGGGGGCGGGGCCGGCGGTCGTGCCCGACCGGCGGGCGGTGATCGAGAGGCTGTTGGACAAGGCGATCGCGGGTGGGGTGGGGCTGGTGTTGGCCCTGATCGGCCCGGCCGGGCGGCAGCTGGGGCAGCGGCTGGCGAAGAAGCTGCGGCCGGCGCGGGTGAACCCGCGGCGGTCGCGGGAGGACCGGCTGCGGGCCGAGCGGATGCGGCGGGCGGCCGAGCGGGACCGGTGCTGCGCGGATCGCGCGCGGCGAGGTCAGGGGTGCTGCAACCGGAACCAGGCGTGCCCGATCATGCGGCGGTCGCGGCGGGGCGGGCCGACGGCGCCGCGGCCGGCGTCGCCGGGGGGCCGCTGCTTCGCGGCCGGCACGCCGGTGTGGCTGGGGGACGGGCGCCTCGCGGCGGTCGAGGGGGTGCGGCTGGGGGACCGGGTGGCGACGTGGCGGCCCGGGGAGCCGGGGTTCGGGGGCGTGACGCCGGACGTGATCGCCGACCCGTCCGGGTGGCGGGCGGTGTGGCTGGGGCAGGAGCAGGACGGCGGGGGGCGGCTGGTGGTCGGGCTGCTCCGCCCGGCCGGGTGGCTGGCGGGGTACGGGGCCGCCGGGCCGGGGGGCGCGGTCGAGCTCGACCTGCCGGAGATGGGGGCGACGGGGGCGTTCGCCGTACTCGAGGTTGGCCCATGCCCCGCAGTGGCCCCAGGACCGGGGCGCGTGGTGACGGGGGTGTTCCGGCACCCGGCGGGTGCGGTGTGCGACCTGCGGGTGGGCGGGGAGGTGATTGGGGTGACGGCGGGGCACCCGGTGTGGAGCGCGGACCGGGGCGGGTGGGTGGGAGCCGCGGATCTACTCGTCGGGGAGCGGGCTCTAGGATCAGGCGGATTTGTGGTGGCAGGAGGGGCGGTAGAACGGTGTGAGGAGCCGGTGTTCAACCTGGAGGTCGACGCCGACCACTGCTACCGGGTCGGGGAGCAGGGCATCCTGGTGCATAATGCAAGTAACCCATGCACTGACGGCGGACTGATGCCGGGTGAGGATCTGATTGTAAATCACCAAGATGTCTGGCTGCCCGACCCAAGAGTTGATGTCCCAGGAGCGGAGGTTTTGATCAAGTACGTTCGAGTTGAGAAAAAAATCGCCAATCTTATGCGAGGGAGAGGGAATGCTGGGGGCGACGCCTCTTATCGACTGATTTCTGGCCCTGACTACCCCAAGCGGGTTGGCATCTTCGTAAGAAATACTCAGGAAGGACGAGATACAGTTGGTCACATCGTCCCAAATGCGTTCGGAGGATTAGCACGTTTTCCAGAAGGCGTCGGCAACATTTTCCCACAGGAATATACGCAGAACAACACGACGGACTCGGCGTTGGTACGGACTTTGATCCGCCTCGTGGAGGCGACCCCTCCCCATTGCGTCTGTGTGAGGTGGACCTTCAAGGATTGGCAAACGCCAAGGCATCCGCACCGGCCCCGTCGTTATGTCGTGGAATATTTCGTTGACGGCAGCACAACGCCGACAACTGTACGGATTGAGAACCCAGACCCTATGTGACGATGGCGGATCATCAGATGGAACCTGATTATACACTCATCGAGGCTGTCGAGACTGGCGACCTCCGCACAGTTGTTGCCTGGCTCGACCTGGCCCCGGGTCTCCTGGAGAAGCGGGATTGGGTCGAGAGATTGTTGAATGCAGCAATTAGTCAGGATCGAGAGGATGTTCTGAGCCTCCTCCTTGAACGTGGTGTAGATGTAAACATCCATGTTCGAGGTGGCACGCTGCTGCATTTGGCGACCAGCGGCAACTGTCCGAATTGTGTCAATCTCGTACTCGGTGCCGGAGTTAATCCATCTATCAGAGATTCTGAAGGACTGCCGCCTCTCTACTATGCCGCTCTTCGCAGTATGGATGGAGACATTCTTCAGGGGCTTGCTCGGAGGGCCGAGCCAGTTGATTTGAACACGGCTGTTGCACTGGGCGACCTTGGTCTCATTCGGCAAATACTCGTGCGTGATAAGGATGGCATTCGCAATGCTCCGCAACCAGCCAAACTGCTCAAAGACGCAATCTGGTTACAAACCAGCCCTTCGCTACTTGTCAATGAGCCAAAAGAACCCCAGGCTGTACGACCAACTCGTGACATTATCAGCCTGTTGCTCCAGGCCGGAGCTGATCCCAATCAAGCATGGGGCAATCATTTGCCGCCGTTGTTTGAGGCTCTTAGTGCAACGAACTTTGATCCAGGGATTGTCGAGTTGTTGTTGCAAAATGGAGCAGATATCACACAGCGAACTCGTGAGGGAGAATCTGTATGGCAGTATGCCCAATCAGCAGCATCACCGCAAGCAGTCTCTCTTATTGAGCAAGCCTATCGCCGTCGTGGTATAGACCCACGAGTGGAAGGACAGCCGAAATGATCGGGTCTGAACGTTGACTTGACGACATTCATTATTCGGTCATTGAATGGCGACCCATCCGGCAACGCGGTTACCCTGGCCTCCCCGGTTGGTACGATGGCGACATGGACGAGCCCGTGTGTCCCGGTTGTCGGGAACTCTCCAAGCAGGTTGCCGAACTCACGGCACAGGTCGCGGAGCTGACCCGGAAGCTGGACGCGGCCGTCCGCGCCGGCAAGCGCCAAGCCGCGCCATTCCGCAAGGGACCGCCCAAGCCCGATCCGAAGACACCCGGCCGCAAGTCGGGCGACGCCCACGGCACCCACGGCCACCGCCCGCCACCCCCACCCGAGCAGATCGCGGAGTGCCACGAGGCGCACCTGCCCGACGCGTGCCCGCACTGCAGCGGCCGCCTCGTCGAGACCGGCACGGCCGACCAATTCCAGACCGACATTCCCCGCAAGCCGCTGGGTACGCGCCCGGCGGATCACGTCGTTGACGGGTGAGTTACCTTCGGGGGTTGTTCCATTCCCCCAGGGTATTCCGATGTCCGAGCCCGTTGCTCCGCCCGATACCACCTCCGACCCGCCCGAAAGCGTTCGGCGAAAGACAGGTCGGCCGCCCGCGGCGCGAGCGGGAGTTGAGACGTGGCGTCGTGGTGGGGAACTACGACGAGGATCGCTGGGTGTTGGCCCAAACGTCGGGGAGGAGTTCGGCGAGCCGCTCGGGAGGGCATGATGGGAGGCGGGCGAGGACGTCCGACAAGTACGACCACGGGTCGATCCCGTGCCGGCCGCAGGTGGCGATGAACGACGTCAGGACCGCGGCTGTCTTACCGCCCACATCGCTGCCCCAGAACAGCCAGTTCTTCCGCCCGACCGCGACCCCGCGCAACGCCCGCTAGGCCGCGTTGTTGTCGATCGCCAGATCCCCGTCGGTGACGTAGCGGTTGAGCGCCTCCCACTGGTTCAGGGCGTAGGTGATCGCCTGACCCAGCGGGCTCTTCGGTAGCGCCTCCGACCGCTTCACCCCGAGCCACTCGCCCAACGCTCGCAACACCGGCGCACTCTCCCGTTGACGCAGTGACAGCCGATCGTCACTGGTCAGGTCGCGCGCGCGTCTCTCGATGTCGTAGAGCCGCCGGACGGACGCGAGCGCTTCGAGCGACCGCGTGGCGTCGGAGTCCCTCGACTCGACGAACTTCCTCCGGGCGTGTGCCCAGCACGCGACCTCGGTCGCCCCGGTCGCGTACAGCCCGTCGTACCCGCCGAACGCGTCCGCCTGGACGTACCCGGCGTACCCCTTGAGGAACGTCTGCGGGCCGTCCCGACTACGGCTCGGCGTCGCGTCGTACACGGTGTACGGGTTCTTCGCGTCCCCGAGGTAGACCCAGATCCGCCCGGTCCGCGTCCGGGACCGCGCGGGATCCCGGACCGGCACCGGGGTGTCGTCGGTGTGGACCACCTTCGAGAGTCGGACCCGCTCGCACATCGCGTCGTAGACCGGGCGTAACACGCCGGCGCACCCGGCCAGCCAGTCGCACATCGTCGAGCGGGAGAGATCGACCCCGTGCCGCCCGAGGATACGCTCGAGGCGGTAGAGCGGGAGGTGGTCGGCGAACTTGGCCGTGGCGACGTGGGCGAGCAGGCCCGGTGCGGCGATCGCCTTGGGCAGGGGTTCCGGTGGGATCGGTGTCGTGACCAGTTGGCTGCGACAGCTCACGCAGGCGTACTTCGGCCGGACGTGCTCGACGACGAACAGCGACGCCGGGCGGTAGTCGAGTCGCTCGGTCACCTCCTCGCCGATCCGTTGGCGTGGGGCGCGGCAGCACGGGCAGAGCTTCTGGGCCTCGCTCAGGTCGTGCTCGACCCGCTGGCGCGGCAACTCGCGCGGCAGGCGTCGCCTCCCGTGCCGGCCCGTTCTCGGGGCGGGACGGGAATCGGATGTCGGGTGGGGTGGCGGGGCGAGTGGCAGCGCGCTGTCACTCGGCGGGGTCTCGAACAAGGAGGGCGTGTTCGACACCTTCTCGGACTTCGGGCCGTAGAGCCGGCGGAGAAGTTGGTCCAGGCGGGTCCGCAGCAACTCCGTCTCCCGCCGCTGGGCCGCGAGGGTATCGAGCAACTCCTGCACCATCGCTCGCAGCGTGGCCGGGTCGTCGGGCAGTGGCGCATCCGCACGCGCGATCGTCATGCCTCTCCGACGCGCCACGCCGCCGAAGAGTTGCGCGAAGTGACCGAAGAAGGGTGCGTTCAGTTCGCGGGGGACCGCCGGTAGCGCTTGCGGCGGCGGGCCGAGCCCAGGTCGATGCCGCCGAGGATCAGCGCCAACTCGGTGGCCTTCACCTCGACCGTGGCACCACGGGCTGACGACTCGGGGAACTGGAACGTCCCGGCCTCGAGCCGCTTGGCCCAGACCGCCAGCCCGTCCTCGTCCCAGTACAGGAGCTTGAGTCGGTCGCCACGGCGGTTGCGGAAGACGAACAGGTCGCCGGCGAGGGGGTCCTGGTCGAGGTGGTCGCGGACGACGGCCGAGAGCCCGTCGAAGCTCTTCCGCATGTCGGTCGCGGTGGCGCAGAGGAACACCCGGCCGGGCAGGGCCAAGCTCAGCACGACTCGGCCTCCAGGGCGGCGACGACGGCGCGGAGGTGGCGGCCGTCGTACCCCGGCGGGACGCGCAGGACGTGCCCGGACCGGAGGACCAGTTCGAGCGGGCGGTCGGGTACGACGCGGATCGGGACGAAGGACGGCTTCGCGGGCGTCGTCGGGGTCCGACGCGGTGCGGCGGGTCGAGCCGGGCGGGGGAGGGAGGAGGTACGACGGGGGTCCGACGGCCGGTGCGGGACGGCCGGCTCCCCGGCGGGGGCGCCGTCGCGGCGGGCGATCTCCCGCCGCCAGAAGTAGAACGCGGTTTCGGCGAGGCGGTGGCGACGGCAGAAGTCCCGGATGTTCGGCCCCGAGGTCGTCCACTTCGCCAGGGTCGTCCGCCAGAACTGCTCGCGCTTCGGATCTCGGGGCTGGGACTTCGACACGATACGCACTCCCGAGGAAATGCGTCATCGTATCCCACCACGCAACCCCTGCTCTTCGCCGAACGCTTACCGACATCCAGCGGTTTACGCGCCGTGGTCGCCCCGATCGACTTCGAGCCGAAACGGCATGCCAATGCGTCGAATATGCTTGCAACAGCCGCCTTCCCTGGTTAGTCTATGGGCAATTTGAACCCATGACGGCTGGGCGTGGGGTGGCACCGTGATCGACTACCGCCAGCTCACCTTGCTCCCAGACGAAGAACTGGGGCGATTCGACCTCGCCGTGGTGAACCTCGCCTGTGCGGCCGGCCTGCCGGGGGCGGACGGGGTAAACACGACAGATTGTCTTCAACGTCTCGACTCATGGGCGGCTACCGTGCGCCGGTGGACGGACGCGGCCCTGCAAGAACACCTCCGCCCCAGAGCGACACTGCAGGAAGAAGCCGAGTTCCGACTGATCGCCCTCCACACCGCCCTCCACCGGCACTGCGGCGTCCGCTACCACCCGGCCAAGGTCGGCGCCGCCGAAGACGCTCCCTTCGACCTGGACGATATGTGCATCGCAGCGGTCACGAGCGGCAGAGGGGGGACGTGCGCCACCCTCCCGGTCGTCTACACGGCCGTGGGCAGGCGACTCGGGTACCCCCTTCGCCTGGGGCTGGCCAAGGCCCACGTGTTCTGCCGGTGGGACGACCCGGGGGGCGGGGTCCGTGCGAACCTGGACGGTGGCTCATCGCCGATGATCCGGACGGAAGACTACTACCGCCTGTGGCCGTTCCCCATGGCCGTCGGGGAGGAGGAACAGTTCGGCTACCTCCGCCCATTGCCCCCTCGACAGGAACTCGCGCTCTTCGTCGCCTCGCGCGGATGGGTCTGGGAGAGTGTGGGGGAGTTCTCCCGCGCCGTCGCCGAGTTTGCGGCCGCGGCGGACCTGGACGACCCGTGGCCGCGCTACCCGTCGTGCATCCGGCGAACGGTCCGGGCCTGGTCCGAGCGGATCGCGTCCACGGGCGGAGGCCGACCTCAGGCCCCCGCCGCCTCGCCGACTGGCCAGCGACGGTGGCCGGGGATGCCGTGGGCGCTAGAAGCCGAAATCGGTCGCCTGGAGGCGGAGGAGCGGGCGACCGAGAAGCCGCCGCGTGAGGCGTCGTGGGACGGGTCGCAAGCCCGTCGGACGCTCGGGTGGTAATTGTTCCCTGCTCTGATTCGTCGTCATCGAACCCATGCCTCCTGAGATCAAGGAGAAGAAGATGGCGGAGCGATTCACGAACGGCGCCCAAACCACGCTGCAGGTTTCGGTGAACGATTCCCTCGGCTCGATCACGGTCGCCGACGCGTCCGGCTTCCCGGGCTCCGGTCAATTCCGGGTGAGGGTGGGCACGGAGTTGATGCTTGTTACCGGGGTTTCGGGGACCGTCTGGGCGGTCGACCGGCACGCGGAGGGGACGACCGCGGCGGCCCACTCCGCCGGGGCGACCGTCACCCAGGTATTGACCGCCGGGGCCCTTCAGGAGTTGACGACCCTGACGGCCGGCCAACCCGCGAACACCGTTTTTGCCGGCCCGGCCGCCGGCGGGGCGGCCTCACCCGGCTTCCGGGCGCTCGTCGCCGCGGACCTGCCCTCCGGGGTCGTGACCAGCGTGAACGCGAGCGGCGGGGCGACGGGGCTGACGTTCTCGGGTGGGCCCGTCACTGGGTCGGGCACCCTGACGCTCGAGGGCACACTCGCCGTGGCCGGCGGCGGGACGGGGGGGACGAACATCGCGGCCGCCCGATCGAATCTCGGCGCGGCGGCGGCCGGGGCGGTCGGCTCGTCCGGGCTGACGATGGCGGCCGACCGCCTCCTCGGGCGAACGACCGCGGCGGCCGGGGCCGTCGAGGAGATCACGGTCGGGGCCGGGCTGTCACTCTCGGCCGGGGCACTCACGAGCACGGTGACCGGGACCGTGACCTCCGTGGCGCTCTCCGGCGGGGCGACCGGGTTGACGGTGTCGGGCTCGCCCGTCACCGGGTCGGGGACGCTGACGCTCGAGGGCACACTCGCGATCGCCAGCGGCGGGACCGGGGGCGAGACGGCGGCCGCCGCCCGGACCAACCTGGGGCTGGAGATCGGGACGAACGTGCAGGCGTGGGACGCGGACCTGTCCGCCCTGTCCGCCCTGACCGGGACCAACGCCATCTACTACCGGTCCGCCACCAACACGTGGTCCGCCGTCACGGTCGGCACCGGGCTGTCGTTCTCCGGCGGCACCCTGGCCGCGACCGGGTCCGGCGGGACGGTCACCAGCGTGAACGCGAGCGGCGGGGCGACGGGGCTGACGTTCTCCGGCGGACCCGTCACCGGATCGGGGACGCTGACACTCGGGGGGACGCTTGCGATCGCCAGCGGCGGGACCGGGAGCGGGACCGCGGCCGCCGCCCGGACCAACCTGGGCACGCCGGGTCTCGCCGACAGTAACACCTTCTCCAACTCGAACGCCTTCAACGGGCAGACCACGTTCAACAACTCCGTCGCCGTCACCGCCGGGACACTCACCGTCCCGAACGCCGGATTCGCGCTGCTCGACACGAACGCCAGCCACGCCCTTTACCTGACCCCCGGGAGCAATCTGACCGCCAACCGGACGCTCACCCTCGTGACCGGGGACGCCGACCGGACGCTGACTCTGACCGGCAACGCGACGATCTCCGGAACTAACACCGGGGACCAGACTATCGCACTCACCGGGGACGTGACCGGCAGCGGGACCGGCAGCTTCGCCGCGAGCATCGGGGCCAACAAGGTGACCGACGCCATGCTCCGGCAGTCGGCCGGGCTCTCGGTCGTCGGCCGGGGCGTGAACTCCACCGGGAACGTGGCGGACATCGCCGCGGGGGCGGACGGACTAGTGCTGCGGAGGTCGGGTACGTCGCTCGGGTTCGGCACCGTCGCAACGGCCGGCTACGCCGACAACAGCGTCACGAACGGGAAGCTGAGGGATTCCGGCCCGCTGACCGTCATCGGCAACGCCACCAACTCGAGCGCGGACCCGGCCGATATCGCGGCCGGCTCGGATCATCAGGTGTTGCGGCGGTCGGGCACCGCTCTCGCGTTCGGTGCCGTCAACCTCGCACAAGGTAACGCCGTAACGGGGCTACTGCCGCTCGCCAACGTCGACATCAACGGGGCGACGGACGCGGACCCCCGCACGGCCACCGTCCTCGCCGGCTACGATGCCGCCTCGACGGCGGTCGGCAAGTACAGTGTGGGCAAGATTGGGGGGCTACTCCGCACTCCACCTGGGGGTCGTCTGACGCTGTTGTTTGGCGAACCCGTGCCGCCCGGCACGGGCGCGATCTCGGGGGGCATCTACTACACCCCGTACGTCGGAGATGCCATTCGACTGTACGACGGTACGCGATGGGTCACCATCGTCTTCTCGTCGACGATCCTACCGCTGGTAGGGCTCATTTCCGGGCATCCCTACGACGTGTTCGGATACCTCAACGGCAACGCACTGGCCATCGAATTTCTTGCGTGGACGAACAGCACGACGCGCGCGACAGGCATCAGCATCCAGGACGGGTACTACTGCAAGACCGGGGACAAGACCCGATTGTATCTGGGGACGTTCTACACGACGGCTGCGAATCAGACGGAGGACACTCCCGCGAAGCGGTATCTCTGGAATATGTACAACCGTGTGCCGCGGATGCTCCAGCGAAACGAGACGGCGGCAAACTGGTCCTACGCCAGTGCCGCGTGGCGTCCGTTCAACAACACCACGTTGAACCGAGTCGAAGTGGTGCTCGGCCTGAACGAGAACCCCGTCGAGCTGACCCTGAACTGTGGGGCGTATAACAACATCGGAGCCACCTGCTACGTCGGCATCGCCATCGACACGACCGCCACCCCGGCGTTCGTCATCGGGATCGGCGGCGGCGGCATCCCGTTCCTTCAGAACGCCTCGTTCAAGGTCCTGCACAACCCGGGCATCGGGTATCACTACTACCAGGCGATGGAGTACGGGAACGCCAGCGGCGACACGAAGTTCTACGGCTCCAACATCGCCAGCCCCAGCGGTCTGATCGGACAGATCATCTGTTGAGGAGAACCTAAGAGGTGCTGACAAAACCCCCGCTTGCCCCCGGTTTTCAAGACGTTTCGGGGGTATTGTCCGCACCTCTAACGTCACTCGACGGGCGACCTGACGGCGCTGGGTCCGGCCCGCACTCACCCCGTACGGCAACCAGCCTGCCCGGCCGCGGCCGACGATGCCGACGGCCTGGTGTGGCGAGCCAGTGCACCGCACTCGATAGTTCGAGTGATCGGGTGTCGCCTCTGTGGGCGACGATCGTGCGTGCCGTGTGAGTGCTCCGCAGTCGGTTCGGCGGGCGAAAAGTGTGCGCACGCCCGGCCGCGGCAGGAAGCCGAATCGTCAACCTCCTCCGGGGCCGGGGAATGCCCGGCGGTGTACTGGTACAAGAGTTTGGCGCCGGGACGCGTCTGGCGTTCGGCACGAGACTGTGATAAACTCTCTCCGACCCGCCCGAGGATGTCCCCCCTGTCCCACCCACCACGACAAACCGTTGCCATCCGACCGGTGATGCCGGCGCGGGGGTTGTGGGGCTGCGTCGGGGCTCCCCTCCTCGCCAGCATCGGGGGC
>VFQN01007584.1_pt1 | contig 11589 bp, 6 predicted proteins | sample 3512371 | NCBI WGS metagenome assembly VFQN01 (sample SAMN10412370, study PRJNA504923) | tailings metagenome | isolation source: Replicate 2 from Balatoc abandoned mine | place: Philippines: Itogon, Benguet | collected 2017-08-28
CAAAATGGAGCATGTTTCGATGGGTTTATCCAAAATTCCACTTTCATCGTTTACCTCTACAGGTTGGTTATTGATTTTAAGATTGATGATTTTGGTAATAGGAATAGAATGATTTTGATTTAGTTCCGATGCTTTAAACAATGTCACGCCATTGATTCCCCCAAAAAGCAGTGTACCATCGGGTGCTTTATAATAAGAGTTGGTGTTAAATTCATTGTCTTGTAAGCCATCAGATTTATTGAAGTTGTTGAATATGAGTGTTTTTGGGTTGAGGCAGGCTATGCCTCGATTGGTGCTCATCCAGAGATTGTGGTCATCGCCCTCCACAATCCCATAGACAACCTTATTAGGTAGTCCTTGGGCTTCGGTAAAATGCTCAAATTCAGAAGTTTGTTTGTTGAGTTTTTCCAAGCCACCACCTTTGGTGCTGACCCACAGGTATTTATCAGGAGATACGGGGTCATTGATTATTCCTGATACAAAATCATTACTTAAGCTTTTTCGGTCGGTTTTACTGTTTTTGTAGAGAGAGAATGTGGGTTTTGTGAGAAAATTAGTAGCCTTGATAAGACCTATTTGAGTGGCAATCCAAAGCGTATTTTTATCTTGGTAGAGGGCATAAGTTTGCACCATAACGCCGCTTTTGGGAAGTAAATGCTTATAGCTATACGTTTGAAATTTTTCAGTGGAAGGGTCGAAAGTGAATAATTTACCATCAAAAAGCCCTATCCATATACGCCCGTCGGAAGTTTCGAGGAACCTAGCACTAAAATCTGGAATTATCCCTACCAATGGTACCCTATACTGCTTGATATACTTCCAATTTTTATCAAACAAAACCAAGTTACGTGGCTCTTGCTCGCGGAGGTTGGATAGTACCCAAAACTGCTGTTTATGATCTTGAAGGAGGGCGTCGTGCCCAAATTTGTGATCCTTAATAGGATCCGGTAACGACTCTGGTTGATTGGTCTCAGTATTGAGTCTATAAAATTGGTAGGAGGGAAAATAGTTGGCGTGAAAATAGACTCGTTTTTGTTGGTCTTGAAACAAAGCTCCCGACGAGTATTTAGGTAGATAAGAACGAAATTGTTTGATATGAGGATTGAACTTGACGAGCCCATATCCTCGTGTCCCTCCCCATATATTACCGGCTTTATCGCGAATGAGGAGGTTGAGGCGGGGAGAATTGGGTGGGAGTACGGCATAAGCATTTTCGGGCGTTAATGCTTTTATTTTTAATAAATCATCTGGCTTAAACAACCACAGATACCGTTGGTTAGTAATGAGCAGTGACCCGTCTTCAAATTGGTTTAATACCGAAAGGTCTTCCCCTCGAGGAAATGGAATAAAATATTTCGAACCAAGCACACTGCAATATATCTGCTGTGAAGCAATGGACCATAGCCGATTTTTATGATCAGTAAGGCATTTGAAGAAAGAAGAGTTTGCATTAAAATGCCCTACAAAAAAATCGGGATATTTATGATTATAGAGGCCCTTGGCGTATGCAATGCCCAAAGATTGTTTTTCGTTGCGAATAGGGATTTTATCGACAAAGTTTTGGGGTGAAACAGACTTGACCAAATGGCTAAAATCTACTTGATTGGGATATCCTTTTGGAAGAGTAATTTTGAAAATTTTATTAGCTACGTCGGTCATTACCCAAATTGAGCCGTCATTATTGGTCAGAAGGCGAAGAATATTGTAATTGCTAGCTTCTTTTTGGGCATTGTCAACGATATTGGCATGATAAAACTTCCCACTTTGAGGGTCATAAAGATTGAGGCCGTCTTTTTCAGTACCAATCCAAATTCGACCCTGCGAATCTTGCAATAGGCTAGTACAGGTATTACCCGAAATGCTATTTTCGTTGTAAGGATCGTGAGTAAAAACCTTAAAATTGTAGCCATCATAGCGGTTAAGACCATCTTTTGTGGCTACCCACAAAAAACCTTCGCGGTCTTGCATAAGGTCATAAATCATTCCTTGCGAAAGACCATCTGCGATACTAATGGATTGCCAAGCAGTTTCTTGGGCAAAGCTAACGGTTGAGTAAAGTAAAAAAATCCAAAAAAAACGCATGGATATAGAGTTTCATTCAGCACCAAAGTAAATAAAAAAATAATATTAGAGGAGCAATTTCCTGTCAGTTTGTCTCCGCTACAAAGTAAAAAAGCACCCTAAGTCATTATGGATTAAGAAAACTTGGGTGTAAGTATAATTTCTTCTATATAAAAAAAGCGACGACTAGGGTCGGCGCTTTTTGCAATCAATAAAATTAAAGTAGGGTAAATTGTTAATCAGGTTTGACAACTTTAATGGTTGTCGTTTTAAGAAGGGTTTTAACGTTGAGTAAATAAACACCAGATTTTAAAGTAGTGATATCAAGATTTTCGGTAAGGTTAGGAGTCGTCGCGTAAATATGATGAGACAGTAAAGTTTGTCCGGTCATGCTCAACAATTGGAATTCGACTTTTTGGTTGGCTACATCAACTAGTTTAACGGAAATGTGGTGACCTACAGGATTGGGAGCTACGACCGCCCAATCATTAAGCGAAACTTCTTCTGCCGAAGCAATTCTGGCGTTACAGTTAGCTATGGAGACCGTTTTTGAACCTGTCATATTTCTAGTGCAACTAGTAGTAGCTTGAGTTGCAACGACGGTATAAGTGCCTGCTAATGTTTGATTTCCAAACGAAATAGTACTTCCTGTTCCTAAGACTGGGCTGCCTATATTGCTATTGCTACGTCGAAGCTGATAGACAAATCCTTCTTGTGATCCTGACAGGCCGATATTGACTCCCATTCCCCCTTTGCAATAGCTACCTCCTCCAGTGAGTGAAAATGTAGAGGGTGTGATTCCGATAATAACATTTGCACTGCTATTCATCGTAGCAACGCAACTACCTTGAATAGATGCCTCGATTGTGTAATTACCGCTTTGTTGGATATTAGTGAATACAATGATACTTCCAGTACCATTTTTAGGCGTACCTACTGGGGAATTATTATGAAATAGTTGATAAGAAACATGGCTTTCCGAACCACTAAGTGATATAGCAGTAGAGGGTGCATTTCCTCCCTCTGTGTTACAAATGCTTCCTCCTCCTCCTACATTGAAGGCAATAGGATAGGCATTTGCTGTGACGGAAGCACTACTATTCATGTTGTTGGTACAACTCGTAGAGGTATTGGTGGCCACGACGGTGTAGGTACCTGTTTGAGTTTGGTTGCCAAACGAAATGGCGTTTCCTGTTCCTGGGACGGTATTACCGACATTGACATTGTCTTTTTTGAGTTGGTAATTGACGCCCGATTGTGAACCGCTGAGGGTGATTTCTACGCCTGTCCCACCTTGGCAGAAGCTACCGCCACCGCTGACGGTGTAGGCCGTGGGCAAATCATTGACGGTGACGGACGCACTGCTGGTCATGTCTTTGTTACAACTGGTAGAGGCGTTGGTAGCCACGACGGTGTAAGTTCCTGCGGCCGTTTGGTTGCCAAACGAAATGGCGTTTCCTGTACCTGGGACGGAGTTACCGACATTGACATTGTCTTTTTTGAGTTGGTAATTGACGCCTGATTGTGAGCCGCTGAGGGTGATTTCGACGCCTGTTCCTCCTTGGCAGAAGCTTCCCCCACCGCTGACGGTGTAGGCCGTGGGAATTTCTACCGTTGATTGATATTCATAAGCCCCCATATCAATGACCCCTACTTTGCGTGAATTTTTTTCTAAGTCCAAGGTAGTGCTATTGGCGGCGTCTTCTCCCGCATTGACAGCCGGGGAGCATTTTTGTAAGCGGAAGTTATCATTGGCAGCATCTACAAACAGAGGGTCTGCATTGATATTACCAGTGCCAGTGTAGCCACCTTGAATAAGAGAGTAAGTAGCGGTGGTAGTACTCCCTTGATTATTATAAATGATGCTATTATCCGAAGAAGTATTTCCCCAAACGATGCAATTTTTTAAAATGGTATGCGCTTTTGAAAGATTATTTCCCACTGCTCCGCCATACAATCCCGCTTTATTTCCCCAAAAAACACAATTAATAAAGGTAGGATTACTAGGAAGGTCAAAAACATCAGTTTCACACCTGCTACCTCCCCCAAAATAACCTACCTCATTTGCAATAAACAAACAATGTATATAAGTGGTAGTAGATGAAAAATCCAGCACTCCCCCACCGCTTTGTCCCACGTAATTGTTACGAAAAATACAGTTTGAAACAGTAGGAGAACTATATTCATTCCGCATACCTCCTCCTCCCGTACCATTAAAGGTGCTTGTGTTATAGGCGTCACTGATCGTAAAACCATCGAGGATAGCGGTGCTATTAATGTTACTGTTAAAAATAATTCGGTTGCTATTGTCAGTCCGGTCGCCAACGGTACCGATGTCACCGCTTAGGATGCTCACATTGGTGCTCCAGTTGCGGTCATCAAAGGTGGGATTGCCTGTATTAGGAAAGCCGCCATAAATGGCAACCCCGTTTTTAAGAGAAAAAGTGATGCCTCGGTCAGTGCCGGTAGTGGGTTTGTAAGTGCCCGCCGCTACCCATATTTGGGTGCCCGCAGAGGCATTGGTAAGGGCAGTTTGGAGGCTCGTGTAGGCATCTGTCCAGGAGGTACCATTGTTGTTGCCACTTGCAGTTTGTTTCACATAGATAATACTAACAGGAGGATAGGCATAGCTTTGAAAACAAAAGGCAATAAATCCTAACAGCAAAGGCAATTTTTTTAAAATGATTTTTGAAAGGAGAGTAGAGTTTTTCATGCGTGTATAGAAAGCGATTGATTTTTGAAATGCGTGGGAATAAAAGCCCGGTAAGTGTCATTGTAATCATAAATTCGGTCGATTCGTTTTTCGGGATTAAAATGGCACCAAAGACTAATGGTTTGTTCTAAAATTTGTCCTGAGAGATAAGTGATTTTTCGGGTAAACATGGCTAACACATACACCCCAGCCAAGTCGCCAAAGGGCAAAGGTTCGGGAGTATTGAGTGGCACAAAGTGAAAATTGGTGAGTTGTATAGATTTAATGTGTGCTTGAGGATGTTGTTTTTGCCAATGAAATAATAGCTGTTTTTTGCCAGTGACTTTGGAATGGGTTTGTTGATAAGGAAACGTATATTCAACATTAGGAGCTAACATTTCGCCCCATGCTTCAATGTCAAAATCGGCTTGGTAAGAAAGTGCCTTTTGGGTAAGAGCGACATAGTCGGAAAAGGTATCAGAATCAACATGATGATGATTTTGTTCGGTAGGGTTGCACGAAGATACTCCTATCCAATAGGCGATAACCGATAGACAATACTGAAACATAAGCCGCCTCATTTGATGCTTTTTGAGTCCTAATGATAAGCACAAATCTAGGGGGCAGAAGGCCGAAAAGCCTTTGCTTATTGCGTCAAAAACTTAGAAATTTTGCTTAAAAACTTAGAAATTTTAAGAAAATAGGTAGAAAGTAGTGTGAAAATGTACTAAATCGGAAGATTCAACCCCAATTTTTCGAGTAAATCCTGAAAGCGGGGCTCGGAGTGCAGAAATTTAAAAAGCGGCGATACTTTCAGATAAATAGGAACCATTCCCTCTTCTACGCCCTTCTCTAAATACTTCAGACAATTGTCTTTGTCGCCAAGACCTGCGTAAATGACAGCAAGCTCAACATAATTTTCGGCTACCGGCGCAACGGTTTTGAGATGCTTCTTTACGATGTCCGTATTGCCCAGTTTGGCTTGACAATAAAGCAGGTTGTACTGAACTGATTTTACATTAGGGCTGATGGAATCACATTTTATAAATTCTTTTAAAGCACTTCTGTAATCAGATAGATTGATGTAATAATAGGCCTTTACAAAATAATAAGGATAAAAACCATCGAGGGTTAGTTGGTAGTTGTCTAGCACTTGTTTGGCCTCTTTCATTTTACCTGCGTGTGAAAAATTGCCCGCATGACCCACAATAATGACAGGATAAAGCGGGTCAAGCGAAAGAGCTTTTGTACTGTATTCAATGGCTTCTTCCATTTTGCCTAAAGAGCGTAATGTAATGCTGTACCAATACAGGATTTGGGCGTCGTTAGGGCTGTATTTGAGTGCAATTTGGTAGGTAGTGACAGCTTGTTCCCATTTATTTTGTTGACGATAGCCATTAGCGAGGGTAGCATAGGCTAAGGCATTTTGGCCGTCGAGTCGAATCGCCGTTAGTGCATTTTGCTCAGACAATTTAAGCCCTTTTTTGAAATCTATAAAATCATCGCTGCTGAGTATAAAATAAGCGGAGGCTTTGTGAGCGTACGCATCGGCAAAGTTGGGATCTAACTCAATCGCCTTGTCGAAGCGCTGAATACTTGCTTCTAGTTTTTCTTTGACTCTGCTCAACATTAGCTGCTTACCTTGTAAAAATTCCCGATAGGCTTCTTCATTTTGGGTAGGGATACGATTCAGGTTTTGGGTTTGCGTATCGCTCAATTGCTGGTGCAATTCGAGCGTGATTTTTTTTGCAACCTCATTCATTGAACTTAGGGATTCTTGCAGATTGCTCTCAAACGTTTTTGCCCAAAGCGACCTGTCTTCTGATGCTTTGATAAGCTCAATGTTGATTCTAAATCGTTGGCCTTGTTTCTGAACCGACCCCACCACAATATAATTGACTGCGAGTTCGGTGGCAATCTGATGAATACTTTTGGTCGAATTTCGAAACAGAGAAGAGGAGGTTTTAGAAATCACCTTAAGATTTTCTAAAGACGCCAATGAAGCGTGCATTTGTCCCATGAGCCCTTCGGCTAATAAAACCTGACTCGTATCTTGTGGCGAAACTTTGAAGGGTAAAATGGCAATAGAAGGTTCGGCAGAGGTAGCGTCTAGTATTTTCCAAAAATAAAAAATACCCGCGATGATGACTAAGCTAAGAATGCCTAATACCCCATAAAGTTTCATTTTACTACGACGAGGTACTTCTGTCGGAGAGGGTATAGGTGGCAAGTTAGGAACGGAAACATCCGTGGTAGCTTCGGGCTCTTGGCTAGTAAGGGTCTTGCGGTATTCGGAGGGGCTAATGCCAAACTCTTGGGTAAAATATTTAGTGAAAGTTTGGGGGCTATCCACCCCAATTTTCTCCGAAATTTCTACTATTCTGAGGTCTGTGAGTCTTAACAATTCCTGCGCTTTTTGCAGGCGTCGCTGACGAATATAGATAGAAATAGAGGTGTTGGCTTCTTCTTTCAGGGTTCTATTTAACTGCGAACGACTTAGACCAATTTCTTGACAGAGATAATCAATAGAAAAATGTGGATCTTCGAGATATTGGTCAATAAGCGTATCAAGCGTATCAAGATACTTTTTTGAGGTATTCTCCATAGGGCTTTTCTTCACACATCGAGTAACTGCACCACAAATATCTTAAAAGTATGGAGATTCGCCAATCTTAGAATTTTCTTTGTTTTTTCAAAACTTACCCAAGCGATAGCGCACCGACATGAGCAGCCCTGCCGAACGCAAGCGAATTTTGCCAAAACCTACCTCGGCCATGGGAGTTTTGAGATAAGGCTCGGCTTGAAGGGTAAAATGCTTGCCTATCTGCCGCTCAAAACCAACTGAAATATTGAGTACACCCAACCAATAATTGCCTGTAGTGCCGTTCCATTTATACCATTTGATGTTGGTAGAACCAGGAGGATAATTGTAATCATACTTCTCGTTGAGCATCATATAGCTCGATAAACCCGACGACACAAACCACCGACTTTTGGTACCCTGCGTAAAATCGTACCGGAGATTGAGGGGGATATCAAGTACTTTGCAATTGGCGTCAACGCTTGTTGGACGTACCTTTTGGCTGTTCCAATTGGACGGCCATTGATATTGGGCACCAGTGGCTCCATAGAGCTTGACCGAGCGCATGGCGCCTATCTGGATACTAAGCCGGTTATTGAATCGATATTCAATCAAGGCTCCTACTACCGAGCCAGGATTGGTAAATTGATTGAAATCAATAAAACTAAAATCAGGAGCTAAGATTACTTTGGCGCTCAGTCCAGGCTTAAATAAGGAGGAGGCTTCTTGCGGTAAAGACCTAACAGGATTAGAAGGAGCCTGATAGGAGATAGTCACCGGGGCGGTTTGGGAAGGAAGCCATTGCCAAGGTTTGGATTCTAGAGGTTCTATTTGTAAAGAAGAGGTTGTTGTCAAATTTGAGCCCCCTTCTACTGCTCCCAAAAGGGTAGGAGTGGATGGGGTTGAATCCTTCTCTTTATTATTCAAAATAATTTTATCCTCAAAAAGAGGTTCCGAAGATGATGATGAAGTCTTACGATTCTTCCCTTCATTAGATTTTTCTTGAATATTTGACGAAGGAGGTTGGTTTCCTTTAAAAGCCACTTCCTGAAGGCGATTGTTTAAAAGACGCTCCGATGGCGAAGTCTGTTTTTTGAAAATCTTACGCTTGGTAGTGGTTGGTTTTATAAAATTTGAGTTTGAAGAATTAGAAAGACGATTTTGTTGAGAACTCTCTTCTAAACTAGTGCTCGGATTGTTTTGTGGGGATTTTATAATATCGTTGGTAATCTCAGAACTACCCCTGACTTTCTCTTTTTTAGTTTCTTTAGGGGAAATACTGGAGAGAGTTGAGGAGGTATTTGTTGTACTTTTTTCTTTAATGCCATTATTGATAGTCGAAGGCTTAGCTGCACTATTGGAGGAAGGGTGCGAAGTGGAGGGTAGATTGGGTCGATTTACATTTTTGACAAAAGACCAGTTGGACAGATACCCACCTACCGCAATAGATGCAAAAAAAAATAGAGCCAGTAGCCAAGGCCACAGGAGTGGTCGTTTGACAATATTTTCGGTATTGTCTAATTTTTTTCGCATGGCATTCCATGCTTGTGGGTCAAAGTTGGGTTCAAACTCCTCAGCAGACTTTCTGAAGAGTTTGTCCAGTTCGTCATCTGGTAACTCTTGCGTACTCATCTCTTCCTTTTTTTTGTAACATCGCTCTTAAATTTTCGCGAGCACGGGCCAAATTGGATTTGGATGTGCCCTCACTAATGCCCAATTTTTGGGCAATTTCTTCGTGTGAATAACCGTCAATGACGTATAAATTAAAAACCAACCGATAAGCGGGCGTTAGTTGCTGAATGAGTTCAATGAGATCTTCTTGTAAAAGGTTTTGATAGCCGCTAGTAGCCTCAGAACTAGCTACGGTGTTTTCGACGACACTAAGATCTTCTTGATGTTGGTATTTTACATTCTGACGATAGTGGTCGAGAGCAGTGTTGATCATCACACGCCGGAGCCATATTTTAAAAGAGCGCTCGGCATCATACATCTCTACTTTTTGGAAAATCTTTAAGAATCCATCATTAACTACTTCTAGTGCTTCTTCTCGGTTAGGAACATAACGCATACAGACCCCCATGGCATACCCATAAAACTGCTTATAGAGCAATTCCTGACATTTGCGGTCTTTTTTTAGACAGCCTTCGAGTAGTTCCGGTAAGGTCTTCAACGCACGTGAAAATAACATTCAGCTAACAAGTACGAGAGTTTGTTGTGGGAGGTTGCGTCAAATTCTGAGAAAATATAACTTTTTTTTACCAATCCTCAAAAAATGAAGGATGCCCCTATTTGTGGTATCTACGATTAGAAGTTTCGTTTAACGAGCTTTGATTAGTCGTAACCAACTATTTACTCTCACTTATTAATGTATGAAAAAATCAATATTTCTAGCAGCCGTTCTATCAGCTATGGTCTCTATCTTACAGGCACAGCCCCGATGGTCGGCTCAGCAAGCCAACGATTGGTATAAAAAACAAGGCTGGATTAGAGGATGCAACTTTCAGCCAAGTACAGCGATTAATCAATTGGAAATGTTTCAAGCGGCTACTTTCGACCCTCAGACCATCGACCGCGAGCTAGGCTGGGCCGAAGGGCTAGGTATGAATGCCATGCGCGTATATCTACATCACGTAGCGTGGACTTCTGACCAAGCAGGTTTCAAAAAACGCTTAGACCAATACCTCCAAATTGCTAATAAACACGGTATCAAAACCATTTTGGTTTTCTTTGATGACTGCTGGAACGACGAATACCACGCAGGAAAGCAACCTGCCCCTAAGCCGGGCATTCACAATAGCGGATGGGTACGCGACCCCGGTACCATGCTCCTAAATCACCCCGATAGCCTTGGGATGCTTGAGCGCTATGTAAAAGATGTAATGACTACTTTCAAAAATGATTCAAGAATCCTTCTATGGGATCTTTACAACGAACCCGGTAATAGTCAGTATTTTAACAAAAGTTTGCCTCTGGTGAAAGCTGTTTTTAGCTGGGCCAAAGCCGTCAATCCTTCGCAGCCGCTTAGTGTGGGTGTATGGAGCTGGGGTGAGAAGTTTGATGAATTGAATAAATTTCAACTCGAAAATTCGGATGTCATTACCTATCATCATTATGGCTACATCGACAAGCACCAAGAGTTGATTCAAGAATACCGCAAATACAATCGCCCTTTGATATGTACCGAATACATGGCGCGCCGCAATGGGAGTCTGTTTCAGACGATTATGCCTATGCTCAAACAAGAAAACGTAGGCGCCATCAATTGGGGATTTGTAGCGGGCAAAACCAACACCATTTTTGCGTGGAGTTCGCCCGTACCTGATGGTAAGGAGCCTGAATTGTGGTTTCATGATATTTATCGAAAAGACGGAACCCCTTTTAGCGAAAATGAAGTCAAAACGATCAAGTCGTTGACAGGAAAGAAATAAATAAATAGCCAAACCTCCACAGGCGTGTGAAGATTATCATGAAAAAAACACTTTCCTCTATTTTTTTTGGCGTAGCCACGGTTTTGGGAATGGGTATTGCTCAAGCCCAAAACCTACGTCCGCCGGCGTACCCGCTTATCACTCACGATCCTTACTTTAGTATCTGGACCAATACCGACAAGCTTACCGACAGCCCCACGCGGCACTGGACAGGCAGGACACAGTCATTGGAAGGTATAGTGAGGGTAGACGGAAAAGTCTATCAGTTTTTGGGAGCGGTTCCGACGGCTTATGAAGCTCTCTTGCCAACGGGCGAAACAAAACCCTACTCGGCGCTCTATACCCTTACTAAACCAGAAGCCGGCTGGGAACAACCCGACTACAAACCGCAAAATTGGAAATCAGGCTCAGGGCCTTTTGGGGATATTCCGGTGGCTCGTACCCCTTTTACCAATGCTCGCACGGATAAGGACGGGATTTTTATTCGTCGTGAGTTTGATTATGACGGAAAAATCGACCCTTCTAAGCTGCTTTTAGTAGTAAGTCATGACGACGATGTAGTGATTTATCTCAATGGCACAAAAATACTCAGCAAGACCTGTTGTGCGGGTGAGTATATTCATATTCCTCTTTCGGCAGAAGGCCAAAAAGCCCTTCGCAAAGGCCGCAATGTATTGGCGGTACACTGCATTAGCCAAGTAGGGGAATCTTTGATTGATGTGGGTTTGGTAAGCCTTATTCCTCCCTCCAACATCACTACGGCACTTCAGCAAAGCGTGGAAGTCACTGCTACGCAGACTACCTATGATTTTACGGCGGGGCCTGTG
>VFQN01007586.1_pt1 | contig 11586 bp, 9 predicted proteins | sample 3512371 | NCBI WGS metagenome assembly VFQN01 (sample SAMN10412370, study PRJNA504923) | tailings metagenome | isolation source: Replicate 2 from Balatoc abandoned mine | place: Philippines: Itogon, Benguet | collected 2017-08-28
AATTTGAAATTGGAGCGGTTAGGGTCTAAAGTCTTTGACTTTTTAGGGCTTAATAAAATTGATTAATGTGTTATCTAAAGTCGGAGACTTTGTACCATACCCGTCCCGACCAGATGTCGAGACGAGCATCCTAATTTGCGCTCTTGCGCTCGCCCTAATTTGAAATTGGAGCGGTTAGGGTCTAAAGTCTTTGACTTTTTAGGGCTTAATAAAATTGATTAATGTGTTATCTAAAGTCGGAGATTTTGTACCATACCCGTCCCGACCAGATGTCGAGACGAGCATCCTGATTTACGCTCTTGCGCTCGCGCCAATTTCAAATTGGGGCGGTTAGGGTCTAAAGTCTTTGACTTTTTAGGGCGGAATAAAAGGGTGGCGATGGTCGAAAGTCTTTAACTTTTTAAGAATTTAATAAAGTAAAAAATGGCATTTGTTCAAACTATGCGTTGGTTTGGCCCCAACGACCCCGTTTCGTTAATAGATATTCGGCAGGCGGGTTGTATGGGTGTAGTATCGGCGCTGCACCAAATTCCCGTAGGAGAAGTGTGGAGCGTAGAGGAAATTCAGCACCGTATTCAGCTCATTGAGGCAGAAAACCACCTTTATACCCCGCTGACGTGGCAGGTGGTAGAGAGCTTGCCCGTCCATGAAGACATAAAAAAAGGACTTCCCAGCCGAGAAAAGTACATCGAAAATTACAAAATCTCTTTGCGCAACCTAGCCGCTTGTGGTATCAAAACGGTGTGTTACAACTTCATGCCCGTGCTTGATTGGTCGCGTACGAATCTGAATTATCGAATGCCTGACGGCTCGTTGGCATTGCGTTTTGTGTGGGAAGACTTTGCGGCTTTTGATTTGTGCATTTTAAAACGTCCCAATGCGGAGGCAGACTATTCGGAAGCAATCCAGGAAAAAGCCCGTGCTAAGTTTGTCCAAATGACTCCAGAAGAAATCGCGACGCTCCAAAATACGGTACTTTTGGGCTTGCCAGGCTCCAATGAAGCGTTTGAATTGGCTACTTTTCAGGGGCTGTTGGACAATTATAAACACATTGGCGACAAAGAGTTACGCCAAAATCTGTACTATTTTATTCAACAAGTGGCACCTATTGCTCAAGAGGTAGGAGTCAATCTCTGCATTCATCCCGACGACCCCCCAATGCCATTGCTAGGGTTGCCGCGTGTAGTGAGTACCGAAAGTGACTTGGCACAACTCATGAATGCGTGCGACGTTCAAGCCAACGGGATTACGTTTTGTACGGGTTCTTTGGGAGTTCGTGCCGATAATGATTTAGCAGGAATAGCGGAGCGATTTGGTCACCGAATCCATTTTGTCCATTTGAGAGCAACCAAACGCGAAGTCTCCGAAGATAATCAGTTGATATTTCACGAAGCCGACCACCTCACGGGTGATGTGGATATGTATACGGTGGTGAAGGCATTTGTGATGGAAAGCAAAAAACGCCATGAATTAGGACGACCTGATGTAGATATTCCGATGCGCCCCGACCATGGGCATCAAATGCTGGATGATTTGCCAAAAACAGGAAAAGATAAATCATACCCAGGCTACTCGGCAATTGGACGTTTGAGAGGATTGGCGGAATTAAGGGGCTTAGAAATGGCAATTGAGAGAAGCCTCTAGCTTTATGAATAGACTCTTGCTTTAGCTGGAGATAACCAAATAAAATCAATGACAAAATATTTGTTCCTATTTCTGCTATTAGTTTCAACGGCAGTCTTCGCCGACGATGGTTCGCGGCTTTGGCTCAAATACGACTTGCTACCTGACGGACAGCAGCGCGAAGCTTATGCAAAAATGACGCAATTTGTAGCGGTCAATTCATCGCATCCAACTATCAAAGTGGCAGTTCAGGAGTTAGAAATGGGGCTGAAAGGGTTATTGGGAAAAGCACCTGCTCAGGTGCAAACCGCAACCAAGTCAGGGGGGATAGTGCTGAACGTTGTTCCTAATTCTCCTTCTACGCTGCCCCAAGAAGGCTTCGAATTATTTTCGGAAAAAGGTAACCTCGTTATCTCATCAAAATCCGAAGTAGGGATTTTGTACGGCGTATTTGAGTTACTTCGACACCTCCAAACGGGGAAATCATTGGTAAATATTTCGGTAAAAAGCAGTCCCAAAATCAAACTGCGAATGCTAAATCACTGGGATAACGCCAACGGAACCGTCGAGCGCGGGTACGCAGGGTCGTCGATGTGGAAATGGAATGAGCTTCCTTTTCGGATTGACCCTCGTTACATCGCCTATGCCCGTGCCAATGCTTCGTTGGGTATCAATGCTACGTCGATTAATAACGTCAATGCCAGTTCTCGCTTTTTGACGGATGAGTACCTGGAAAAAATCAAAGCGGTTGCCGATGTCCTTCGTCCTTACGGAATCAAGGTATTCATTTCGGTCAATTTCCGTTCGCCGCGTACTTTAGGAGGGTTGAAAACGTCCGATCCTCTCGACCCCGAAGTGCGCAAGTGGTGGAATGAAAAAACCAAAGAAATTCACCGATACATCCCTGATTTTGGTGGCTATTTGGTCAAAGCTAACTCCGAAGGAGAGCCTGGGCCGCAAGATTATGGACGCACCCATGCCGATGGAGCCAATATGCTGGCTGAAGCCATGCGTCTTTACAGTGGTATCGTCATTTGGCGGGCTTTTGTCTACAATGCAGACCCCAAAGGCGACCGTTTCAAAGAAGGTTATGCCCAATTTAAGCCGTTGGATGGCACATTTGACCCAAAAGTAATTGTACAGGTTAAAAATGGCCCGATTGATTTTATGCCGCGCGAGCCATTTCACCCGATGTTTGGGGCATTTCCCAAGACGACCTTGGGCATGGAATTTCAGATTACGCAAGAGTATTTGGGGCAATCAACGCACTTGACCTACCTCGCTCCGATGTTCAAAGAATGCCTCGATTCCGACACCTATGCCAAAGGGAAAGGAACCACCGTGGCTAAAATTGTGGATGGAAGCGCCGAAAATCATAGCCTTTCGCTCATGGCGGGGGTAGCCAATACAGGTTCGGACGCCAATTGGTGTGGACACCCCTTCAACCAAAGCAATTGGTATGCATTTGGCCGTTTGGCGTGGGACTACACACTTTCGTCGGAACAAATCGCGGAGGAATGGACTCGCATGACGTTGACCCGAAAGCCACAATCGGTACAAAAAATTATGGATATCATGCTCAAGTCACACCCGATATACGTGAGTTATACTTATCCTTTGGGAACATCACACATGATGGGGGAAGGGCATCACTACGGCCCTGAGCCGTGGCTTACCAAAGCCGCTCGTCCTGACTGGACTTCGATTTATTATCATCGTGCCGATTCCATTGGTTTGGGCTTTGACCGTACGGGGAAAGTGAGTAATGCGCTTCAATTGTATAGTCCTGAGGTACAACAACTTTGGGGGAGTCCCGACAAGTGTCCGTTGGATTATTTACTGTGGTTTCATCACGTACCTTGGACTCAGAAATTAAGCACGGGCCGCAGCCTTTGGGACGAGCTTTGTCACCGTTATTACGACGGAGTAGGGCAAGTAGGCAAATTGCAAACAGCTTGGGAAAGTGTGAAGTCAGATATTGATAAAGAGACGTTTGAGGATGTGAAAGGCCGCCTGAAAATCCAAGAAAAAGAAGCATTGTGGTGGCGAGATGCGTGTGTGCTGTATTTTGGTGAGTTTAGCAAACTCCCGATTCCTAAACCGCTCGTGCCCCCAAGCCGTACCCTAGATGAGGTGAAGAAATTGACCGAGATTTATCATTTAAGATAAAGTCAGAGACTTTAAACCATGCCCGTCTCGACTGGATCGAGAGTTCAACAACGCTAACCTCGACAATATGTCGGGGCGAGTTTTCTAAAAAAAGCATTCTAAAATTAAAAAAATAAATGAACCCAATTTTTTCGTTAGAGGGCAAAATCGCCCTGATTACTGGAGGTGGTAGTGGCATCGGCAATGCCATTGCAAAATGTATGATTGCGGCGGGCGGAACGGTCGTGATTACGGGCCGTCGCGAAGTTCCACTTCAAGAAGCCGTGGCGGAATTGGGCGAAAAAGCGCATTACGTCGTAAATGATGTCACTGATTTGTCACAACTGGAAGCACTGGTCGAGCAGATAGAGTCAAACATAGGGCCGATTGATGTGTTGGTAAACAACGCAGGCATCAACATGAAAAAACCTGCTTTAGAGGTGTCTGATGAAGACTTTCACCGAATCATTCACACCAATCTAAGTGCGGTATTTTCACTGACGCGGGCTTGTGCCAAACGCATGGTGGCGCGTCAAAGTGGCTCTATATTAATGATTTCGTCGATGGCGGCCTATTACGGTATCGACCGTGTCGTGGCCTATGGAGCTTCTAAGTCGGGCGTAGAAGGGATGGTACAGGTACTTACCTCTGAATTTTCGAAGTTCAATGTTCGCGTCAATGCCATTGCCCCTGGCTTTATCGAAACTGCCATGATGAAAACGGCCATGAGCAGCGACCCCGACCGTATGAACAAGGCGCTCGACCGTACCCCAATGGGCTATTTTGGTAAGCCCGAAGATATTGGTTGGGCAGCGGTGTACTTGTCGTCGGATGCGGCTAAGTACGTGACGGGCGTTTCGCTGCCTGTAGATGGCGGTAATTCGATCGGTTTTTAATAAGCCTTTCCACATCCACTTTAAGCCTTTCTAAGTTTTGAAAACTTAGAAAGGCTTTTTTTGTAAAAAATCTTGCAGAGACTTATGGTATGATTAATGTACTACAAATGGATTGGTGATTTTAAATCTTCAAAACGCATTTTTTAAAATGAAACTTTTGTGGTTGTTTTCGTGGTATTTTTTATTGATAGGAGGACTTTTTGCCCAAAATTTACCCAAAGATAGCATTGATATATTCAAAGAAGGTGCCCCTAGTAGTTTGGTTCAACAATACCAAGATCTGTGGCAAAGCTCGTCACACCAAGAATTTTGGCAGGAGTTTCAACAGAAATTTGCGTCAGATTTTGATCCACAAAAACAATACCAACTAACTTTTAGCCAAAACATTGATACCCGCGAAATAGAATTATTCAAAGTACGTAATCAACAAATGGCATTTTTGAAAAGCCATTCCAACTTTTCAAAATTTTCGGATGCCTTCAAGCATTACGTCGAAAATACCATTCGGTGGAACTATTGGTATCAACTTCTCAACTATGCGGTATCTCGAAGCAATGCTGACCCCAAAAATTTGAAGATGGCCTCTCTTCCCAATGTGATGGTAGAAGCTCTCGATCCCAAGAAAATAGCCAATGAAGAAGCTTTTTTAAGTACTTCTTACCGTGATTTTCTAATGGTTTTTGTCACTTATTTCAATTCTCGGCAACGCGGTTTTGAAAAATATACCAATCTTAGCGCTGCTATGAACGACAAGGCGGCATTTGCAAAAAAGTACCTATCAGGCCCGCTATTGCCTTATTATCTCTGTCGATTGTTGAGAGAAAATTGTACCAACACTCCAAAAGATGCGGTTATCAATACGCTCGATGAATTGAAGCATATTCCTCAAACTGAACGCTACTTACAGCTTGCTACCGAAAAATGTCAGGAGACCCTCAATCGAAAAGAAGAGATAGCAGCTACTCCCACCACACCTACCAAAGAAAGCACTCTTACGCCCAAAAAAGGTGAAGATATTGTATTCCAAACCATCGACGGAAAACCTTTTTACTTATCAGATTTTAAAGGAAAAGTGGTATATGTAGATTTTTGGGCAAGTTGGTGTGGGCCATGTCGCAAAGAGTTTCCGTACTCAAAAGCCCTGCACGAAAAGCTCACCGAAAAACAACAAAAAAAGGTAGTCTTTTTGTATATCTCAATCGACCAAAATCCAGCAGCTTGGAAGCAAGCTCTTCAGACGCTTCAACTGCCTGGCGAGCATGGACATGTAAGCGTCAATCTCAGCGCTCAACTCCTTCGCAAATATGCCATCGACAGTATACCAAGATACATGATTATCGACAAAAAAGGCAATGTAGTCTTACCCGATGCGCCCCGACCAAGTTTTCCTGATACACTCAGCGAAATCTTGAAATTGATTGACTAAAATTCAATCACAATTCTGTACTATTCAGCTCGCACGATTAGCTCTGGTTTGATGGTTTCATATTGGTTGAGACAAAGCCAAAGTTGAGCTAAGACGACTACGTCTTCTTTACAATATCGACGAATGCGAGCGAGGTCTTTTTCGGCATAGTAAACCCTTGTTACGTCTTCTCCACTGATGTCTGACTTACTGCTTGGAATACCAAATAGCGCCGCCAACAAATCCAATTGAGCAAAACTCTTATAATCCCCAAAACGCCACATATCTAGCGTATCTTGGTGGAGAATTTCCCAAGGTTTTTTGCCCGAAATCTGCAATGATTCAGGTAGTTTGATTTTATTGATGAGCATCCGACGACACAAATATGGAAAATCAAATTCTTTGCCATTGTGTGCACAAAGGGCTAGTTGATTTTGTGGGTATTTTTCCAGTAAATCCTTAAATTCCAGTAGAATAGCTCTTTCGTCATCTCCTGCGATAGTCTTTACTTTAAAGCGAGGATTGTCGTCACTACTAGTCCAATATAAGGCTCCCACGCCAATGCAAATGATTTTGCCAAACTCAGAGTAAATAGCCGCTCTACGATAAAACAAATCGAAAGCCGACACGTGGTCATCATTACGGATATTGATGGCTTTGCGTTCCCATTGCTCTTGCATTCGTTCATCAAACAAATCCAACGACGCTTTACCTGATACAGTTTCGATATCGATAAACAAAATATTTTTAGCTTTTTGGCGAAGGTCTTGCATGGCGATAAGCTATTAAAAAGACGAAGCCTCGTAAGCTCCGTCTCTGTTGTGAAAATTATTTGGGAAACCTCATTTTATAGTCCACTTTTACATTGCCTTTGGAAATATCGGCCAAGCGTTTTTTAAGCATTTGACGCTTCAACATAGGCAAGTAGTCTGTAAAAAGTTTGCCTTCTAAATGGTCATATTCGTGCTGAATAATCCGCGCCGCCATATTATCGTATTCTTCAATGTGCTCATTCCAGTCCAAATCGCGGTACTTAATCTTTACTTTTTCGGGACGATACACATCCGCCCTGATACCCGGAATACTCAAACAACCCTCTTCAAATGCCCACTCTTCACCCTCTTCTTCTAATATCTGAGGATTGATAAATACCTTTTTAAATCCCTCCAAGCTAGGGTCTTTGTCTTCCTCTTCTTCATCTTCGTTGAGAGGGGTACCATCCACAATAAACAATCGAATACTCTGTCCGATTTGGGGAGCTGCCAGCCCGATACCCGATGAATCATACATGGTTTGGTACATATTTTCGACCAACTCGGGTAAATTGAATTCATCTTTCTCAATAGGGCGTGCCACTTTTCTCAACACAGGGTCGCCGTAAGCTACTATAGGAAAAATCATTGTTGTCTATGCAATATTAATCTGATAAAATATTTTTGAGTTTTTCTCAACGACGACTTTCTAAAAAAGACTGTAGTATAATCGTTGCACTTATTTTGTCAATATTTGACTTATCACGTCGGTCACTTTTTTTGGAACCCGCCGCAATCATTGTATCTAATGCCATTCTGCTCGTAAAACGCTCGTCATGCTCATAGATAGGAGTATCCGGAAATACCTTCTTAAGCTGTTTGATAAAACCTTTGACGAGCGGAGTATTGTTGGTATCGGTGCTATCAAGATTTCGGGGCATTCCTATCACAAACGCCTCCAAAGATTCTTGAATAGCATAACGCTTCAAAAACTCCATTAAGTCATGCGAGCGCACTGTATCTAGCGCCGTTGCGATAATCTGTAAGGGATCCGTAACCGCCAATCCAGTTCGCTTAGATCCGTAATCTATGGCCAAAATTCTACCCACTTGCTACTTTTTTTTAAAAACATTTCCTCATTATGTAGAAAAAAGTCAACAAACTGCTAACCAAGCGTTTCTTTTGATTTAGAAAAAGGTTTTGATGTTCTAAAACAGAAATACACCTTTGCCAGTATCTTAGACTTTGATTTCAGATTAGAAAACCAACTTTGCTGCAAATATAGCAGAAAAATCGGCAGGATTCAGGAGAAGATACTTACAAAAAATCCTTTATTCTATGACATTTTGACAGTTTACATCGCCTAGCATTATTATTTTACGGGTAGAATAGACGCCTAAAAATTGCCCAAACATTTGCTTGTTAAATATTGTTAAAAATAAGAAATTTGGGCACTCTTTTTTTAGTGAATGGCGTTATGTCGATGCCTTTCGGCCAATGGTTTGTTAGAAAACCCTTTCACAAATCTTTGTTTTAAAAACCAAAACCAAATCATATAAAGTCATGAACCAAAATTGGAAATCGTTGGCATTGGTTGGACTCATTTCGAGCGCAGTAACCGTCGGAAGCGTTAAGTTACTTGGCGGTCTTAACGACACCAAAGATGTCATCTTCACAGAGGCTAGCACGCCTTCTCTTACCCGCTTTACGAATGGCAGCGCTCCAAGCGGCGCCGCTGCTGATTTTACTTATGCTGCCGAAGTTTCTACTCCTGCGGTAGTACACATCAAAGCCTCTGCAATGCGCCAAGCTCAACAAAGAGGCATGGACATTTTTGACTTCTTCGGAGAAGAGTTTGGAATGCGTCGTGGTGGCCCTCAAAAACAAGAATCTTCAGGCTCAGGCGTAATCGTAAGTCCTGACGGATACATTGTCACCAACAACCACGTGGTAGAAGGTGCCGAAGAGCTTGAAGTAGTAATGTCAAACAAACGTACTTACAAAGCCAAAGTAATTGGTACAGATCCTTCTACTGATATTGCGGTTATTCAGATTCCAGCCAAAGACCTTCCTGCCTTGGCATTCGGAAACTCTGACGCAATCAAAGTAGGTGAGTGGGTAGTAGCAGTAGGAAACCCCTTCAACCTTGAATCGACTGTTACGGCGGGTATTGTAAGTGCCAAAGGCCGTGGTATTGGTATCTTAGCCGAAAAATTCCGCAGCAATGGCAATCAACTCAAAGGTGATACTCCCTTGGAGTCTTTTATTCAAACCGACGCTGTCGTAAACCCTGGTAACTCTGGTGGCGCCTTGGTCAATCTAAAAGGAGAACTTGTAGGTATCAATACTGCTATCGCAAGCCCTACAGGTAGCTATGCTGGATATGCTTTTGCTGTACCTTCTAGCTTAGTCAAAAAAGTTTCGACTGATATTATCAAATTTGGTGGCGTACAACGTGGCTACATCGGGATTATTCCTGAAGAATTGGATAGCAAAAAAGCGGATCAATACGACGTAAAAGTATCAACTGGTATTTATGTTCAAGGATTTGGCGAAGGCAACAGCGCCGCCAAAGACGCTGGCCTTAAAGTAGGAGATGTGATTACAAAAGTAGACGGTATTGAGGTTGATTCTGATCCTAAATTCCGTGAGTTAGTAGCTCGCAAACGCCCTGGCGAAAGTGTAGTATTGACCGTAAATCGCGCAGGTTCGGTAAAAGATTATACTGTCACTCTTCGCAATCGGGAAGGTGGCCGCGAAATCATCAAAACAGATGAAGCTGATGTAGCCCTTAATTCTCTAGGTGCACAGTTTAGCGACCTCAATCAGCGCGAACTTCAACGCCTCCAACGTGCCAATATTGAAGGAGGAGTGAAAGTAACGGCCATGCAAGCTGGAAAACTAGCGCGAGTAGGGGTAGAAGAAGGTTTCGTAATTACGAAAGTGAATAGTAAAGCGGTACGCTCTGTAAAAGAGATTAAAGATGCTCTTTCTTCTAAAAAAGGCACCCGCGTCCAAATGGAAGGCTTGTACTTAGATTATCCAGAAGATGTGTATTCGTTTGGATTTAATCTTTAAATCTTAAATTTTCGCCTCTTACAAAAGGGTGGGTCGTCAAGGCTCACCCTTTTGTTTTACAAAATGCTTTAGTACTATTGTATAAATATTCAACCTCATAGTGAATGACAACAGCTATCATTATTACGATTTGTATATTGATTCTTATCGCTTACGTTTTTGATATTACTTCTTCAAAAACCAAAGTTCCTTCAGTGATTTTATTGCTATTGCTTGGGTGGATAGTCAAACAAATTTCGACTACGGTCGGTATCAGAATACCTAACCTGAATCCTATTTTGCCTATTTTAGGAACGATTGGATTGATTCTCATCGTATTAGAAGGCTCTCTTGAACTTGAATTAAATCCTTCTAAGTTTTCGTTGGTGAAAAAATCTTTCATGGTGGCGTTACTTCCCATCGTTTTGCTAGCCATAATAGTGGCGGCTATATTTTACTTTGGATATGGTATCGATTTCAAAACAGGCCTTACCAATATCATTCCGCTCTGTGTCATAAGTAGTGCTATTGCCATTCCAAGCGTCAAAAATTTATCAGGCTCTCAAAAAGAATTTATCATTTACGAAAGTAGTTTGTCGGATATCATTGGGGTAGTTTTTTTTAATTTCGTTGCCCTCAACAACACCTTTGGCATCAAAACTATTTGGGATTTTTTGGGAGAACTACTGGGTATTATTATTATCTCTTTTATTGCCACAGGCGGGCTTTCTTATTTGCTCAACAAAATCAATACTCACATCAAGTTTGCTCCAATCATCGTATTGGTGATTTTGATTTATAATATTTCCAAAATATACCATCTCCCTGCTCTTATTTTCATTCTTATTTTTGGGTTGTTTTTAGGGAATCTAGACGAAATGAAGCAACTGCCCGTCATCGAATGGCTAAAACCTGAATTGCTGAATCGGGAAGTAAAGAAGTTTAAAGAAATAACGGTCGAAGCTACGTTTATAATACGAGTGCTTTTTTTTCTTCTTTTTGGCTACTTAATGGAAACTTCCGAAATCCTCAACCCCCAGACTTTTGTGTGGGCCGTTGGAATTGTGGCAGGTATCTATCTGATTAGGTTGTTGGTACTGAAACTCTACAAAACCGAGCTTTCACCGCTTGTGTTTATTGCTCCTCGCGGTCTTATTACTATCTTACTTTTTTTGAGCATCCCCACTCCTCAAATCATCCCGCTAGTCAACAAATCTCTTATCATACAGGTAGTTATCCTGTCAGCTTTGGTAATGATGGTCGGTCTGATGTTGGATAAAAAAGAAATTAGTTTGATTGAAAAAACAGAATAAGGGCCTATCGTTATTCAAGATTAAATGGACGATTAAGCTTCAAAACGCGGCATAAATTTTTTTATATAATTACCCAAGATCCTTCTTTCAAACTCCTAAGGGCGGCAAAAGTAGCTTGAGTTGTATTCACAATCTCATCAAAAGGAATAAGTGGCTCCCCTCCTGACTGAATCCGACTGAGCAGTTGTTGAAATTGGGCTTGATGTCCCTTATCCTGAGTCGTTTTAAGTTTAGAAAATCCTTTAAAGCCATATCCTTCTAAAGTCCTGAAATTATCCAGAATCAGTGTCCGCTCTTGAGAATATACTTCTACTCGTTCTTTAGAATAGGATTTATGACCGTTTGAGAAATAATTAATCACGCCCGTTGAACCATTCTCATATCGCAACAAA
>VFQN01007588.1_pt1 | contig 11580 bp, 13 predicted proteins | sample 3512371 | NCBI WGS metagenome assembly VFQN01 (sample SAMN10412370, study PRJNA504923) | tailings metagenome | isolation source: Replicate 2 from Balatoc abandoned mine | place: Philippines: Itogon, Benguet | collected 2017-08-28
GCATCCTCGACCCCCGCCACATGGCGCCGCGGATCGCCGAGCGCAGCAACGACGAACTGTCGATCCTGGCCGAAATCGGCGTCGCGGCGGCGAAGGATGCACTCGCGCGCGCCGGGCGTGACGCGGGCGACGTCGATGCGGTGCTGTGCGCGGCGTCGAACATGCAGCGCGCCTATCCGGCGATGGCGGTCGAGATTCAGGACGCGCTGGGCATCGACGGCTTTGGGTTCGACATGAATGTCGCCTGCTCGTCCGCGACCTTCGGCATCCAGACCGCCGCCGACTATATCCGCGCGGGCCACGCCCGTAGCGTGCTCGTCGTGAACCCCGAAATCTGTTCGGGGCATCTGAACTGGCGCGACCGCGACAGCCATTTCATCTTTGGCGATGTCGCGACCGCGATCCTGGTCGAAGACAAGGCGATCGCCCCCGCAGGGCATTGGGACATCCTCGGCACCAAGCTCAAAACTCAGTTCAGCAACAACATCCGCAACAATTTCGGCTTCCTCAACCGCGGCCACGGCGGGATCGACCAGTCCGGGCCGAAGTCCGACAAATTGTTCGTCCAGGAAGGCCGCAAGGTGTTCAAGGAAGTCGTGCCGATGGTCGCCAACATGATCGTCGAGCAGATGGAGGTGCTGGGGCTGGAGGGCGCCGACATGCGGCGGCTGTGGCTACATCAGGCGAACACCAACATGAACCGGCTGATCGCGCAGCGGGTGCTGGGACACGAAGCGAGCGAGGACGAGAGCCCGACGGTGCTCGACACCTATGGCAATACATCGAGCGCGGGGTCGATCATCGCTTTCCACCTCAACCATGAAGACATGGTTGCGGGAGACACGGGGCTGATCTGTTCGTTTGGCGCGGGGTATAGTGCGGGGACGGTGTTCGTTCGCAAGACTTGAGGCGCGAGTCGCCCTTCACTCGTCATTGCGAGCGGCGAAGCCGCGCGGCAATCCAGAGTGGCGTAAACCGCCGTGGATTGCTTCGCTTCGCTCGCAATGACGAGAAGGCCCGTTCTACGGCACAAAGGTCGTGAACAAATAGATCGCGAACAGCATCAGGTGGATCACACCCTGCAGCACGGTGGTGCGACCGTTCGCCAGCGTCTGTGACGCGACGATCAGCGACAGGAACAACAGCACGGTCGATTTGGCGTCAAGGCCGAGGCTGATCGGCAGGTCAGTGATGATCGACAGCACCGCGACCGCGGGAATGGTGAGCCCGATCGTCGCGAGCGCCGAGCCAAGCGCGAGGTTGAGGCTCGTCTGGAGCCGGTCGGCCTTGGCGGCGCGCACCGCGGCGAGCCCTTCGGGCGCGAGGATCAGCGCCGCGATCAGCACGCCGAGTACCGCGGGCGGCGCGCCCCAATCGGCGAGTAGCGCGCCCATCACCGGCGACAGATTCTTGGCGAGCAGCACCACCGCGACGAGGCTGGCAAGCAACAGCGCGCCCGAAATGGCCGTGCGCTGCAAACTCGGCGGTTCGGCATGCGTGTCGGGCACGCCGTCGCCGTCGATGTCGATATCGGCATCGGGCAGAAAATAGTCGCGGTGGCGGACCGTCTGGACCAGTGCGAAGGTGCCGTAGAGGATCAACGACACCGCCGCGACGAAGCCGAGCTGGGTCGCGGAGTAAAACGGGCCGGGAATGCTGGAGGTGAAGTTCGGCAGCACCAGCGTGACGACGGTGAGCACGGTCAGCGTCGCGAGCGCGGCACCGATACCGGTACGCTGGAACCGCTGCTCGTGATGACGAATCGCACCGCTCAAGAGACAGAGCCCCATCAGCAGGTTGATGATCACCATCACCGCCGCGAATACCGTGTCGCGCGCCAGCGTCTGCGCCTTTTCGGGTTCGGCCTGCATCAGCGTCAGGATCAGCCCGACCTCGATCACCGTCACCGCGAGCGCGAGGATGAGGGTGCCGAAGGGCTCGCCGACGCGGTGCGCGATCACCTCGGCATGATGGACCGCCGCGACGACCGCGCCCATCAGGATGATCGCCACCATCCACGCGTTGAGCGGCATCGCGAGGCTGGACATCGCCGCGACGAAACCGAGGATGGGGAAGATGTCGTTGGTGCAGTCGGCGAGGCGGAGTTTTGAGGTCATCGACCTTCTATTGCAGCCGGTTACCCGCCTGACCACCCTGATGTTCGCAAGGCCGGCCTTGATGGAAATCCATATCGGGTCCGAAGCGTTCGTCGATTACCGAAATGCCATTGGCCTTTTTCAGATCGATCACGGTGTGGCGCTTTTCAGGCAAGAAACGTCGAAGCGTCATATGCGGTCGCCAACGGGATTGTTGAGGATCGACGATCCGAAAGAAAAATTCGCCCGCGTGATTCCGGATCGTGATCGTCTTTTCGGGCAGCAGCGTCAGGCCGTTTTGCTCCCTCGAAACCCGGTATTCGAAAGGCCCCTCGCCATTCGGCAAGAGATAGAGGCTCTTTCTGTCGAGGCGAATCCCCAAGCCCTGCTGCGACCAATAGCATCCGACGAGTGATGACGTGTCGAACGTCTCGGCCGGCCTCCGCGCGTCGTTGAGAATGATCCAGCCGAACAGCAAAACGATACCCAGAATCAGAAGCGATTTCATGAGCCCTTCGCGCTCGATCATCGCGTCCAGCTCGGCGTTCGACACTAGCCGGCCCCGCGCACCGGCAATCCCGCCGCGGCGAGCCGCGCGTGGGCGTCGGCGATCGTCGCTTCGCCGAAGTGAAAGATGCTCGCGGCGAGCACCGCGCTCGCGCCGCCCTCGATCACCCCGGCGACCAGATGGTCGAGATGGCCGACGCCGCCCGAAGCGATGACGGGGACGCTGACGGCATCGGCGATCGCGCGCGTGAGCGCGAGGTCGTAGCCGTCCTTGGTGCCGTCGCGGTCCATAGAGGTGACGAGCAGCTCGCCCGCACCGAGTTCGGCCAGACGGACGGCATGCTCAAGCGCGTCGACCCCAGTGGGCTTCCGCCCGCCATGGGTGAAAATTTCCCAACGGCCTTCCGCGACCCGCCGCGCGTCGATGCTGCCGACGGCGCACTGGCTGCCGAAACGGTCGGCGATATCGGCGACGAGTTCGGGGCGCGCGACCGCGGCGCTGTTCACTGCAACCTTGTCGGCGCCCGCGAGCAGCAGCGCGCGCGCGTCGTCCGGGCTGCGCACCCCGCCACCAACGGTGAGCGGCATGAAGCACACCTCGGCGGTGCGGCTCACCATGTCGAGCAGGGTGCCGCGGCCTTGGTGGCTGGCGCTGATGTCGAGGAAACAGAGCTCGTCGGCGCCCGCCGCGTCATACGCGCGCGCGGCCTCGACCGGGTCGCCGGCATCGCGGAGGTCGACAAAATTGACGCCCTTGACGACGCGCCCGTCGGCAACGTCGAGGCAGGGGATGACGCGGACGCGGACGGTCATGGAGCGACAACTCCGCTTATCCGTTCGCCCTGAGGAGCCATTGAGCTTGTCGAAATGGCGTCTCGAAGGGCCCTTCGAGACGGGCCTTCGCCAAGGCTCAGTCCCTCCTCAGGGCGAACGGAGGTGGGGCAAACCCTCACGCCCGCCCCACCGCAATCGCTTGGGCCAAGTCCAGCCGCCCGTCATACAGCGCGCGGCCGGTGATCACGCCTTCGATCCCGTCCGCCACATGCGGGCGCAGCGCATGGACGTCGTTTATGTCGGCCACGCCGCCGCTGGCGATCACCGGGATATCGACCGACCGCGCGAGCGCCACCGTCGCTTCGACATTGCAGCCCTTGAGCAGCCCGTCGCGGCCGACGTCGGTGAAGAGCAAAGCCGCGACCCCCGCATCCTCGAAGCGGCGCGCGAGATCTTCGACGCGGACGTCGGAAACGTCGGCCCAGCCTTCGGTCGCGACCATACCGTCGCGCGCATCGACGCCGACGACGATACGGCCGGGCAGGTCGCGCGCGGCGGATTTGACGAATTCGGGGTCCTTGAGCGCCGCGGTGCCGATGATCACGCGATCGACGCCGAGCGCGAGCCAGCGATCGACGCCGGCGCGATCACGAATACCGCCGCCGACCTGCACCTTGCCCGGAAAAGCGGCAATGATGCTCTCGACCGCAGCGCCGTTGACGCTGGCGCCCGCGAAGGCGCCGTCGAGGTCGACGACGTGGAGATGATCCGAACCCGCATCGGCGAACAGGCGTGCCTGCGCGGCGGGGTCGTCACCATAGACGGTCGCGCGCGCCATATCGCCCTCGGCAAGCCGCACCACCTGGCCGCCCTTGAGGTCGATCGCGGGGAAGATGGTCAGGGCCGCCACTGGATGAACCTTTCAAGCGTCGCGAGGCCGTAGGCCTGGCTTTTTTCGGGATGATATTGGACGCCGACGATATTGTCCTTTGCCACCGCAGCGGTGAACGTCGCGCCGTGGCTGCTGGTGGCGGCAACGTCGGTGGTGTCGGCGAAATGATAGCCGTGGAGGAAATAGGCCTCGCCCGCCGCGATCACCGGATGCGCCGCCACCGGCACGACGTCGTTCCAGCCCATGTGCGGGATGCGGAGACCCGGCGCGGGGTCAAAGGCGCGCACGGTACCGCCGATCCAGCCAAGCCCCGCGTGCCGCCCATGCTCCTCGCCCGCGTCGGCGAGCAATTGCATGCCCACACAGATGCCGAGGAACGGCGCGCCGTCGGTCCGGACGCGGCGGTCGATCGCTTCGACGAGGCCAGGGATTGCGGTCAGCCCGTTCATGCAGGCAGCAAACGCGCCAACGCCCGGCAGCACGATGCGGTCGGCCCTGGCGACGGTATCGGGATCGGCGGTCACCGCCACATGGGCCGCACCCGCCGCGACGAGCGCATTATGCACCGAGCGAAGATTGCCCGCGCCATAGTCGATCAGGGCAATAGCGCTCATGGACGGCTCCTAGAGCACACCCTTCGTGCTGGGGATCGCATCGCCCTTGCGCGGGTCGATTTCGACCGCCTGGCGCAGCGCGCGCGCGAGCGCCTTGTACATGCTCTCCGCGATGTGATGGTTATTCTCGCCGTAGAGCATTTCGATGTGCAGCGTGATCCCCGCGGCCTGCGCAAAGCTGTGGAACCAGTGCGGAAACATCTCGGTGTCCATCTCGCCAAGCCGCGGCTGCGAGAAGCTCGATTTATAGACGCAGTGCGGGCGCCCCGAAATGTCGAGCACGCAGCGCGTCAGCGTTTCGTCCATCGGCGCGTGCGCCTCGCCATAGCGGGCGATACCGCGCTTGTCGCCGAGCGCCTTGGCGACCGCCTCGCCGAGCGCCAGTGCGCTGTCCTCGACCGTGTGATGCTGGTCGATGTGGAGATCGCCCTTCACCTGCATCGAGATGTCGATCAGCGAGTGGCGCGACAATTGTTCGACCATATGGTCGAGGAAACCGATGCCGGTCGAGACGGCATAATCGCCGGTGCCGTCAAGATTGACGGTTATGGCGATGTCGGTTTCCTTGGTCGTGCGCTGGACGGTGGCGGTTCGCATGGACTGCCCCATAGCAGCCACTTTTCACCATGCAAGGCGACTCTCCCCCCTTGACCCATCGGTTCCGCCCGTTCATCCCCCTGCCCCATGACCGATGACGTTCGCGACAGCCTGATTCCCTATGACGAAATCGTGCAGGACGCGCTGCGCGCCGTGGTCGGCCGCGTGCTGCGCCAGATCGAGGGTTATGACAGCCTGCCCGGCGAGCATCATTTCTATATCACGTTCAAGACGCAGGCGAGCGGGGTGTCGATTCCGGCGCATCTGATCGCGAAATTTCCCGACGAAATGACGATCGTGCTGCAGAACCGCTTTTGGGATCTGAAGGTCGCCGCCGATCATTTCAGCGTCGGCCTGTCATTCAACCAGACGCCGTCGATCCTGACGATCCCCTATGCCGCAATCACCGCCTTCGTCGATCCGTCGGTCGATTTCGGATTGCAGTTCCAGGTCAGCGACGACGACGCCGTCCAGCCCGAGCCGCATGACGAGGCCGACAACGACCGCCCTGACGTGACGAACGAAGACGGGTCCAACGTCGTCACGGTGGATTTCGGCAAAAGGAAATAGCGCCGTGACACCGCGATGGCCCCCCAGCCGGTTCTGGCAATATTGGGCGCTTGCGGGAATGCTGGTCCTGACCGCCGCCTTCTGGTGGAGCGTCGAGGGCTTTACCCTGTTCGAAGAAGCGACGTCGCGCGGTCAGATCGCCGATGGATTGCTGCGCTTCAGCCTGTTGATCCTGACCCCGATGCTGGTGATCGTCTGGCTGCTCGCGGCGTGGATGCGGCACCGCGTCGGTGAAACGGGATATTGGAAGATGCTGGGCCTGGTCGCGATGATCTGGGGCGGGTCCGTTCTGGTGACGCAGTTGCTGGTCGGATGAGCACGCGAACGGAAAGCGACAGCATCGGCGCGATCGAGGTTCCAGCCGAAGCCTATTGGGGGGCGCAGACCGAACGCAGCCGCCACAATTTCGCTTTCCCCACTCACGAACGCATGCCGTTACCGATCGTCCATGCGCTCGCGCGGATCAAGGCCGCGGCAGCGCGGGTCAACCGCGCGCACGGGCTGGATGCCGGGCTGGCCGACGCAATCGCCGATGCGGGCGATGCGGTCGCGGCGGGGCAATATGACGATCAATTTCCGCTCGCCATCTGGCAGACGGGCAGCGGCACCCAGTCGAACATGAATGCCAACGAGGTGATCGCAGGCATCGCCAACGAAAGGCTGGCGGGCACGCGCGGCGGCAAGACGCCCGTCCACCCCAACGACCATGTCAACATGGGCCAGTCGTCGAACGACAGCTTCCCGACTGCCATCCATGTTGCGGTGGCGGTGGAGACGACCGCGCGGCTGCTACCCGCGCTGACCCGACTGACCGACGCGCTGGCCGCCAAGGCCGACGCCTGGCGCGACATCGTCAAGATCGGCCGCACCCATTTGCAGGATGCGACACCGCTGACGCTGGGGCAGGAATTTTCAGGCTATGTCGCACAACTGATCGCGTGCCGCGCGCGGATCGAGGGCACGCTCGCGCATAATGTCTGCAAGCTTGCGCAGGGCGGGACCGCGGTCGGCACCGGGCTGAATGCACCCATCGGCTTTGACGCCGCGATGGCGGCGGAGCTCAGCCGCGCGACCGGGATCGCGTTCGAACCGGCGCGCAACAAATTCGAGGCGCTGGCGTCGAACGATGGGCTGGTCTTTTTTTCGGGCGCGCTCAGCACGCTCGCCGTCGCACTGACCAAGATCGCGAACGACATCCGCCTGCTCGGCTCAGGCCCGCGCGCGGGGCTCGGCGAGCTCGAGCTGCCCGCGAACGAGCCCGGCAGCTCGATCATGCCCGGCAAGGTCAACCCGACCCAGTGCGAGATGCTGACGATGGTCGCCGCCCAAGTGGTCGGCAACCATCAGGCGGTCACCGTCGGCGGGATGCAGGGGCATCTGGAACTCAATGTGTTCAAGCCGCTGATCGGTGCCAATGTACTGCGATCGATCGAACTGCTCACCATCGGCATGGCAGGCTTCACCGAGCATTGCGTTGTCGGGATCGAGCCCAATCGGGCGCGCATCGACGAACTGATGAGCCGATCGCTGATGCTGGTCACGGCGCTGGCGCCCGAAATCGGTTATGACAAGGCCGCGAAGATCGCGAAGCACGCGCATGAGAGCGGCGGTACCTTGAAGGAGGCCGCCCTCGACCTCGGCTATGTCGATGCCGCGACGTTCGACCGGCTGGTCGATCCGCGAACGATGCTGGGGCCGGAACCCAACCCCCTGTCCGCGGATTGAGAGGGGAGAAGGAGATATGGGCATGATCGGCAGGATCGTAGGCGGCGTGCTGGGCAGCGCCATCGGCAGGCAAAAAGGCAATCACCCGGTCGCGGGCGCCATGATCGGCGCGGGCGCGCTGTTCGCCGCGCGGCGATTGTTCCCGCAACGCTATGCCGCGCTCGCAGCGACGGTCGCCGCGGGATACCTCACCAAGAAATGGGCCGAGCGCGCCGAAGCGCGGCAGGCCGCGGAAAAGGCGCACGCCGCCGATCCGCAGCTGGCGCGGGCGGGCGTGGTCGACAGCTATGCCGGTACCGCGGGTCCGGCGCCCGATGGCCAGACGATGGGTGACGCATTGCCGCCCGCGATTCCGATCGACGATGAGCGGCCGACCGCCATCCACTGACGGGTGAACCGGTACCTTGCCATCGCCGGTCCGAGCTGTATTGCATAGGCAACACACAGGCGAAACGGGGTGGCAAATGGTACGGAATCGATGGGTTTTGGCGATGCTGGCGAGCGTCGCCGTCGGCAGCGCAGGTTCGGCGAACGCGCGGACGCCAGACGCCGATCCGCCGTTGGCGACCGCCGCCCCGTCGGCAGAGGACCGGGCGTTTGCCGCCGATTTCGAGCGTTTTCTCGATCGGGCGATGGCGCGCTTTCCGTCGACGCCCGCGATATCGGTCGCGATCGTCCATCGCGGCGTGCCCGTGTTCGTCAACGCAAAGGGGCGCGCCGATGTCGAAGCGGGCATTGCCGCAACGCCCGACACGCCATTCTATATCGCGTCGTCGACCAAAAGCTTCGTCGGCACCGCCTTGGCGCTGCTCGATGCGCGCGGGACGATCGACCTCGACTGGACGATGCGCGAGCTGGCGCCCGATATCGCCTTCGCCCCTGACGTTCCCGCCGACAAGATCAGCTTGCGCGACCTGCTGGCGCATCGCCACGGCCTTGCGGGCGACGCGATGGCGTTCCGGCTCGCCTATAGCGGCGAATATGATGACGCGGCGCTGCTCCGCTTGCTGGCGCAGATCAGGCCCGATCCCGACACCCCGCCGGGCAGCTTCCGCTATGGCAATATCGGGTACAATATCGCTGCGCTGCTGGTCGAGCGGCGCATCGGGCGGCGGTGGCAGGACATCGTGCAGGACGAACTGCTCGCGCCGCTGGCGATGACCGAAACCCTGACCGAAGGGCTCGCCGAGCGCCGCGGAGCGCCCGTTGCGGCACCCTATCGCGGCGCCGAGCGCCTGTATCTGGTCAAGGACGATCGCACGATGCACGCCGCAGGCGGCATGTATGCGAGTGCCAGCGACATGGCGCGCTGGCTGACGCTCCAACTTGAGGACAAGGGCGAATTGGCGCAGGCGGCGGCGACGGCGCGGGCCCCGGTGGCGACGCTCGATGGCGCTTTCGGGCCGTTTCGCCGGACAGGCTATGGGCTCGGCTGGTACGCGGGACCCTATGCCGAACAGACGCTGTACCACGCCTTCGGTTCGTTCGTCGGCGCGCGCGCGCATGTCTCGGTGCTGCCCGCCACGGGTTTGGCGGTTGCGGCGGCGACCAATGACGAGGGCGCGGGGTTCCGGATCGTCGACCTCGCCGCGCTCTACACCTATGACTGGTACCTCCACGGCGCCGCGCACGCCGAGACCAAAGCGGCGGAGCAAATCGAAACCCTCGCCGGACAATGGGCGCGGCAGGTCGAAAAGGTCGCGGCGCAGCGCGCCGAACGCGCCGCGCGTGCTTCGACGCTCACCTTACCCGCCGCGGCTTATACCGGCGATTATTGCAACGCCGATTACGGTACGATCGGCGTCACGCCGCAGGGCGCGCGGATCGACCTGACGATGGGCCGCCTGCATGCGTCCGCCGAACCCGGCGAGGCGCCCGACACGATCCGCGCCGAACTGATCCCCGGTCAGGGCGAGGAATTTCGCTTTGTCGTCGCGGGCGGCGTGGCGACCGCGATCGAAGCGTTCGGCAGCCGCTTCGATCCGTGCATCGACAGCGGTGCTACGGCTAAGCGCCCGCCTGCCATTCCTTGATCGCCTCGACGGGCGAGACGAGCATGAGGACGTTGAGGGTCAGATTGTCGCGGATCGTCCACAGGGTGAAGAGTTCGAAGACGATCGCGATGATGAGCGTGACCCACCAGCGCATCCGGCTGGCGGCGAGGAAGCCCGCGATCATGAACAGCGCGTCGCTGACCGAATTGAGGATGGAGTCGCCGCTGTAGCCGAACGCCATCGTCACCTCGCGGTAGCGGTCGATGATGACCGGCGAGTTTTCGAGGATTTCCCACGCGGCCTCGATCCCGATCGCCAGCGCGAGCAGGATCCAAAGCGGCTGGCGCGGCAGCAGCCAGCGGCCGAGGCCGAAGAAGATGAAGCCATGGATGATGTGGCTGAAACTGTACCAGTCCGAAATCTGCTGGCTGTTCTGGTCGGATTGCACGACGCCGTGCCACAAGCTGATCGTGCCGCACGGGCAGATCGGCGGGCGGCCCATCGCGAACAGGATGGCGGTGAAGACCGCGAGCAGGCCCGCGGCGATAATCCAGCCCGTTCGTGAAATCCCCGCCATATCGCTCCCCCTTGACCGCCGCCGCTACCCGCGCGAATAGCGCGCATGGCTGATAGCGTCCATCTGAACCGCCGCGGCGTGTTGTTCGTCCTCTCCTCGCCATCGGGCGCGGGCAAGACCACCATCTCGCGCATGATGCTCGATGCCGACGGCGACATCGCGCTGTCGATCTCTGCCACCACCCGCCCGCCGCGGCCCGGCGAGGTCGACGGGGTGCATTATCATTTCGTCGATACCGAGACGTTCAAGAAAATGGCCGCCGACGGCGAGTTTCTCGAATGGGCGCATGTGTTCGGCCACCGTTACGGCACGCCGCGCGCGCCGGTCGAGGAGTTGCTGGCGGCGGGCAAGGATGTACTGTTCGACATCGACTGGCAGGGCGCGCAGCAGCTCTATCAGGAGGCTGGCCCCGACGTCGTGCGTGTTTTCGTGCTGCCGCCAACGATGGAAGAGCTTGAGCGGCGGCTGCGATCGCGCGGCACCGACAGCGACGCGGTGATCACGGCGCGGATGGAGCGGGCGGCGAACGAGATCAGCCATTGGGATGGCTATGATTATGTGCTGATCAACGAGAATGTCGACGGCTGTTTCGACGAGGTCCGCGCGATCCTGCGCGCCGAGCGGCTGAAGCGGCGGCGCCAGATCGGGCTGATCGGTTTTGCGCGCGACCTGATCCGGTCGGTGCCGGATGCGGACAAGAAGCTTTAGATAGCGGGTCGTCGCCCCCGCGAAGGCGGGGGCCGCTACCGGCCTTGTCCTTCATCGCTGCGTAAACCTCCAGCGGCCCCCGCCTTCGCGGGGGCGACGCTCAAGCGGGCTGCGCCAGCTTCGCCTCGAGTTCGGCCACCATCGCCGCGCGCAGCGGTTTGGCCTGACCGTCGGTACGGCATACGACCACCGTGTCGCACGTCGCGATGCAGCGGCCGTTCTGGAACATCGCCTGGACGATCGTCCAGCTCGAGGTGCCGAGGCGGCCAATGCCGGTCGCGATCTCGACCGGATCGGGAAAATTGCCCTCGGCCAGATAGTTGATCTCGACCGCCGCGACCATCGTGCGTTCGTTGGCGGGGCGCTCGCCGAGCGGGCGCACCTCGCGGTTGAGCAGCACCCGGCCGCTTTCGAACAAGGCGGCAAAGGCCACATTGTTGAGGTGGCCGTTGATGTCCATGTCCTGAAAACGCGTCTGAAATTCGGTGCAGACGGGGTAGCTGGCGGCATCGAGCCGCCAGCTCTC
>VFQN01007589.1_pt1 | contig 11579 bp, 8 predicted proteins | sample 3512371 | NCBI WGS metagenome assembly VFQN01 (sample SAMN10412370, study PRJNA504923) | tailings metagenome | isolation source: Replicate 2 from Balatoc abandoned mine | place: Philippines: Itogon, Benguet | collected 2017-08-28
GAAGGCTGATCCGATCTCCCAAGGAGCGGCGGTCAGCAGACCGCCGAGGGGGCAGTCGCCCGGTGATCCCGCCACAGCGGCACGAAGCGCCGGTCGCCTGTCCATCCTGGATCTACAACAACCGCAACCGCGTCGAGCGCTTATGGGCCAGGCTGAAGGAATGGCGCGCCGTTGCCACCCGCTACGAGAAGACCGCCCGCTCCTTCATGGGCGTCCTCTGCCTCGCTGCCACCCTCGACTGGCTCAAGAACTAACGGGTCCTAAACGTAACGATGACTACGGCGAGTACGGGTGGAGTGCCCCGCCAAGCCCGCGCGAGCACTGTAATGGTTACCCGTTTTCCGCTTTTGTTCGGTCCGCCACCGCCGGACCGGGCGAACTCGCTGGCCTGGCTGACCACGGTCGAGAACCACCTGGCCACTGGGGGAGTTGCGGATCGACCGGATGTGGGCCTGCTTGGAGCAGCAGCACGCAGCTGGCATGGACATGCGCGGCAGCGAGGCGACCCTGCAGGCGTTACAGTACCTGCAGATGCAGTGGCGACGACAACAACAAGATCTCCTTGATCAGCTGTGGCCGAACCTCGGCGTGGTGATCACCTGCGCAGGCTCAAGTACCCCACCATGATCACCACATAGCCACGGGCTAACTTCCTATAGTACATATACCATGGTCAATAGATTAACCCTCATTTCTACTAGAATTTTCTTAATGATTGCCTTCTTATCATAAAGAATTGTCGCTAATTCTGAAGTACATATAGATATTTGGCCCCAGATTTTCATGAATGGACCAATTTCTCTATGACCGAGAAAGTATTTTATGGCACAGGTTCACCACGGCAGCGCCGCGGCCACTGCTCACAAATCCAAGCCTCACAAGCACCGATCACCACGCTCGCACTACGGCTTGGGATCGACCGGAAGACGGTGAGGATGTGGCGCTCTCGACCTGCCGATGGCCCCCACCCAGCGGAAGAGCGCCGTCCTGTCGGAACTGGCGGAGGCGGCCGTGGTAGCCGTCCGGGTGCCGACGCGATTGCCCTCGGACGACGTATGCGGCGCCCTGCCAGCTTTGCTGCACTCCATCCAGGGGTCGGGCTTTAGCCCGACGTCGTCTCGCACCTGCCCCATCCTCCACGCGACAAGGTCAAGCAGTTCAAGGCCTGCGAGATCGGCTGCTTCCACCTCGGCATTGGTGATGCTCCAAAGCGCTCAAGGGTATTGCCCACCTCTTTGCGGCCGTTAACCGAACCTCCAAGCTCGTCTTCGCCCGCCTTTGCCGCAAGGCCGGTGAGCTGGCTGCGCAAGCCTTCCTCAAGGTCCTGATCCGGACCGCGCCGTACAGGACCCACACCATCGCGTGGCGTTTCACCGGAGGCATGCCCAGCAAACCCGGGTTGGGCTTACCGACAACGGTGGTTCAGCCGCTCCGACTTGGCCCGCGCCGTGGTGGCCGCCTCGCCACCGGCGGCCCCGGTAGGCCTGGATTATCCCGTGCGTGCCGCTGAGCAGCCTGACCACGAGAAGCTGCTCCAGAGGGCAAGGCTGGCAGTGTTCCGAAAAACGATCCGTTCATGCGGTTCCCCAAATCATGAACCATCGACTGGCCCGAAGGCGCGAGCGATCTGCAGCCTGCTGGGCATGAGACGGCGGTGGACGCCGGCGAGCCTCCGCGAAGAGCGGTAGACTGCACTCGATTGGCTGTGCTCATAGTCGGGTGTTCGGCGAGGAAAGCCTACCTTGATCATCGGCATCATTGGCTGGTGCCTGTGAGCATCCTCCTCAGCCGATCTGTTCCAGACGCCAGGGAGGATGATGGCCACGCGCAGGTTCCCGATCCCTACTAGGCTAAGAGAGGAGCCCTTAGACGCGCATGTGTTGGCGCAGGCGCGTCGCATTGCTGGCAACTGGCGGGCCGCCGGGCTGGCGGTCGACCTCGTGGAGCATCTTTCCCCGGCGAGGCGCCAGGGCGGCTATGTGCTCACTGCTCGTAGCCAAACGCGAACAGTGCGATGCGAATGCAGGGGCTGGCGTCTCCTTGCCCAGACCGGCTCCCGCGGCGGCACCTCTTTATGGTCGCTCGACGTCTCTGCCTGGGATGCTGGAACGGTGGGCCAGAGTGAGGCACCACACGCAGGCGTAGCAGTCGCGATCTCTCACGATCTGGCATGGCGCCAGGTGATGGATTGGCTCGACGACGGACCAGCGCTGCCCGCGGACCTCGACACAGCCCTTGATCAGGTGACACCGGAGTCGGCAGCGCCAAGAAGTTGGCGCCCGGCTGCCGCAGTCTTGGCCGGCGCATTGATGCTCGGGGCTGCTGCTTATGGTATCTGGCGTATTGAGCCGGTGAAGCACGAACTCAGGACCGATCTAGCGACAGCGCCAACTTCGTCGATCCAAGCCGGCCCTGTCCGCAGTCAGAATCTTCAGACTGCACGTGATGATCTCGGCTCGAGCGCCACCGGTCCGGACGTCGCTCAGGCGCCATCGATGGACGAACCCAAGGCGATGGCCTCCGCATGGCAGCTCCTGGCGGACCGTTTTCCAGCCGAGCGCGGCACCTATCGGGGTGACCTTGACGTCATGCTGAAGAAGGGCGCTGTACGCGTGCTCACCGCCTATAGCAAGACCGATTTCTTTGTTGATAGGGGCAAAGGCGGCGGCGTCACCTATGAATACATGCAGTCTTTCGAAGACTTGCTGCAAAAGCGGCAGAGGCCCAAGCAACCGCGGCCGTTCGTCTACTTCGTCCCGGTGAGCCGTGATCGCCTGATCCCGGCTCTGCTTGCCGGCGAGGGCGATCTCATCGCCGCTAATCTAACGGTCACGCCCGAGCGCCAGCAGCAGGTCGACTTCTCGGAGCCCTATCTCGACAACGTGAAGGAGGTGGTCGTGACGGGACCCGCCTCGCCGGAACTCGCCACCATCGAGGATCTGGCCGGCAAGGAAATTTGGGTACGCCACTCGAGCAGCTACCGAGAAAGCCTCGGCACCCTTGACCACCGCTTTGCGGCTGAGAAGCGCCCTTCGATGCGGCTGGTCGAGGCCGACGAGCACCTTGAGGACGAGGATCTGCTCGACATGCTCAACGCCGGCCTGATCCCACTCATGGTGGTCGATGCTCATAAGGCCAGTGTGTGGGCAAAGATCCTTCCGAAGATCACCGTCCGCGAGAACATCTTCGTACGCGAGAAGGGGCGAGTTGCTTTTGCGATCCGTAAGCACAGCCCGAAGCTCAAGGCCGTGCTCGACGCCTTCATAGAGAAGAACGAAAAAGGGACAACGTTCGGTAACATTGTCTTCAACCGCTACTTCACCAGCACTGGTTTGGTGAAAGATGCCTCAAGCGAAGCGGGACGGCGCAAATTCGAGAAAGTGCTCGACCTATTCCGCCGCTTCGGCAACCGCTATGGTTTCGATCCCCTGATGCTGGCGGCCCAGGGCTATCAGGAATCCCAGCTCGACAACTCTGTGCGAAGCAAGGCCGGGGCTGTCGGCATCATGCAGATGCTTCCGACGACCGCCAAGGATCCGAACGTCGATATTGCCCATATCGAGGTTCTTGAAAACAATATTCATGCGGCAGCTAAATACCTTCGCTTCATGATGAATACATTCTTTCCAGACGCGAAGATGGACTCGTTCAATCGGACCATGTTCGCCTTTGCTTCCTACAATGCCGGGCCAGCGAGAATCGCCAAGTTGCGACGGCAAGCAGCCAGCCGCGGCCTCAACCCCGACCAGTGGTTCGGCCAAGTGGAGCGGGTGGTTGCAGAAAAAATTGGACGCGAGCCGGTGCAGTACATTAGCAATATTCTGAAATACTATGTTGTATATCGACGGATAGAATTGTTGCAAGATAACAAGGAAAGAGCGCTGGAAGCAGCACCAATAAAGCCAATTCGATAGATTATCAAAAGAATGTCATTAGACTAGTCTAGTTTTTGACATCCTGAAATACCGCATTTTCACTATGCGCGACTTGCTTAAGTATTAGGAGCCTACCGAACCGGTGTAATTTCAACTTCATTCAGCATCATGCACGAAGCAGCAGCCCGGGTACCGTTGCCGCTAGTGTCTGAGCCGATCCAGGAAGCCACGCAGCCCTTATGCAACATGGCAAACTGGATCAGCTTCCCGTTGGATACGGCATAGGAGGCAGGCGTTGCAGCGAGGCGAGGGCGCTGATCATCGACCGTGCTGCTGTTGTGATCCCATCGCGCACTTGTGCTTTGGGTCGAACCGGACACACCGGCTCGACCGAAACCTCGGCATGCTGACGTGCGTGCTCGATCAGGACTTTTCGAACCGATAGATCGTCCTCGAGCGGAAGGTCTCTCCAGGCCGAAGAATGGTCGAGGGAAACATCGGCTGGTTTGGGCTATCGGGAAAGTGCTGGGTCTCGAGGCACAGGGCGGCGCGGCGCTTGAACAACGGCCCCTTGATGAAGTTGCCGCTGTAGAACTGGATGCCTGGTTCGGTCGTCAGTGTCTCCATCACCAAGCCGCCTGCCTCAAGCCGTGCCGCCAGGATTGGCTGGTCGGCAGGTCCATCCGCGAGAACATAGGTGTGGTCGTAGCCGCCGCCCACGGCGAGTTGCTCGTCGGGCTCGTCGATTCCATCACCAACGCGGCGTGGTGTCCTAAAGTCCAAGGGCGTGCCAGCCACGGGCCGAAGTTCGCCGGTAGGAATGGCCTGCTTGTCGACGGCGACGAAACGCTCGGCTGGGATCGTCAGGACGTGATCCAGGATGTCGCTTGCTCCCGACAGGTTGAAGTAGGCGTGGTTCGTCAGGTTGGTCACCGTCGGTGCATCGGTCCTGGCGGTGTGGTCGATCAAGAGGCCATCGGCTGCGAGGGAGTAGCGCACCTTGGTGTCGAGCGTGCCAGGGAACCCCTGGTCGCCGTCCGGGCTGCGATAGCGCAGCACCAGCGCGTCTCCTTCCGGCTCGGCTTCCCAAAGGACGTGGCCGAAGCCGTGCCTGCCACCGTGCAGGGTGTTCGGTGGCTCGTTGACGTCCAGTTGTACCTCACGCCCATCGAGGACAAAGCGCCCTCGCGCAATGCGGTTCGCAAAGCGTCCGGTAATCGTGCTGCGGCAACTGCCCTGCGTGAGATATTGATCCAGGGTCAGGTGGCCCAGGATAACGTTGATCGGCCCTTCTGGTCCGGGAACGAGAAGCACATTGATGTTTCCCCCGAAGGTCATCACTGCGGCGTGCAGACCGTCGGGCTTGCCGAAGCGCCAGACATGAACCGTCCGCCCATCCGGAAGCTGGCCGAAATCCGATCGCTCCATGTTTCCTCCCAAAGTCTTTTTCTGCCCCGTCGGCCTCATTCGGACTGGCGCCTCTCCCACTCTTCTCGACGGATCTGCTTGGACAGCAGCGGGAGCAACGGCGGTGCAGCGGCTCGGCCTATCATGCCTGTGCCAAAACCTACGTCCACAACCTGACGCGCCACATGGTCCGAGACCTTGCAGCGAGCATCCGTCTTGGCGCGATCGCTCCGGCATCATTGATACGCGGTTCGAGGCGACAACACCTCCGGGGCGCATGGAGGCGATGTGGAACACTCGTTCGGCTAGCCCGGATTGGTAGCCTTGAGGGCTGCCGCGGCCCTATTCTCTTCCTCGCATCCCATGCGATGAGCAGCTACGTCACGGGCCGGATCCTGCCCGTCAATGGTAGGCAGGATCCGGCCCGTGATCCAGCAATCTGAGAGCCGGCCATCGGATGGCCAATGGGAGAGATCCGTATGAGAGCCGCCGTTATCCACGGGCCGCATGACCTGCGCGTCGAGCAGCGCGACGAGCCGACCATGGGGTCGGGACAGGTCAAGGTAAGGGTTGCGGCCGGAGGTATCTGTGGCTCCGACCTGCACTATTACCTGCACGGGGGCTTCGGGGCGGTGCGGCTCAAGGAGCCGATGATCCTCGGTCACGAGATCGCGGGAACGGTCGTGGAGATCGGGACCAATGTGCCGGACGTCCAGGTAGGCCAGAAGGTGGCGGTGAACCCGAGCCTGCCTTGTGGCACGTGCCGGTACTGCCAGCAGGGCCTGCAGAACCAGTGCCTGGACATGCGCTTTTATGGCAGCGCGATGCGGATGCCCCACGTCCAGGGCGGCTTTTGCGACTTGCTGGCATGCGAGGCCACGCAGGCCGTGGTCGTGCCGGACCATGTCTCCCTTCACGAGGCGGCCTTTGCCGAGCCGCTGGCGGTATGCCTTCATGCGGTACGACGTGCCGGATCCTTGCTGGGCGCACGCGTGCTGGTGGCCGGTGCCGGTCCCATCGGCGTGCTGACGATCGCGGCAGCCCGATTGGCTGGAGCGGCCGAGATCGTTGCGACGGACATCCTCGACCCGCCCTTGGCCATCGCGCGGACGATGGGAGCAGACCGCACCATCAACGTCGCATCGGAGCCCGATGCGCTCTCGCCCTACAAGGCACACAAGGGCTCGTTCGACGTGATGTTCGAGGCGGCTGGCGGTGCGAGTACGGTGTTGGCCGGCCTTGAACTCGTGCGGGCTCGGGGGATTCTCGTGCAGGTCGGCCAGGGCGCCGAAGTGTCGTTGCCGATGTCGTTGCTGGTGGCCAAGGAGATCGACCTGCGTGGCAGCTTCCGCTTCCACAAAGAGTTTGCCATGGCGGCCGCGGCGATTGCCAAGCGGCAGATCGACGTACGGCCCTTGCTCACGGACGTGGTTGGATTGGACCAGGCAGGGCGCGCCTTCGAACTCGCAGCGGACAAGAGCCGGTCGATGAAGGTCCACCTTCAGTTCACCTGAGTGGACCGCAGACGCAGCGGGATTGAGGTGAATTGAGCAAAGCCATACTTTCGAGTAAGACCGGTTCGAGGGGCAAGTCATCTTGTCTTGCCAAGCTTGGTTAGGCTGTGGTCTTGGAAGATCAAGAACGACCTATCTGAGGCAGGGAAGGGGTGGCTCGGCAGCACGTCTTGCCGGGCAGACCCAGCAAAGGCAGCAGCCGGAAAGGCAGGATACTCCAGCGAGGCTACCCGACCACCATCGTCCTGACGGGATCTCCTGGTGCAGCAGGTGGCCAGCGCTTGGCTGAGCCACGCAGCATCAAGGTTGCTCAAGCCTTCCGCCAGCAAGAGAAGGTAGGCGACATGGGCGGTAGCACGATGAGCTGACCAACACCGACGCTACGCGTCAGCCTGTCTTGCGCTGCAGGTTTAAGCTGCATGAACTGTTGTACGACCAAAAATAACACTTCATTTAATGAACATAAAAGTACAAACTTTAGCGAAATAAGAGATGTGTTTGAATATCTTGATTTCTTACCAAAGATATTATAAAAAAACAATTTTCTATTAAAATCAATAATATTTCGGGGCATAATTCAATTCATGTTCCTATCCAAGAGATATATTGTTTTTCACGAATGTGACTGGATGGCGGATCTGTTGCATTCCCGGTGTACTGGGCGCCGCCACTGCTCCCAGCTTGCTTCCGGCAAGTGGGGCACGATGGCTTTGATTCAAATCAACGTATGACCCAAACGTCTGTTTAGACTGGCGAAAAGCGGGGCTGTTCGTGCAGACTCATGTAACGTAACCAACGATGGCATCGCCTGCCTGGCAAGCTACTCCGAAGTGGATCCGCATCGGCCATGAGGAACCGATAATGACCGAGACCGCACCTTGGTTGATGACCGCCCTGATGAGTCTTGTTTCGCTCCTGGGATTGGTACTTGCGAGCCGTGCCGCGGATGTAGGCTTTGCCCTGTTCGGCTGGGCTTTGATGATTTTCGGGATCGCCATGATCATCGGAGTCCATCGAGGGAACGGTCCGACCCAGCGCGGCGACAGCCCCTGATGTGCCGTTTGCGGTCAGTCAGCCGGTTCCTGACGGTGCGATGAAGCCGGGCGCTGCAGCCGTGCCCGCATCGGCGAGCATGGCATCCGGCCCCGCCAACACGAGATCTTTGTATGCGTGCCAGCTGGCATGGCCAATCAACGGCAGCGCGACGATCAATCCCAGGAACAACGTGGCGATGCCGACGCCGACAAAGCCGACGATCAGGATGGCCCAGAACAGCATGACGGCAGGGTTGTGCCGGACCACCCGGACGCTGGTGACAACGGCGGTCAGCACGTCGACCCGGCGATCGAGCATCATCGGGATCGACACCACGCTGACGGCGAAGGTGAGACCGGCAAACACGGCGCCCACCGCAGTGCCCAGCACCAGGAAGGGCAGGCTTTCGGGCCGCAGGAAGGTGTTGACGACCAGGTCGTGCAGGGGCGGCGGATCCATGCCCCAGTACAGCATGAAGATCATCGCCCCGATGCGGATCCAGGTCAGCAGGATCAGCAGCAGGATGAAGCCCATGACGCCGAAATGTCGGGGATTGCGGGTGATGGCCGTCGCGATTGTGCCGAAGGTGATCGGCTCGCCCGAAGCATGCCGTCGGCTCACCTCGTAGAAGGCTAGGCCCATGAACGGACCCACGATCATGAAGCCGGCGGCGAGTGGTAACACCAGATACACCAGGTCTGCCAGCCAGAGCCCCGCACACAGGAGGGCGCCGGCGATTGCCAGGATAAGGCCGAACGACATGCTGACGGCCGGAGCCTGCAGGAGGTCGCGCCAGCCGGCCGCGAGCCATTCCCAGGGTCGGTCCAGGCCGACCCTCCGGATGTCCGGAACCCGGACGTCGAAGGATGGGATGACTTCCGGCAACTCCATGCTCCCTGCTTTGCCAGCCGCAATGGCCTTTCTAAGGGGGATGCGGCAATAAATCCATATCTATTCAAGTAGAAAATCAGAATGTATCTCTATGTTCAGGTACACGGAGCAAACGTGTCGCCAAGCATTATTATTGCATTCTCGCAATAGGATGCTGACTGGCAGATTGCGCTGCTGATAACCAGGTGAACTCTGCAATGGTTACTGTCTTGACCTCGCCCGCCGTTCATCCTGCCAGGTCACGGTACGACGAAGATGTCATCCGGCTCTTTGTCATTGCTGCGACCTTCTGGGGCGTCGTCGGGTTCACGATGGGCGTGTTGATTGCGTTTCAGCTGGCCTATCCTGCTCTCAACCTGGGCAGCGAGTGGACGACCTTCGGCCGCCTGCGGCCAGTCCACACCTCCGCCGTGATCTTTGCATTCGGCGGCAACGCCCTGATCGGCACCTCGCTTTACGTCGTGCAGCGCACCTGCCGGACGAGGCTGTGGGGTGGCCCCTACCTCTCGACCTTCGTGTTCTGGGGCTACCAGCTCTTCATCGTGCTCGCGGCCTCCGGCTATGTGCTGGGCATCACCCAGAGCAAGGAGTACGCGGAACCGGAATGGTACGTCGACCTGTGGCTGACGATCGTCTGGGTCGCGTATCTCGCGGTCTTCATTGGTACGATCCTGAAGAGAACCGAGCCACACATTTACGTGGCCAATTGGTACTACCTGGCGTTCATCATCACAATCGCCGTTCTGCATATCGTCAACAACATGGCGGTACCGGTCAGCTTCTTTGGCGCCAAGAGTTACTCCGCCTTTGCGGGCGTACAGGACGCCATGGCGCAATGGTGGTACGGCCATAATGCCGTCGGCTTCTTCCTGACCGCCGGCTTCCTGGGCATGATGTACTATTTCCTGCCCAAGCAGGCGAACCGCCCGATCTGGTCCTACCGCCTGTCGATCATCAATTTCTGGGCCTTGATCTTCCTCTACATGTGGGCAGGACCGCACCACCTGCACTATACCTCGCTGCCCGACTGGACCCAGGTCCTCGGCATGACCTTCACCATCATGCTCTGGATGCCATCCTGGGGCAGTGCCGTGAACGGCGTGATGACCCTGTCCGGTGCCTGGGACAAGCTGCGCACCGACCCGGTCATCCGGTTCATGGCCGTCGCTGTCGCCTTCTACGGCATGAGCACGCTGGAAGGTCCCTTGATGGGAGTCCGGCAGGTCAACTCGCTCAGCCACTACACGGACTGGACCGTGGGCCATGTCCATTCCGGCGCACTCGGCTGGGTCGCCTTCATCTCGTTCGGCGCGCTCTACTACCTCGTGCCGAAGCTTTGGAACCGCCAGCAACTCTACTCGACCCGGCTGGTGGAGGTGCATTTCTGGATCGCGAGCCTCGGCATCGTCCTCTACATCACCGCGATGTGGGTCTCCGGCATCATGCAGGGCCTGATGTGGCGGTCCTACGACCAGTTGGGCTTCCTGCAGTACTCGTTCATCGAGACCGTCGCCGCGATGCACCCCTACTACGTGATCCGCGCGCTGGGCGGCGTGCTCTTCCTGATCGGCGGCATCGTCATGGCCTACAATTTCTGGCGGACCATCCGGGGCGACGTGCGCCAGGAGGTGCGGGAAACCAGCCTGGCTGCCCCGGTCGCGGCCGAGTAAGGAGGCGAGGATACCATGTTCTACCGTCTCCACCAGTTCGCCGAGCAGCGGGCGTTCATCCTGGCGATCTTCATCCTGCTGACCGTATCGGTCGGTGGCATCGTGCAGATCGTTCCGCTTTTCGCGATCGAGAACACCATCGAGCGTGTGCAGGGGGTCCGCCCCTACACCCCGCTCGAGCTGGTCGGGCGTAACATCTACATCCGCGAGGGCTGCTATGCCTGCCATAGCCAGCAGATCCGGCCGCTTCGCGACGAGGTGGAGCGCTATGGCCACTACAGCCTCGCTGCCGAGAGCATGTTCGACCACCCGTTCCAGTGGGGCAGCAAGCGGACCGGTCCCGACCTCGCCCGGGTCGGCGGCCGGTACTCGAACGAGTGGCATGTCGAGCATCTCATCGATCCACAGGCCCTGGTGCCTGCCTCGGTGATGCCAAGCTATGCCTTCCTGGCGGACAAGTGGGTCGGCCCGAACGACATTGCGGACCACCTGCGCGCCAACCGGGCCGTGGGCGTGCCGTACAGCGACGAGATGATCGAGAACGCGCGGGCCGATCTCCTGGCACAGTCGGATCCCAATGCCGACACCACCGACTTCCTGACCCGCTATCCCAAGGCGGCGGTGGGCAACCTCGATGGCAATCCCCGCAACGTCACCGAGATGGACGCGCTGGTCGCCTATCTGCAGATCCTCGGCCGGATGGTGGACTTCACCGACGTGCGCATCGAGGACCTGACCCAATGAGTTCGATAGGACCAAGGCCATGTCGGAACTCTATGTCTGGGTCCGGTCCTTGTGGCTGCTCTGGCTGTTTCTCCTGTTCGTTGGCGGTGTGGCCTGGGTCTACTGGCCCAAGCGTCGCAACGAGCTGGAACAGTACGGCCAAATCCCGTTCAAGGATGATGGGGAGCCAATGCCATGACTGACCGCCTCGATCCCGGCCGCCCCACCACCCATGACGGGATGCAGGCGACCCGCGAGATCAAGGACGTCCAGGACAAGATCGCGTTCGGTGATGGCGTCGCGCATCTGGAATGGGACGGCATCCGCGAACTCGACTACCCGCCGCCGCGCTGGTGGGTGGTCACCTTCATGGGCTGTGTTTTGTTCGCTGCCTTGTGGATGTTCCTCTGTCCCTCCTGGCCTACCCCGTTTGGAACCTGGCGGGGCGTGCTGGGCTACAACCA
>VFQN01007590.1_pt1 | contig 11577 bp, 8 predicted proteins | sample 3512371 | NCBI WGS metagenome assembly VFQN01 (sample SAMN10412370, study PRJNA504923) | tailings metagenome | isolation source: Replicate 2 from Balatoc abandoned mine | place: Philippines: Itogon, Benguet | collected 2017-08-28
CGCAGCATGTGCCAGACCTGATGGTTGCGCCGTCCTTCCTCATAGACCTTGATGGCCTGGAAGCGCAGGCCCTCCGCGTAGCAGTCGATCGCGTCCACGATGCCGCCGCTGCCGGGGGTGTGGGCGCCGATGTCGAGGTGGTGCGCCGTCGTCACCGCATATCCGGCAAGCGTGCCCTCGTGAAAGACCGGCACGATGAACGCCACGTCCGGCCCATGCGTCGCGCCGCCATAGGGGTCGTTGTGCATGATGACGTCGCCCGGCTTGATCGTCTCGCCGCGCTCGGCGAGCATCTTCAACGCGCCCCGGATATAGCCGGGGATGGGTCCCGACTGGAGCGGCGTGCTCTGCTTGGCTTCGGCCAGCTGGCGGCAGTCCGCATCGATAAGGGCGGCGCCGAAATCCTCGGATTCGCGGATGATCGAGGAGTGACTCATGCGCATGAGCTTGTAGCCCATCTCGATGGCGATGTTCTCGAGGGCGCCCTGGATGACCTTTGCGGTGATCGGGTCGATGCGGCCCTGCGTCGCGTGTTTGCTCATGATACGACTCCAGCGGTGAGGATCAGGTTGCCGTGGGGATCGGCCGTGAAAGACCAGTTCGGCGGCACCACGGTGGTGGTGTCCAGCTGCAGGATGATCGCCGGGCCAGGGATCCGGGTTCCGACCGGCAGATCGGCACGGCGGTAGAACGCGGTGTCGAAGCTCTGCAGCGCTTCGTCTACGCGGAACTTCGTCTTGGCTGTCTTGACCAGCGCCTTGTCTCGGCTGCCCCCCTCCCTGGACTTCGGCCATTCGAGCTGGGGGCTGGGCGCCGTGCCGGTCACGCGCACGTTGACGATTTCGATCGGGCTCTGCGGGAAGGCATGGCCGTATTCCGCTTCGTGGATCCGATGGAATTGCTCGAAGGTCCGCTTCATGCTTTCGGCATCGATCGTGCCGCCGTCGATAGTGACGCGCAGTTCGTATCCCTGTCCGATGTAGCGGGCATCCGCGAAGCGCAGGACCGTCACGTCGTCGGCCGCCACGCTGTCGGCCGCGAACTGCCGGTTGATGTCCTCTTCCATCTGCAGGAAGTCTGCGTTGAGCCGGTCTGTGTTGAGCGCGTTCGACACCTGGAATTGCGTCCGGATGGAATCGTATTTGAGCTCGCTGGCCAGCAGCCCGAGCGCGGAGGTGATGCCCGGGTAGGCCGGGACGATGACCTCCGGGATGCCCAGCATGTCAGCGACCTCCGCGCCGTGCAGCGGACCGGCGCCGCCGAACGCCATCAGCGAGAAGTCGCGCGGATCAATGCCCTTCTGCACGGTGCGTGAGCGAATGGCGTTGGCCATGTTGCTGTTCAGCACCGTTATGATGCCGACCGCGGCCTCGTCGATGCCGAGGCCCAGCGTCTCGGCGATCTCACCGACGACCTTCTGCGCCCCGGCGACATCGAGGCTCATCCCGCCGCCGAGGAAATTGTCCTTGTCCAGGCGTCCGAGCACGACGTTGGCGTCGGTGACGGTCGGTTCCTGTCCACCACGCGAATAGGCGGCAGGGCCCGGCACCGACCCGGCGCTTCGCGGACCCACATGGAATGCACCGCCGCCGTCGACATAGGCGACGCTGCCGCCTCCCGCGCCGATCGTGTGGATGTCGATCATCGGCACGAGGACCGGATAGCCGGCGATGGTGGTGTCGCGCGCGGACGCTTCGCTGAACCGGCCCTCGTTGGTCACGCCGATGTCGGCGCTGGTGCCCCCGACGTCGAAGGTGATCAGGTTTCGCCTGTCGGACAGCTGGCCGCACAGGGCGCCCCCGAGCACACCGGCGGCGGGGCCGGACAGCAGCGTCAGAACGGGAAACTCCGAGATCGTCGCCGGCGTCGCCACGCCGCCGTTGGAGCGCATGATCCGCAGTTCCGCCTTCATTCCCGCGCCGCGCAGGGCGTTTTCGAGCTGACGGATGTAGTTCCGGACAGGGGGGCCGATGTACGCGTTCATTGCCGCGGTGGTGAACCGCTCGAACTCGCGGAACTGCGAGACGACCGAGCTGGAGGTCGTCACGAAGGCTTCCGGATATTCCTCCAGCACGATGGCGCGCGCGCGCTCTTCGTGGGCCGGATTGAGGTAGGAGAAGAGGAAGCAGATGGCGATGGACTGAACGCCTCTGTCTTTCAGTTCCCGCGCCGCGACCCGCACCTCGTCCTCGTCCAGCGCGACCAGCACGTCGCCATTGGGCGGCGCCAGCCGCTCGGTCACGACTTTGCGGAAACGACGCTTGACCAGCGGCCTGTTCTGCCAGGGGATTTCCTGCATGATCGAGTAGTGCTGCGGCCGCTGGTGGCGGCCGATGTGGATGATGTCGCGAAATCCCTTCGTGGTGATCATCCCGGCTTCCGCGCCGCGATACTCCAGGATGGCGTTGGTCGCGATCGTCGTGCCGTGGAACACGTAGTCGATCTGCGCCGCGTCGATGCCGTTGCGCTCGCAGAGCTCGAGAATGCCGGTCATGACGCCGCGCGACGGGTCGTCGCCGGTGGTCGGCACCTTATGGATGATCATCGTTCCCGAGACGCTGTCCGAATACATCACGTCCGTGAACGTGCCGCCGACGTCGACACCTACCAGTTTCATTGCTCTCTCCGGCCAATACTTGTGTGTTTGATCATCGCGATGTTCCCAACCCGCCGAGCTCACGTCCGCCGGTGATCCCGCGGGGCCTGAAGATCAGCGCCAGCAGCATCGCGGCAGACAATCCAACTTCCTGCAGGCCAAGCCGCCCGCCGACGAAAACGAAGCCGAGGTCGAAGCCGCGCTCGGTCTGGCGCAGCAGCTCGGACAGCAGCGCCACGAAGAGGGTTCCAGCCACCGCACCGGTCAGCGAACGCATGCCGCCGATGACCAGCATCGCCACCGTGATGAAGGTCAGCTTGAGATAGAACTCGCCCGCAACGACGACCGTCAGGAAATGGGCGTAGAGGGCGCCCGCCATGCCGACGAAGAAGGCGCTGATGACGAACGCGACCAGCCGCTCGCGGCGTATGTCGATGCCGACCGACTTCGCGGCGATCGGATCCTCCCGGGACCCGCGCAGCCGGAAACCTGCCGCGCTTGACTGGTAGAGCGCCGCGGCGAGGATCGTAAGGCACGCGACGCCGGCCGCGATCGGCAGCGTGGTGAAGATGGGCAGTCCGTAGAGGGATCCCTGCCCGCCGGTCACCGGCGTCCAGTTGGAAAAGGTCGCGTAGAAGATGACCAACAGCGCGAACGTGCCGATCGACGCCGCGATGCCGGCGAGGCGCGTGAGCGGCAGGCCGAAGACGAAGGCGACGCAGGCCGCGAGCAGGCCTCCGGCAACGACGCCCGCCGCCGGATGGAGCTCCAGCGCGATCAGCCAGGCGGGCAGCCCCGGCATCAGCGATGCCTTGATGGAGGGCGAGATCGTCAGCCAGGCGGCCGAATAGGCACCCAGTCCGAGAAAGCTGATATGGCCGAAGGACAGGACGCCGGAGTTTCCGGCGAACATGTACATCGCAACCACGATGGTCAGCTTGATCATGGCATCGGTCGCGACCCGCTGGCTGCCGCCGGAGAGCTGCGCGCAGACCAGCGTGACGGCGGCGACGGCCGCGATCAGCACGAACGCCAGGACCAGGGAAGCGGCTCTCGGGGACAGGTCTCTGGTCATCAGACCCGCTCCTGCAGGGCGCGCACGCGCAACAGGCCTTCGGGTCGCACCACCAGGATGACGAACACGAGTCCGAACAGGAATGCCTCCCGGAACGGCCTCAGGCTGGCAGGCAGGGCGGCGTCGAGCAGCACCGAGATGGCACCGACGACGAAGCCTCCAAGCGCAGCGCCCGGCAGGCTGCCCAATCCTCCCAGGATCGTCGCAACGAAGCCGATGATCAGGGGACGGACGCCCATTGCCGGGCTGAGCTGGCCGATCTGCGCCGAATAGATGAGCGAGACGATCCATGCCAGCACCGCGCTGATGACGAACGCGAAGGCGATGACCCGGTTGACCTTCACCCCGGACAGCCGCGCTGTGACCACGTCCTCGGCGGCGGCTCGCAGCTGGATCCCCAGCGCGGTGTGCTTGAGCAGGGTGGCGACGCCGGCCAGCGCGACGATCACCAGTCCGAGCGAGACGAACTGAAGCAGCGGCAGGCGCAACCCTGCGATCTCGATGGTTTCCGCAAGGCCCGGCGCGAAGCTGAACGGCAGCGGGCGGGCACCGAAGATCATCACCGTCAGGTTCTGCAGAAAGTACGACACGGCGAAGGATGCAACCAGCAGGCTCGCAGGATCCTGGCCGCGCAGCGGCCGGAACGCGGTCTGCTCGATCATCAGTGCCAGCGCGATGATAAAGGCGAGCGACAGGACGATGGCCAGGGGGGCAGGGAGCGTCGCCAGCAGGCCGAGCGCGTAGCCGCCGGCCATCACCATTTCGCCATGGGCGAAATTGATCAGTCGCATGATGCCGAAGATCAGGCCGATACCCAGCGCCATCATGGCGTAGAGCCCGCCGATGTTGATCGCGTCGAGGATGTGTTGAAGGACGATCAAGGCCTGACCTCCCCAACGCGCGTGTCGAAGCCGAAATAGGCGCGGTCGAACGCCGGATCGACGCGAAGCGCACCGGCCTCACCATCGAGTTCGACGGCCCCGTGCCGCAGCACATAGGCCCGGTCGGCAGCCATCAATGCACGGTTGGCGTTCTGCTCCATCAGGAGGATTGTCAGCCCGCTCTCGCTCAGTGTCGACAGCGTCTCGTAGACGCTGTCGATCATCAGCGGTGCGAGGCCGAGCGAAGGCTCGTCGAGGAGAAGCAGCCTCGGTGCCGCCAGCAGGGCACGGGCGATGGCGAGCTGCTGCTGCTCGCCGCCCGACAGCTTGCCCGCATGGCCCTTGAGCCGTGACCGGAGGACGGGAAACCGCTCGAGCACCTCGGCGAAGCGCCTTGTCGCATTCGGCTCCGAGCGACGCGTGGTCTGGCCGATCCGCAGGTTCTCCTCGACCGTCAGGTTGGACAGGATCCGGCGGCCTTCCGGCACCAGCGCAATGCCCAGTTCGACGCGCGCCGCAGTCCCTTCCGCCGCGAGCGGACGTCCGTCGTAGGACATGGTCCCGGAGCCGACGCGGGTCAGCCCCGCGATAGCCGACAGGAGCGTGGACTTGCCCGCGCCATTGGGGCCGATGACGGCGACGAACTCGCCATGGCCGACCGATATCGACACGTTCGACAGAGCACGCACGGAGCCGTAGTCGACCACAAGGTTGTCGATCTTCAGCAACGGCGCCCTGTCCTGCGTGGCCGTGGCCTGCGCGCGCTCGCGAACGCGCACGCCGGTCTGGTCGGTGGCGCCGAGATAGGCTTCGCGCACCGCGGCGTCGGTCTGGACCTCTGCCGGGCTTCCCGTCGAGATCGTCTTGCCGCGCGTCAGGACCTGGACACGGTCGCAGAGCTTCATGATGAGTTGCATGTTGTGCTCGATGACCAAGATTCCGCAGCCATAGCGGTCGCGGATGGCCGTGATCCGGGTAAGGAGATCGGCTGCCTCCTGAGGGCTGAGACCCGCCGCCGGCTCGTCGAGCAGCAGATAGCGCGGCCTGATCGCCAGCGCCCGACCGATCCCCACGAGCCTTTGCTCGCCGTAGGCAAGCGCGCTGGCCGTGACGTGTCGCCGCCCGGCGATGCCGAGATAGTCTAGGATTTCCACTGCGCCGTCGCGGGCCTGCGAACGCGGCAGGCCAATACCGACGCCCGCCATCTCGACGTTTTCGAGAACGGTCATGTCCGGAAACAGTCGCGCCGCCTGGAAGGTGCGGCTGAGACCGCGGCGCGGGAACTGGTGCGGCGACCAGCCGGTCGTCGGATGGCCGTCGAGTTCTACGGAGCCCTCGCTCGGCTTCTGGTAGCCGCTGACGACGTTGACCAGCGTCGTCTTGCCGGCGCCGTTCGGGCCGATGAGCCCGAGGATTTCTCCTCGGGCCAGTTCGAGATCGACCCCCTCCAGGGCGCGCAGGCCCTCGAAGTGAACGCCGACGCCGCGCGCTGTCAAAGCGTTGCGCGTATCGACGGCAGTCCGGTCCATGGGTCGGGTCCTTCCGTGTCGCTGTCAGCGGCCAGGGATCTTCTCTGGCGTGCGCAGCTCGACGGCGCTGTGCTTGCCGCCCTGAACCTGCATGATCACCATCGGACGCATGAAGTTGATGTGGGTCTTGTCGTCGAACGTGGTCGGACCGACCAGCAGTCGTTCGTCCTTGAACTTCTCGAACTCCGCCTTGATCGCGTCGGACTCGATCGAGCCTGCGCGCTCTGCCGCGACCTTGATGGCCTGGATCACCGAATAGCCGGTGAGCGTGTGAGCGGTCGACGGATGATTGCCATGCAGGGCGTTGAAGTCCCCGATGAACTTGTTGACTTCGGCACGCGGATCGTCACCGAAAATCGATCCCATTGCCGCGAAATAGAAGTTCGAGAGGTCAGGAACGCTCTCGAGCCAGTAGTCGCCGTCCATGTCTTCGCCGGAGAGTATCGGCATGGTCAGGCCCGCGGCCCGCAGCTGCCTCAGGGCACCCGGGCCGGCCGGGGTGAAGGTCGAGAGCAGCAGAACGTCGGGCTGCGGGTTCAGCGCCTTGATGCGGGTTATGTGGGTGGCGATCGATGCGTCATCCATCGTGAACGTGTCGGTACCGACCAGCGCGGCGTCGCCGTTCTGCTCCTTGAACCTCGCCTGGAACGCGGCACTGACCGACAGGTCATACTGGATGGTCGTCTGCGTGAGTGCATAGGCCGTCTTCCAGCCTTTCGCGGTCGCAAACTCGGCCAGGACCGTGCCGACCGTGTCGCTGGCGGTCGAGAAGCTGAACGCGTAGGGACCGATCCCCTCCACACCGAACTTCGGGTCAGCGGCGAACGGCGCGATGGCCACCTTGCCCTGGCTGTTGGCGGTGCGCGCGGCGGTCCCGCCGAAATCGAAGTCGCCCGTGACGATCATGATGTCGGCACCTTGGTCGATTACCTCCATCGCAGCGACCGCGCCTTGCGGGATCTCGCTCTTGGTGTCGGCGTAGATGAATTTCAGCGGACGGCCGAGAACGCCGCCGGCTTCATTGATCTCCTTCACCGCCATCTCGGCCGCCTTGGCCGGATCGGCGTCATAGGCAGCGATGAACCCGGTCTGGGCGATCGCGGCACCGATGATGATCGGCTTGGTTTCCTGGGCCGATGCAGCGGTCACGAAACCCGCCATCATCATGGATATGGAACCTGCAAGGACTTTCGTTTTCATCGTTCACCCCTTTTATGTTTGCTTGCCGAAAAACGTTTCATGCACGTCCGCTGCGCAACCTGACCGGAGACAGCGTCGCGCCGTCGACTCCGAGTGCGGCGATGTCGTCGGGCATCGATGCGCCGCTGACCAGCGCCGCGGCTGCGCGCGCGAGCGCCGGCGACGTCTGGATTCCGTAGCCACCCTGGGCAGCGAGCCAGAAAAAGCCCTCCACCTCGTCATCGTAGCCGACCACTGGCGTCTTGTCGGACACGAAGCTGCGCAGCCCCGCCCATTTGCGGTCGACCGTTTGAACGGCGAAATCGGCGGCCTGGCCGATGCGGTCGATGGCGATCGCGATGTCGATCTCCTCGGGCTGCGCATCGCAGGGAGCGGAGGGTGTCTCGTCGGCCGGAGACCCCAGCAGCTTTCCAGCCTCCGGCTTGAAGTAGAACTCCTCGGAGATGTCGATGATCGTGGGCCAGCCGTCGACCTGCTGCTGCGGCGAGAAGGTGAAGGTGAAGGCACTGCGCCGCTTCGGCACGAGCCCGATGGGGGCAGCGCCTGCAAGGCCTGCGATCTCGTCGGCCCATGCCCCGGCGGCGTTGACGACGGCGCCGGCGCCGATCGAGCCGGCGGACGTATCGACCGTCCAGTCCCCGCCGCGGTTCCTTGCCAGCCCGACGACATCCGCATTCTGAACGACACGGGCCTTGCGCGACCGCGCCCCACGCAGGAAGCCGGAATGGATGGCGTGGACGTCCAGATCGCTGGACATCTCCTCGAGCAGGCCACCATCGACATAGTCGGCCCTCAGCATCGGAGCGCGTTGCAGCACCTCGGCGGCATCCAGCATGCGTAGCGTCGGCACCAGCAGGACAGCCTGATCGTAAAGCGCCTGCAGTTCGGCGCGCTGGTCGTTGCGCGCCACCATGATCAGCGGCCGCGGCGACCAGAGCGGGTAGTCACTGAAGCCGGCGGGAGGATTGGCGAAGAAGGGTCCACTGGCGACCGTCAGCGCCCGAATCGCGGCATTGCCATAGATTTCGGTGAACACCGCCGCCGATCGACCCGTCGAATGGTAGCCCGGCTGGTGCTCGCGCTCGACCAGCACGACCGATGCGGTCTTGGACAGCTCGTAGGCGAGCGACGCGCCCGCTATCCCGGCCCCGATGACGACGAAATCTGCCTGCGCGATCATAAATCGATCTGAGCAGGGTTTTTCCTATGTGACAAGCAGAATTTTCTTAAAGGAAAATAATCCGGCTTCGAGCCGGCGTGAGCTGCTACATCACCAGCCCGTCTGTCCCGCCGTTCACAGGGTCGCCCTCCCCGGGCAGCGGATGCCAACACACCACGATGAGCCGGGCTTCCGTCGAGCCGGTGCTCAGGTAGGCATGACCTAGGCCGCTGTCGAAATACACGCTGTCTCCCGGCTCCAGCACCCGCGGCGGCTCTCCCTCGATCTGGAAGGTGAGTTGTCCGTCCAGCACGTAGACGAATTCCTCGCCGGGATGGTTGATGAAGCGGGTGAACTCCTCGACGCTATGTGCCTTGATCGTCGCGAAAACCGGCATCATGCGCTTGTGGGTGCGCCCCGAGCAGAGCATGTTCATGATGTAGTAGTCGTTCTCGACTTTCTGCGCCTGTCCCTTCCTTTCGACCGTCACGATCTGCGAGACGACGGACGCAGGCTCGTCGCTTAGCAGTTCGCTCATCTCCATGTCGAAGGCATAGGCCAGCCTCAGAATGCTGTCATAGGTCAACGCGATCAATCCGCGCTCAGCCTTGGAGATCGTGGACAACGCAAGGCCGCTCCGGCCCGCCAATTGCGCCAGGGTCCAGCCAGCCGACTTCCGCATCGAGCGGACACGCTCTCCGAAACTCTGCCGTTCCCATTGCGGCGAGGCCGTCTCTTCGGATCTTTCGGTGGAGATCCGCTGGCTCCAGCGTTTTTTCGCTGCCATCCGAGCGATCTCCGCACGCCGTTCAGGCGTCATGCTCGCGGCGCGCTTCTTGCCACCCTTTGCGCCGAGAGCCTTGGCGGCGGGGTCCTTACCATCGTCCATCACGTTGTCGACTTCCTCACCCGCGGCAATATGCATGACGCGCACGGTGTTGCCGCCCACGACCGGTCCATTTGCTCACAAGACTTCCGATGCATTGCGCTAAGCATATAGGCGTGCGCGCCGCCGTCTGACAACCACCTTGGCAACATCAGATTTGAAATCAAGACACCGCCCCACACCACTTCTCCGGAGGCTTCTCTCCCCCGGATCTCTGTCCACAACTTGCGGAAGTCCAAAATCACGCATTCAATAAACCATCGCTCTCCTTCCACCCGTGCACATCGGACGGCATGCCTCGGCGGGGCGCGCCGTCTCCGCTTTTCTTGCCGCTGTTAGAGGTCGCCGGCTATCTCGATGAGCAATGAGCGATGAGCCGTCTACCTCACAGAGCATTCTGCGTCGCATTGCCGTTAAGGCAAATTTGTCATGGCGGTCGCGGAGGCAACGTCTGTTTCCGGGCAAAGGCAAGACTTGCCTCAGCGTCTGAAATGGGGGCGCATAGCGGACGGCTAGGGTCTTCCGTATCCCGGTCGCCTGAGAGGTTACCTCGAAGGCGCTCCTGCTTGCGCACGGTGCTTGGACTCTCGACCAAATTTCTCTCGCCAGCCTGAGGCTCGAACTCTGGCCACCTCTTTCGGATCGGGCGTCGGCAACAGACCGCCACGCGTCCCCTTGGATGGGCGTGCATAGTGCATGAACGCAGTATCGTCGACCGCGTGGCCCATCAGTGCGGCAACCTCCGCATCCGAATAGACACACTTGAAGTTCGCCGCTGCCTGATGCCGCGCGGAGTAGAAGGTGATGTGCCGTTTCCGCTTTGGCCAGAGAACACGCACGACGCGTGCGAGTTCGTCACTCCAGCTCTTCAGAAGTGTCGAATAATGCACTCGGGGATCGTCCCGTAGCCGCATGATGGAAGCGCAGGTGTCGCACACTTCGAGAATAGCGGCCTTCACGCGGGGCTCGATCTCTTTCCACTGCAAGGTCCGGAATTCACCATGAGCTCGGCCGTATGTCGCTTTCGCGTTTCGGACCGCGAGCTTGAACTCAAAGCCCGCATCGGGTTCGACAGGTTCCGCGAGCAGCCATTCAGATGGGCGCAGACCCGCCGCGATTGTCGCCACGAGCAGCACTGCGATCATCCTTGCTGATTTTGACTGGGATGAAGTCAGGTAGGTGAATAGCGTGCGCAGGTCAGCGTCCGACACACCCTCCTGTTTTGCCGACGAAGTCCCGCTGGCTTTCCGCCTTGCGCCACACTGAGTCTCGCAGATGAGGTATGCGTGAGCTGAATCCGAGACCTCGGTCCGTACAAGGGGCCAGACGACCTCCCGCTCATTTAGGAGGACCCAGCACGCGGCTGCCTTGTACTGACGCCAGGTGCTGCGGGACCAGGTCGGCCGGTTCGCGACCACCCATTCCGCGAGCCGCCAAGGCCCGACCGCAATCCGAGGCACCCGATCCTCTTCCGCAATCCGCGCGATGTGCTGTTGGATCCGCTGCGAGTAGGCCTCGGTGGTAGAGGACGGTAAGGGTCTGTTATCGCTTACTTTTTTGAGCATCTGGGAACCTCGATTTCCCAGTGCCCAGTTTCATCCTGAGTGGCGCGCCATTTTAATCAGCCGCCTTGAGCCACATATGGGCCGGGCTCGACCTAAAACCTGCGCCTCTGCGAAGTTCTCGATGGTGCTTGCTGCCTACAAGCGACCGATCAGATATGCAGCGCCTGTCCGAGGGCCTTGAGCGCGGCTTCCTGGCTTGCCTCCCCCAGCGTCGGATGGGCGTGGATCGTGCCGGCGATGTCTTCCAGCCGGGCCCCCATCTCGATCGCCAGCCCGAAGGCTGCGGAGAGCTCCGAGACGCCTGCGCCAACGGCCTGGATCCCGAGCACAAGATGGTTGTCGGCGCGCGCCACCACACGGACGAAGCCCTCCTCGGACTGCAGCGTCATGGCACGGCCGTTGGCGACAAACGGGAACTGGCCGAGCTGGATCTCGTGCCCGGCTTTCCGCGCGTCGTCCGGCGAAAGGCCGACTGAGACGATTTCGGGATCGGTGAAGCACACCGCGGGGATCGCGCGCTTGTCCCAGCTGCGGCGATGGCCGGCGACGATTTCGGCGACCATCTCGCCCTGTGCCATCGCCCGGTGGGCAAGCATCGGCTCGCCGGTCACGTCGCCGATCGCGAAGATGCCGCGCATCGAGGTGCGGCACTGCTCGTCGATGCGGATGAAGGGACCGTCGCGGTC
>VFQN01007591.1_pt1 | contig 11576 bp, 7 predicted proteins | sample 3512371 | NCBI WGS metagenome assembly VFQN01 (sample SAMN10412370, study PRJNA504923) | tailings metagenome | isolation source: Replicate 2 from Balatoc abandoned mine | place: Philippines: Itogon, Benguet | collected 2017-08-28
GAGTGGCAGTTCGCCATGGCTCCGGTGCGTCGGCGTGCTGTGGGGGCCTGCGCTGCAACACTGTAGCGTACCAGCGTAGGGCACCAGGCTACCACCACTGCCGCTGCAACACCAGCTGGGCTGCTGGCGTGACCGGTACTCACACCCTCCTTGTTCTTGTCACTGTGCCCTGCGCAGTGTGAGATGCCTAGTGGGTGCGGTCGGGACCAGTAAGGACGCTACAGAATTGTGGCCGCACCACTTGGGATGATATACCAAGTGTCAACTTGCTAAAGTATTGTTGCTGCGGCGTGTCGGTGCTGCAGGGCCTGGTGTGGGCGCTGCTGCCGATAGGGCAGTGGGACTCCCTGCCAGCCGCCACGGCCCGGGCCTGCGTCCCGCACTGGCTGGAGGCGGCGGGGTGGCTGGCGGCGCTGATGTCGGACGCCACGGCGGCGGCCATGGGCCGCCTGCCCGCAGCCCAGCGCCCGGAGCAGCCGCGGAGCTTTTTACAAGAAACGGCAAGTACGAAATCAGCAAGGACGGCTGCTTCAGATTGCCTTTCATTAGGCTGCAGGTGATGCCCTTTTGCAGTACGTCCCAGAGTCACCATGTGCCGGCCCTGCTGCCTCCCTGAACTTGCTGCACCGTGCAGATGGGGCTCGATGGATCACAAGCCAAGACGCTTGTCGGGGTGGTGATGGTGCTGGGCCGCCTCGCACACCACGACACGTACGGTAGGTGCCTACAGCCTGTGGGTGCGCAGCACAAGCGTTTGCGTGTGCCGCTCGCGGCCACGCGTGCAGCACGGCCGCCTATGAGTGCTTACGCGACTGAGGAACAAGCGATAGGGCGCTTGTCCCAAGCAGTTCCGCATCGGCAGCCATCCTCCAAGCCGCAGCGGGCCATGCTGGCGGGTGCCCGCCGCTGCCTCACCAACTCCGGGACGCATCTCTGTACTCCCTGCCATGACTGCGGGCCAGCACGAGCACGTGGTTTGTTGCGCGACACGCTGCCTGCCGCTAACCTGTACCTAAACGCCCGGCACCCCAACCCCATTATGTGTAAGGCAAGCCGTCCACACACTTCAGCACTACGGGTAGTCTTCATCAGGCTTGTAGCGCAGCGCAGCCACACGCTTCTTGGGTGTACCAAGTAAGTGCCGTCTGCCACAGCTTGTGCAGTAAGAGCTGCCTGCCCTCAACTTCGGCTTTCACCTACCCTGTGCGCTCCCCACCATGGGACGGAGTGTAGCGGGTCACACCCCTTCCGCAGCGCACGGCATGCATATGCAAGCTTAGCGACGAGCAACCCTGGCAGCTGCCCCTGCTAACACACAATCCACGCATTTGGCGTTGCAGGCTTCAAGACGCTGCCAGCCGCGGCGCAGGCCGATGTGCGCCGCCGGATGGCCCGCTGCGGCCTCGCCGCCTCCCTGGACCACACCCTGCGCCTGTTGTTCAGCGCCCAGGTGCTTGGGGGCGCGGATCAGGCCGCGATCGCCATGGACCTGGGCGCTGCCATCGTGCAGGTGCTGAAGGTCACCGAATCAGGTCTAGAGCCCCTCCTGCCCCCCGTGGGTGGTGAGGCGGAGGCCACACACGGCGGCGAGGCGGCCGGGCCCCAGCTGGGTCTGCTGCTGACGCTGTCCAAGAGGGCGATTTCGATGGCCCGGGCGGTGGACGGCGCGGGAGGGGCGGGCGGGGGCGAAGGGACGGCGGCGCAGCAGCAGCGGGTAGACCGGGCGGCGGAGGTGCTGGCGTTGCTGACGGCGGCGGTGGGCAGCATGGAGGGGCATGTGCGGGACAGGGTGGCGGCGAAGGCAGCAGTGAGCGAGGCAGCGGCGACGGGAAGCGGCGCGAGTGATGCCAACGACCATGCGTGCGGTGAGGCGGTGTGCGTGGACGAGGCGCAGGAGGCGCTGGCCCTGGCGGCGCGGGTGGTCAGCAGCCTGGCGACGGCGTTGGCGTGGCGGCTGGCGGCAGACGTGGGGACGGCGGCGGCGGGGGGCCCCGCAGTGCAAAGCGCTGTGGGGCTGCCGACGGTGCTGCACGTTGTGTGCGGCGCTCTGGCGTACGCATTGCAGTGGTGGCGCAATCCGCCGCTGGTGCCCCCCGCGCAGCTGCTGGCGTGCCAGCCGCATCGGCTGCTGGCGGCGGCGTGCGCGCTGGCGGCAGTGCTGCCAACCCAGCCTGAAGAGCTAGGCAGACACAAGCAGCGGCTGTGTGCGCTGGTCGCCAGCGCGGTTGCCGTCCTGGCGTCGCACGAGACCCTCAGCGGCAGGGTCCGCGGGTGGCTGGCGCGGCCGCTGGCCGCCGCCGCCGCCAGCAGTGATGACCCCTGCGGCGGCAAGGCGGACTCGTGTGCCGGGTGCCTGGCGGCTCCGCTGCTGGCGCTTGTACTGCACACAGGTGGTACGGCACCGTCGTACGCAGCGCACACGGCGGCGCTGCTAAGACTGGCGGGCGGCGGCGAGGGCACCGGTGTTGCCCCTGGGGAAGCGGACGGCGGCTTCCGGCGGTTTGCCCAGGGGGTGGCGGAGGCGATGGTGGCGGACAGCTGCAGGGACGCGCAGCCTTGCGGCCGTTTCACCGAGGTCCCCATGCCCGACGGCTCATCGCCAACCACCTTGCTGCCGGCTGAGGGCGAGGGAAACAGCGCAGGAGGCATGCGCGCAGTCTCGCCGCCGTCACCGCTGCCAGCAGCCCCGTCCACACCCCTGCCGCCGCCGCTGGCGCTGCAGCCAAGCCGGCAGGGCGCGCTGACGCGGCTGCGCGTCTGCGGCAACCCGCACTGCAGCAACTTTGCGGGGGAGAGCGAGGGGGCGCTGCCGTTCAAGCAGTGCGGCGGGTGCCGGGCGGTGCGGTACTGCGGGGCGGACTGCCAGCGGGCGCACTGGCGGGAGGGGCACCGGGCGGAGTGCAAGCTGCTGGCGCCTGAAGCGTACGAGTAGCCCACTTTGCTGTGATCCTCCTATTCCTAAGCGGTTGTTCCCGGCAACACGGCTGACGGTCAGTGCACGTGCTAGGTAAGTACAAGCAGCGGCTGTGTGCGCTGGTTGCCAGCACGGTAGCCGTCCTGTCGTCGGACGGCACCCTCAGCGGCAGGGCCCGCGGGTGGCTGGCGGCGTTTCATTGTGTCAATGGGTCGTGGGAGGTCACCGTGTCGCGCCCTTACCGCCGTACACGGTTAGCGTCGAGTGAGTCAACAGTGCAGTGCCGCGTGGCTGGAATAAGGTTACCCTGGTTGGAATGCTACTCTATGTTAGGCAATTTAGTTCCGCTTACCTGGGAACTCGCCGTTACTGGACACACTTGCCTACACCGGCACTGCTTTCTTCTTGGGGTGACACGTGGCAGGCGCGTGGCAGCGGCACACCATACACGCTGGCTGAGGCGTGCGGTGGTACCGGTGGGGCACTCCCCTGCATGTGCGGAGGCTAAGAGCACGGCCATGGCCTAGCCAGCCTGTGCCCCTGTGTGAAGCATCTTGAGCTGAAACAGTTGACAGCTGCATAGGTAGTATAGGGCTCACTGCGAAAGAGGTGCTATACTAGGCGATGCAGGTAACATGTGTCATTGCCCGTACTGCCTTACTACCGGCGATGCTGATGCATCGTTTGCAGAGGGCCGGAGGCCTTGAACGGACTGCATTGTTGCTGACAGACCGCGCCTGCAAGAGCAAGTGGTAGCAAGTAGAGGCGGAGCAGGCTGCACGTAGGCCACGGGCCGCTCGCACGCGGCGAAGGCCCTGCGAGTGATGGTGGCGGCCGGGGCGGCATGGCAGCGGCGGTGGCTGCGGTGGCAGCGCCCTGGGCTGCCAGCCTCAGGGTGGGTTCGTGGGTTGCACCTGTTGCACCAAGGGGGGCGGCGGTGGGGGTCAGTGCAGCGGGTGGGAGCTGAGGGAGTGGGTCAGTCGGCGTGGGGGGCGGACTTTGGTTTGATGGGCCGGACGGGGACACGTCGGACGGGATGGTCACTGTGAATGGTGCGGTGTGGGTGTCTAGCGGCATTTGTGACTGCGGGTTGGCGTGTGGCGGTGTGTACCTTGGGTACCTTGGGCTGACGGGAGGTGCGATGTCATGTGCTGTGGCGGCGCGATGGGCAGGGTACCCTGCTGCTGAGTTGTAGAACAGTAAAGCGCACCGCGCTTTCTGCAAGAATAATCCAGATTGATCCAGGCCTACGCAGCTGCTTTGCATGTACGTAGAGCGTGCGTTGTCTCCAACCCCAACCCAGCACGGCAGCATGCGTTCGTGCACATGCGGCTGCTCCCACCGCACCAGAGCTCCGCAGCTCTTCTGCTCAGCACATTGTCTTGTACATTCTCGTCGTCCCGCACCTCGTTGGCCACGAAGAGATCCCTACAAGGACATGCTCCAGCTTGCACCATGCGATTTCCGTTGTAATGTTGGCTACGCATGGGCTAGCAACAGAGCGCGCGAAGTCTCAGGATTTCTTGTGCTGGACTAGTACAAGCAACAACACGCAAATAGTATAGTTCGTCGAAGACGTTTTGCTACTCATAAACTACACATAGTGGTAGCGGTCCATCTTTTCGCCGAGACCCAGGGGCCATGTCGCAAAGTCTGCGGGGCGACTAGCAGCGACCCTTCTGTCCTATCCGTGCTATACCTGCACGATAGATAGACAAAGGGAGCAAGCGGAAGCGCTCTCCAATAGGTTTCGGAGATGGACCGGCGGGCAAACCTAGGCAGAGCCATTGAGCGCTGTCTGCGCTGCACCGGGGACGTCATCAACGCTTGCTCTCTGGTAGGTGCGTCAAATACCAACGTGGAGTACGAGAAAGCCATGTCGGCCTACAATATAGCTCTAGGCCGGTTCGAGAAGGACAGGGAGCGGCACGGCTGCCTCGGCCAGAGCAATAAGATAGTGGCTCTCGCCAAGGACTGGCTGGGAGCGTACCAGGATGTGCAAGTATTCGACAAGCTGCCACCGCTCCTGACGGCGGTGCAGCGCAGCGCGGAGGTTGCGGCACTATCCACCACCAGCCCTGTGAGCAGGTACGTAGGCACACGGAGGCACACGGAGCGGGGTAGTGCATCCCCTGATGGGTGGTGCAGCATGAGTGCTAGCTAACGGCATTCTCCTGGGCGGCACTCCGTCTGGCACTGAGGGAGGGAATGGATGTGTACTGAGCACGCATTCCAGGGACAGACCATGGAGCTGCTGATCAGGCAAGGTTGCACGGATGACCCACCTGGACGCACCAGGCGAGCTGTAGTCGGGCGCAGCTTGCTTCGTCCCTGGAGACCCTACGTGTGTGTGGGGCTGGGGGCTACCCACGACCATGCCTAAACCATGAGGTGCTCTGAGGCTGGGGCCGCTTTCAATTCAACTGGCAAATCGAGACCGTGCCTCATACAGCAGCTGCACACAAAGGCGTAGCGCTACCCCCCAGATCGGGGGCGCGTCGCTGCTTCCTGTGAGCCGAGAAGCCTACATTACGTCGCATCACTCGCGTCGCCACAAGTCCTAATCCAACCAGTCCCTGACGTACCCCCAGGCACAGATCAGTCCGTCTCGTCGCGTACGCCAGCCTCGCCTGCTTCATATTGTTGGGACACGCCTGCGACATGGTGAGCCAGCTTCGCTACCACAGCGGCAGCAGCGTGCAGGAGCCCGCCGCAGACCGAGCGGTGGAGGCGCTGTGGGGCCGGGGGCTGGTCGATGCCGTGGCAGCCGCGGCAGTTAGCGTGGTGGCAACCGGGCAGCGGGAGCTGCACAAATCAACCGCCACGACCGCCCTGACCACCGACGATCTTCACAACTGCGTAGAGGTGGTGGGAGGCGCGGCGCTGACGGTAAACGAGTACCTCCTCTTCCTGGCGGAGAGTGTGGGTCGCAGCCTGACAGCCTTGTGCGTGGAAGGCCACTTGCCGGCGCAGGTGCAATTGCCGCCAGAGGCCGTGCGCGCGTTGGAGGCGCTGGGAGATTCGCAGCTGATGGCAGCTGCCGCGACCTCCCTGGTCGACAGCCCAGCCGTCTCCACGCTGGCGGCGGTTGATCCCGGGCTGTGCAACCGCTTGCTGTATCTTGTCCAGGGCGGCTGCCAGTACGCGGGGAACGCCCTGTCCTGCATGCCCTGGATGCGATGGGCGTTGTACGAATCTGGAGGGCCCGAGGCCCAGCGTCTGGCGTGCGGGCTGCTGCGTGCCATGCGGCACGTGGCTGTACGGCGGCTGCAGGTGGGGCTGCTGGACCAGCTGGCGGCGCACGCGGGCATGGGGGCGGAGCTGTCGGAGGGAGGGAGGTTGGAGGAGGCAATGGAGCAGCAGCAGGAGGCGAGCGGCTGGGAGGGCAGCAGCGGGACGTGGTGGTTTGCGCGGGAGGAGGCGCAGCAGGGGCAGCTCCTTGGCATGCACCTGGCGGGCGGGGTGGGGGGCCGCAGGGGAGGCCATCAAGCGAGCAGAAGTAAGGCGGGGCTCGAGGAGGCACACTGCCACACGGTGTACGGGACGTTGGGCACCTGGGGCGGTGGGGTGCAGGAACGGGCAGCGGCGGCGGCGGCAGGGGTCCCAGCAGGGCCGCCGCCGCTGCTGGCGGCGCGGCTGGCGGCGCGCGCCGCTGAGGCGGTGTGCCGGCTGTGCCGCGGTCAGGGGCTGGAGGGGGCGTACGCGCCCGCGCCGGAGTGGCAGTTCGCCATGTCTCCGGTACGTCTGCATGCCATGGCCCCCGTCTGCATGCCATGGCCCCCGCTGCAACACTGTCGCGTACCAGCGTAGCGCGCCAGGCCACCACCACTGCCACCGCAGCACCAGCTTGGCTTCTGGTATAACTGATGCTCACAATTGCCTTGTTTTCTTCTCTGTGTGCTGCAACATTAGCTTGTCTGCCTGGTGTGCTGCTGCTGTTCGTGCTTGCAGGACGTGGTTTCGTGGCTGGTGCCACCGGAGTACTGGGACTCGCTGCCCGTCCCCACGGCCCGGGCCTGTGCTCCACACTGGCTGGAGGCGGCGGGGTGGCTGGCGGCGCTGCTGTCGGACGCCACGGCGGCAGCCATGGGCCGCCTGCCCGCAGCCCAGCGGCCGGAGCAGCCGCGAAATAACATCACGGTGAGGATCGGCCCTACTAAGAACCTCAGGTTAATGCCTTGGGTTTAACCCGAGTGTATCCCTGGACTTGCTGCATCCTGCAGATGGTGGTGGAGGGGTCACAGGCTGATACACTCGTTGCGGTGGTGGACGACCTGGCACACCTGGTCCGCCATGGCACGTACGGTAGGCAACACTGGCTCTGCCGTGGGGTAGGCGCTGCCACACTGAGGCTGAGGGCGTTGCCAGCACTGTGCGCACAACTACAACACACAGCCGCTTCTGATCTTAGCTGCAGCTCGCTGGTAGGTGACCTCTGCGGTCACGCATTCCACAACACACCATCGTGCCCCTGCCATGGGTCAGCGTGCGCCCGGCACGCCAACCCCCAATCTGTGTTGTCAAGCCGTCCTGCTGCAGCACGCCTGTAGCGTAGCCACGCACGATGTGCAACCGAGTAAGCATGCGGTTTGTCACCGCTTGTGCACGGCAAGCTGCTCACCCTGACACTCCCCTTCCCCTTCCCTGGCCAACGCCCTGCTGATATTGGGGTGCACGCACTCCACACCGCAGGCTTCAAGACGCTGCCAGCCGCGGCGCAGGACGACACATGCCGCCGGATGGCTCGCTGCGGCCTGGCGGCCTCCCTGGACCACACCCTGCGCCTGCTGTTCAGCGCGCAGGATCTTATGCCAACGGGGAAGACCGCCATTGCCAAAGATCTAGGCAAGGCGAGCCTGTCGGTCTCGAGGGACATGGAGGCAGTGCTGGAGGCCCTCCCGCCCCCTATGGGTGGGCAGGCGGAGGGCCAAGGTGGCGGCGAGGCGGCCGGGCCCCAACTGGGTCTGCTGCTGACGCTGTCCAAGCGGGCGACCATGGTGGCCCGGGCGCTGGAGGCTGGGGCGGGGGCGGGGGAGGGCGAAGGGGCTGGGGCGCAGCAACAGTGGGTAGGCCGGGCGGCGGAGGTGCTGGCGGTGATGACGGCAGCGGCAGGCAGCCTGGAGGGGTGTGTGCGGGAGAGGGTGGCGGCGAAAGCAGCCGTGAGGGCGGCAGCGGCGACAGGACGCGGAACGGGTGACGGCGGCGGCGAGGAGTGCATTGATGAGGTGCAAGAGGCGCTGGCCCTGGCAGCGCGGGCGGCCAGCTGCCTGGCGGCGGCGCTGGCGTGGCGGCTTGCGACGGAGATGGGAACAGGGGCGGCGGCGGCGGGAGGTCCGACGGCGGCGCGCGATTGGGCGGCGTGGCAGGCGGGGACGCGTGCTGTGTGCGGTGTGCTGGCGTGCGCGTTGCGTTGGTGGTGCGATCCGCCGCTGCTGCCCCCGGCGCAGCTGCTGTTGTGCCAGCCGCACCGGCTGCTGGCGGCGGCGTGCACGCTGGCGGCGGCGCTGCCAGTCAAGACTAAAAAGCTAGGCAAGCACAAGCAGCGGCTGTGCGCGCTGGTCGCCAGCGCGGCCGCCGTCCTGGCGTCGCACGTAACCCTCAGTGGCCGGGCCCGCGGGTGGCTGGCGCCGCCGCCGGCCGCCGCCGCCACAAGTAACGATGACTCCGGCAGCGGCGACGGCGGCGGCAGTCAGGGCAGTCAAGGCGTCGAGCACGAGGCGGACCCGTGTGCCGGGTGCCTTGCGGCGCCGCTGCTGGCGCTTGTACGGCAGGCTGCTGGTACGGCGCCGTCTTACGCAGCGCACACTGCGGCGCTGCTGCGGGCGGCGGGCGGCGGCGAGGGCACTGCCGCCGGGGAAGCGGACGGCGGCTTCCGGCGGTTTGCCGCGGCGGTGGCGGAGGCGATGGTCGCGGACAGCTGCAGGGACGCGCAGCCTCGCGGCGAGTTTAACGAGGTCCCCATGCCCGACGGCTCATCGCCCTCCACCTTGCTGCACGGTGAGAGCGAGGGAGACGGCGCAAGAGGCGTGCCACCGGTTCCGCCGCCGCCGCCGCCAGCATCTGCACCGCCCGGAGCTCTGCCACCGCCGCTCGCGCTGCCGCCCAGCCGGCAGGGGGCCCTGCCGCGGCTGCGCGTGTGCGGCAATTCCGGGTGCGGCAACTTTGCGGAGGAGAGCGAGGGGGCGCTGCCGTTCAAGCAGTGCGGCGGGTGCCGGGCGGTGCGGTACTGCGGGGCGGACTGCCAGCGGGCGCACTGGCGGGAGGGGCACCGGGCAGAGTGCAAGATGCTGGCAGCTGAGGCATAGGACTAGACCCATGAGGAATTCAGCACGACGGGTTTGTTGCGGTTTTTTCCGGGCAACAGGCCGTGCGGTCAGTGCAGGTGGTGTGGGCATATCTATGGACAGGTGGAAGTACCACTGCCCGCCCAGCACGCGAGTCGCCTGTCCTGCAAAGGGCAACTGTTTCACTGTCTTTGTTGGCCCAGCTTGGGATTGTCTTTGTTGGCCCAACTTGGAATTGTGGCAACGAGGTATGCGGTTTGCTGGTGCCGGTGCTCTTTGGTATACCTGACCTGCTGGGAGGGGCCACACTTTCTGGTTGTCCCTGGGGGTGACAGCTGACAGTCACCTTGCAGCGGCCTACCGTACACGGTGGGTGGTGCGTGCCGTACACTGCACCAGTACCGGCAGGGCACTTCCCAGCACTGCGGTACATGTGCGCAAAGTCGAGAGGGGTAGGCGCACGGCCACGGCCTAGTCGGCCTGTGTGCCGCATCCTGTAGCCGTAGCGTAGTGCAGTTGCCAAGATAATACCGTATGAGCGTTGGACCAGCTGCGAAACAGGTACTACACAAAGCAGTGCAAGTAGTGTGCCCCCCTACCGGTGCTACCTTGCTGGCGCTGTTGATGCCTTACTTGCGGAGGGGCGGAGGCTGTGAACGGACTGCGTTGTTGCGGACAAGACGTACCTGCAAAAGCAAGTAGAGGTGGTGGCGTGGTGTAGGCTGGGGGCAGGTCACTGGGTGGTCGCACGCGGTGATAAGGCCACATTGTTGAAGGTGGCGGCCGGGGCGGCATGGCAGCGGCCATGGCAGTGATGGCACGTGGCAGCGCCCTGGCTGGGCTGGGGTTCTGCTCACGCTTCCTCACGTGCTAGCGCGGGGGCACGGCACTGCAGCACAGCGACAGGAGGGCTGGAATCGGACTTGGCCCACATGTGCTGCTGACCTGGCTGAGTCATAAGGCTGTTCCTTGGGCGTATGGATCTCGTTTCTGCAAAACCCAGAAGTGACAGTCGCATCAAGTCTCGACAACACCCATTGGTGGGCACGTGTGCGCAGGAAGCACCGAAGTGTGAAGACGAGGTGTCGCGACCAGAAGGTTCATGACGCAGGGGAGAACCCCTGGGAGGGTCATCCTGGTCCGTCCTCCACATGCATGCAGCGTCAGCATACCGGTATCAGCAAGCCTCAATGGGCCCGTTCGTTGACGGGCGAGGTCTGAACGTAATCAGGACCGAACCGGTGTCTATTGCAAGGATGACTCGGATCAGGTGCTCGGATGACCTCCAGTTAGGGGTGAAAGGCCAATCAAGTTCGGTTTCGGGACCTGAAGTTCAAACCTCGACGCACACGGCACCGAATTCTAAGTTTAGTAACTGGCAACATCACGATGGCTTTGAGCATCAGCTCCATGTAGACGCCCAACTTCTATCCAGACCTAGGACCCCAGACGTGGGCGGTCGCCTTCCCTTCCTATCCGTGCCCGATCTGCACTGAAGAACGGCAGCACGCGAAAGCACTCTCCCACTTGGTTGCAAAGATGGAACGGGCAAAGCTAAGCAGGACAATCGAGCGTCTGCTGCGCTGCGCGGAGGACATTGCCAGTGCTTGCGCACCGGTAGATGGATCAAGTAACAATAAAGACTACAACAAAATGTCAGGGCTGCACGCAAGAGCGGTAGCCGGGTTCGAGAAGGACAGGGAGCGGTACAGCCACCTCACGCAGACCAAAAAGGTGGCAGCGGTCGCCAGGGACTGGCTGGACGCGTACCAGGATGCACAAGTGTTCGACAAGCTGCCGGCGCTCCTGGCGGTGGTGCAGCATAGGGCGGAGGCTGTGGCGCGGTCACCTAACAGCCCCATGCACATGTGGGTACCGGTGTTGCAGCCGCGTCCCCCTGGTTGATAGCGACCGAGCGCAAACGGCACGCCTGCTGCACATCAAGGGGGAAGCGGGAGTGCATGGAGCAGGCACTTTCAAGGGGCAATACGGAGGGCTGTCCAGGCTTACGCGTGAACCACATGGGTGCACCAGGCGAGCCGTCGCCAGCAGCAGCCTGCTCCGTGGCTGTGTGGCAGTGTGTGGCCTGGCACCTCACACCTCCCACCGGCGTGCTGCGCTAACAAGGGCAAACGGGAGTCCCCGCACACCAGGGGCGAGGCGAGCCCCTGCGCTTTGAGGGGCAGCCGCGTGCCGTGCCATCTTACTTGCGTTAGACCTACCGTCTAGATCGGGAGCGCGCCCCGCATCCGTTGGACAGGCCAGGCCTGGACAGGCGAGCCTTTGGATGAGCCCTCAGCCGCGTGGCCACGTGCTGTAGAACTGTGCCTACTCAAACCTGTAGCCCAACCCTAGTTTTAACCCTAACCCAACCATGC
>VFQN01007592.1_pt1 | contig 11575 bp, 15 predicted proteins | sample 3512371 | NCBI WGS metagenome assembly VFQN01 (sample SAMN10412370, study PRJNA504923) | tailings metagenome | isolation source: Replicate 2 from Balatoc abandoned mine | place: Philippines: Itogon, Benguet | collected 2017-08-28
TGAGGGCCCCGGAGAGCCTCGACAGTGACGGCTTATGATATATGAAGTTATTGGGCGCCAGGCGGAGCCGTCTCTCGCTTGTACTCAAACGCTTGGCCTGAGACCCCTCAACTGGTACCCGCTTGGCGGGCGGCAGGGCGGAGGCCTGCACATGCGGAGCAGGGTTCTCGGTGTACCAAACGCAATGTTCTAACACATGCCTATAGTAAGAAAATGCTGATGAATTTCACATGGATGCATTAGCAGCCTTTAGCAGCCTGCCAATACAAGCGAAGGTGTGTGAGGGAACCCAGTGTGCAGCGAATGCCGACATGCACCGCTGAAGCCTACGCCTCCCTTGCCAACCCAGCTACTCGCGTTGCAGCATATAGCATAGCCTCACCGTTGCTATGTCCTGTCCAGTGCAAGGTTGTCAGGGGACCACGGCGCACGAGTCTATAGCAGGGGCCGAGTGGCAGGTAGGTGAAGTACAGCTCCGGTTGGAATACCGTTTGGCACACTAGAAACAAAGCTGCCGGATTCCTTATATCGCAAAGTCTGAGCTACGATATGATGAAGTAGGGCGTTGCTTGCCGTACGTCCACTACCAGGGGGCGGTGGCAACGAAGCCCACCTGCCGGTACCAGGTGCGCGCAGGGTGCTGGCGACGCGCACCTGTACTACAGGGTACTACCACTAACCTGGCATCATACTAATGTTGATTACGCAACCAAGTATAATGAAAGCTGTAAAGGTATGGCGCGCAGTTTACCGTATCATATCGACTCGCATGGCGGGCAAAGGAGAGGTGTAGACCCGCCGCGCGCTTGCGTCACAGGTTCCAGGCTGACACATGTGCATTTAGGAGACATTACGTGTGCGTGCCAGTAACCCCATGGTGCTGGCGTACCTTCTCGTCTGCTCCCTTAACGTTTGCCACCCGCAACGGGACTTTCGTTGTCCTGCCATGGCGGGAGGCATCGATTGGCAACTCCCAATACATGACCCTAATACATGACCCTAATACAACACCCAATACATGACCCTAATACATGACAAGATGGCATCATGCATAATCGGCCGTGTGTAGTACTAGATAATCTGCGAGTGCCAGGTTGCGTGGTGTCCTACCTGATGATTCACTGGAAGTTGTCTTGCCAGTCGAGTGTTGGCCGACAGGAGAAGCCATGTTACTATGGCGGGCCCTGATACAGCATCCGCGTTGTCGCCGCTGATGAGTTGAAGCGGCGGAACCGCGGACGCCTTGCAGGGCCGCCTGGGGTGAGGCGTGCTACGCGTCGGCACCGGGGCAAGCCCAGGGTCCGTTGCCGCCCCGCCCTGGGGCGCTGGACAGCGGCCACAGCCGATAGCGAGCCATGCAGAAGCGCTGCAGCTGTCCCCGTTGTACCAGCTGCGAAGCGCAGCTCCATGCTGCCTGGCCGGCCTGCTGGTCCTGCCCTACAGCTGTACGCTGAGGCTGCCAGCCAGGAGTCCCCACGCAGGGTTCAGGACTATCGCAAGTTTTGCCCCGCACGCCAAGACCCCCAGGCCCCATCTCTTACGCTAGCTGCGTAATGTTGTTCCACACGGTGTCAAAAAAGTTTGCCGGAAGCTGCGCTGTCACGCCAATGCAGCGCTCGTTGCTGCTGACGCCCCAGGACTCGTGGAACCTGTATGCTTGCCGTGGTGCGGGGTTGTGTGGGGCTGCCATCTCCCGGGTGTTGGCATCATGCCTGCGTGCATCATGCCAAGAGTACAAGCTTGGGGTGTGTGAGGGACGGCCAACTTCCCTGATCCAGGAAGCAGGGAGCGTATGAAGGCCGACCCAGTTGCCAGGGTATCGCCTAGTCTGCAAGGGTGGTTGTCCAGCAGCAACAGAGAACGTGAAGTACATAGTCACCGGCAACAAATAGGGTTGCGGCATGACGGGTGGCCCAACACGTCTGGGAATCGGCGCGTGGCATGTCGTGGACATCGCAGTAGCAGGATGCGGCCTCAGTGCAAGACCTCCAAATTAGCTGATCAGCTACACCGTTCATTACGTAGTAGTGTTCACGTGGCGCAAAAGCAATCTGACCCGCACTGCCCGAATCCATACACTGCAAACGAGCTGCGAACAAGGCTATTTGTATGAACTGTCATGTATGTACAACGAGAAAGTATATGTGACAGCGGCCTTCGCCAAGGTTCAGACTTGTTTTGCGCTGGTCTCGTATCCACGCCGGTCGTGCCGCTTGACAATCCGGCCTCTGCCGTGGCCCTTGGCAGGATGCTAGTGTGCGAAGCTTGTGCTGCTTTCCCAGGACGCAAAACCACGTGTGCAAATACGCAACGCGCAGGTACGCAGGCGCCAGGTTCCACCTGCACTTCTGCAGCCCTTCACACTTGCCTGCATGCAACAGCTCACCCTACGGCTTACCCTGACCGAGGGTCATGTCTTGGAGGGACGTCATCAGGAACAGGCAACTCTACCGCCTTAGCAAGTAGTCTGGCAATCCCCAGCAGGGTTTCATAGTCGGGTGAAAAGGCATCAGGTATGTGCCGCAGTGACTGCTCTATTGTTTTTGCTATTGCTGAGTGTGCAGGTGTAGTGATACCCGTTCACGCTGTAGGTGTGTGCGATCGCTACCAGCCAGGCCCGCTGGCCCGGCAACCAGGAACTGAGCCCAGAGTCAGAGTGGTACTGATAGCAGTTGCCGGCAACCTGCTAGCTCGTTACATGCGAGGGCTGCGGTTCTGCTAGCACAACTCCTAGTACGGTAGGCAAGGGCTTTGGCCCCACCCGACACCTTTCCCTACAAAACAACCACCCTCCAGGTGACGGACCGCCTCATCCTGCACTGGTCCTGCAGGTTATGCAGCGGGCCATGGACGTCCTCACCCCACCCTGACGCGCTGCCAACACCGCGCCTCCCCTCCTCCATCACCACTAGGTACTTCACCAGCAGCGTGGCGACGCCCGCTCCTCTACGCTAAGCCCATAAGCCACACCCGCTATCCACATCGCTCCCAAAACCAAATCTCTCCCTCTCCCTACCCCATTCCCCGCTTCCCCAGGCTGTCCCCCACCCACTATACTACCCCTCACGGCCGTTGCGAGTCACGGTCGCGCCCCATGCCACCCCCGCGTAGGCTCCCCAGCGCGCTCATGTTGCCCGTGCCGCCCATGCCGCCGCTCCGCCCGTACCCCCGTGGCCCGCCCATGCCCATGCTGAGCCGCTCGCCGTACCCCATGCCCATGCCGCCGCCTTCCCGGCGGTAGCCCCCGCCCATGCCGCCGCCGCGCATCCCTCCGCGGTGGCCTCCGCGCATCCCCCCGCGGTCCATGCGGTCGCCACGCCCCCCCATGTTGCGCACCATGCCCAGCCTCACGCCTGCGGGCAGAAAAGTCGCGTTGTGAACGGCGTTATGAGCACAGTCCTGCAAAGGGTACGGCCCTACAGCGTCCACCAGCAAACAGCGCTCGCATGCGAGCCCAGGAAAACACATGCGGCACAAAATAGCCGTGCAGCTTTGCTGGCCACCCACCTCCGCGCGAGCGGCCGCCCTGGCCGCCCTCGTCGTCCCACTGGCCGCCGCGGCGGCGCGAGGGGCCCGGCCCCTCGTCGTCGTTGTCGCGCAGGCCGCCTGGTGGGGACAGGGGAGCGCCCAAAGGTAAGCAACAGCACCAGCAGCACCACGGCCAACAGTGCCGTGACAGGCAGGAGCGCGTAATCAAGTGCCGATGCTGAACATTGTACAACAAGTTGTGCTCGCTGCAAAAGACACCTAATACCCATGGCACTTTCAGAAAGCGGCGACTCTTGCGTACGCGAGTGCTGCGTGAGGACTTGAAAACACGCCCGAGACCTCCATGTTGGAGCGCACCCTGCCGATCTCCCCTGCAACGTCCATAATGCCCCCCTGCCCCGACCCCGTTGTGCATTGGGTCAGCGCGTGGTCCATTCAAATACGCCCGACGAACGATCTCGCTCTAGCCGTGCTCATCCCCCACTCTTTCTCCTCCTTCCCCAGCCGAATGCTCCCCTGCCCTGTCCTCACCTGTGCGGTATGCCAGGGCGTGGTCGTTGAGGTCCACGATGACGCCCGCCTTGTCGGCCAGCTGCAGGGCCACGCGCTGGGGGAGGGAGAGAGGGAGAGGAACAGAGATGGAGACGGGTCAGGACCGAGGTTGATCAGAGCGAGACGTTGTCCACGGCTCGCTGCAGCGTTCTGCGTTGCACCTTTCCTGAGATTTGGAGCGGCCATGCAGACCCGAGCACACAGCCCATAACGTGCACCGCTCTGGGACCGCCATCGCTTCGCTGCAGGCCCCAACGTGGCATAGCTGCGTGCTCTTTGATCCGCGCAATACGCTTACCTGCAGGCGCGATGACTCCGAGGCTGTGAGCACGATGGTGCGCGTGGGCTGGTCCCAGCTGCCGGGCAGCTCCTCCGCGATCATCATCTTGCTGGCGATCGAGTAGATCTGCGACAAGGCCACGTCCGACAGAAACTATCACGTGGTGGTCGCATACTAGTAGCCACACGGTAGTCCCTTGCCCGACTGATGACTGCAGGGCCGCGAAAGCCTGGCCGTGCCGTACTGGACGCACCAAAGCTGCACGATTCCCCTCTCGCCCCCACCTGCTTGTCCGGCAGCTCGAACATCTGCGCCAGCTGGTCCAGCGACAGCGAGGCGTACTGCTGTGCGTACGACAGCAGGTAGGTGCGCACCGCCTCCTCCTGCACCTTGACCTTGAGCATGGACAGGACCTGCAGGGCAACGGGGTGTGCGGGGGGCGCACAGCGTGAACAGGACGTGCAGCCGAGGCGTTGATGCGGTCGAGCGTCATCATCGCCACCCAGGCTCTCGGCCAGCACGACCATATACAGCAGAGCAGCACGTGTCGAACGCTGCTGCGGAGGTCTCATGACTTGTGGATACTGCAATTAGCCTTTACGCGTATGCGCTGCCCCAAGTTGGCGTGGAAACCCCCGCGTCCCTGCCGCGCACCTGCTCCTTCTTGGGCAGCAGGTTCCAGGCGTTGAGCGCCTTGATGTAGCCGTAGGAGCGGGACCAGTCGCCCTGCGCCAGCGCGCGGGAGGCGGCCATGATGTGGTCGCGCACGTTTTCGGGGGGGCCCGTGAACACCTGGAGGCGCGAGGAGACAAGGAAGGCACGGTGGGGCGTCAGGACTTGGGCCAGCGCCGTTGGGCGAAAGGGACCTGACTACCATGGGCAACTTGGGCTCTGCCTTAGCCATTCGGCGAGCGCGGTGCTTCGCACTGGGCATGACAGGCACTAGCAGTGCTAGCGTGTCAAGGGCGGACGCGCCGGGCTGCCCACCTGGCGCGAGTACGTGTCCCAGATGCGGTGGAAGGACTTGGAGATCATCTTCTTCTTGGGGTTGAGCGGGTTGGCGGCCATGTTGGGCACCTGGGGAGAGAAGGGCGCAAACCGACGTCCAGGTTTGTGGCTTGCTTGTTGCCATGGGTGACAAGGTCGTCCGTGTGAACAACGCAGGCGTGTGTTGCTGACCCGCAAGACGGAAACGCAACGCCCGGAAGCAGCCCGCGCACCTCCAGCAGCATTGCGCAGGTGAGGTAGGCGCTCTCCAGCAGCTCCAGCGTGATGTGCATGTGGAAGGGCATCTGGCGCCGCTTCTCCGCCAGCTCCTGCTCGGGCGTGCGCTCGTGGTACTTGCCCATGGACATGCCTGCGGAGTGCGGGTTAGGAGAACGAGGTAGGGGTAAGTACATCTATTCAGCCCGAGTGTCAGCCTGCCTGTGCTCGGCATATGCAAGGGCTCGACGCCGCACATCGATATCGTGGTTGCCCGGCATGCGCTGCAACAGCTGTCCGATGCTTGCAACACCGTGACACAAAAGCTTTCATCCAAAGGCCTGAGCGTGAGGCCTCACCCTGCGCGAGCAGCTCCTTGATATGGCCGCTGCCGTACAGCTCGTTGAGGCACGAGTGCGCCTCGGGGATGAGGCCGGCGCGGAAGCCGGCCAGGCCCAGCTGGGCGATGGTGCGGTTGTACAGGATCATGGTGCTCACGTCCATGTGCTGGATCGAGTCCTGCATAGGTCGAATCGGGTACCGGCTAGGTGAGCTACATGTCAGAGATAGAAAGGCTGAGGGGCCCAGAATGGCGTTGGCAGGCTATCGGTTGTGTGGCCACAAGCGGGCGTGGCCGCGCTTTCAACGGCAACCAAGTCGCACTCGCCGCAGTGGCCCGTCACGCACCTGCAGGTGGCTCATGAGCAGCAGGTCGCGGGCGCCGTGGAAGTCGTCGTGGATGGCCTTGTGGTAGGTGAGGCACAGCATGGCGCGGGCCTTGGTGCGCTCGTCGCCGTGGCGGAAGATGATGGTGGACACCTGGGGGGAGGAAAAGTGGAAGAGGAAGCGAGAAAGGCGTGAGCGTCGGCCCGTACCAGGTAACGAGTGCTGGCCGAATGGCCGGGGCGTAGGGTCATATGTGTTGAAGTTCCGTGGACAAGTGCGGCATGCAGCCGTCCATGGTACCGCGTCACATCTGTTGATCAGCCGTGAGGCCGGCCGTCCCCGCATGGATGTGCACCACAATCTCTATCGGTTAGCACACATAACCGCTGTCATGCACGCACCAGCTGGTGCATGAGGTCGTGGCACGACTCAGCCATCTGGTAGTCCGAGGGGATGAGCACCAGCTCCTTGGTGCCCGCCTCCTCGGCGCCCTCCTCGCCCTCCTCGTCGGCGGCAGCGGTGGCGGCGGCGGCGCCCTGAGGCACACGCACGTGGGGCCATGGGATCATTTGCCGTCGTCATGCGCCAACGCAAGGCAGCAAACTGAAGCTGCTAGGCACTGTCACGTGCTCGAACTGGCGGTGGCTGTGGCCTTCTCAGCCAGGATTGCAGCCCCGCCAGCCGTTGCTCCTCCTCTTTATCCTTGCCCACCTGCTGCTGCGCGATGGCCAGCTTGCGCATGGCGACGTACACGGCGTCCGTCTTGTAGTACAGGTGCTCCACCAGGCGCAGGGCCACCTTGGCGCTGCCGGCCTGGTCGCCCACCCTGTGCACAAGCAGCGCAGCAGGAACATGTGGCGTGTCCATAATTCAGCCGAGTTGCGGCCCAGGTCTCACAGGTCTGACAATGCCCTTTGCCCGGTTATGCAACCATCATCTCGCAATCCAGGGCTGCGTTCTCGGGCGTGGCCCTTATCCTCGCGCCTGACCCCCTGCCAATGCTTTTCCCACCCCCACGCCGCCCACCTCTGCAGGTACTCCAGCACCTTGGTGCCCAGCGCCAGGAACACGGGCTCGTCACGCAGGCGGGCCATGTACTCGTGCGTGTGCGGGTCGATCACCTGGCGAAGGTTTGTAAGTGGGATGGTAAGATTACAAGCTGGGGCACGCCATGCCTGGTAGGGACTCCTGTGCACTCTGAAACGTGAAAAAACTCTACCCCCGAGTCCAGAAGGTGTCTACAGGGTCCCTCACAAACGTTCGAAGACATACGCCCCGCCCAACCTTGGCCCAACCTGTAAGCGCCGTCCAGGCATCCCTGCCGTTCATCGAACACCCCTTTGTACACCCCGACGCTACCACAGTCTCTCCCTACAACACGCTCCTTTCCTTGCCGCCCCCACCTGCAGGCTCTTGAACAGCTCGTCGTCCAGGCGCTCCACGAAGGCCACCACGTTGCCCCACACGCGCACCTCCGCGCCGTCCGCGGGCTGCTCGGTGCGCTCCTCCAGCGCGTCCGCCTGCTCGTCTACCTTGATGTTGGGGTTGTCCTGCGTACAGTGTAGGCGAAACAGTACAGCATGAAGGCGCTTCATGCAAAGACTTCGACAGGATACAGGCTAAGCCCAGGAGCTCCCCTGGTTTCTCTACGCTCCGCTAGTCAAGGTCTATGGCAGCCGGGAGGCGTCTGGGAGCACCTGGCCAGCACCGATTGCACGCACGTAGCACCTGGTACGTAGGTACTATACTGATACACCCACCTGCAGCAGCTTGAGCATCTCCAGCAGGTTGGCCACGCACTTGCGCCAGAGGCCGGTCTGCAGGTGGCCCAGCAGCCCCGGGTTGAGGTCGAACAGGCTGGACGACAGCTGGCTCAGCACCTCGAAGCGCTGCGCGGGCCCGCGCGCCACGTTGACCAGGTACGTCAGCATCTCCACCTGCTCCTGCTTGTCCGTGCCACGGCGGCCCCTGTGCGGGTGGGTGCAGAGAGTGCGGGCGTTATGTCGATAGTGAGGACGCGGCACATGGAACAGTAACAACACCAGCAGGGGCAGATGTGGACTAGGACCGCGCGATGGTCAGGCTGGCACGGTACTTTAAGTACGAGGTCTGCTCCAGAAAGTGAAGTGTCCTCCCGCTCCCGGCAACAGCTGGCGGTTGGGCGCCGAAAACCAAAACCCCACGGCTGCAGTGCTCCTCCTTGAGTACTGGGCCCATCCCTCCGGTCCCGCCTGCGCTGAATGGGCGCGCAGCCCTGCCCTCCCCTTCCCAGCTGCCGCCAACTGCATGCTGCCGCTGAGAGCACCTGGCCGGCTGCCGCCTGCCAACACCAGCGCGGCTGCGCGAAACCAGGAGGCAGCGTGAGCCGTGGTGGGTTCGCGCCAGGCCAGACGCACGGCGTTGCACCATGGCTGCCACAATGGCCACCCCCCACCGGCTGTGCCCCAGGCAAGACCTTAGGTCTCGACCACGCCGGTCAACGACCGGCAAGCTAGCCCCCGCAATTACTCGAGGGCTTGCCCGGCCTGACCGTAACTGCTCCGGACCGCCCTGCTGGCGGCTACAGGCCCGCTGTGATGAGCCGCAGCCACGCCTGCGCTGGCCAACGGAGGGGTCCCGCATGAGCCACCCTCTCCCCATAGGAGGGCCCTCGGCACCACCTGCCCAGTCCATGGGCGGCCCGCAGCGGGCGTGTACTCCGGCAGCGGGCGGCTCGCCAGTCCGCCGCTGCTGTTGACCGCGAATAGGCAATGGTTGGCTCTCGCCTGGCCCGCGGCTCTCTCCTGCCCCCCATTGAGGCGACTGCCGCTGCAGTACCCTTTTCCTGCCCGTCATATTGCCGTCTGCGTGCGGCCAAGGCATCTCCGCAGTAGGCGCGTTGGGACCGTCGAAAAGCTGCCACGCCCGATCAAAAACCTCGCCGCCGCTGCCGCCAGCGCCGCCGCTGCTGCCGCCACCGCCTCTACCCGGCCGGAGTCCACTGCCGCCGCTGCTGATGCGCCACAAAGCAAGGCCTCCGCCGCCACCACATGCCGCCTGCGCTGCCGCCGGTACACGCCAAGGCACCCCTCGAAGCAACCTGGCCCTGTGCTCCGGACCCTTGACCCAAGACTCCCTTATAGCTGTCCACCCAAGACCCCACACGGCAACGGCCCAAGGCCCATTCGCTACCTGCAATAACCCAACATGTGCCCCTCCTCCTCGCCCGCATGCTGCCCCCGCTTCCCACCTGGACAGCACGATCTCCCTCAGCTTCCGCGCCACCATCTCGTAGGTGATCTCCTTAGGGTCCATGGTTAGCAGCTTATCCTTCGCCTTCTGCTGCTGCTGCTTGCGCTCCTCCGCCTCGCGCTCGTCGCCGCTCTCGCTCTCGCTGCTCATGCTGGCAGCGTCATCATCCTCATCGTCCTCGTCGGGGTTCTCCCGGACCTGGCAGGTTGAAGCGAGATGTACGGGCAGTCAGTGCGGTGGGTCCAGTGGCTCCTCCTTGGGTGGCTGACCCTACACAGCAGCAACCCACACGCTGGGTTCCCCACCCCCCGTCCCTGACTCCGTTTGCGGCACCCGCGCCCGAGAGCATGCCCCTAGTCAGCGATAGTCAACCCTCCTGGTGTTTGGGGCGCACCTTGGCCATCTGGTCCAGGTAGGCGACGTTGTGCTTCTTAAGGCGCTGGCGCATGGTGTTCAGCGCCTTCGCGTTCGTCGGCGACATCTTCTTCTTCACCTCCTTGTTGGCCAGAGTCTCATTCAGGAAGTCCTCCAGGTCGATCAGCAGCTTCAGGTAGACGCGCGGCACGGCAGAGCCAACGAGGAACTTACGGGTCTTCTCCAGCCGCTGGTTCAGCGTGTCGAACTGCTCCTGAATCGCGCTCCAGTCGTTGATCTTCATCTTGTTCTGCAGAGTAGAAGTGTAACGGAGCGCGCCAAGTAAGCCAAATTGCCAGGCGGAGAGCCGCCGTGAGCGAGGCCCTTCGCCTGGCCCTCAAGAACTCTGCGACGATCTACGCATGTCCTCATACGCACCCGGATGTCTTCAGCAGTCTGCGCCAGCTCGCCCATACGCTTGTCCTTCTCGCTCTTAACCACGCGGCGGTCATTGTCCGAGTCCGAGTCGCTAGACCCGGCCAAGAACCTGCATACATACGATCATATGCTCAACACTCTGCTGCTGCGTAGGCCATTTGCGCGGCGATCTCATATTCCCTGCCCCTTCCCGCCGCAGCCGCCCTCCTCACTTGTTGGGACCGTCGTCGTCAGAGTCAGAGTCGGAGTCCGAACCAGAGGACGAGTCAGAGTCAGAGCCAGAGCTGGACTCATCGCTGGAGGAGCCGGAGCTGGAGCTCTCCTCCTCGGAGGAGCTGGACCCCTCCTCGGTGCTCTCCTCCTCCTCGTCGGAGTCGCGTCCCCAGAACTTAGACTGCACATCATAGCCAAATCAGATGATCAGTACTTTGGACGTTCTGCACATTGTTGCTGGCCTGCCACGAGGCTGCGATACACACCATTTTGCTGCAAGATCCGCCGCCACGCACAGGTGTTTGTAGCGACTCTGCAGTAAGTTAAAGCTCTGTGAGAGGAAGGCAACCAAACTGTGCGTCATAGGCGTCTTTCTGCCAAGGAAGCGCGCTTCCCTCCCTCGCAAATGCATGGCAAACACCTACCAACGCCGCTCGCCAACAGACACCCCTCACCAAGGCCCCAATTTAAGAACAAAACTTAATTAAATGCGGGGCTGGATGCCAAACTGGCGATCGAGCAACACCCGAGGTCTCCCCTGACTCTATCAGGGCAGACTTGTGGGGTGTAGGGCGGGAAGGGGGATGGGGAGGGTTTCCCACTCCGCCAGTGCGCTACACAGAGTGACGCCTTCATGCACCACTACATGATGGCTATGTATATGCAGTACCGCGTCGTGTGAGATCACTGCTTGCACATTTGGCACCACCTGGAATGCCACACAAACGTTCAAACTGGTCCAAAAATGAGGGGTCCCCTGCTTGGCACGACTCCACGCTGACTAGCAGTCGAACAGGCAACGCCAGTTGGACCGTTACTCGCCAGGAGCCAGTAGAAGTGCGCCTGCTGCCGGTGTACTTGCTCGAGGCTGCGGGTGTCCCCAGCCTGCCCCACGCGCCCCACCGAATTCCTAGCCCCTGTAACCTTCTCACGAAGGTAAGGATCGGGGCGCGAAAGTTGGTTCTTAGACCGACTTTCCCGGGATTTCCAACCCGGGTTCGAATCCTACCTCAGGCGAGATTCCAGTCCTCGTCTGCCTGTGTGGTCTGCCCGGACCCATGGGGAAGGCGTGTCGGTGGTAGGTGCCTGCCAGTGGATGATGAACCGTCGGGCATCAGCTGGTGGATGACTCCCATTCCCCTGTTCAGG
>VFQN01007593.1_pt1 | contig 11575 bp, 23 predicted proteins | sample 3512371 | NCBI WGS metagenome assembly VFQN01 (sample SAMN10412370, study PRJNA504923) | tailings metagenome | isolation source: Replicate 2 from Balatoc abandoned mine | place: Philippines: Itogon, Benguet | collected 2017-08-28
ACCCACACCCACTGCCGCCCACCTTCTCCCTCAGCGCCCCAGACTGCCATCCTAGTACCCCTTACCCACACCCACTGCCGCCCACCTTCTCCCTCAGCGCCCCAGACTGCCATCCTAGCACCCCTTACCCGCACTCACTGCTGCCCACCTTCTCCCTCAGCGCCCCAGACTGCCATCCTAGCACACCTTACCCTTACCCACTGCCGCACACACCTTCTCCCTCAGCGCCCTGTCGCACGCCTCCGCCCCCGCGAACAGCAACAGTATGAGGTTGAGCCACTGCTGCTGCTGGTCGGACGAGTAGATGCGCTCCTGGGCCAGGCCGGCCACCCTGAGAGCGGGAGGCAGGGAGGCAGGCAGGTGGGGGACATCCGGTGGGGCGGGAGTCAGGTAAGTGCATTGTCATGCGTCAGGGCCGGCTGCTCAACACAACCGGTCCGGCAAGTAGATGCGCTCCTGCGCCAGGCCGACGACCCGGAGACAGGACGGCAGGCAGGCATACCTGGGACGTACGACAGGTTAGGGCGCACGTCAGCAAACTAAACCATCACCAGGTCAGTTGCTGCAGGAAATCGAGGTCGAGGGATTATGTTGGCGTAGTGTGCTGCAATGGGCACTGTTGGCTGTAATGGGCCAGCAGTAAGGTACTGGGGGAGCGGAATCGGAATGTGGAACCGGTAAACGGAACAGGGAGCATATGTGTGCAGTCGCCTGTCGGTACTACGTGCTGCCCAGGTAGGTCATTAAGCGGGTACAAAGGGGTCGGATGATCGGGCGTTGTACATCTTTGGAACCGTCTAGAGGCATGAGGCATGCTGTGTGGTCTTGCGGCCGGGTGTGGCCGTGAGGGTGGCCATGCCCCGAGCTGCTCTACCCGTCACACACAAGGCATGTGCTGGCAACAGAGGCCAGGTGCGGGTGTGGTCCGTGTGCGGGTATACCCTCTGAGGACACGCAGAAGCTCTTCACTACTGAGGCCCTCCGCAACAACCTACTCACTCCTCCTGCAGCCATGTGCCTCGCTGTTCCCACATGGACCGTGTGTCGTCCGCAGGCAGCGCTGCCGTGGCCTCCACGTATCGCTTAACGCATCTGACTAGCTCAAACATGCGTGGGTATGAGGACCGGGTGGTCGCCGGGTCAAGGGGCAGGGCGCGAAGCTCCGAAATGAGCGTCTGCGCCTGGGCGAGGAGGTTGCGCTGCCTCCCCGTTGCTGCGTGCGCTTGGGACATTTTAGACTGAGCTTATTAAGCAACCGGTCCTTCTTCGTTACGGTGCGGTATGCTGTAGAGCACAAAGCCAAAGGTGCTCGGTCTGTTCTATACGCATTGGGCGCATGCTATGCAATGCCATGAAGATATTGTGGTAAAATTGATGCAAATCCCTAACAAGGCTGGTTGATTCTGTGTTTGTCGGCCCGGTGTCGTGCTGTCGTCCCGTGCAACAGCAGTGCCAAGTGCCAGTCATGAAGTCTGGGACGCGATAGATGACGAGCACCTCAGGACAGCATTGTTAATACATGGTATGGTGCGGCATACATGTGGACGCGTCAGCTGCTGCAGTATGGCGCGAAGGAATGACAGGGGAGACCTGGGGAGACACCCTCCAACGCACAGCAGTTGCAGGGCCAGAGCACCCCCTGTGCCCCTGGCGCCAAAGGCAAACGCCTTGTCGTGCCGCGGAGCCGCGTAACCTGTAGCCCGCTATCCACCTTCTCTGTTGGGCGGCAGCCAAAACGCTGTGTCAGATCGTGTCTGGAATGTCTGCTAGCCCGCAGTTGACCTCTCAACTCTCCCCTGCCTCTCAACACTCGATGGCAGCATGGCACGTGCCACCTTCCCCGTGCTTGTGAGTCCTGACCCGTGCCGCGCCCCCCGCTGCCATCAAGGGCCTCGTAGAGTCATTTGGTGCAGCCGGGAGCTGAACGACCATCAAGTCACGCGTCTATGTGGATGCCAGCAGATGCCAGCAGTGGAGGTGTGACCTATGGCAAGGGGGTGGGGTCTGGTGCGTGCTGGTTTGCTACGGCTCGTGCCGGTACAACATTGCGGAGTCGCCGACCCTACCTGTCTTCGCGACCACGAGCCGCAGGGGCACAAGCTACATGCACAGCGTCTGCAACAGGGCTTCTAACTGTTTCAAAGAAGTGGTCCCTCTGCGCAGGTGGAGCGGAAGAAGGCCGGGGACACGCTGTCCTTTCGTAGGACTTGTACTGCATGGAAACTGCAACAGTATACCTATACGGACGTAACACCTGGCACTGCAGCAGCATCAGGGGGGCTCCCCATGTGTAGCAGCGTTCGTAAGTCGCAAGATCTCACATGCCGCCAAACCAAACCTAGCCGAACAGCACGAGCCCGCAGCACAGGGGGATGTGCGGAAGGCGGCAGGCGAATCCCAGGTGTTGTTTTTGGTCGATCAGACAAAACGTTCTTGGCTCTTTGAATGGAGACCCTTGAGCCCCCGGCTCGTACATGGGTCGTTGCACTTGCGGAGGGTTTACAGGAACCCTCGCCGTGTAACACTGACTGACTGACTGACTGACCGCAGCACAGATCACATACAGCTGCATCCAAAACGTTGCTAATAACTGTCCGGCCTGCCCTCAACGTGCATGCGTATGCTATCAACATGCATATTGGCATGGCCCTAACACATGTCACAATGCTTTCTCGCGCTTTACGGGAGTATTGCAGCACCGCCCTTCCGCGCTGGGCCCATTCGACCGGTTTCTGGATGCGTTCGTTCGATGACCCCCCGCCCACTCCAAAGTCTCAGCACCATGGCCACAAAACGGAGAGCCGGCAAGGCCGCTATAGAACCACGCGACAGTGCTCCACAAAAGCACATTAGGATCCAACCTTGACGCACTGCACACAGTAAGCCGTTCGCGGCCGCGTTGCTGCAAGCGCCACGAAAGAAACCTGCACCCAATAGGGTGACAGCTGCTACAACGACCGCTCCAGTCCCACAGCCCAAGGCCAAGCCCACCCCAGCAGTACCCCACTGCAGCAAAGAATGAACAAATTCTCGAATCTCCTCATGATACCCACGCAGATCAACACCCGGTATCAGTACAGCACCCGCTAACGCCCGACAACGTGCTACTCCCATGTCCAGCCCACAGCATGCGCCAGTTATGTGCATGGAACGGAGCTTACAAACCTTGCCTGCTACACGCCTGCTGGCGAGTCTTGGCTCACAACGGCACAGACCCTGTGAACAAGTTCCACAAAGAGCCCGGGTGCGCCTTGACCTAAGCCCAGCTGCTTCCCGCCAGAAGGACCCAAAATGTTCCCACATGCCTTGCACGTTTCGGCCATCCAACAAAGCCCCCGACTATTTGCCACTCATCACGCACTCCACCCTCACGGCCCGCGCAGGCTGCCAGGCCTGCTATTGCCGCCAAACCCTCCAGCCCACCGCGGCAACTGCACAACATAATCGCGGTGCTCTGAGGTACGACATAATACCGCGCTGCCCCCTCGTGCTGCTACTGCTACTGCTGCCGCTGCGGCTGCTGTGCGAGGTCGCCCTCCTTGTCCAAGAAATGGTCGCTCCACGCCGGCGCCAGCCCCCCTGACCCTGACCCTGACCCTGGGCCCAGCTCCTGCTCCTGCCCCAGCTGCTGCCCCGCAGCCTGTGACAGGGAGTTCCCCCCTCCTTGCTGCTGCTGCTGCTGCGACGCCCCAGGCCTCCCCGGCGGGGGCACCAACAGCCCCTGCCCACCCGAACCCGCTCCAAACGCCGACGCTAAGCCAAGCCCCCCGCGGTTGGACTTATCTCCTCCCTGCCCCTGCTGCCCATGCTGGTGCCCATGCGGCTGCTTCGGCAGGTGCAGCACCAGCGGCGTCGCGCCCGCTAACCCACCCGTCGATCCCGACAGGCCATGTCAGCTGCCGTTTGCGCTTCCGGTGCCCGCCTCTGCCCCCTTCGCCAGGCCCGCGCTGCTCCCGCTGTTGCCCTGTTGAGCGCTGCTGTTCCCGAGCGCCTCGTCCAGGCTCCCCGATGGCGCTGTCAAGACGTCCAGGGTCTCCGCCTGTGCGTGGCTCATGACCGGGGCCGACGCCCCCCCGCCAGCTAGGCCGGCGCCGCCGCCCCCTCCGTGGCTGCGGGACATGGACGCGGCCGCGGCCAGCTCCGCCTCCCGTCGGGCCTCGGGGTGCACCAGGATCTGTACAAGGTAGTGGCACGCAGTAGCAGCAGCAGCAGCAAGTAAGCAGGCGCTGTCATCACACCTGCGTTGCCGGCTGCCGCTGCACCGAACCCAACCGCGTGAACGGCGTCTACCGGAGCCGCGCCGGGGTCTGTCCACCCGCGCACCCGCACACCACTCCGGCTCCGCGCGACTTCTCAACCCTAAGACTCCGTCCTCGCATTACAAAGTTTCGTCATAACCCACCTTGGCGATAATCTTGTCCAGGTTGTTGAACTTGTCGACCAGCCGCCCGTCGTTCATGCTCCGCACGCGCTCCAGTAGGCGAGAGGACATGCTGCGGCCCAGCTGCCGCTCGCCCTGCGCGCCGGTGCTGTAGCACCTCTGCGGGGGGCGTCCCTTGACGCTAGCCAGCGGCGCCAGACCCGATGCCGCCTCCTCGTCGACATCCGCCTCGTCCTGATCGTGTCCTTGCACTTTGCGGTGGCCGCCCCCCGAGGCCAGCGGCCGCAGCCTGCGCCCCACTGCGCACGGAGGCAAGGAACGCACCGAGTCCAAAGCGGAAGGGTTTGCGAAAGCAGGAGTAGCGCAGGGCTTCAGGATGCGCCTAGATTTGTACAGCTTCCACGCCACTGCGGCAAGGGCGACGGAAGGACAGGGGACAGGCCAGGAGACCCGCAGGGGCAGAAGCACCGCCAGGGCCGTGCCAAGACACGCGGTCGGACAGGCAACCCCCTAACCCCGAGAAGCAAAGCACCCGTACACGGCATCTAGTTGGTAGCATCACCCGAGCACCGCCAGCCGCGCCCCAAAGCACTGTGTATAAGCTTGTCACCTCCCTGCGCCAACGTGCATCATGGCGCAACCCCACAACGCACGCCTGCACAGTGCCCCAACCCGCCCTGCCCTCCCCACCCCCTGCGGCACGCCCGCCCCAAGCCCCACGGCCTGCAACCCCACGCATCCCCTGCCCCCGAACAAGGTAGGCCCCCTACGCCAATTCCACCGTCACACACCCCGAAGCCGAAACCATGGCTACCGCCCCTAGCCCGACGGTCCCCGCCACCCCCTCAAGGGAACACCCAAACACAGATGCGAGCGGTCCCCAACACAGCTATCTCCAGGCGTTGCACGCAATTGCCAGGGCAGGTACCTACCCTGGTAACCCTCCCCCTCGCCGCCCTCTGCCTCCTCGCCACCTCTTCCGCCGCCCCCGAAGCCGCCCGTGTCGCACTCAACGTTGACGAGCAGCGAGGGCACGTCGCAGGCGCGCAGCTTGAGCTTCTCCAACAGCTCTGCAGCCGTGCCGCCGTTGATGAGCACGGTGACGAAAACGATGTAGAAGGTGCACGTCTTCATAACCTGTTCATGGAAACAAGGAATGCAACAGTTTGCCTGCCAGAGCGGAGGCAGGGTTAAGCCACCGTCTCTATGACCTGCATGCAGCAACAACAAGGGGGGATGAAGGGCTCACGTCCTGTTGGCCCGGCATACGGTATGGTAGAGGCGGTTGAGAGGAGCACCACCCGGCCTGCCAGACCTTGAGCAGGTGTACTGCGACCTGCAAAGTAATGAGCGCAGGCCGCAGGTGGTACAGGCACGTGCCATTGCATGGCTGCCGTACGGCATGGCATATAAGATTTCTAGGACCCCGTCCCTGCCGCCTCCATCGTAGCCATACCCTAAAACCCCCACATCTCCCAAGCCTCGTCACCCACCTGCCATGCATTCGCTGCCATGAAAGGGCTTAAGCTACAGACCTAATCCCCCCCGTCCCACTTCTGGAGCCCCTGCAGGCGGTCCAACCCACGTACCTGCCCCGCCTCCCCGAAGGTCTCCGAGGCGTCCACCGCCAGCGCGAAGGCCATGGCGCCGCGCAGGCCGCTCCACCACATCATGAACTGCTCCTTCTGCAGACGGCAAGTGACGGCGGAGTAGGATACTGTGGGGGCGGCTTTCTAGGCTGGAGGAGCACGCTGGAAAACGTGTACAGTCGTGTTGGCGGACGCCCACCGATCGCTACCCCCCTTTGACGGGGGGCCCAGTAGTGTAGCGGATGCGGTGCGGGATGTAGGCCAACGAGCCTTATACGGTTAAAGGCATACAGGAGTAGCAGGCGGAGTGTCGCGAGGCAAGGCAAGGCCGGAGAGTGGCAAGTCGGGGCCCAGTAGTGTGCATTCCCCATAGCCTCTTGAAGGTTAAGCCGCACCCATGCGACAGGGCCCTTACGGCGTCCACACAACGAACAGAGGCAAGCCATGCACATAGCAACTTCCATTCCAAGTCTTCATCCCCAACCGTTCGCCCACCTGCGTAATGTGCCTCTCCAGGGGCCTCAGCGTGTTGCACAGCAGCGACAGGGGGTAGATGTTGGCAGCGCGGGACACGGCCAGCGCGACGAGGCACAGCGCCTGGGGGCAGGAGAGAAAGCGCGTTGGCGTGGCCGGTTTTCGTTTGCGCAAAAGATCCGAACGCTGTCCTAAGCCCAACCAGTCCAAAGGATTAAGACCTGGCGCTCCGGCGGTGGACACAGGGCAAGCATGGGGACTGCTGATTGCAAACCGGTAAGGGTAGGGTCACGCGTGGCATAAGGCGGCCGATAAGCACGTGCCTAGGCCTCACCGTGTACCCGAAGATGTTGTACTTCTCGGTCTGCAGGAACAGCGACGAGCCGATGTAGCAGAACACGAACAGCTCGAACAGTCCCGCCAGCACCTTGAACAGGTTCTGCGTCACAGGTAAGCATGGAAAGGACCGCGCGGCGAGATCGACCATCCTTCGGCAAAACGCATCCGGCAAGGCAAGCGCGGCCCATGTTGAAAGAAGGGGGATGCCAGGCAGGCAATGCTGGGCTTGCAAGGCTTTGGCTGTGGGGCACACGCATGTATACGGGCAGGGGCCGTGTACCACACGGAGCGCGCCCAAACGCAAACAGCACCCTAAGATAACGCCGTGCCCATACTGCCGTACATGCGCGTCGTACAGTGCCGCACCTCAATCTTGTGCGCGGCCTCCTCGCTGAGGTTGGGCTTGACGTACATGGACATGATCATGCCGTTGGTCACAACCGCCACGATGCCGCTGCACTTGGCGGCGTCGGCAACCAGGTAGCTGCCGTACGCAAACACCACAGCCAGGCCAACCTGCAACGGCGGCGTGTGCATTGTGTATTGAGGTGTTGAAGCAATCGCAAATATGGGCAGAACCGGCGACGTGCATGTGCCTACACCCTCCCCTCGCACCTCCCCTAGCAAAGCAGGAGCCCCCCGGGGCATGCAAAACGAACGTAGGAAAAGCGGTGAATCCGAGTCATTTGCCACCGGTGCAACCATACTTCAACGTCCCGGAGTCGCCTCCAAGGAAGCTGGTCAGACGCTGGGAAGGGGTGATATACGGCGCATTGCCATCCCCGGACCTCACCCACCTCGAAGGTGCTGCTGCCGTGCCCCGCCGACTGGCCCTCTCCTGTGGCGGGCCCAGAGTAGAAGTACCGGGACCTGCAGTAGGTACGGCGAGGATGGGTTCAGCAAGCGAGAGGGCAAAGGCATGCACCCAGGTCACGGTAGGCAAGAGCTTCGCCGCTGGAACACACAACGGGCAGGGCTTCCGGCTTACTCTCCTGGTTGTTATATGCTACTGCTATCCCGTGACAGCATTGCTACCCAACGGGCAGGGGGTGCCCATATAGATCCCCCCCGCAGGCAGCCGTGTGCGTGGCCATGCACGTGTACTTCACGGCTCCCTCACAACCCCTGGTCGTCGGACCCGTGGGTCGGCGTGTCTGTACGACATGCACCCGCGCGTCGCCACGACCCACATCCGTTCCGCTTCCAGCAACACGACCAGCAAACTCATGCCCGTTTTCCAGCAGTTACACCCAGCATGCGGTCAGTCCGTCGGCCACCCACTTGAATATGAGCGCCGCAAGCAGGCCCACTGCCAAGCCGATAGCCATGGAGCCCAGGAAGATCCCCACGAACATAGCGATGCCTGCGAAGCATGCGGAAGGGTTTGTGATGCGAAGTACTCGTTAGTAATTGAATCGTAGCAAAGCCACGCTCGGACCCCGCCCGTCGCCGCTAAATAGGGCGGCGCGGGAATGAACCCACTGTGAACGTCCGTTGTCCTCCTTGCCCATCCACGAATGCGTTGCCCCCGTTGCCACCCCTTCGGCGCCTGCACACCCCTGACCCACACCAAACAGGACCCGCCTCCCAGCCCTACTCACCCACAAACCCGTTGTCCCCCGGCCACCCGATAGGCCCCTACCTGTCCTTGTTACAACATGGCAGACCCTGCCCAAAGCCCCCGCCCCCATCCCTTATCCAGGCCCCACGCCCGCGAACACGCTGCCCGCGATGCCTTCCCATAGGCCCCCAACTGTCCATGTACCCACACCGAAGGTCCCGGGCCCCCGCATGCCTTGTTGCTCACCCATGCACACAAGGACTGACTGGAATCCTCCCATCTCAAACCCCAGCTGACTACACAGTCCTCGTCACTCACCCACGAGCACGTTGGCCGCCGTGACGGCCTTGCCCAGCACGAAGGCGCTGAGCACCTGGTATAGCACCATACCCACGGCGTCGTTCAACACGCTCTCCCCGAACACGTTGATGTACAGGTCGGGCTGCGCGTGCAGCCGGTTGAACACCGCCAGCACCGTCACCTGAGGGGCGTGTGCATGCGCAAAAGCAGCAACCCTCACGTACAACACAACGCATCAGTTGCGTACGGTACGTTCCTAGAGTGTTATTGGACGGGCTGTGCTTGCAACAACGCTAGCAATGCCACCGATGTGCTGGCTCCCTCGCGCCCACGGCCCGGCCCCGCCCGGCCCTGAGCCACCAGCCTGCCCGGTCCTGACGGCCTTTCCGGACAAGTCAACCGCCAACCAACCCCCACTCGTGCGCCACCCATCTGTCCGTGGTGCTTATGCCCCCTCCCCCCGAAGATGAGGCCCTCTGCACACCGACCCACTCAGCGCACCATCCCCCAGCGCGCTGTCCGCTTGCCACTTTGCCGCTCGGCGGTTACTCCCAGCGCACCCTGGCGCCTCCCACCCACCGCGCGCCACCCACCGGGTCCGTGGCGCTGATGAGCGCCCCGAACGTGAGGTTCTCCAGCAGCCCCATCTTGTAGCACCAGCCCCACGTGCCGAACGCCCACCTGGGGGAGGGGGGTAACCGCGGAGGGGAATGCAGGAGGATGGAGGCGCGTTGGCTGGAAGGGAGGGGCGTAAGAGGGTGCTGGAAAGGTAGGCGAAGGAGCGCCAACGAGCCAACTAACCCCGCCGGAGGCTCCATCTTCGCCCCCACACCATGACGCTGATCAGCGGTGGCGGCGGTTTGTATGATAAGCGTGTAAACGCGTCGACCAATGACTTCTTGCCCCTGCCCGCACAAGCGCTGCTGCCCGCCTCCCGGCTGCTATGCCCCCCGCTGCGCGCGCTCACATCATGAGGCCGATGACGAAGCACGAGATGGTGGTGCCCGCGAAGGCGTACAGGCAGATGGAGCCCACGTTCTTGATGAACCTGTGAGTACGGCGTGTACGGCGTGCAGACATGGATGGCGCATTCGTTGTCAAGCAAGGTCAGGGAGCAACGCGCAGCAGTGGCGAGCCGTCGCAACCCGTACAGCATGCCCGAGCGGTTGCGACCGTGTGCCTCCGAGGCCCGGTCTCCTCCAGCAATGCGCTGCGTGTACTGCTCGGGTGCATACCGAAAGAGATCGGACTGGCTGCAGTTACTCAACCTCGCTGCTTCCTCTTGCTTACTCTTAGCGTTGCCCCTTCAAAGTGCCACAGTAAAGGCCAAGCCTGCGCCTGCTGACCCTACAGTCTCCTTGGTCCCACACCCATTTCGTCACTCAAACCCCTTGATCAACACTCAAGGCCGTGACCCTGCGTCAGACATCCCACTGTCCGTCTCGGCAAGCTGCCCCACTTGCTGACAAACACCCCAGTCCCTCGCTGCGACCCACATTCTCGTGTCCAGGCCGAAGCCCGCATCGAACATGATGACGGGCAGCAGCACATAGAAGAACACGTCGCCCTGGTGGTACAGCAGGGGGGCGCAGGGTCAGGGCATTTCTTGATGAAGACATTACGTGGCCCCCGCCTGAAATGTCGCCGCGTTTCTGCCGTGCTCGCTGAGCCCCATCCATAATCGAATGTCCCTTCCTCCCTCTTCGACCAAAGCGTTTAGATCATGGCATGATCCCGCGCCACCCCCACCTGGAACGCCACCGCGCTCTTGGCGTGCTTGCCCAGACCCGCGGCCCACAGCACCGCGCCCACGATCAGGCTGAGTAGCAGCGCTGAGCCCGCCTCGCCCATCCATTTGAATTTGATCTTCTCCAGGAAGCGGCCCGTCACGAAGGCAAGCGCCAGCAGCAGCAGCTGTAAAGGTGAGATAAAGTGAGGGCGAGCAGGTAAGGGGCAGGGTTACAGGTGGATTGGGTTGTGGGTTGCGAGGGTGTGGGCGAGGCGTGTGGGGATGTGGGGTGCAAGGCAGGCGGAGAGGGAGCCCGTGTTGGGGCGACGCTAGCGTGTGTTGGTGTCAGCTGTGTGCTCTGACGGGTTGCGAGACCGTCTGTGGAGTCCTCTTGAGTCCCACTGCGCATCTGCGAACGTGCCAGGCCAGAAAATGGGCCGTACGCCTCCGAAACCAGCTTTCCCCCCTAGTTGCAAGGGTGAGGGCTTGCTAGTCCATGTAGAGCTTTAAGGCAAGGCCTGCCGGTATGCTGGTAAGTGCGAGGGTTGAAACTCCCACACTGGCAGTACGGATTGACCTCGACACTGCGACTTTGGGCAGGCCGTCAGTGGGTTGGCCTTGCGTGCATCGAGCGAGCGGGAGGGCACGGTTGGTGTGCTAATCATCAGTGTGCTAATCATCAGTGTACTAGAGTGTGCGGAGGGCTCACCTGTATGAGGAGGGCGTAGACGAGGCCATCGGACTCTGGCACGTGTAAGGAAGTCAGCTTTGTGGGCCCGAACCATCACCCAGGACTTGCACACGAAGTAACAAAATAATAAAAATAACTCACCCTCTTCCGGCTTCGCTTCCTGGCCCCCAGGCCCCAGGCCGCCGATTAACTGGTCCGACATACGCAACTACTTTTCTAATACTGAGGGACTCCCAGCACAATCATTTGTTGATGTATACGTGCTGCTTGAGGTTACTGAAGGTATGATTTAAACGCCGGCTCGTGTCAGTGCGCAAAGCAGCAGGCCTGAGACTGCAGCAGAGGATACCCCTAATATACTCGACTGTTGCTGCGGCAATGCATATTTACTGAAGGCATTTACTTCATCTGCCGCAACCAATGGACTACACAGCGACTACACTGATGCGTGCCGCTGGGTATCGGGCGTCAGCGGACCGGCGTCGTACAGGGCCAGGGACCGGGCCACGGA
>VFQN01007594.1_pt1 | contig 11575 bp, 14 predicted proteins | sample 3512371 | NCBI WGS metagenome assembly VFQN01 (sample SAMN10412370, study PRJNA504923) | tailings metagenome | isolation source: Replicate 2 from Balatoc abandoned mine | place: Philippines: Itogon, Benguet | collected 2017-08-28
GCCGTGGAGGCGCCACTCGTCACCCATGCGCCCATCGCGCAGGCTGCCGAGCCGACTTACGGCATCCTGGTAATCCCACCACATCCCGAAGCTCCGGACGGTTCCGCAACCTTGCCTCGGAGGAAGCGCCGGAAACGGCCCTGCGCGCAATCCCGCCTTTGCCTTGCTAACTCTTCGTCGCGATGAAACGCAGCCGCACATAGTCGGCGGTCCAAGCGCCCTGGCTGTCGCGCAGCGCCGGCGCCAGCATCTCCTCGACCCGGCGCAGGAACGGCTCGCGCCGCTCCTCGTCCAGATGACGGGTCCAGGGGCCGGCAAAGGTCCGCAGCCAGCCGCGCATGCCGGTCGGCAGCGGCGTCGGCCGCGGGATCAGGTCCATCTGGCGCACGCGGAACCCGGCGGCTTCGAGCCGGCCGGTCTGCTCGGCCGGGCCTGGGAAATACCATGGATGCACGGCCACCGGGTCCAGGCCGAATTCGGCGGCGGCGACATGCAAGGCCACCACCTCCGCTGCCACGTTGCCCTGCCCGCCCATCTCGGCGACGAAGCGTCCGCCCGGGCGGAGCGCCCGGAACACGGAACGCAGCACGTCGTCGGGCCGGGTCATCCAGTGCAGCGCCGCGTTGCTGAATACCGCGTCGAACCTGTTCTCGTAAGGAAGCGCCTGGCCGTCGGCGACCTCGGCCGGGACGCCGCGTGCCTGCGCCGAGGTCACCATCTCCGGCGAGCCATCGGCACCCAGGACCCTGGCCCCCATCTGCTGCAGGCGCTCGGTCAGGACACCGTCGCCGCAGCCGAGGTCAAGGACGTCCTGCCCGTCGACCGGCCCCAGAAGCTCCACGACCGGTGCCCCCAGCACGGCGACGAAGCCGGCATGGTGCTGATAATCTTCTGCATTCCAGCGCTGGCTTGTCATCGCTCTATCTGCCGTAGGCGGCAATCGCGGTGGCCGTCGCGATCGTGTGGGCGTTCAGGAAGAAGCCGGCCACGGCTCCGGACACGTCCAGCGGCGCACCGAGATCGGCCACGTCCAGGGCGTGCAGGGACAGGACATAATGGTGCGGGGGATCGCCCTTGGGCGGGCATGCACCGCCAAAGCCGCGCTGGCCATAGTCGGTGCGGGCCATGACGGCACCTTCCGGCAGGCGCGGCGCCTCGCCATCGCCAGCCCCTTCCGCCAAGGTTCCCGCCACGGGCGGCAGGCCGAGCACGATCCAGTGCCAGAAGCCGGAGCCGGTCGGCGCATCCGGATCGTACATGGTCAGCGCCAGGCTGCGGGTGCCATTGGGCGGATCCGTCCATGCCAGCGCCGGCGAGCGGTTGGCGCCGGCACAGCCGAAGCCATTCAGCACCGCGCTGTCCGGCAGGGTCCCATCGGCGGCGATGTCGGTGATGCGCAGCTCGAACGCTTCGGCCGGCAGGGCGGTCATCGCCATCAGCATGGCAGCGGAAAGGCGGGGCAGAGCGGTCATGGCCATTGTCCGAAACGTCTTGTGCGCCCCATGCGTACAAGGGATCATGCTGTTCATCTGCTGAGATGAGCTCATGATCTTCGAACCTACCCGATGATTTCGCTCAAAGCCGTCCAGGCCTTTGCCGCGATCGTTCGCCACGGCAGCGTCGCCCAGGCCGCCGCCGAGCTCGGCGTGACCGGGTCGGCCCTGTCGCATCTCCTGCGCGACCTGGAAGGGCGGCTGGGCGTTCCGCTCTTCGACCGCATCGGGCGGGGCCTGGTGCCCACCGAGGACGGCCGCCGGCTGGCCGATGCGGTGGTGCCCGCCTTCGCGCGCATCGACCAGGCTCTCGCCGACTTCACCCGCCGCCGGATCGAGCTCCGGATCAGCACGCTGTCGACGTTCGCGAGCACCTGGCTGATCCCGCGCCTCGTCCGCTTCCAGGCGCGCCACCCCGACATCGAGCTGCTGGTCGCCACCTCGACCCGCAACGTCGATTTCGAGCGGGAGTCCTTCGACTGCGCGATCCGCCATGGCCAGGGCGACTGGGCGAACGTGCAGGTGAAGAAGCTGTACGACGATGGCTTGGTCCCGGTGGCGAGCCCGCAACTCGTGGCGGAGACCGGGCTGGAAATGCCGGCCGATCTGGCCAGGGCCCGCCTGCTGCATGCACGTGCCCGGCGGAGCGACTGGTCGACCTGGCTGGAGCAGGCCGGTGTCCATGGCATCGACACGAGCCATGGCCCGGTGTTCGAGACCCGCGCCCAGGTCGTGCAGGCCGCGATTGGCCGGCTCGGCGTCATGGTGATCGATCCCTGGCTGGTGGCCGACGAGATTCGCCAGGGCCATCTGACCGTTCCGTTCGGGCCGGTGGTGCCGCTGCCGGCCGCCTATTGGCTGGTCTGGCCCCAGCGCCGCGGCAATGCCCGCCCGCTGGCCGCGTTCCGCGACTGGCTGGAAGAAGAGATTCAGGCCGAGAAGGCCAGCCTCGGAGCAAGCCCGTGACCGCAGAACGTCTCGCCACCAGGATGATCGCCGCAGCACCCGACACTCTCGCTCCGGACGGCTCGGAGATCCGTTTCCTGCCGCAGCTGGGCGGCGGCAGCATGGTGCATTGCCGCGTGCCGGTGGGCGTCACGACGATGGCGGTGCGCCACCGGACCGTGGAAGAGCTCTGGTACGTCCTGGATGGGGTCGGCGAGATCTGGCGCAGCATGGGCGAAGAGGACCGGGTAGACCCGCTATGTGCCGGCACGTCAGTGGCCATCCCGCTCGGCGCGCATTTCCAGTTCCGCAATACCGGCGACACGCCGCTCGACATCGTCATCGTCACCATGCCGCCCTGGCCGAACATGGAGGAGGCGGAGCGGGTCGAGGACCACTGGGCTCCCGTCGTTTCGGTCCAGGCGTAGCGCAGCCCAGGGATTGGCGGCGGAGCCGGGCGTGCCGGCGGTCCCGGCAGCATTTGCCCAACGGCGCCGGGAGCGCTAAACGCTGCGGCGACTTATCCCCAGGGGACGTATGTTGCGGCCAGTCAAGGTGATCGGTGGTGGGCTCGCGGGCTCGGAGGCGGCCTTCCAGCTCGCCCGTCGGGGCGTGCCGGTGGTCCTGCACGAGATGCGCCCGGTCCAGGCGACCGCCGCGCACAAGAGCGACCGCCTGGCGGAGCTGGTCTGCTCCAATTCCTTCCGCTCCGACGATCCGATGGGCAACGCGGTCGGCCTGCTGCACGAGGAGATGCGCCGGCTGGGCTCGCTGGTGATGGGCGAAGGCGACCGCCACAAGCTGCCCGCCGGCGGCGCGCTCGCGGTCGACCGGGAAGCCTTCGCCAACGCCATCACCGCGCGGATCGAGGCGGAGCCGCTGATCGAGATCCGCCGTGAAGAGGTCGCTGCCCTGCCGGGGCCGGACGAAGGCCTGGTGGTCGTCGCGACCGGCCCCCTCACCTCCATGACGCTGGCCCAGGACATCCGCCGGCACACCGGCGAGGACCAGCTGGCCTTCTTCGACGCGATCGCACCGATCGTGCACAGGGACTCGATCGATTTCGACATCGCCTGGTTCCAGTCGCGCTACGACAAGCCGGGGCCCGGCGGGACCGGCGCCGACTATATCAACTGCCCGCTCGACCAGGACCAGTACGACGCCTTCATCGACGCGCTGCTCGCCGCGGAGAAGGTCGACTTTCGCGCGTGGGAAACCTCCACCCCCTATTTCGAGGGCTGCCTGCCGATCGAGGTGATGGCCGAGCGCGGCCGCCGGACCCTGGCGTTCGGCCCGATGAAGCCGGTGGGCCTGACCGACCCCAGGACCGGCCGCCGCCCGGCCGCGGTCGTCCAGCTCCGCCAGGACAATGCGCTGGGCACCCTGTTCAACATGGTCGGATTCCAGACCAAGCTGCGCCACGGCGAGCAGGTCCGAGTGTTCCGGATGATCCCGGGGCTGGAGAAGGCCGAGTTCGCCCGCCTGGGCGGCCTGCACCGCAACACCTTCATCAACGGCCCGAAGCTGCTCGACCCGCAGTTGCGCCTGAGGTCGGCGCCGCATGTCCGTTTCGCCGGCCAGATCACCGGCTGCGAGGGCTATGTCGAGAGCGCTGCGATCGGCTGGCTGGCCGGCTTCTTCGCTGCCGCCGAGGCCTTGGGCGAGAGCCCGCCGCCGCTTCCGCCGGAAACCGCCCACGGTGCCTTGCTCGGCCACGTGACCGGCGGCGGTGTGGCGGAAACGTATCAGCCGATGAACGTCAATTTCGGCCTGTTCCCGCCGCTTGGCGAGAAGGTCCGCAAGGATGGGCGCAAGGCAGCCATGGCAACGCGGGCATTGGCTGCACTGGACGAATGGAACCCAACCGCAAGGTGAGGAACGCGCGGCGCTTGTGCGGCGTCGAAAAGCGGCTACGTTGCCGCTCATGCGTGGTAGGGCAATTCGCCCGGTCCGCGATCCCTGCCAATTCCGTCCTGTTCGAACCGATAGCCTGATGTCGTCGCGCACCCAGCCGTTCCAGATCCGCGGCAGCTTGCAGACGCTCCTGTCCTTGCGGCTCATCGAGCCGCACGACCCGGAGTTCTTCGGCAAGTTCCTCGACAAGATCGCGCACAGCCCGGATTTCTTCCGCAATGCGCCGATCGTGCTCGACGCCTCGCCGGTCGCCAGCCTGCCGCCGATCGATTTTGTCGACCTCGTGGCCAAGCTGCGCGAGCACCGGATCATTCCGGTGGGCCTGCAGAATGGCTCGCCTGAATGGAACGAGGCGGCGATCCAGGCGGGGCTGGCCATCCTGCCCGAGGGCCGCAGCGCCGAGCCGACCAGGGCAAAGGAGGCGCCTGCCCAGGCAGCCGCCCCGGCGCGCCGCGCTTCCTCGCCGGCTTTGCTGATCCGCGAGCCCGTGCGCGGCGGCCAGCAGATCTATGCCCCGGAAGGCGACATCGTGGTGGTGGGCCAGGTCGGGCACGGGGCGGAGCTGATCGCCGGCGGGCACATCCATGTCTACGGCTCGTTGCGCGGCCGTGCCTTCGCCGGGATCGAGGGCGACGAGAACGCCATGATCTTCTGCGACCAGCTGGAGGCCGAGCTCCTCTCGATTGCCGGCATCCACATGGTCAACGAAGAGATCGACGAACGTCTTCTGAAAAAGCGCGCCAAGGTGGCGTGCGACGGCGAGAAGCTGGTCGTGGCTGCCCTGCCCTGACCACACCCCCGCCGTTCAGCTTGTTTCTCGATCGTGCCTCCAGGGAGTGTCACCTTGTCCAAGGTCATCGTCGTCACCTCGGGCAAAGGCGGGGTCGGTAAGACCACGTCGGCCGCCGCGATTGCGACCGGTCTTGCCATGCGCGGCAAGAAGACCGTCGTGATCGATTTCGACGTGGGCCTGCGCAATCTCGACCTGATCATGGGTTGCGAGCGCCGCGTCGTGTTCGACTTCATCAACGTCATCAATGACGGCGTCCGCCTGAACCAGGCGCTGATCAAGGACAAGCGGGTCGAGAACCTAAGCATCCTCCCGACCTCGCAGACCAAGGACAAGGAGGCCCTCAAGCAGGAGGGCGTCCAGAAGGTCCTGGACGAGTTGAAGGGGGAGTTCGACTACATCATCTGCGACAGCCCGGCCGGCATCGAGCGGGGCGCCATGATGGCACTCTATTTCGCCGACGAGGCGATCATCGTGACCAACCCCGAGGTCAGCTCGGTCCGCGACAGCGACCGGATCCTGGGCATCCTGAACTCGAAGAGCCGCCGCGCCGAGCTGGGACTGGACGCGGTCAAGCAGCACCTGCTCGTCACCCGCTACGACCCCGAGCGGGTGGTCAAGGGCGAAATGCTGAAGCTCGACGACATCATCGAGATCCTGGCGATCCCGGTGCTGGGCGTCATCCCCCAGTGTGCTTCCGTCCTGTCCGCCAGCAATGTCGGCATGCCGGTCATCCTGGACGAGAAGTCGAAGGCTTCCGAGGCCTACAAGGATGCGGTATCGAGGCTGATGGGCGAGGAGGCGGAACTGCGCTTCCTGCTGCCCGAGAAGAAAAGCTTCTTCGAGCGTCTGTTCAGGAGGTCGGCATGAATCTGCTCGACCGGTTCTTCGGCCGGCCGCCGAAGAACACGGCTGTTGAGGCCAAGGACAGGCTGAAGATCCTGCTCGCCCACGAGCGCGTGACAACCGGTGCTCCGGATTTCCTGCCGATGATGAAGCAGGAAATCCTGGAAGTGATCCGAAAGTACATCGCGATCGAAAAGGACCAAGTGAAGGTCCACATGCAGCGACAGCAAGGCGTGTCCGTGCTGGAGCTGGAGGTGGAACTTCCCCAGAACGGCCAGGCGAAGGCGGCGAGCCTGAGCCCGGCCTGATCCGGGGCGGGACTGCAATCGGCTCGGGAGGGACCCGCCGGCGCCTTCAGTGTGCCCTCAGTGGCACCTGACGGACGCTCGCATCGATCAGCCCCTCCAGGAAGGCTGCGCAACGCGCCAATGCCGGGCGGGTGGTGTACTCGCCCGGCTTGTGCGCCACCGCCATGTCGCCCGGTCCGCAGACCAGCGTCGGGATGCCGGCCGCGGCGATCACCCCGCCATCGGTGCCATACGCCACCTTGCCCGCCGGGCCAGGCTCGGCCAGCCCCTCCACCAGCTGCCGGAATGGCGTATCAGCGGCTGGGGCCAGCCCGGGATAGGCGATCAGCTCCTCGAAGGTGATGTCGGCCTCGGGCGCGATCATGCGCATGCCCGGCAGCAGCTCCTGCTCGGCATATTGCACGACCTTCGCGAACCAGTGCTGCGGCTCTTCCCCCGGCACGGTGCGGAACTCGAAGGCGAACTCGCAGCGATCGGGGATGATGTTGAGCTGGCCGCCCCCTTCGATCCGGCCGATCGAGGCGGTGGTGTGGTTCGGGTCGAAGCCCGCCGCGAACGGGCCGTTGCGCTTGAAGCCGCGGTGCATCGCCTGGATGTGCTGGATCAGTTCCGCCGCCGCGATCACCGCGTTGACGCCCTGGTGGGTGAGCGCCGAGTGGCCGGAGCGGCCGCGGATCGAGCAGCGCCAGCCGCCCTTGCCCTTGTGCGCGTCGACCACGCGCATCACGGTGGGCTCGCCGACGATGCAGCCGAGGGGCAGGTGGTGCAGTTCCGCCCTGATCCGCTCGACCAGCGCCGGCGCTCCCTTGCAGCCCAGTTCCTCGTCGTAGGAAACCGCCACATGGATCGGCCAGTGCAGCCGCGCCGCCTGCATCGCCGGTACCGCCGCCAGGACACAGGCGAGGAACCCCTTCATGTCGCAGGCACCCCGGCCGATCAGCCGGTCCGCCTCCGTGGTCAGTACGAAGGGATCGCTGCCCCATGCCTGGCCGGCCACTGGCACCACGTCGGAGTGGGCGGACAGCAGCAGGCCGGGCTCGTCCTGCCGGCCCAGGGTGAACAGGATGTCCGCCCGGGTCCCGGTCGGGTCGTAGCCAAGCGAGACCGGGATCCCCAGCCCGTCCAGCGCCTCGCGGACATGCTCGACCAGAGGGAGATTGGAACCGCCCGCCATCGTCGGGAACGCCACGAGCCGGGCCAGCCACTCCTCGGCCGAAGGCCAGTTGCCGCTCATCGAACTCCCCCCTCCCATATCCGGTCCGCCGTCCGATATAGAGACCGCCATCACCGCCTGTCATGCCGGAGCAGAAATGAGAATTTGGATGCCAGCCCTTTTCGCCCTGTCGATGCTGGGCGTGCCGGCGCTGGCCGAGGAGGTCGGCTCGTTCAGCAACGACTGGACCGGCAACGGCATCGTGGTCGAGGCGCTGCCCGATCCCGGCGTGCAGGGGGTTACCTGTCACGTCGCCCATTTCTCGCGCAGCTTCCTGGACCGCATGACCAAGGGCAACTGGTTCGAGGATCCGTCCAATGCCTCCATTGCCTGCCGGCAGACCGGGCCGCTGGTGATCGGCGACATCGAGACCGATGAGGAGGGCGAGGAGATCTTCAGCGAGGGCAAGAGCCTAGTGTTCAAGTCGCTGGCCGTCCGCCGGATCTGGGACCAGGCCCACCAGTCCCTGATCTACGTGGTCTACACCAAGCAGGTCACCGACGCGTCCGCCAAGATCGCGATCAGCACGATCTCGACCTTCGGCCAGGACGTCCGCCGGGCGGACTGATTATAGCCCGGTCGCCTGCAGCAGGAGCAGGCGCAGGGCCAGGAGCGGCGAGCGAGCGATCGCGGCGGCAGCGAATGGGTCATGGCCGTCCCGTGCGAGTGCCCGCAGCTGATGGCGGACAATCAGCAGGAGCGGCGTCGCCGCCTCCCCGCGCCGCGGTCGCAGCCCCCGCAGCTCGGCACGGGCGGCTTCCGCAACATGCCCCACGACGTCGCGCAGGCCATCCCCAGCCCCCCCGGCAAGAACCTGGTCCCTGGTGATGCCGTGGCGGCCCAAAAGGTCCGCCGGAAGCATCAGGCGGCCATGGCTGGCCAGATGCCCGGTCGCCCGCAGGATGCCGACCAGCCCATAGGCCGTGCCGATCCGCGCCGCCCGGTCCCGGTCGCCGCCGGTGACGGTTGCCACCGCCGCCTGCAGGGCGCCGGCAGTGCCACGTGCATGGGCGAGGAGTTCGGCCAGATCGACCACCGGCGCCTCGTCCAGTTCGCGCTCGCGACGGTCGATCAGCGCTTCCAGCTCCATGTCGGCCAGGCCCGTCTGCTGGACGAGCGGCAGCGCCATGGCCACCGGATGGCGGCGGGGCCGCCCGGCCCGGGCTTCGGCGATCGCCTCGCGCCACCACTGCAGGCGGATGAACCCGGCCATCGGCTGGGTGACCTGGTCGGCCACCCGGCCGATCTCCTGGTTGAGCGCCAGCAGCGTCGCCACCGCAGGGCGCAATTCGGGGGGCGAGGTGATCAGGCACCAGAACCGGTCGGGATCATCATGGTGCAGAGCATGGGTGAGCGAAGGATCGAGGCCGAGGTCCAAGGTCGTCTCCAGGCCGGCCACCGGGCCCGCCACCGGGCTGGAACTGAGGGCAGAAGATGGAACCCGCAAGGGCCACGGCATCTTTCCACACCGAGCGCTGGCCCCTATGTACCGGGGGGCTAGACGGGCGTGGCCAGCCACGCCTCCACGTCGAGGGAACTTCTGATGGCTTTCACCCTACCCGAGCTGCCCTACGCGCATGACGCGCTCGCTCCCTACATGGGCGAAGAGACGCTGCAGCTTCACCATGGCAAGCACCACCAGACCTACGTCACCAACCTGAACAACCTCATTGCGGGCACCGACCTCGAGAACAAGTCGCTCGAAGAGATCGTGGTCGCCTCGTCCAAGGATCCGGCCAAGGCCGGCATCTTCAACAATGCAGGCCAGCACTGGAACCACAACCTGTTCTGGCGCACCATGAAGAAGGGCGGTGGCGGCAAGCCCGGTGGCGAGCTGCTCAAGCGCATCGAGCATGATTTCGGCTCGTACGAGACCTTCGCCGAGCAGTTCAAGCAGGCTGGCGTCACCCAGTTCGGCTCCGGCTGGGCCTGGCTGTCGCTGGATGGCGACAAGCTCAAGGTTTCCAAGACCCCGAACGGCGCGAACCCGCTGGTTGATGGCGCGATCCCGCTCCTTGGCGTGGACGTCTGGGAGCACGCCTACTACCTCGATTACCGCAACCGCCGGCCGGACTATCTGGCCGCGTTCCTCAACCACCTGGTCGACTGGGAAGCCGTCGAGGCCGAACTGACCAAGGCCTCGAGCTGACCATCCGAAACCTGCCGGCGGTCAGGCCGCCGGCAGGCTGGCACAGCACGCCAGCAGCCGGTCGATCTCGTCCTCGATATTGTAGTAGTGCGGCGAGGCCCGCACGACCGGCGGCAGCGAGCGCGCTTCCGCGTCCAGCCTCGTGCTGGACGGATGGGACGCCCCGATGGTGATCCCGGCCTGCCCTGCCCGTTCCACGACCTTCTCCGCCGGCATCTCCCCGATCGTGAAGCTCACGATTGCGTTGGGAGATTGGCCGAGGTCATGGACCCTGGCGCCGGCGATGCCACCGAGTCCCGTGCGCAAGCGGTCCGCCAGCAGCCGGCAGCGCTCCTCGATCGCCGGAAGCCCGATACCAAGGGCATAGTCGACCGCGACGCCCAGGCCCAGGCGCGCGGCGTAGTTGTTCTCCCAGGTCTCGAAGCGCCGGCCGTCGTCGCGCAGCTCGTAGCGGTCCGCCGTCACCCAGGGCGCCGCGAAATGGTCGATCATCGGCGGCTCGAGCCGTCGCATCAGCTCCCGGCGCACGTAGAGGAAGCCGGATCCGCGCGGTCCCCGCAGGAACTTCCGCCCTGTCGCCGACAGCATGTCGCAGCCGATCACCTCGACATCCACCGGCATCTGCCCGACCGCCTGACAGGCGTCGAGCAGGTAGGGAATGCCGTGTGCCCGCGTGATCCTTCCGATCTCGGCGGCAGGGTTGGTCAAGCCGCCATTGGTGGGCACCCAGGTGATCGCCACCAGCTTGACCCTTGGATCGATCATGCGCTCGAGCGCGGCGACGTCGACCGCACCCTGGCCGTCGCTCGGGATGACCTCGACCACCGCTCCCGTCCGCCGCGCCACCTGCAGGAATGCCACGTAGTTGGCGGCATATTCTGCCTGCGCCGTCAGGATCCGGTCGCCCGGGGCGAAGGACTGGGCGTAGAAGGCCATCTGCCAGCCGACCGTCGCATTCTCCACCAGCGCGATCTCGTCGGCAGAGGCGTTCAGGAGGCGCGCCACGGACCCATAGACGCGGTCGAGGTCGCTCGCCCGCTCGGCCGCGGCCGCATAGCCGCCGATCTCGGCCTCCAGGTCGAGATAATCCTTCATCGCCCTCACCACCGGTGTGGGCATCAGGGCGGAGCCGGCATTGTGGAGGAAGGCGCGCCGGCTGGCTGCCGGCGTGTCCGCGCGGACCCGCTTCAGGTCGAGCGTCATGACCTTTACCCGGTAACCGCGATCATCGCCGCGGCGACCTTGCGCCCCTCGACCAGAAGCACGTTGAAGGTACGGCAGGCGGCAGGCGTTGCCATGCACTCGACCACGATGCCGCGGGACCGGAGGTGCTGGCGCAGCCTCGGGTCGATCATGCGGAAGGCGCTGCCGGTACCGAACACCAGCACTTCGGGAACGTCGCCGCCTTCCAGCAGCGGATCGAAGGACTGCGTGCCGACATCCTCGAACCGTTCGACCTGCCAGGCGACCGTGCGGTCCGGCAGCACCAGGACCGAGCCCTGGTGCCGCTCGCCCGCAATGGTGAAACCGTCGGTCCGGTAGGCCTGGATGACCTGCCGGCCCTCGGGCACCAGCGGCGTCACTTCCATGGTCAGCCTTTCTAGCCCTTGGCGTGCGCCGGCACCGGCTTGGGCGGCGCCGCTCCCGCGGAACGCAGGTTCAGGTAGTAGAGCACCGGGCAGGCAATATAGATCGTGGAATAGACCCCCACGATGACGCCCACGATCATGATCAGGGTGAAATCGCGGATGACCGGCCCACCCAGCACGAACAGCGCGATCAGGGCCAGCAGCGTGGTGATCGAGGTGGCGAGCGTACGCGCCATCGTCTCGTTGACCGAGCGGTCGAGCAGTTCCGGAATCGGCATCGCCTTGTAGCGGCGCAGATTTTCCCGGATCCGGTCGTAGATCACCACGG
>VFQN01007595.1_pt1 | contig 11571 bp, 9 predicted proteins | sample 3512371 | NCBI WGS metagenome assembly VFQN01 (sample SAMN10412370, study PRJNA504923) | tailings metagenome | isolation source: Replicate 2 from Balatoc abandoned mine | place: Philippines: Itogon, Benguet | collected 2017-08-28
GCGGGCTGGGACAAGGTGATGGACATCAACGTCAAATCGCCCTTCTTCCTGACGCAGGCGCTCCACGGACTGCTCAAGGCGGGCGGCTCGCACGAACGCCCGGCAAAGGTCATCAACATCGGCTCGATCGACGGGCAGCGGCTGAATCCTTGGGAAACCTATAGCTACCACGCGTCGAAGGCCGCGATCCTCTACCTCACCAAGCGCCTCGCGGCGCGCCTCGTCACCGATCATATCCTCGTCACCGCCATCGCGCCGGGCGCCTTCCAGTCCGACATGAACAAGGCGGCGCGCGACCATGGCGATGCGGTCGCGAAAAGCATCCCGGTGAAGCGCATCGGCGTTCCCGAGGACATGGCCGGCGCCGCGATCTTCCTCGCGTCGAAGGCCGGCGACTATGTCGTCGGCGACACGATCACCGTCGACGGCGGACTGGTTCACGGCGATCTGAAGACCAGCATCGACGCGTAAGGCCGGTCCTCAAACTTCGCGTCACCCCGGACTTGATCGGCGGTGATACCTGTCGACCCGGTATCTGCTCCCCGGCGAAAGCCGGGGCCCAGGGCGCCCTAAAGCAACGCCTGTTTTGGCACGCCCTGGACCCCGGCTTTCGCCGGGGAACAGCTCTTCGCTCGGTTTCAAGAGATTAGGTGCGGAGTTGATCCGGGGTCTCGCTCGGCAACGCCAGAATGGCGAGATGCCGGATCGAGCCTGTCCTGAGCTTGTCGAAGGGTCCGGGATGACGAAGCTGCGAAGTTGACTCCGCAAACTCCAAGGTGTATTATTCAACTAATGCACCAAGGAGATGTGCCATGCGTTTCGCTTTCCTGATCCCCCCGATGATGCTGCTCGCCGCCTGCGGGCAGGACGAGAAGGCCGCCGACAGCCCCGATCTTTCGATCAACGCCGACGGCGATAATGGCGGCAAGGTCCAGATCACCTCGGGCAAGGATGGCGGCAAGATCAAGATCGGCGGCGACGGGGTCAATATCGACCTCGACATCCCCGATCTGGGCGACATGGACATCAACACCGATTTCGATATCGACGGGGTGAAACTCTATCCCGGCAGCAAGATCGACAAGATGGACATCGACGCCAGCGACAAGAATGGCGCCGACACTGCAACGGTGAAATTCGGCTTCAGCTCGCCCGCCGCGCCCAAGGTCGCTGCTGACTGGATGGGCGCCGAATTTGCGAAGCGCAACATCCAGGTCGAACGCGCCGGCACGACGCTGCGCGGCACCGACAAGGATGGCGACGATTTCACGATCAGCTTTGCCCCCGATGGCGCCAATGCCAAGGGCGAGGTGGTGATCGTTTCGAAATAGGAAGACGGAATTTTCATTCGTCACCCCGGCGAAGGCCGGGGTCTCACCGTCGCGTAGTGGCGGGAGGTTGAGATCCCGGCCTTCGCCGGGATGACGATATTGTTCCGTGGATCGGGCGGCTACCCACTGTTCCTGAGCGCAGTCGCGATCGCGTTGATCGTCAGCTGGATGCCTTCGGCGATCCGCGGGTCGGTCTCGCCGGCGCGGTGGCGCTTCATCAGCTCGATCTGCAGCAGGTTCAGCGGCTCGATATAGGGCAACCGCAAACGGATCGACGCCTCGAGCGCCGGGTTCTTGTCGAGCAACCGCGTCTGCCCAGTGATCGCGAGCAGCCCGTCATGCGCGCGGTGCCACCCGTCGCGAATCCGCCCGAAAATCGCGTCATGCCTATCGATATGCGCCGCAAGCTCGGCATAGCGCGCTGCGATCCCCATGTCGGATTTCGCGAGCACCATTTCCATATTGCCGAGCAGCGCAGCGAAGAAGGGCCAGCTTTGCGCCATGTCGGCGAGCAGCGCCTTGTCGGCGAACGCCGCAAAACCTTCGCCCGTTCCGTACCAGCCGGGCAGCATCGCGCGCGCCTGCGCCCAGCTGAACACCCACGGGATCGCGCGCAGATCCTCGATCGCGTTCGATTTGGTGCGGCTTGACGGCCGCGAGCCGATCTTCAACGTCGCGATCTCGGCGATCGGGGTCATCGCGCGGAAGAAATCCTTGAACGCCGGCGTGTCGTACACCAGCCCGCGATAGGCGGCGAAGGCCGTGTCCGAGAGCTGGTCCATCGCCGCGGTAAAGCGCCCCGCGTCGGCGTCGCTCAGCGCCTCGGGCTCGAGGCTCGCGAGCAGGCTCGCCGACACCATCGCTTCCAAATTGGTCGCCGCACTCGCCGCGGTGCCATATTTCGCCGCGATCACCTCGCCCTGTTCGGTGATCCGGATGCGCCCCTGCACCGTGCCTGCGGGCTGCGCGCGGATCGCGGCAAAGGCGCTGCCGCCGCCGCGCCCGACCGCGCCGCCGCGGCCGTGGAACAATTGCATCGCGGTGTCGGCCTCGTCGAACACCGGGGTCAGCGCCTGCGACGCCTGATGCAGCCCCCAGGTCGAGGTCAGGTAACCGCCATCCTTGTTCGAATCCGAATAGCCGATCATCACTTCCTGATGCCCGCGCAGCCCGATCTGCGGTCCGATTTCGGGCATCGCGAAATAGCGCGCCATGATCGCGGGCGCCTTGTCGAGGTCGGCGATCGTCTCGAACAAAGGCACGACCATCAGGTTCGATTTGCCCGCCGCGGCGCCGCTGCGCCACAATCCGGCTTCGCGCGCCAGCACATGCACCTCGAGCAGGTCGGACAAAGTCTGCGCCATGCTGATGATCCACTGGCAGATCGCGTCCTTCCCCAGCCGCGCCCGCACATCGGCGGCGGCATGGACGATCGCCAGTTCGCCTGCGGTCTCGTCGCTCCATTCGTGCCACGGCGCGGCGAGCGGGCGGTCGCTCTGCAGCTCGGCGGTCAGCAGTGCGACGCGCGCTTCCTCGTCGAGCGCCAGGTAGTCGGCGCACACGCCCGAAACCGCCAGCAGCTCGGCCAGCACGCGCTCGTGGACCGCGCTGTTCTGCCGCATGTCGAGCGTCGCGAGGTGGAAGCCGAACACCTCGACCGAACGGATCAGCCGCCCAAGCGCACCAATACCGCCGAACTGGCCCTGGCTGTTCGAAGACAAGCCATTGGCGATGGTCACCAGGTCGCGGCGGAAATCGGCGGGCGTTGCGTAAGCCTCGCCCTTCAGCGCCGAAGGCCGCGGCGGCGTCTTGCCGACGATCTGGGTGTAGGTCGCGCACAGCCGCGCATAAATGCCCGACAGCGCGCGGCGATAGGGTTCGTCGCGGCGGCTCGGCGCATTGTCGCCGCTTGCCTCGGCCAGCGCCTCGACCGCCTCGGGAACCGCCGCAAGGCTCGCCGACACCGACAGTTCGGCGCCCAGACCATGCACCGCGTCGATATAATGGCCCAGCACCGCCGCCGCGTTGCGCCCCGTCGCCATGACCATCGTTTCGGCGGTGACAAAGGGATTGCCGTCGCGGTCGCCGCCGATCCAGCTGCCGACGCGCAGGAAACTTGCGGGCCGCTGCCCCAGCTCGGCTTCCCAACGCGCATAAAGCTTCGGCACCACGGGCAGGAAAACATCGCGCAAATAGGTCAGCGCATTGTCGATCTCGTCGGCAACGAACAATTTTTCGGTGCGCAGCGGGCGCGTCTGCCAGAGGAGGATGATCTGCCGCCGGATCGCCTCCTCGACGACATCGCCCTCGGGGGTCTCGTCGGCGCCGGCATCGCGCAGCAGCATCAACTCGGCGATCCGGTTCTTGTGGTCGAGCACCGATTTGCGCCGCACCTCGGTCGGGTGCGCAGTCAGCACCGGCGCGACGAGCGAGGCGCTCAGCAGCGCCGCGATCGCGTCACTGTCGATCCCGTCGCCCTTCAGTTTCTCGATCGCCGCCGCAACGGTGGCTTCGGGCTCCGCCGCGACCCCCTGCCGGTCCTCGGCCAAGTTTGCGAGCATCGAAAACAGCATGAACCCGCGCACGAACGCGATCGTGTCGTCGAGGCTTAGCGCATCGAGCCCCGGGTCGATCGCCTCGGCCCCCGCAATGCCGCGGTGCCGGTCGACGCTCGACGAGCGGATATATTCGGTCTGGCGAAACAGCTTGTCGCCGCCATAGGCGCGGATGACATCACCCAGGATCCGCCCCAGATAGCGGATGTCGGGATTTTGCGAGATCTGGATCGGCGGCCCCATGGCGCGATTGCTGCACCTGCGAAGGCGCAGCGTCAAGCCGCGCATAGCTATGCGCCGTCCGCGCTATTCGTCCTTCGGGCCGGGCGGGTTTTTAGCGTGCGCGCGCTTATGCGACGCCGTGATACCACCACACCCCGTCGCGGTCTTCGCGTTTCACGCGGCCTTCGACTTCGAGTCGCTTGAGGTGCGCCAGCGCTTCGCCGGTCGCCAGCCCCAGATTATGCTCGCCGATCGGGCGGTTGAAGAGCAGCGGAAAGCTGTCGATTGCGCGCATCGGCGCCTTGGCCGCGGCTTCGGCCAGATTATACAGCCGCATCCGATGCTCGTCGCGCAGCGCCATCAACCGGACGTGCAGCCCCTTGAACGGCTCGCCATGCGCGGGACATACGGTGACGTCGGCGGGGATGGTCGCCAGCAATTTGTCGATCGAGGCGAGCCATTCGCCCAGCGGATCGGCGTCGGGTTCGGTAATATTCACCGACACGTTCGAACTGATCCGCGGCAGCACCTGGTCGCCCGACACCAGCACGCCTTCCTTCTCGTTCCACAGGCACGCATGTTCGGGGCTGTGCCCCGACCCCGTCACGACGCGCCATTGGTGCGCGCCAAAGCCGAGCCGCTCGCCGTCGCGCATCCGCACATAGGACCGCGGCAGGGTAAAGATCATGCGCTGGAACATGTTCCAGCCGCGCGACCGCTGCGCCTCGATCGCCGCATCGTCCCAGCCTGCGGCGCGCGATTGCGCCAGCACCTCGTCGGGCGCGGTGTCTGCCGAATCGGCGACGATCGCGCGCGCGGTCAGCATCTCGCCGCGCGTCATCCACAGCTTGACGCCCTGTTTCTTCGCGATCCAGCCCGCAAGGCCGATATGGTCGGGGTGCAAATGGGTGCCGATGACGCGCGTTATCCGCTTGCCGTTCAGGGCGCCCGCATAAAGCGCCTTCCACGCGTCCGAGCACATGGTCAGGCAGATGCCGGTATCGACGATCGCAACGCCCCCCGCTTCGCCGTTGGCGTCGTCGTCGAGCAGCCAGCTGTTGATATGGCCCAGCGACCCCGGCATCGGGATGCGCGCCCAGCTGATCCCCGGCGCGATACGGATCACCTCGCCGGCACCCGGCGCCGCGTCGCCCCACGGATAGGTCAGGCCGGCATGGCTGGTCGCGGTAAAGCTGTCGTCCTGGGTCAGCGATGCGTCCGGCGAGCCGCTGGCCGCCGGGATCTGATCGTCATCGCTGCCCGCCATGGACTATGCCTCGCCGTCGGTTTCGGCGGTTTCCTCGGCGGCGCGCGCTTCGTTGGCGGCGGTGCGTTCGGCGCGCAATTCTTCGAGCAGCGCTTCGCGATCACCCTCCAGCCGGTTGTCGGTCGGCGCTTCGATCCCGGCCTTTTTCGCCGCCTTGGCGACCAGCGCATCGAGTTCGCGCTGCGAGCACAGGCCCAGCGTCACCGGATCCTTGGCGACGATGTTCGCGCTGTTCCAATGGCTGCGGTCGCGGATCGCGCCGATCGTGTTGCGGGTGGTGCCGATCAGCTTGCCGATCGCGCCGTCCGACACCTCGGGATGATTCTTCAGGATCCAGGCGATGCCGTCGGGCTTGTCCTGGCGCTTGCTGACCGGGGTGTAGCGCGGGCCGCGGGTGCGGCGGATCGTGTCCTGCGCCTGCTTGCTCATCTTGAGCTTGTAGTTCGGGTCGTTCTGACCCTTTTCGATTTCTTCCATCGACAGTTCGTGCGCGCGCACCGGGTCGCGGCCGGTATATTTGGTCGCGGCGGTCTCGTCGGCGATCGCCTGCACTTCCAGGATATGGATGCCGCAATATTCGGCGATCTGGGCAAAGGTCAGGCCGGTGTTGTCGACCAGCCAGGCGGCGGTCGCATGCGGCATCAGCGGGGTGGCGTCGGCGGTGGCCATGGCGATTTCTCCAAGCGGAAATAAAAGGGCCGCCCCTCGCGGAGCGGCCGAATAATGGCGGCGGCTGTAAACCGGATTGGCAAAAGGGGCAAGGGGCCAGCCATATCGGGGGATTGCCGCGACCGGCGACCAGCGTACCGGTACGGCGCTGACGTTGCCGCCCGATCTGCAAAGCGTTACGCCTTGGGGCGTTGACCTCAGCGGAATATGTGTCAATCATCGGTCAAATACAGATATTTCAGGAGCGGAAGTTCATGAAGACGATCAGGTCGGGCGCTGCCATCATCAGCAGCATCGCGCTGATGCTGAGCGCCGGTGCGGTTTCGGCCAATGATGCTACCGACGTCGAGCGCCCCGATGCGCCCACGATGACGCTGGCTGAAATCCGGGCGTTCAACGCGAAGCTGCCCAAGGATCACCGCTATTATATCGTTTGCAAGCGCGAAGGGACCACCGGCTCGCTGGTCAAGGCGATTCGCACCTGCCAGACGCGCGAGGACATCGATCGTCTGGCGCGCGATGCGCAGGACGGAACCCGCGAAGTCATGGACCGCGCGCGCGTGTCCCCGGGGTGCCCCGGCGGACTATGTCCGGGCTAAGCCGCGGCCAGGACAATCTTTCCGACATGCGCGCCCGCCTGCATCCGCGCGTGCGCGGCGCTGGCCTCTGCAAGCGGGAATATCCGATCCATCGCGGGCTTCCACCCGCCCGCGGCAAGGCGCGGCCACAGCGTACGGTGAATCTCGTCGGCCAGCGCGGCCTTGAAGTCGGCGCTGCGCGCGCGGAGCGTCGATCCGGTCAGCGTCAGGCGGCGGCGCATGACATCTGAAATGTCGATCTCGACCTTTGCACCGCGCTGAAACGCGATGGTGACGTGGCGCCCGTCCTCGGCCAGACACGCCAGGTTGCGCGGCACATAATCGCCGCCGACCATGTCGAGCACGGCGTTGACGCCCTTGCCGCCGGTGAACGTCCTGACCGCGTCGACATAATCCTCGACCGAATAGTCGACCGCTTGGGTCGCGCCCAGCGCCATTGCCGCGGCGCATTTGTCGGCGCTGCCGCACGTCACGATGACCTTGATATCGAACAATTTGCAAAGGCCGATCGCGGTCGTGCCGATGCCGCTGGTACCGCCGTGGATCAGCACCGTTTCACCCTCCGCGATCCACGCGCGCTCGAACAGATTGTGCCAGACGGTGAAGACGGTTTCGGGCAGCGCCGCGGCCTCGGCCATCGCAAAGCCCGGCGGTACCGGCAAGCAGCTGCCGACCGGCGCGAGGCAATATTCGGCATAGCCGCCGCCCGCGACCAGCGCGCACATCGCCTGTCCCATCAGTTCGGGATCGCCGCCCGGCCCGACCGCCACGATCGTCCCCGCGATCTCCAGCCCTGGCAGGTCCGAAGCGCCCGGCGGCGGCGGGTAAAATCCCATGCGTTGCAGGACGTCGGGGCGGTTGACCCCCGCGGCGGCGACGCGGATCAGCACTTCGCCCGGCCCCGGCTGCGGCACCGGGCGCTGCTCGGGGACCAGAACCTCGGGTCCGCCGGGCGCGCTGATGGCGATCGCGGTCATGCTCGCTGGCAGGCTGGTCACGTTGATTTTCCCCACTTTTCACTTCGCCCTCACGGCCACCTTATTGACAGCGCGGCGCACCGGGTCAACAGTCGCGAGGCATTTCAGGAGGAACCGCCATGGACGATGACGATCTTCCCCGCCGCCGCGACGATGCGCTCGCGGCGCTGACCCGGCAACCGCTCGACCCGCTGTCGGTGAGCGAACTCGATGACCGTATCGCGACGCTCGAGGCCGAAATCGCGCGCGTCAAGGCGCACCGCGCCGCCGCGACCAGCCACAAGGCGATCGCCGACGCGCTGTTCAAAAAGGGGTAGGGGACGGGCGCGGGTAAATTAGGCCGTTCGTCCTGAGGAGCCATTGAGCCAGTCGCAATGGCGTCTCGAAGAACTGCAACGTCGCCGTCCTTCGAGACGGGGCATCGACAGGCTCAGCCCCTCCTCAGGACAAACGGAAATCGTTCCTATGTCGACCCCGCCCGGCCTCACTCCGCCTCGGTGCTCAGCCCCAGTTCGGGAATGCCGATCGACCGCCGCCCGCCGAAATCGGACCGCACGACGATCGCACCCTGCTTTTCCATATACTCCACCAGCCGCCGGATGCGTCCCGGCGAATGGCTGCCATAGGCGCGCCCCAACACCTCGTCGTCGGGACAGGGTTCGCCGTCCAGCGCGGCGCGGGCGATTTGCAGGAAGGGCGCCAGCATATCGTCGGGCAGGCGTTCGGCCACGCGCAGCGCGTCGGCCCAGCGCGGCGCGGAGGGGTCGAACACGCCGCCCTTGGCAAGCGCGAAGCGGTAGCGAAACGCCGCCAGGTCGAGCGGCACCTTCTTCAGCTTCGCCATCCGGCACCGCACCGAAAAATCCTGATAGAGGAAGGATTCGGGCTGGAAGGCGCTGTCGGGGTCGGCGAGCATGTCCTCGAGCATCGCAACCACCACCGCGTCGCTCTGCTCCGCCTCCTCGACCGCAGCGACGATGTCGAGCACGGGCGGCGCATCGCGATCTTCGTGAAGTCCTTCGCTCGCCGCGATGCGCTCCAGCACCTCGCTCGCTGCGACCGGCTCGGGTTCGGGCGCAAAGATGCGCGGTGCTACCGGCGCCTCCATCTCGGTGAACAGCATCGAGCGCATATCGTCGCCGCCCGCCGACGGCAACGGCATCAGCCCGTGCGTACCCAGCCGCGTCGAGGTCTGCGTCGCCCCGATGCGCACCGCGATCGGGCGCCGCGAGATCGCGGGGCCGAGCCCCAGGAAATGCCCGCGCTCGAGGTCGCGGATCGTCTCGGCCTGCCGCCGCTCCATGCCGAGCAAATCCGCGGCGCGCGCCATGTCGATGTCGAGGAAGGTGCGCCCCATCAGGAAATTGCTCGCCTCCGCGGCGACATTCTTCGCAAGCTTCGCGAGCCGCTGCGTCGCGATCGCGCCGGCGAGGCCACGCTTGCGCCCGCGGCACATCAGGTTGGTCATCGCGCCAAGGCTCGCGCGGCGGACAGTGTCGGCGACATCGCCCGCGACGCTCGGCGCGAACATCTGCGCCTCGTCGACCACCACCAGCGCGGGGAACCAATGCTCGCGCGGCGCGTCGAACAGCGCATTGAGGAACGCCGCGGCGCACGTCATCTGCGCCTCGATATCGAGCGATTCGAGACTGAGAATGATCGACGCGCGATGCTCGCGGATGCGCGCGCCCATCGCCGCGATCTCGCGTTCGTTATAGTCGCCGCCGTTGATCACGACATGGCTGTAGGCATCGGCGAGCGTCACGAAGTCGCCCTCGGGATCGATCACGATCTGCTGCACCAGCGCGGCGCTTTCCTCGAGGATTCGGCGCAGCAGATGCGACTTGCCCGACCCCGAATTGCCCTGCACGAGCAAACGCGTCGCGAGCAGTTCCTGCACGTCGACGCGCACATTTTGCCCCGCGCTGTCGGTCCCGATGTCGATGCTGGTCTTCACGCTGGCCGCCCTATCGGGCGCCTTGGCGAATGACAACCGAGGGGGCTTTCGGATGAGCCGATTTTTCCGGCGGCACCAAACAAACCTCAAAACCGTTTGCCCTGAGCTTGTCGAAGGGCCGTTCTTTCTTCTGGCGCCGGGAGAAGAAGGGCGGTGCTTCGACAAGCTCAGCACAAACGGGGTTTGGGATGTGATTAGCAGGGTGGCTTGCTAATCAAGCAAAACCAGCCAAAGACGCCCCCATGGATTTCGACGACCAGCTCCGCCGCTACTTCGGCACCGCCGACCTCGCGGCGATCCACGCGCAAGCGCACGCCGCGGGGACCGAACGCATGCGCGTCGACTTCGGCCTCGAAACCAACCCTGGCCGCCGCTTCGCGCTGTGGGCGCTGATGTACATGCTCGGCGTCGCCCCCGACCTAGACGTCGCGTTCAAGGATGAGAGCGAGCGCGACACGGCGCGCGACTTCATGGATATGGTGGATAGGACGGGCGCGGAGGACGGCAGGTAACGACCGGAAGTGGACGTTCAATCCAGTCCCCGTTCGTATCGAGCGAAGTCGAGATACGCGTGGCTTGGCGTGAGCCTTCGGCGTGTCTCGACTTCGCTCGACACGAACGGAGGTAGGAGACGGTCGAGAATCCACCCCAAAACAGAGATTGGGCGAGCGACAAAAAAATCGCTGTCCTACTTTATTTCGCCGTGCCAGCCTCCGCCACGCTCTTTGAAATGGTCGGCTTCAGCAACCCTCGCCCAAAGCGACACAGGAGACATTTTCGACGTGCACATCCGCGCCCTTTGTCGCCTTAAGGCCACAAAGGACGCAGTTTCGAGGCGCCCATGCGGGGTCTTTGTGGCTTTAAGGCCCGACGGATCGCAAATACCGCATGCGCCCAAAGCCCAGGGCCGCGGTTTCTACCCTTGAACGGATCGTCGCGAGGCGGATTGCAGAACCTCGACCCAATCCGAACATCCCGTTAACCATAATACAACCCCTGTCATCGTAATTTCACAAGGCCGACCGCTTTTCCCTTGCGGTGGGGCGGCGGCATCGCCACGTTACGTTCCTAAGGGGGCCGCCATCTCCCCGGCGTCGTCCCCGCAAGGAGATGAGACCCATGCCGTCCTTTTCGGAAAGCCTCGAAAAGACCCTCCATAACGCGCTGAAGGCCGCTTCGGAGCGCCACCACGAATATGCGACGCTCGAGCATCTGCTCTACGCGCTGATCGACGACGACCATGCCGCCGAAGTGATGCGCGCCTGCGGCGTCGCGCTCGACGACCTGCAATCGGCGGTCGTCCACTATCTCGACACCGAACTCGACAGTCTGAAGGTCGAGGGGCACAGCGATCCGTCGCCAACGTCGGGCTTCCAGCGCGTCGTCCAGCGCGCGATCCTGCACGTCCAGTCGTCGGGCAAGGATGAAGTGACGGGCGCCAACGTCCTTGTCGCGCTCTTCTCCGAACGCGAATCCTATGCCGTCTATTTCCTTCAGCAGCAGGATCTGACGCGTCTCGACGCGGTCTCCTATTTGAGCCACGGCGTCGGCAAGGGCGGCAAGCCCGCGGTGCAGGCCGAGCCTGAAGAAAAGGAAGAAACGAAGGACAAGGCAGACGGCAAATCCAAAAAGGAAACCGCGCTCGACCAGTTCACCGTCAACCTCAACGAGAAGGCGAAGGGCGGTAAGGTCGACCCGCTGATCGGCCGCAGCGCCGAGGTCGATCGCACAATCCAGATCCTCTGCCGCCGCAGCAAGAACAATCCGCTCTATGTCGGCGACCCCGGCGTCGGCAAGACCGCGATCGCCGAAGGGCTCGCGCGCAAGATCATCGAGGGCGACGTGCCCGAGGTGCTGTTGCCCGCGGTCATCTACTCGCTCGACATGGGCGCTTTGCTCGCAGGTACGCGCTATCGCGGCGATTTCGAGGAGCGGCTGAAACAGGTCGTCACCGAACTCGAAGGGCTGCCGCACGCGATCCTGTTCATCGACGA
>VFQN01007596.1_pt1 | contig 11570 bp, 8 predicted proteins | sample 3512371 | NCBI WGS metagenome assembly VFQN01 (sample SAMN10412370, study PRJNA504923) | tailings metagenome | isolation source: Replicate 2 from Balatoc abandoned mine | place: Philippines: Itogon, Benguet | collected 2017-08-28
TCGATCGACTCGATGATGGCGTGCGGATGCGGCGAGCGCAGCACCTGCAGATGCAACATGCCGGGCATCGTCATGTCAGCGGCATATTTCAACGCGCCCGACACCTTGCCCGGCGCATCGATGCGCCGGACATCGGCGCCAATATATTTGCCTTCGGCCACGTCGGTTTCGGCCAGCGCGGTCACCGCCAGGCGGCCGTTCTGGACGTCGCGCGCAAGCTCCACCGCATCGAAAATCTTCTGGTATCCGGTGCATCGGCAGATATTGCCGCCGAGCCGCTCCTTGATCTCCTCGCGGTCGGCGAACGGATTGATGCGGAGCGCCGACGTCGCCGCCATCACCATGCCGGGAATGCAATAGCCGCACTGGCTCGCGCCGGCCTTGTGAAAAGCCTTCTGCAGGATTGACAGGTCGCCCGTCTGCGCAAGACCTTCGACGGTCTCGATTTTCGTCCCCTGCGCCTTGCCAACGGGCATCATGCAGGACTTCATCAACACGCCATCGACGAAGACCGAGCACGCACCGCATTCGCCAGCACCGCAGCCATCCTTGGTGCCGGTGAGGTTCATGTCGTCGCGCAGGAAGTCGAGCAGACGCTGATGCGGCTGCGCACGCCGTGCGATCTTGCGGCCGTTGACAATCGCCTCGATGCGCATCTCAGGCACAGGCGGCCTCCAGTTCGGGTGACAGTACATCGGGCCCGGCGCCGGCGCGCTGCGCAGCGTTGAACAGTCCGCGCAGCATGAAGCCGCGCACCACGTCGCGGCGATAATCCTGTCGCGTACGCGAACGCACGAGGCTGACGGGCATTTCGGCAGCCTGCTCGAGCCGGCTGACGGTGAGCGGACCTGCCTTCAGGAATTTCTCGACGTCACGCAGCCGATCCGGGACCGGGCCGATGCCGCCGATGCAAAGCCGCACGTCTTCGACGTTGCGTCCGGACGCATCAAGCTTCACCATCGCGGCAAGGCAGACGGTGGAAATCACCAGCGAACGGCGGTGCCCCACCTTCTCGAAGCTGCCGCCATATCCCGTCAGCGCCGCGCATTCGATTGCAGTCAGGATTTCGTCGTCGGCGAGCCCGGTCTTTCCTGGGCCGGTGATGAAGTCGTGCATCGGAACGCGACGAGTCTCGACCTTTCCGCCGCGACGGCTCGCCAGTTCGACGATCGCGTCATGGGCGACCAGCGGGGGGATGGCGTCGGCCGCAGGCGATGCATTGACGATGTTGCCGCCGATTGTCGCCGACTCACGGAGTTGGTCGTCAGCAAACCAGATCGCGCAGCGCGGCATGGCCGGCATGGCGCGGCCGAGAGCGGGATCGTCGAGAAACCGTTGAATGGGTGTCGCGGCGCCGAGTCGGACGCTCGTGTCGTTCACGCTGCGCTCGCGCAATTCCGGAATGCGCGCGATATCGATCAGCACCGGGACATGAACGTCGCCGGCCCGGCCCTCGCGTGCCCAAGGCAAAAGATCGGTGGCGCCGGCAATCAGCCGATAACGGCCGCGATGCGCATCAATGAGGAAGAAGGCCTCGTCGAGCGATGTTGGCGTGAGATATTCGTCGCAGAGAAGCATGGTATTGAATCTTGCTCCGTCGGCTCCCTCTCCCCGTCCTTACGGGGAGAGCGGTTGGGCTAAGGGCAATCACATCGCCTCACCCGGCTCGCTTCGCTCGCCACCTCTCCCCGCCGGCGGGGAGGGGCAAAAGACCAGCGGCTCCCTCTCCCCGCAAGCGGAGAGAGGAAAGTTAAGATTGCCGCTCGCGGCGCTACTCCGCCGCCACGCGCTGCGCGGCGCCGGGCTTCATCTTCACCACCACCTTGATCGCGTCTTCCACGCGGTCCTTTGCGTAGCGGATCGCCGTCGGCAGATCCTCCAGCGGGAATGTGTGGGTGTGGATCTTGGTGGCGTCGAAGCGCTTCTGCTTCATGAAGGCTTCGGCACGGTGCGTGGCCGTCTTTCCCTCGCCGCGGATGCCGTAGATGTAGATGTTGTTGCGGACGATATGCGCGATATCGACCGGCGCCTCGCCATGCGGGAAAGCCGCAAGGCAGACCTTGCCACCGCGATTGACCATCTTCAGCGCTTCGTTGACGGCGTTCGGCGCGGCCGAACATTCGACCACATAGTCGACGCCCTTGCCGCCATTCGCGTCCTTCACCGCCTGCACGACATCATTCACCTTGCGGATGTTGATGACGTGATCGGCGCCGAGTTCCTTGCCGATCTGCAAACGGTTGTCGCGCGTGCCGGTCAGGATCACGGGCTGTGCGCCCATGGCCTTCGCCACCGCAACGCCAAGAAGACCGATCGGCCCCGGGCCCGTCACCACCACGCTTTCGCCCGCCACAAGGCCGCCGAGTTCGGTCAGCCCATACATTGCGGTGCCCGCGGTGACGACGAGCGTCGCCTCCTCGTCCGACATATCGTCGGGGATCGCGACCAGCGTGTTGATGTGGTTGACCTGGTACTCGCAAAAGCCGCCGTCGGTCGTGAAGCCGTTGGCGCGATGGCCCTTGTCGACGTCACCGTAATTCAGGCCGTAGTTGTGGCAAGAAGTATACATACCCTCGCGGCAGCGTTTGCACTGGCCGCAGCCAGCGTGAATCTCGACGGTGATGCGCTGGCCGATCTTGTATTCGTCGACGCCCGGCCCGAGGGCGACCACCGTACCCATATATTCGTGGCCCGGTGTGAAATTCTTGTTGTGCGGCATGCCGCCCTGAATCATCGCGGGCGGACCGTGATAGATGATCTCAAGGTCGGTCGCGCAGATTGCGACGGCGTCGATGCGGACCAGAACCTCGGCTTTCTTCGGCACGGGCACGGCCTTATCGATCAGCTTGAGTTCGCCGGGATCGCCCAGCACCCAGGCCTTCATCATGTCCGGGACCGGGAAGTCCTTGCTGGTTTTTACGCCCGCCGGTGCGTACATCGCTCACTCTCCGTTGAGATGACTGTTTGACTTCAAGCGTTCGTCACGATCGGCTGCATCGAGCCCGGCTCGCCGAGTTCGGCCGACAGCGCATTTGTCGCGGCAATAACCTCGCGCCGCATCAGCGCGAGATGATCTTCGGTCGCACGCATCGCCGGCGCCGAAGCCGAGATGGCTCCGACGACCGCACCGGCATGATCGCGGATCGCCGATCCGACGCAGATCACGCCCGGCTGAAATTCCTCGCGGTCGATCGCAAAGCCGTTGCGACGGACATGCCGCAATTCTTCGATCAGGATGTCGAAATCGACGATCGTGTTGTCGGTGAAGCGCCTCAGATTGTCCGGCAGCATGCGGCGGATCTGGTCTTCCGGCAGCCATGCGATCATCGCCTTGCCGGTTGCCGTCGCATGCGGCGCATCGCTGCGGCCAAGCATACCGGAATCGACGCGCACGGCATGGCGCGCTTCACGCTTCACCAGTGTGATGATGTTATCGGCCTGCAGCACCGCGAGATGAACGCTCTCGCCGGTCACCTGATTGATGCGGTCTATGTAGGATTGACAGCGGCGCGGCAGATCGACCTGACGCAGACAGGCGTGCCCGAGATAGAGCACGCGCGCACCGAGCGCATAGGACCGGCGTCCCGGCACCTTCGCCACGTAACCCCAGTTCACCAGCGTCGAAAGCAGGTGATGGCATGTCGAGACATTCAGGTGCGTGCGCCGGGACAGGTCGGTCAGCGATGCTTCACCTCCGGCCTCAGCCAGAGCCTCCAGCAGTGAAAGCGCACGATCGACGGACTGGATGCTGCCGCGATGCGGAGACTTCACACTCCCGTTCGTAAGCGGGACGGCAAGCGGAATCGGGCTGACTGCGGGTTCAGACACGGCGTTTCCTCTGGCAACTTGTTTTTTGTTGCACAAAGAAAAAGGCGCGTGGGCAGCCGAGTCAAGGCTTTTTCGAGATAGTAAAGTCCGATTTCGCGATATGAAACAAATGCTCTATCGGCCTACCATCCGCATCAGTTCCGCGCCGTACTCCTCGCGCGCGTCAGACATCATCGACGCGACCGCCTGCGCGAACAGATTATGTTCAGCTTCGGTCAATTCCTCGATCCTGCATCCCTGCGCTTCGATCGCATGACGTGCATCGCGTTCTTCATCGATTGCGAGTGCACGCTGAAAGACCACGGCGTCCGCTGCAGCGCGGCGCATCGCGTCCTGCAATTCGCGCGGCCAGGAATCGAATTGCGCGCGGCAGATGAAGATCGGCCTTGAAATGTAGAAGTGGCCCGTCAGCGTGTGGAAGGGATGATATTTGTGCGCACCGTAGGTCACGGTGTTGGCGAGCGGATTCTCCTGCGCATCGATGGTGCCGGCGACGATCATCTCGAGTGCCTCGGTGAGATCGAGACGCTGCGGCACCGCCCCGAGCAGAGCGAAGGTTCGCTTCTGAATCTCGCTCGGCAGCACGCGGATGGTCATCCCCGCGAGGTCCGCGGGGTTGCGCACCGGCCTTAGCCGGTTCGAGATGTGGCGAAAGCCGTTCTCGAACCAGCCGACGATCCGATAATCCACCTTGTCCTCGATCGCCTGCGCCAGCCGCTTCCCGAGCGCCCCGTCCATCGCCCCGCGCGCGGCATCTCTGTTCGCGAACAGGAAAGGAAGATCGACGAGGCCGAGCTCAGGCACCCGATCGGTCAGGTAGCTCGACGACTGATAGCCCAGCGACAACACACCGCTTTCGACCAGCCAGAGGATATCCTCCGAGCGATAACCGAAATCCATGATGTTCCAGACATACTTGATGTCGACCCGGTCGCCGAACTCGGCGCTCAGCCGGTCGCCGATGAACTTGAGTGCCTTGCTGAAACCGGTCGCGGCCGGACCGTAACCGCCCATCCGGATCTGGATCGCGTCGACTTTGCTCATGATGAAAAGGCCTGTTACGTTGCGGGTACATCCCGCATCCACGCAAGACTCCGTATCTGCAATCATGGCCGCACTGCAATCCTTCACTCTGGCCGGCGTCATCGGCTGGCCGGTTGCGCAGTCGCGCTCGCCGGTGCTCCACGGGCATTGGCTGGCGCAATACGGAATCAAGGGCGCTTATTTGCCGCTTCCGGTGCAGCCGGAGCGGCTGCCCGATGCGATCAGAGGCTTGCGCGCGCTCGGATTTGCAGGTTGCAACGTCACGATCCCGCACAAGCTCGGCGTTCTGAAGCTGGTCGACCGGATCGACCCGGTGGCGGCGCGGATCGGCGCGGTCAACACGGTCGTGGTTCAGAATGATGGAACGTTGTCCGGACTGAACACCGACGCTTACGGCTTCCTGGCCAGTCTGCGCGATATACAGGCCGACTACAGAGCGGATGCCGGGGCGATCGTCGTTCTTGGCGCCGGTGGCGCCGCGCGCGCCGTTGTCGTCGCCTTGCTCGATGACGGCGCGGCGGAAATCCGATTGATCAACCGAACGTTGGAACGCGCGCAGGAGCTTGCGCGGATCGACCCATCACGCGTTAAAGTTATGGGTTGGGACCAGCGCGACGAAGCGCTCGAAGGAGCGGCGCTCCTCGTCAATACCACGAGCCAGGGCATGGTCGGCTATCCTCCGCTCGAGATCTCGCTCGATGCGCTGCCGAAAACCGCGATCGTGTCCGACATCGTCTACAACCCCTTGGAAACGCCATTGCTGGCCGCGGCCCGCAAGCGCGACAACATCGCGGTCGACGGCCTCGGCATGCTGCTGCATCAGGCAGTGCCGGCCTTCGAAGCGTTTTACGGCGTGCGGCCGCATGTCTCGCATGAGTTGCGACGCGCGGTGGAAGCGACGTTGTAAACGCTTAATTCGCAGCCACGGTCTTCCGCCGCCGCCACCAGGAGCGGAGCTTCGCCATCCTCGCGATCCGCCACTCGGCACCGTTTGCGATCAGCATCAGCGCCGCCGGCGTCACGATGAGTGTCAGGACAGTCGCGAAACCAAGCCCGAACACGATCGCGGTCGAGAGCGAAATCCACCATTGCGTCGCCGGCGCGCCGATCGTTACCTCGCGCAGGATGAAGTCGAGGTTCACGCCGAACGCGATCGGAAGCACGCCCAGGATCGCCGTGACGGCCGTCAGCACCACAGGGCGCGCGCGCTCGCGGCACGTCTCCAGGATCGCCTCATACGCCGCCATGCCCTCCTGCCGCAGCCTATCGTAAGTGTCGATCAGCACGATGTTGTTGTTCACGATGACACCGGCATTGGCGATGATGCCGATCCCGGTCATCACCACGCCGAAGGGTTGCCCCATCACCATCAGCCCGATCAGGACGCCGATGGTCGAGAGGATGACCGCGCTCAAGACCAGCAACACCGACGTCAGGCGATTGAACTGCGCAAGCAGGATCGCGAAGATGAGGAAGATGGCGGTACCAAAGGCCTTCATCAGGAAGGCACCCGCCTTCTCGCGCTCCTCGTCCTCGCCTTTCAGCTTCCAGATCACACCGGCGCCGAGATCGGCCTTGGACAGTTCGGCTGCAATCGCCTGCTGCACGATGGCGCTTTGCACGCCTTCGGCAACGTTGGCCGACACCGTGATCACGCGATTGCCGGCGACACGATTGATGTAGCCGACGCGCTGCACCGGCACGCGTTGCACGAAATTACCGATCGGCACCTGACCCGACTGCGTCTGCACGCGCAGCTCGTCGATCTGATCGAGGCTGCGGCGGTCGTTCGGGAATCGCACCAGGATATCGACTGCCTTGTCGCTTTCAGACGGGCGATACTCTGTGACCTTCACACCGTTGGTGACAAGCTGGACCGCGGTGCCGACGGTGTTCGGTCCGGCACCGAATTTTGCAGCTTCCGCCTTGTCGACATCGATTTTCCAGTCGATACCCGGCAACGGCAGCCCGTCATCGAGATCACGGATGTCACTGTGCTTCGACAGGATGTCGGCGACCTTCTTCGCCACACCCGGCAGCACATCCGGATTGATCGCGCCAATCTGTACCTGAACCGGCTTGCCGGTCGGCGGGCCCGCACGCGGCGCCGTAACCTCGACGAGAACGCCGGGAATATCCGCGGTCTTGGCGCGGATCGCATCCATGATCTTGCCGGCGGGATCGCGCTTCTGCCAGTCGCCGAATTCGAACTGGATGACGCCAATCGTGTCCTCAGTGATCTCGCTCGTGCCGCGCGGCTGCTCGCCGACGCGAGAATAGACAGTGCTCAGCCCCCTGAATTGCAGAACACGATTCTCGACCTCGGCGAGAATCCGATTCTTTTCATCCAGAGAGAGATTTCCCCGCGCATGCACAATCACCTGCCCGTAATCCGGTTCGACGCTCGGGAAAAATTCGACGCCCTTGCCGACCTTGCCGTAGGTGACGATGACCGCAACGAGCAGCATGAAGGCGAACGACAATGTCGCGCCGGGATAGCGAAGCGCCAGCTTCACCGTGCGCATATACGGTCCGCGATCGCTCACGCGTTCGTCATGCGGGATGGGCGCCGCCTTGCCGAGCAGAGCGCCAAGCGTCGGCGTGAAGAACAACGCGACGACCAGCGACGCGGATAATGTGGCGATCAACGTGATCGGCATATACTTCATGAATTGCCCGACCACGCCCGGCCAGAACAGCAGCGGAGAGAACGCGGCGACGCGCGTTGCAGTCGCTGCGATCACCGGTCCGGACATCCGCTTCGCCGCAAGCGAATAGGCTTCCTTTGGCGGCATGCCTTCCGACATGCGGCGCTCGGCGAACTCCGACACGATCAACGCGTCGTCGACCAGCATCCCGACCGCGAGGATGAGCGAGAACAGCACGACGATGTTGATCGTGAGCCCGGCCAGTTGCAGGCCGAGTACACCCGCGAGGAATGACGCCGGAATGGCGATGCCGATAAACAGTGACGCGCGGAAACCGAGCGCAAACAGGATGATGACGGCGACAAGCAGCGTTGCGGTCGCGACCGAGTTCTGCAGGTCCGCCAGCATCTGGCGGATAACCTTGGACTTGTCCTGCGTGAACGTCACCTCGACGGAGCCCGGCCAGGTCGCCTTCATCCTCTCGACCGCGGCTTTGACGCCGTCGACGGTCTCGATCAGATTGGCGCCGGTTCGCTTCGATACCTCGATCGTCATGGCCGAGCGACCGTTGACCCGCGTCACCGACGTCGCGTCCTTGAAGGTCGGCTTCACCTCCGCGACGTCGCCAACGGTGATCGTGGCACCGGAGGTTGCCGCCACCGGCACTTTCAGCACGTCCTGCGGCTTTTCGATCAAGCCCGGGACCTTGACCGCGAAGCGGCCGGTATTGCCCTCGAGCGCCCCCGCGGCAATCAGGCTGTTGGAAGCATTCACCGTCCCGATCAACTGGTCGAGCGAGACGCCGTAGCTCTTCAGAAGCATCGGCTCGACGATGATCTCGACCGCTTCGTCGCGCGCGCCGCGCAATTCCGCCGAGAGGACGCCCGGCACCTGCTCAATGATATTCTTGGCATTGCGCGCGATGCGCAGCATCGATCGCTCAGGCATCTCGCCGGACAGCGCAACCACCAGCACCGGATAGAGCGACAGATTGACCTCCGTCACCACGGGCTCGTCCGCGTCGCGCGGCAGGTCGCGCTTGGCCTGATCGACCTTGGCCCGCACGTCAGCCAGGGCCGCCTTGGAATCAAAACCCGCCTCGAATTCGAGCAGCACATATCCGCCGCCTTCATACGCGGTCGAGCGCATCTCCTTCACATTCCCGACCGACTTCAGTTGCGTCTCCACCGGACGCAGCAAAAGCCGCTCGGAATCCTCCGGCGAAATGCCACGCTGGGTCAGTTGCGTATAGATGATCGGAATCTTGACGTCCGGCTCGGACTCCTTCGGGATCGTGCGATAGGAGACCGCTCCCGCGATCAACAGGAAGATCAGCGTCGCGATCGTCAGCCTGGAATGGCTGATGGCGTAGTCGATGAGCTTGAACATCTCTCTGCTCGCGCGCTGCTATTACCGCGCCGAACCGACTGCCACTTCAGCCGGTACCGCGACCACCTGTTGTCCTTCGCGAACGAAATCCTGGCCTTGCACGATCACGCGCGCGCCGTCCGGAATGCCGGCGACCCACATGTGACTCTGATCATCCTCGACCGGGGCGACGCGGAAGAACCCGACCTTATCATTCTCGACCACGCGAACGCCGAGATCGCCTGATGAGGAGAAAGTCAGTGCCGATCGCGGTACGCGCGACGCCGGAACCGGTGCCATCGGAATCGAAACTTCAGCGGTGATGCCGTCGGGGATCGCGTTGTTCGGGTTAGGCAGTTCGACCTCGACGCGATAGGTGCGAGTGGTCGCGCTTGCCGTTTTGGCGACATAGCGAAGACGCCCCATAACCTTCTGTCCGTTGACAAGACGGACTTCCGCCGGCTCCCCGACCTTCAATCCGGCCAGACGGGTCTCCGACACCTCGACGACCGCGAGTAACGGATCGATCGCCACCATCTGGGCCACCGGCGCGCCGGTGAACGAGAGCGCCGCACCGCCGACCTCCGCGGTATCGAATACAATGCCATCCCACGGTGCACGCAAAACGCCGCGGTCACGCTCGGCTACAGCTTGCGCCAGCGCGGCCTCCGACGCCTTGAACTGCGCTTCGAGGTTCATGGCTTCGAGGCGCGGCATGTTCCCCTGTTCAATCAGCTTCCGACGCGCCTCGAGCTCGGACTTGCGCTGATTGAAGAGCGCGGTCGCCTGCGCGACTTGCGCCTCGCGCGCGTCGTCGGAAAGTACGGCGATGATCTCGCCCTTCTTCATAAGCTGGCCACGCTTCGCCCGCATCTCGGTAAGGATGCCGCCAGTGCGAGCGGTGATGGTCACCTTCTTGTCGGCCTCGGTACGGCCGGACAGCGTCAGCTTGCGCGAGTGCGGCAAGAGCTTTGTCTCGGTGACGGCGACGCGAAACAGCTTCGGCTCGCCGGCATCCGCACGGATGGCGGCGCGGCTTTCCGCGGATTCATGCGGCATCAGATGGCCGGACGCGACCCAGGCGACCGCTCCCACCACCAAACCGATGGCAACGATTTGGCTCGCCTTCATTGTGCGTCTCCAGCGCCGCTCGCGCGAGCCCAGCCGGGCTCCGCGTTCCGCCCGCTCCCGCGGTCAAGCAGCATATATTTCGTGACGTCGAAGAACATCGGCAGCACGGCCTCCGCGTCGAATTTCGGATCGACCGCGCGGCGCCACCACACACCATCCGCGATGATCATCAGCATCTCAACCGCCGTACCGATATCCGCATCGCGCGAAATATCGCCTCGCGCCTGCGCAGCGTGCAGCATGGTGACGAGCCGCTGTTTCACATCGGCGTCGAACTCGTTCATGATTTTCGAAATCGTCGGATTGCGACGGCTCTCCGACATGATTTCCGCGCACAGCCCGACTTCCTCAGCCGAACGCTCGACGAAATGATGGCGTGCGAGTGCCGCAAAGGTCGAGAAGAAGTCGGTCGAGAATTGCGCGCTCGCAAGCTGCGCGGCTACCTCGGCGCGGTCACGCTCGGTGATGCCGAGGATGATCGCTTCCTTCGACGGGAAGTAGCGATAGACGTTGCCCGGGCTCATCCCGGCTTCGGCGCAGATCTGCTGCATCGACGTCTGATGAAACCCCATACGCGCAAAGCATCGCTGCGCCGCGTCGAGGATTTCCGAGCGGCGGTCGGACCGAAGCTGGGCACTGGCCTGGCGCAAATCGCCCCCCCAAAATTGTGCATCGCACATAAAGCGAATGAATGTTCGCTCTATAAGTGGGACGGATTTTGGCAAGTCAATGGCGGCAGGGGCCAACTTTACGTTGCTTTACAATGATTTTGGCGGCTGCGGCCGGATCGCCACTGGGCTGCCCAGCGTGGCACTGACTCCCGCAGCATCAGACATGACCTCGGTCGGCCGCTGGCCGAGCCGATATCGGCCCGGTAGCGGCACGGAACCGCCATCATTGCGTCCTGTGGCGTCGTTTAGAGTCGGAATCAGGCGCGATCGGATCAGCTCGGGGACCGGAGTAGCAAACTTATGAATTGCTCAGTTTTTGCGGCGGTGGGCGTCACGCTCGCCGCGACGAATCTCGTCACCATGGGGCAGGCCGCAGCCGCGGAGCTCCCCCTGAAACAGGTCATCCTGTCGAATTCCGGCCTCGCCCAGTTCACCCATGGCGGGCCAGTCAGCGGGAATTCCACCATCGAATTGCCGGTGCGGCTCGACCAGGTCGACGACATCCTGAAGAGCCTCACCGTGTTCGATCGCGCCGGCGCGGTGGGCACGGTCTCCCTGCCCGGCAAGACCCCCCTGCCGGAACTGTTCCGCGACCTGCCGTTCGGCCCGGAGGCGCTGAATTCGTCGCCGGACCTCCTCAACGCGCTGGTCGGCACCGAAATCGAGATTTCCGGTCCGGTCACTGCCAGGGGCCGCGTGTTCCGCGTGCTGCGCGAGCAGGTCTCCCTGCCGAATAACGGCGGCACCACCGCGCGGCATCGCCTGACCCTGATGACACCCGCGGGACTAACCCAGGCGATCCTCGAAGAAGTCACCGAGCTGCGCTTCACCGACCCGCAGACGCGACAGCAGATCGAGCGGCTTCTCACCGGCCTCACCG
>VFQN01007597.1_pt1 | contig 11569 bp, 13 predicted proteins | sample 3512371 | NCBI WGS metagenome assembly VFQN01 (sample SAMN10412370, study PRJNA504923) | tailings metagenome | isolation source: Replicate 2 from Balatoc abandoned mine | place: Philippines: Itogon, Benguet | collected 2017-08-28
ACCAGTAAGGATCGTGTGGCCACACCACCTGGATTGTAACATAAAATGCCAAATAGCCGCTTGGCCAAGAAACATGCCTGGGCACGCAGTCGCGCGGTGCATTTGTCACTTGGCAGCAGGCAAGTGTATAGCCTGGTGTAGCATGATGGGGTGCGGTACAGGATGGCAGGAAGCATACGGTACATATCCGTGTGCTTCTGGGCAACATGGCATGAACTCGCCGCTGGCTAGTGCACAGTGGCTCCCGTCATATAACCAACGCACCTCCCCTGCCTTGCACCGTTTCGCAGCGTCTCTCAGCGACACGTCTGGACGCAAAGATCGCAATAGGTATGCGGCGCGCGTTCACGCATGCAGTTTGCACCATTAGTGTAGCCTCAGGGTGCCACACACCAGCACACACAGCTACCACACAGGGCACAGCTGCACGCTTAGCTACCGGTCTACCGCTAGCACTCGCGCTAGATACCGGTATGACACAACGTTTGGGACGTCCAGAGTCACGATCGCACTAGATTTATACCCTGGTAAGTCAGGCATTCAGACCAGGACGCCTACAGAACGGTTCGACGCCCGCCCTGCTGAGCCGTATCTGTGGAACGCTGCAACCCTCACTCCTACTACCTGCAGTCATTCCACCCTAGAAACAGCTGCAGCCCTCACACAAGTCCAGTTGCCCTTCCTTATGCCGCGTTACGGCAAACCCCATTCAGTCCACAGTACCCCATCCTCACTGCCCCATCGCCCCACACAGTCAACAGCCCCCTACCACTCGCTCAACCGCCCCCATCCCTGAAACACAACCCCTGCCGTCCTCTCCACCGCATTCTCACGCCGCACTCTTACGCAGTACACCTACGCCGTACTGAGCTCGAACCACTGCCGCAGCAGGTCCGCCAGCGTGGCCGGCAGCGACGCAATGTCCCGCAGCACGATGTAGTAGGGGAACGGGAAGGTGTCCAGGTACTTGGTGAACACGGGCTTGCCGCCCGCGAAGCTGACGCTCTGCATGTCCAGCAGGCTGTTGCCCGGGTTGTCCAACACAATGAACGCCAGGCACACCCCACGCTTGGCGGCCATCTCGCGCACGGCGGCGTGCAGCGACTCCTTCTCGTGGAACCGCCCATCCGCCAGCACCAGCACCAGCTGGTGCAGGTCCTGCGTGCCCGCGCCAATGCCCCCCGCGCCGCTGCTGTGCCGCGCGGTGGCCAGCATGTGGTCCAGGGAGCCCATGAGCTGCAGCATGGGCCGGTCGGCGATGGTGTTGTCCTGGCGGAAGGTGAGCCGCGCGGCGAGGGAGGGCCCCACGGCGTCGGAGAAGGGCGCGTCCAGGGGGTGCAGCGGCACCACGCCCTCGCCGCCGCCGAACTTGAGCACGCCCACCTGGCCCACCTCCAGCCTGGGGTGTGTGGGATGAGGAGCAGGGTTGAGGGATAAGGTGTACGGCAGGGTCAGGGTGGGGAACAGCCCTTGCGGGTGGACGTTTTTCGCGCTGCTCCGCATGGACTGACAGCTCCCTCCCATTCCCAAGACGCGTTCACGTTGCCGCAATCCGCTGAGGCCGCGCGAGTGACAAACACTTACTATACTTGGAAATACCAGCGCCCAGCCTCCCCTTTACACACCTGCTCATGGCCTTGCAAATGAGCGCCAGCGCCTCCAGCGCGAAGCCCCCGCAGCCGTTCTCCGCCATGGACCTGCTGTCATCGCACGCCAGCAGCACCTGGTAGCGCCGCTTGTCGGGCCGCGAGCGACGCAGCCAGATCTTGTCGCGCCGGAAGTGCGAGGCGATGTAGCCAATCACCTTCTTCATGTTGATGCGCTTGCCTGCATGCAGCAGCGCGCAGCCCGTGTAAGCGTTCACGAGCAGGTTCGTGTTAACCATCCAACCGACCTCAGCCCAACCTGATGAGCGCTGGCTCCTGAGACGGCCAAGAGCAGCGACCATGTATGACAAGCACCAGCCAGCGTAAGTACCGATACACCGCAACCAGGGCCATGCCAGCAACGGCTCTCCACCTTGAGCCAACATGAGCATGACTGACTCCCCGGGGCTGCCACGGACGTAGCCGTGTACAAAAGGCACCAGCAAGGGAGCTGAAACATGTGCAACGTTGATGCAATGACCCACCCGTGCGGTAGTCTCCCGCCAGCTTGCTGGCCAGCGTGGGCTCCAGGATGAGCCGCAGCTGCTCCGTCAGCTCGCCCGCCAGCCCCGAAACCAGCGCCTCGCAGCGGCTCCACACCTCGGAACCGTACGACATGTCCTCGCTCGACAGCTCCGAGCCCGCGGCGGCGGCGCGCATGCGCTCGTCCAGCTGGCGGCGCAGGGCCTCCGTCTGCGGGGTCAGGACGACGACGATTCTTAAGGGTTGTACGCGGGCAGTTTGCCACTGAAGGGAGGGCCGAAGGATACTGGCAACGGCACAATGCGTTTCCCGTAATACGCATTACCCGTACATCACGCACCAATAGAGTAAAGCTAGACGCCGGTAACATCCTGCAGTCACAAGCTGCCGTACGCACCTGCTCGGGCGTGAGGCCGGCCGGCAGCAGCCGCATGTCGTGCTGCTGCTCCTGCCCCGCTTCCTCCTCGCGCAGGGAGGTCCCCGCCAGCTTGGCCACCACGCGGCTGCGCTCAACGTCGTCGTCAGCCTCGCCCTCCTCGCCGCCGGCCTGGGGTGCACGCACGGGGGCAGCGAGCGGCTCAACGGTGGCATGGGAGCTCCCCTGACACGTAGACAGGTAAGCCGGCAACCGTACTATGCCACCGATACCGCCTTACTACTGCACAGTACCAGCCATCTCGAGCGGCAAACAGGGTGGTAGCACAGTACGGTACCTCGCACAGCATGGGTCACTACCTCGCTGTGCATGCCCCCACAGCGCATACACACACTGCTAACACACACGCTGCGCACCTGGTCACGCCGCAGCAGCTCCTCCACGCTGGGCCGCTCCTCCTTGCCGCCTTCCGCCCCCTCCTCCTCGCCCCCCTTCTCCTCGCCCGCCACCTTCCCCTTGCTCTGCCGCCCGCCCCAGTTCTTGGGCAGCGCCCCACGCATCACCGCCGACCGCTGCTGCCCCTCCTCGCCCTCCTCCCCCTGCTCCTCCTTCCCGTCCTCCTCCATCGCAACGGCGCCGTCCTCCTGCCCCTCCTGCTGCTGCTGCTGCTGCTCCTCCCGGCGCTGCTGCAGGAGGCCCTCGTCGTTGAGGTCGTCCGCCTGCGCCGCCGCCTGCTCCTCCGTGGCGGGCGCCAGGGCCTGCGTGTCCCCGGCCCGCCGCCGCTCCTCGGCCCCCAGGTACTGGAACTCAGCGCCGGCAGGCGGCGCGCTGTCGTCCTCAGCCGCGCCCTCGTCCGCCATAGCGGCATCGTCTGCAGGACATGCATGCACAGCCGCGCAGTACGTTAGCTAGGACACGTCCGGCAGGTTCTGTATCTAATGTCCTACACAGAGCGTGCTCGCTGTGCGTAGTCTAGCTGCTGATCCACACGTAAAATTATCTTGCTGCTGCTGTTTTTCACGCCTTACCTTGCTGCGGCTGTGTGTCGGCCTCGTGCTGCACGGCCAGGTCCGCCCGCCACCGCTCCAGCGCGTCGCCCAGGTTCCGCAGCGGGTTGGGCTCCTGCTGCCGCCCGCCGCGCTGCTGCCGTTGCCGCTGCTGCTGCGGCGCGTCCCTGTCCCCGCCCGTGATGGGCGCAGGCGCGCCCTGCTGCGCCCCCGACGCCAGCCCCGTCGCCGCCTGCCGTGCGTTCGGCGCCGCATCCGGCGCCGCGGCCGGGTCCTCCTGCTCCTCCCCTGCCGCCGGCTGCGGCGCCGCCTTGGGCTGCTGCCCCGCCGCATCCCCGTCCTGCTGCTGCTTCTGCTGCTCCTCAGGCGCCCCGTGCGCACGCCCCGCGCTCTCCAGCTGCTCTGCCGGCGCACAGCCGGCAACGCCGCGCGGGCCGGCCTGCTGCTCCGCCTGCTGCTGCTGCTGGTCGGCGCCCTGGTCCTGCCCCTCCTCGCCCTCCTGCTGCTGCTGGTCCTCCTGCTCCGCGTTGTCCACGGCCATGGGCTCGGGGGCCTCCTCGGGGCCGCACTCGGGCTGCTCGGTGGGGTCCACCTCGCCGATGCCGCCTGCAAGGGGTGTGTTTACATGGGTGCCACCAAACAGCGCGTGGTGAGTCAAGGCGAACGTCGCAGCACCGTGGGGCGTATTCGTCTCCACAGGAGCCGACGAGCGCAACAGCAGTGGTGAACGCCTGTAGTACAGACTGCAGCGTCATGCGCTCAGGTTGAGGTGACACCGTCATACACCCCCCTGCCGGACCTCCCCTGCTCACCCTGCGCCTGGTCGGCCATGTCGGTGTCTCCGTCGCCGTCACCGCCCGGCTGGTCCTCCTCCTGCCCGCCCTCCTCGCCGTCGCCACCCTCCTGCGCAGCCGAGGCACAAGAACATAGCAAAGCGTTTGGCATATGCTACACGCCAGCAATGCACTCCCTCCATAGGTTTAGCCGCCAGCCTATAAGACTTGCCTTTCCGACCCCTCCACACAAAGGCAACAAGCCACCCCTAGCCATCCCGAGCCGCCCGCATGCACAAACCCCGCCCACGGCCCACCCGGGGTCCCACCTGCTTCTGCTCGCCGCCCTCCTCCGCCTTCGCCTGCTCCTCCTCCGCCTGCGCCCCTGCATCCTTGTCCTCCCTGCCCTCCTGCCCCTGCTCCTCCTGCCCCTCCTCCTGCCCCTCCTGCTGCTGCTGCTCGTCCTGCTCCCCGCCGTCCAGGTTCATGTCCTCCGGCAGCGCCAGCTCTTCCTCCGCCGCCTGGGGCGCGGCGTGGTGGCGGTCCTCGTACTTGTCGTCCGTGTCCTCGTTGATGGGGCCCTCGCCCTCATCGCCCTCCTCCTGCTCCTCAACCTCCTCCGCGGCGCCGTCGGCGGTCTGTGGACGGGCGCGGTAAGTGTTGCGCCGCGTGGCAACATTGTGGTAGGGTCATAGCACGGATTAGGCAAACACATGCCGTGGAGCTGCCCCAAAGAAGGAGCGTAAGCCCCCCTGAAGGTCCTGCAGGACCCGTAGGGCCTCCGGGCCCCTAACAGGATCCACTCCTGTGAGGCTGGGTGCGCGAGCTGCGACAGTAAAGGCCGTGGCATCCTTACAAGCTTACAACACTTGCAAGGACGTGCCTTGTGTGCGTGTGCTTGCTCAGCCTTATGCGGGTAAACTGGCCGTAGATCGGTTCCCCAAACATACGGTATGGCATGGCACCCACCGGCTCATCCTTCTTCTTGTCCTTGCCCTGCTCCTTCTTGGGCGGCTCCTTGCCTGGCCCGTCCTGCTGCTCCTCCTCCTGCCCCGCGGCGTACTCCAGGTCCGTCTTGTCCTCCACCTGGATGGGGGCGTTCTTCTCGTACTTCTCGCTCTTGTCCTTGTTCTTATCCTTGTCCTTGTCCTTACCGTCGTCCTCATCGTTCCACAGCCGCTCATCGACCACCTGCAAGGGCCCAAATGCATAGACATGCCATTCCGGTCAGGTCAGGCATTTGACGTGGTTGGGCAGTGGACTGTCAAGGCATCAGCCAGGCATTGACCCATAGGCGTGACGTGGTTCGCCCTGCAGACCCTTCAACAGGTCAATGGAAGACCGCTTGGTAAGGCATACCAGTGCAACCATGTCTTCCAGCAGCAAACGCCCTCCGCGTACACCTGTCCACACGTCCGACGGCCCCTCGCCAGACTCCAACCCACACCTAACCCACCTCCTCGTTGTCCCCCACGTCGCCCATCTGCTGGTCGATGCGGTCGTCATCGCCCTCCTCGTCGTCGCTGTCGCGGTTCTTGTCCCGCTCGTCCATGGGCACGTCCTGCAGCGCGCCCTCAAAGTCGTCGTCCATCTCAACGCCCTTGTCGCGCTCCTCGTCCTGCGGCCCCTGCCCCTGCTCCTCCTGCTCCTGCTCCGGCTGCTGCTCCTTGCCGCGCTGCTGCGCGCCCAGAAGCTGGTCCTGGTCCGTCAGCTGGTCGCTGATGTCCTTGGCGCCCTTGCCGTCGCCCAGGCCGGTGCCCTCCGCCTCCTTGAACTCGCCGGGACCGTCGCCACCTGACGTTGGCAGAGGAACAGGGTTAGCAGCTAGCTAAGGCAATAGTACTGGCATCCATGACAGACTGCGCAAATCGTAAAGTGTAGAAGCTGTGCGTCCTCCCACCCTCGCAACCCATGCCATCCTCTGACTCCTTGGTCTCGTGCGCCTCAAATGCCTGTAACTGTAAGCTGTCGTGAATCCATCCCGCCTCCCCTTCCACAGACCCCACTCACCCTCCACCTCCTTGGTCTCCTCAGGCACGCAGTAGCCCTCCTCCACAATGGTGGACAGCACCGCGCCCACCACGTACGACAGCTTGGACGTGGACCGGTGCAGCGCCAGCAGCTGCAGCCCCCGCGCCCGCAGCGCCTCCGCCGCCAGGCCCAGCAGCGGAGCCACGCCACGCAGCAGCGCCCGGGCGGCGCCGCCGGGCCGCGACGGCGCCGCCGCCAGCCGCCGCAGCAGCGCCGCCGCGCCCGCCGCCAGCTCCCGGCCGCGAGGCAGCTTCAAGCCCGCCTCATGCTCAGCCGTGCCGTGGACCAGCGCCTGTGGGTTAGCTGACCCCTTGGCGGCTCCTGCGTCGGCGCCGTGAGCCGCTGCCTTCGTGGCTTGCTGCGCCTGGCCTGGCTGTGCCCACACCAGCAGGCTGCGGACGAGTGCCTCCGCCGCCTCTGCCACCTCACCCGACGGAGCGGCGCCGTCAGCGGCCACATCAGCGGCAGCGGCGGCACCAACCAGCGGCTCCAAAGTTGCAGCGGCGGCTGTCGCTGCCGCTGACAACGCCGCCGCCAGCGCCTCAACGCCGGGCGCCGCCGCTGCGCCGTCGACCCGCTCCAGTGCCGCCGTCAGCTCCGCGCTCGCCGCCGCCAGCGCCGCCTTGTTGGCCGCTGCAGCGTCAACCGCCGCCTGCGTCGCCCACGTCAAGCCGTCAACCGCAGCCTCGCCCGCCTCCGCCGCGGCAGGGACGCTGACGGCACAGGCTGCCAGGGCCGCATCCAGCCGCCGCTTGCACGCCGTCGCCGCCTCCGTCGCAGCACGGGCTGCCCCCAGCGCGCACCCCAGAGCAGCCGCCTGGTCCGCCGTCGCCGCCGCCGGTGTGACAGCGCCGCTGCATGCCCCCAGGAGCTGGCACGTCTCCGCGCCAAGCAGCGCCAGCGAGTCCAGGTGCTCCTTTTGCCCCGCCAGCGCCGCCAGGGCCTCCGACTGCACGACGCCGCTGTCGGCAGCGGCGGCCCCCGCCTCCCGCAGCCACCCCGCCATCCTGTCCAGGGCCTGCACCAGCGCCGCCGTCTCGCCCAGCGCCCGCCGCTGCCGCCGTACGACGTACAGCACGTGCTCGCACAGGCGACGGGCGGTGCTCACCTCCGCCAGGGACAGGTCCTTGTGCGGCTGCGCGGCGCCGCGCCACAGCTTCTGCAGCCGCGCCATGGCACGGTAGTAATAGTCGTCCGCACGGGACCAGCTGGCGGCGGCGTGCGCCGCCGTCAGGTCATCCACGGCCGGCCAGAGCGCCTCCGGCGCCGGCTGCGGGTGCTTGAACCAGGCGGCGACGTCACGGTCGTGCTGCGGCACCGCCGTCACGCGGCGGGACAGGCCCTGCTGCTCCAGAGCTGCAAACAGGTCGCCCAGCGCCTGGCGCTTGCGCATGCGGGCGCCCTTGGTCACGTCAGTGCGCAGCTCGTGCGAACGCACGATAGCGGTGGCAGCCAGCTCGTCGGGAGTCATTGCGGTGGCGTCAGCATCGGCGCCGTCATCGTCAGCGTCGCCGGCGGCGGCGTCAGCTGCCGGGAACAGGCTGCCGCCGAGCACACGGCCAAGGCGGGAGGCTAGCTGCGGCAGGCGCGGCAGGTAAGCGCCAGCAGCTGATGCAGCGCTGGCCCCGCCGCCGCCAAGCGACGTCAGTACGCCCTGCAGCTCCATGTCATTCGACACCGCCTCCGCCGCGGCCGCCGACAGCTGCGCCCACAGCGCCTTCGCCTCCGCCGCCGGGCCGCCGTTGCCATCCGCCTCCGCACCGGCCAGGTCGTTCGCCTCCGCCTCCGCCTTGGCCTGCTCCGCTGACTTCTTACCCTTCTTGGCCTTCTTCACAGCTGGCTGCTGCTTGGCATCCCCGTCCGCCCCCTGCGCCTTTGCCTCCGCCCCAGCGCCCCCGGCGGCAGCGGCGGCAGCGTCGTCCTCCTCGCCGTCGGCGCGGCTGACCGCCGCCGCCGCCCCCGCCAGCTCCCCGACGCCCATGCCCTTGACGGCGGTGGCCAGGGCTGTGGCGGCCGGCTGACGCAGCACCTCCTCGGCGCGGCGGCTGAGACGGTGCAGGTAGCGCTGCGCCTTCTCGGTGGAGGCGCGCATGGCGTAGTAGCCGCGGTCGTCCCACTTGGCCAGCTGCACGAAGTCCTGCGAACAGCAAGGAGGGTGCAGGGTAGCAGCAGAGCGTCAGCGATGAACAGGTGCCCAAGCCACAGGTAGGCAGAAGGAGCTTCACGGCAGTTCAGGACATGACAGTCACGGCGTCAATAGCATCCGAGCTTCAACCGAAGAGGCCCGTTATCCAGTTCGCTTCCTCCAGCTCCCTGACCCAAAGGCAACATGGTAAGCCTGCTTGTGGATTCGTTTCTTTGCCCCTGACCCACCTGCAGGTCCTTCTCCAGGGGCGCCATCCCCTCAGTCAGCGCTGCGTCCACTGCCCCTGCGAACTGCCCGTAGTACCGCACTACGTTGCTCAGTGCCGCCGCCAGGGGCGCCGCCAGCGGCCCCGCGCCGCCGGGCTGCTGCTGTCGTACACGCACGTGCGCCTCGAACGCCCGCAGCATGGCCAGGCGGGCGCGGAACTCGCCCAGCGTGCTGGTCTGCACGAACGCCTCCAGCGTGGACGCCACCCGGCGGTACGTCTGCTCCTGCTCAGCTGGCAGCGTGGCGGCGGCGGCTCCGCCGCCGTCGGCGGCGCCTGCGTTAATCATGGCGGAGACGCCCTCCAGGCCCAGGAGCAGCGGGACGCCACTGGCGGCCAGCGCTGCCGCCGCGTCCTCTGCGCTGGCGGCGGCGGCGGCGCCGCCGCTGCCGGCACCACCACTGACGATGCCGTCCTCGGCGGGTAGCAGTGCGGTGGGCGCAAGCAGGCGGTGCAGGTGGAACCAGGAGCGGTGCGCGCCGGCGGCATGGCGGGCCGCCACGCGGCGCAGCAGGCCCTTCCAGGAGCTGAGCTCCAGGCGGCGCCAGCGAGTGGCGAGGGCGGCCACGGGGCCCAGCTGCGCCTTGAGGGACACGAATTGGGCGGCCGTCTCCTCCCACACCTGGGCGCGGGAGAACAGCAGCTCCAGGCCGGTGAGCGCCGTCTTGAGCGGCGCCGTCAGCGGCATGGCCAGCAAACGCAGCGCGATGGAGCGCAGCTGCGTGAGCAGCGGGTGGTCGGGGTAGGAGGCCAGCAGGCCGCGCAGCCGGGACTCGAGCGCCGACACGGGCTCCTGGGGGTAGGAATGAAGCAACAGCGAACAGCAGCAGTTGTAACAGGACTTGACAACGGGAAGGTGCGCACGTATGGTTCTTGGGAAGTACGGCATAAAGGCTCGCGCCGAGGTTAACAGTTACGCATAGCGGAGTGGACACGCTTCCCTGGAAGCTCTGCCTGAAGTGTGTTGTCCAGGCCGGGCCCCAATGGCACCTCCCTCCGATGTGCTCGCCACTCTTCCGTTCCCCCTACCTGCATGAGGCTGATCTCCTCTACGCACGCCTGCTGGATGTCCACCCCGCTGTCCTCTTCGCCGAAGATCACGTCACCCTTGGCCCGCCTCGAAGAACCCGCCACCGCCTTGCGGCTTCCCGCGCCCGCCGCCCCAACCCCGCCCGCCGCCGCCGCCGCCGCCGCCGTCGCCGCCGCGGCCCTGTTGAGCTTGTTGTGCTCCACGCACAGGCGGAACAGGTGCCCCGTCTCCACCTCCCCGTCCAGCTCCGCGCCCAGCCTGAACCCCACCGCCGCCATCAGCTCCGACCCCAGCTGGTAGCTCCTCAGGAATGCCTCCTCCGCCTCCGCCCCACAAACATCCCGCCCATCCGCGGCCGCACCCACACCGCCACCCGCCTCCCCACCCGCCTGCTGCACCTGCTGCTGCTGCTGCCTCTCCGCCAGCGCGCCGTACACCGCCGCATGCAGCCGTACCACATCAGCCAGGAGCTCCCCGTCCAGGAGCTGCCTTGCACCACTGCTCTTTGCCTGCGCTGCTGTTGCCGGCCCCTCCTCCCCAGCCCCCTGCTCCTGCCCACCCCGCCCCCGCTCCTCCTGCTCCTCCTCCTCCGGCTCCACCTCTCCCTCCATCGGCGCCACGTCCTTGAATGCTGCGTAGTGGTCGGGGAACTGCACCCGGTAGTCCACCTCCGCCTCCGCGTCGTCGTTGAGGAAGGTGCTGTTGCTGGTCTTGGTCTTGAACTGCTGCGCCTCCTCCTCGGCCGCAGCCTCCTCGTACGCCTTGAGCGCAGCCCACTGCTCCACCAGCGAGCACAGCAGCCGCTCCAGGGACACCAGCCGCGCCCTTGCCTCACCCTCTGCCTCCTCCACCTGCTGTCCCTGCTGCTGCTGCTGCTGCCCCTCCTGGCACCCATCTTGCCCTGGCCCTGCATGCAGCAGGCAGTGCCCCCTGGACAGCGCCTGCCGTGCGATGGCGTGCAGGGCCACACGTGTGGCCTGCAGCTTCACCTCGTAGCCCGCCAGCTCCGCAGCCTGGGCAGCGCGCCCCGGGTCGGACGCACCCGCGTGCTGCAGCTGCAGCTGCTGCATGTGTCTTAGCGCCGCGGCGCGAGCCGCGTGCTGCAGCAGGTCCAGCGACTCCGGCTCTGCCAGGTGGTGTGGGGGCAGGACCGCGGGCGCCGGTAAGGGGCAGGAGGGGACTGTGGCGGGGGCTGGGGTGACGGCGGGGAAGCGCATGAGGCCGGCCACCGCCGCTCCGATGGGGCCCAGGTGCGGGGCCTCGGGCTGCGGGCCCGCGGCGGGCGCCGCTGCGGCCATGAGCGCCAGGCCGCGCACCAGCTCCAGCACGCCTAGCTGCACCGGCTGCACCAGGTCCGGGTACCTGCAAGGGGGAAGAGCGCGCAGGCGTGAGGCGAAAGACATTACAGGTACAGATTGAAGTTGGCAATGGGCAGCAGTTGCCGAGTTGTACTCAGAGAGGCGAGGTTCACAGGGGGCAGCACAGCGCAGGTGTGAGGCGAGAAGACAGTACAGGTACTGCACGCTGGCAATGTGCTGCGATTGCACGAGTGGAACCAAGAGAGGCGAGGTTCACCTGTTGGAATGAATGCAATGGGTACACAAGGAGCGAACATGGACTACCAGTACCCACCACGCATACTGCTGGCCAAAGCGCTCCGTCCACGCCCTCGCGTTGGCGGTCCACACCTCCGCCTCCTGCAGCGCCGCCTGCACCCCCGCCGCCGCCCTGGGCCCGCCCGCCGCCGCCCCGCCCAGCGCCTCCACCAGCGCCAGCAGCCGCGGCGGCGCCGCCAGGCCGCCCGCGAAGGCC
>VFQN01007598.1_pt1 | contig 11569 bp, 7 predicted proteins | sample 3512371 | NCBI WGS metagenome assembly VFQN01 (sample SAMN10412370, study PRJNA504923) | tailings metagenome | isolation source: Replicate 2 from Balatoc abandoned mine | place: Philippines: Itogon, Benguet | collected 2017-08-28
ATCCGCGGCCGCGGCGGGTTGTCCCGGTAGTTCATGTACGGGATCGGGTTGGAACCGCCGGACGACGACTGGTTGGTCTGCGACACCGCCACCGGCGGCACCCCGGTCGCCGCCTCCGGCCACGCCGCGTACTCCACCCCGGCCAGGTTCTCCGTCGGGTAGTTGTTGGACGACGACGTCCGGTTGCCCAGAACGAAGTCGATGTACTCCTTCCAGAACCGCCGGTCGGCGTTCTGGCCGTCGATGCTGTTCCGCTGCGCCTGCGTGGCCCCGTTCGGGTAGCTCAGGTTGCCGACGTCGTCCGGGATGGACGAGTAGTAAAGGATGCGGCCGGCCCGCAGGTTCGGCGGGAGCACCTGTGGCCCGGACGTGAGCCACGCCAGCACCGCCCGGTAGTTGATGTCGGCCGTGTCGTTCGTCGCGCTGACGGTGTCGTCCCGGGCGTTGTCCTGAAGCGGGAACCCGTTCCCGTTCCGGAACAGGTCCCGGTTGATGTTGTCCGTCCCGCCGTTGGCGGCGAACGCCGTCCCGTCGCCGTCGAGGAAGAACCGCCGCCGCCAGTCGCACATCGGCCGCCCGCTGGTGTCGTGGCTGAGCCGTGTCGCGCTCGGGGCGTACAGGTTGGCGGAGGCGTCGAACCGCGGGTCGGGCGGCCAGATGAAGAACGTCTTCCCCCAGTACAGCGGCCCCATCGAGAAGCCCTGGAACCGACCGCTGTTGTTCTGCTCGACGTAGGTGCTGTTGCTGGCCGTGAAGTTGGTCGGCCGCCCCGCGTCCCGCCACGCCTTCATCTTCAGGTCGTACCCGTACGTCTCCCAGGTGTCGTTGCGGTAGGTGTTCCAGTTCCCGGACGGCGGGTTGGTGCCGTCCACCCCGAGGTACTCGGACAGGGTGGCGGCGGCCGTCCGGGTGCTGCCGGTCTCGGTGTACGGCCCGCCGCGGGTGCCGTTCTGGTTCGGCCACTTGTCGCCGACGTAAGCGACCGGGGAGTCCGACTGGTCGCCGAAGTTCTCCGGGGCCGGGGTGGCGGCGGTGGCCGCGTCGTACCCGCTCCAGTTGACCGTGTCGGGGACGTAGCTGTCCGGGTCGCCGGGGGTGACGACTGGTGGGTTCCAGCGGCGGAAGGCGTTCCGCAGCCCGCTGGTGTCGGACATCGGCGTGCCCGGGGCGGTGTTGTTGGCGTCGGTGAAGACCCCGCCGGACCAGCCGTTCTGGGTCGCCGCCCCTTCGATCACCGGCGGGCCGTTCGGGGTGGTCATGGTGTGATTGTTCGGCGTCGCCACCTCCTGCGACTTCATGATGTACGCCGTCTGCATGACCAGCGGGTGCGGCCGGTTGCCGATCGACCCGGTGGCCGCGGTGTACGGGTTCACGACCGGGGTGGTCGCCCCGCCCTTATAGTCCGGCAGGGTGTCGGTCTGGTAGCGGGTGTACCGGGCGTAGTGGCCGAACCGCGGCACCCGCGGGTCCGGGTTCAGGTACCCGCGGACCTCGCCGTTCGAGTCGCCCATGTCCGGTTCCCAGTGGGTCATGCTGCCGAACCGCATGGACACCGAGAAGTCGAGCACCAGGGCCACGTCCCGCGGGCGGTGGACGGCGACCGCGCGGGCGGACACCGGGAACCCGGTCGGGAACGTCGGCCGGCCGATCCCGAACACCCGGCCGAAGTACGTCGGCTGGTTCACCCCGACCTGCACCTGGATGGCCGACCACGACTTGTTCTGCGGCCGGGTCGTCGGGTACGTGACGAGGAACTGCCTGGCCGTCCGGTCGTAGTCGTACAGCCCGCACACGATGGTCGTCACCCCGGGGGAGAACCGCAGGTTGGTGGAGTCCCACCCGGTGTTCTGCCCCGGCACCCCGCCCCACCCGCCGATGTGGCTGTCGGTGAAGTTGGCGTTGTACCACCGGCTGTCGGTCACCGCCTGGCGGGCCGCGGTGACGGCCCCGCCCCGGTTGTTCTCGGTCGCGTCGTCCCGGTTGTTCAACTGCCGGCAGCCGGCCAGGGCGGCGGCGTCGGCCGCGTTCTGGCACTGGGTCCGGCTGACCGCGAGCAGCCCGATGTCGACCGCCAGCGCGACGAACGCGAACAGCCCGGTCAGGCACATCACGAACGTCGGCAGCAGCGACCCGGGCCGGCGGGCCTGGGGTGCGAGGCGGGTCATGGCGAGGCTCCGCGGGGTGTGGGTCGGGCGACAGCCGGGGCGTTACCCCTCGCTGCCGACGACCGCGATCACCTCGAAATCGATTTCGGACGGGAGGAACAGCAGGACCGGGGTGATCGGCCGGTACTTGCCGCTGATCCGGACGGCGATGCGGTCGGTGAACGCGGCCGAGTTCCACGACGGGGTCGGGTACTGGGTGGACGACGGCCGGGGGGCGAACTGGGGCGGGTTGAGCGCCAGCTTGTCGGGGTCGCAGGCGTACACCTCGAACGCGTAGTCCCGGATGTTCCGCTTGGCCGCGTACAGCCGGCTCTCGGTGTACTTCTGGATCGACGGCCAGGTGCGGCTCGCCCCGCTCTGCTCGGTCACGGTGTAGTCGGTGGTGCTGAAGGTGGTCGGCTTGTCCACGTTCGCCACCGCGTACCGCGCCCCGTCCCGGCACGCGTTCTGGGTGACGCCGACGACGAACAGGTAGCGGCAGTACTCGAACACCCCGAACAGGAGCATGAAGAACGCCGACAGCACCAGGGTGGACTCGATCAGCGTGACCCCGCGGCGGCGGGCGGGTCGGCGGGCGGTCATGGGTCGGCCTCGGCGGTTGGGGGGTCGCGTCACCAGTTCGGCAGGTCGGTGTTCACCGAGAACGGGTCGTCCACCAGCATCACCCAGGTGGCGCTGTGCTGGACGTTGACCGACTGGCCGCGGAACACCAGCCCGGCGTTCGTCCACCGCACCTTCTCCCACGGGATGGACACGGTCACCCGGAACTTGTCCCCCTTCGCCCCCTGGTACGGCTGGTTCTTGCTCCCGACAGTGACGTAGTTCGAGTCGGTGCTGCGGCCGCCGGTGACGATCCCGGCCGTGCTCAGGAACTCGAACGTGACGGTCACGTCGGCCGGGGTCAGCCCCCGCAGCCCGCCGGCCGTCAGGTACTCGTACACGTGGTCGGCCAGGTTGGGTGACACGTACGACGCCGGCCGCGGGGTGGTCGACCGGTCGCCGCCGGTGAGCGGGATCTGGGTCGGGCTGCCGTACGCGTTGACCGTGACCGACTGGGCGGCCAGCCGCGCCCCCTCGCGGGCGGCGTTGCTCACCACCTGCTTGACGTACACCATCCGCCCGACCTCCCACACGCCGAGCATGAGGGGGACCATGACGAGCGACGAGATGACGGCCATCTCGACCGCGGCCGCCCCGGGGCGGCGGGCGGGGTGTCGGCGTACCATTCGCGCGGACCTCGACCGGAGGCCAATGGGTCACCACCGCCGGGCCGTCGAACGGCCGGCTGGCGCGTCTCATCCAGACGGGACATGCCCCGACACGTTGTGCCAGAGCGATGGGTTGCTATGACGCTAGGACATCGGGTCTGTTGGAGCAAACCGGGAAAGCCGATTTTTTCGACGGCCCCGACTGTTTCCTCCCCGGCAATATTTGACCGGGTCAAACAATGCAGCATTCACCCCACAGCACGAGTTTGTGACGCGCACGGAACGCGATAGTTCCACATTCGCCATTCAATGCGTTACTCGCTGTGGGAGTGTGAGTTAGGCGGGATGGCGGATTTTTCTGTCGCCGGCCGGTTCTGCGAACTATGTTGACCTCAACCGGACCGCCGCGGCCGTTCCGCGCGCGGCCGGCGGCGGACGCCACCTCATGCCGGTCCCCGCCACCACCGACGAACTGCTCGACAAGCTCCGCCGGAGCGGCCTGGTCGCGCCGGACAAGCTGAGCGCCCGGCTGTCCGCGCTCGCGGGCGTCGACCAGCCGTCCCCCGCCCCGGCCGACGTCCTCGCCGACCTGGTCGACGCCGGGCTGCTCACCAAGTTCCACGCCGACCGGCTGGCCGCGGGCAAGTACAAGGGGTTCCAGCTCGGCGTCTACCAGATCCTCGACCTGCTCGGGTCGGGCGGGATGGGCCAGGTGTTCCTGGCCGAGCACGCGGCGATGCGGCGGCTGGTCGCACTGAAGGTGCTGCCGATTGCCCTGTGCGAAGACCCGGTCGCCCGCGAGCGGTTCCACCGCGAGGCGCGGGCGGCCGCCACCCTCGACCACCCGAACGTGGTGCGGGTGTTCGACTTGAACTACGAGGGGCGGCTGCTCTATCTGGTCATGGAGTATGTCGAGGGGGTCAGCCTCCAGTCGCTCGTCGCCCGGCTCGGGCCGCTCGACGTGACCGCCGCCTGCCACTACGTCCGGCAAGTCGCCGACGGGCTGCGACACGCGTCCGACCAGGGGTTCGTCCACCGCGACATCAAGCCGTCGAACCTGCTCCTCGACCGCACCGGGGTGGTCAAGATCCTCGACCTCGGGCTGGTCCGGTCGGAGGCCGAGGCGGAGCGGATGCTCACCCGCGGGATGGAGCGGCCGATCGTCGGCACGGCCGACTACGTCTCCCCCGAGCAGTCGGTCGACAGCTCGACCGTCGACATCCGGGCGGACATCTACAGCCTCGGGGCGACGTTCTACTTCATGCTCGCCGGCCGCCCCCTCTTCCCGGAGGGGCGGACGGCGCAAAAGCTGTTCTGGCAACAGACCCGGCAGCCGACGCCGATCCGGCACCTCCGCCCGGAGGTGCCGGAAGGGCTCGCCGCGGCCATCTCCAAGATGTTGCAGAAGCGGCCGGAAGACCGGTTCCAGACGCCGCAGGAAGTGCTCGACGCGCTGGAGCCGTGGGACGCCGGGGCGGTGCCGCCGCCGGACGAGTCGGTGCTCCCCCGCCCGGCCGCCCGGTTGCTGGTCGCCCGCGGGTACGTCCCCCGCAAGGCGCCGTCGTCGTCCAGCCTGTTGCCCCGCCCGGGGCGGTCCGGCCCGTCGTCCACGGTCCCCCGCGCCGGCCTGACGCGGCGGATGGGGCCGGCGGCGGCCGCGCCCGCGCCGTCGGTCGGCGCCGGCAGCGACGGATACGGCAAGTCGTCCGCCCTCCAGTCGCCGTCGCCGAGCGGCAAATTCACCATCGACGCGGCCGAAACGCCGACCGCCCCGCTCTCGCCGGAAGTGACCCAGCGGTCGGCCCGGCCCGAGGACTCGACGGCCGAAGTGGTCGTCGTCCCGATCACCGCCCCCCGCCGCCACCCCGGCTGGGGGCCGACCGCGGTCGTCGCCGCCCTCCTCGTCGGCACCGGGCTGGCGGTGTGCGGGGCGGTCGTGTGGTGGCTCAGGTAAAACCACCCACGCGTCACGACGCGTGGGCTTTTTGGGCTTCTCTCACTTCACCGCGAGTTGCACCAGCACCAACCCGAACAGCCCGACGCTGATGACGCCGTTCACCTGGAAGAACGCCGCGTTCACCCGGCTCAGGTCGTCCGGCCGGACGAGGCGGTGCTCGGCGACCAGCAGCACCCCGACGACCGCCAACCCGGCAAAGTAGACCGCCCCCAAGTGCGGCGAAGCGACCCCGAGCGCGACGAGCAGCCCGAACATGACCGCGTGGCACCCGGCCGCGAGCCGTAGACTGCCGCGGACGCCGAGGCGGGCGGGGACGCTGTGCAGCCCGTGGGCGCGGTCGAAGTCGGCGTCCTGGCAGGCGTAAAGGATGTCGAACCCGCTCACCCAGAACAGCACCGCCGCCCCGAGCAGGAGCGGGGTGGCCATGTCGACCGGCCCGCGGACCGCGATCCACGCCGCCACCGGGGCGAGCATGAGCGACGCCCCGAGCCAGAAGTGGGCGAGGCTGGTGAACCGCTTCGTCAGCGAGTAGCCGAGCAGGAACAGCAGCACCGGGCCGGACAGCCACAGCGGCCACGGGTTCGGCGGGTCGCGGAACAGGAACAGCGCCGCCCCGCCGACGAACGCCGCCGAGCACCCGACGGTGAACGCCGCGACGGTGGCGACGCGGAGGGAGCCGGCGGGCAGGTGGCGGCCGGCGGTGCGGGGGTTGGCGGCGTCGATGCGGCGGTCGACGAGCCGGTTGAACGCCATCGCGGCGGACCGGGCGGCCACCATGCAGACGAGGATGCCGACGAGATCGAGCGAGCGGAACGGCTCGTCCTTCCACGCCAGCGCCGCGCTCGCCAGGGCGAACGGAAGCGCGAAGACGGTGTGGCTGAACCGGACCAGTTCGAGCAGCAGTCGGATGCGGCGGAGCATGGCGGTTGGTGTAGCGACGGGATGGGGTTGCGTCGCTAACCGCGGACGGTTCGGCCGGTGCAACCGGGCATCGGGCGACGGCGCGGAGGCGTCGCGTGATTCGGCCGTGATTCCGGCGCTCCGACGTCTACCCGGCCCGCGCCAACCCCGGCCCGCGGCCGCGTCGCGGCGGGTCGGTCCGCACCCGCCAGACGCCGCTCGACGCGTACTCGGCGATCGTGTCGGCGAGGCTCGCCCCGATCCCGGGGACCGTCGCCAGCGCCTTCCGCCCGCCCCCGGCGACGACCGCGGCGGCCTCGTCGGTGAGGCCGAGCACGGCCATCGCGGCTTGACGGAACGCCCGCGTCCGGTACAGATTGGCGCCGTCGTGCGATAATTCGGCGGCGTGCTCCCGCAGCCGGCGGGCGATCTGGTCGTTGGTCATGGTCATGGCGAAACGCTCCGGTCGGGACATCCGGATTACGCCGCATTATACGCGTGTACACAATGTCGGGTGCTGAGTGAGTGTGGTGGTGGCCGCTCCGCGGCTGTGGGGTGGTGGAAACGGGTGCCGGGCACTGATCACCACCTCACCACCGCGGAGCGGTCACGACTCAGCACCAGTCCCAGGAGGGGAATCCGCGATGGCCGGGTTTCGGACGCACATCACGGTCTCGGGGATCTGCGGCGTCGGGTTCGGGGCGGCGGCGGTCAACCCGCTCCACTTCCCGACCGAAACGGCCGTCCTGGCGGCCGCCGTCACGACCGCCGGCGGGATGCTCCCGGACCTCGACAGCGGCCCCGGGCGGCCGGTGCGGGAGCTGTCGGCGCTCGCGGCCGCCGTCGTCCCGCTGCTCGCCGCGCCCCGGCTGGCGGCGATGGGGCTGACCCACGAGGGGACGGTGGTGACGCTGCTCACCTTGTACGTCAGCGTCCGCTACGGGCTGTCGTGGCTGGTCAAACGGCTGAGCGTCCACCGCGGGATGTTCCACAGCATCCCGGCGATGCTCATATCGGGCCTGATCGTCTACCTCGACTACGGCTCGCCCGACCGCCCGACCCGCGTGCTGCTCGCCGTCGGCGTCATGATCGGGTTCCTGTCGCACCTCGTCCTCGACGAGATTTACAGCGTCGACCTGAGCGGCTTCCGCCCGAAGCTGAAGTCGTCCGCCGGGAGCGCGCTGAAGTTCTTCAGCTCGTCGGTGTACGCGACGATGTCGTGCTACGCCCTCCTCGGGGCGCTCGGATACATGGCCTACCTCGACTACCACACCCCGCTCCAGACCGCCGTGAACGCGTTCCACCACCAGCGCTGATCGCGGCCGCGACGGGCCGCCGCCCCGCGGCCGGGCGCGCGGGTGCGGCCGGCGTGAGCGCCCCGCGGCGAAATTCCGGGCCGATCTCCACTTGCTCCCCGCACAACCGCCGCCCACAATGACACTCGTCACCCACGCCCCCGTGGACGCACCGGCGTTTGACCGCCCGCGGTTGAACCGTGCGCACGACGGGAGCGTGGCTGGCGGCGACCCCTCCGGGCGGACCTTTACCCGGAGGCCGGGTCGGTGGTCGTCCCCAAGTCGGACCCCGTCCGCACCGGCGACGACGACGACCCGCACAATCTGACGCTCGGTATCAGGCCCGAAGACGTTCTTTCGTGGCCCGCCGGTCCCGGCCTTCCCGATTCACCCCGGGGCGGCCCCCGACCGGTCGGCCCGTCGTCTAGGCCGAACCGGTCGGCAGCGGTCAGTGCGTCACCCTCCGCCGGGGTCAAACCCGGCCGCGGGCGGCGTGTCCGGCCGGTTCGCCGCCCCGGGTCGGCGCCCCCACGGACTGGACACTAGCCGCCGACCGGTGCCTCTGGTTCGACGCCCGGACGGGGCGACGGGTCAGACAACTACACGCCCGCGGGCAACGCCCCGCGGGCCTCGGGTCTGCCTCTGGAGATCGGCCTCATGGCGTCGCTGAAGCGGGACATCGGCCGGGAGCTGCTCAAGCTCGTGGACACGATGCACGAGGAGAAGAAGATCCCCCGCGAGGTGATCTTCACCGGCATCGAGTCCGCCATCCAGCTCGCGGCCGAGCGGCACTACGGGGTCGAGGACGGGGTGCTGGTCAAGATCGACCGGGCGACCGGCGACATCGTCGCCAAGAAGGGGGCGGAAGACCTCGACCCGGAGACGCTCGGGCGGATCGCGGCCCAGTCGGCCAAGCAGGTGATGATCCAGAAGATCCGCGAGGCCGAGAGCGACACCGTCTTCAACGAGTACACGGCCAAGAAGGGCGAGCTGATCGTCGGCACCGTCCAGCGGGTCGACGCCGGGACCGCCATCGTGTCGCTCGGCAAGAGCGAGGCGCTGCTCCCCCGGAGCGAGCAGATCCCGGGCGAGTCGCACCACGTCGGCGAGCGGGTGAAGGCCGTCGTGTTCGAGGTCCGCCGCCAGGGGCACCGGGTCAAGATCGTGCTCAGCCGGGCGCACCCGGACTTCGTCAAGTCGCTGTTCGAGGAAGAGATCCCGGAGATCGAGGACCGCACCATCGACATCCGGGCCGTCGCCCGCGAGGCCGGGTACCGGTCGAAGGTGGCGGTGTCGAGCATCGACCTGAAGGTCGACGCCGTCGGGGCGTGCGTCGGCGTCCGCGGCAGCCGGATCAAGACCATCATCGAGGAGCTGAACGGCGAACGCATCGACATCGTCCGCTGGAACGACGCCCTCCAGGTGCTCATCCCGAACGCGCTGCAGCCGGCCCAGATCAGCGAGGTGTTCACCTACCCGCGGCTCGGCCGGGCGATCGTACTCGTGACCGACGACCAACTGTCGCTGGCCATCGGCCGCCGCGGGCAGAACGTCCGGCTGGCGTCGAAGCTGGTCGGGTGGGACATCGAGATCATGACCCACGACGAGCTCGCCGAGAGCCTGGAGCGGGCCGAGCGGTGGTTCGGCCAGGTGCCGCACGTGTCGGCCGAGCAGGTGCAGGCGATCATCGACGAGGGGTTCCTCTCGTACAACGACCTGACGTGCATCGACGCCCAGGAGCTGATGGAGTTCACCGGGCTGCCGCAGGAGCAGGCCGAGGACGTCGTCGCGTACGCCGAAGAGTATTCGGACACGATGGACCGGGCGGTGGAGGAGGAGCGGGCCGAGGCCGCCCGCGCCGCCGTCGAGGCCGACAACCAGGCCCGCGCCGAGGCGGAAGCCGCGGCCGCCGCCGAGGCCGGTGACGCCGCCGCCGACGAAGGCGAGACGGGCGAAGCCGCGGTCGAGACGGGCGGGGCCGAGGAGGCGGTCGCGGGCGAGACCGGCGAGGTCGACGCCGCCGCGAACTCCGAGGCCGTCGCCGTGTCTGATACGGCGGGCGACGAATCGGGCGAATCCGCGGACGGGGTCGAACCCTCTGATTCCGTCGAGTCCCCGCACTCTGTAGAAATTGCGACCGAAGACGCCGCGGCCGACCGCCCGGCCGAAGAGCCGACCGCCTGACGCCCCCGGCCGCGACGTCCGACCCGCCGTAACCCGTTGGGGCGGCGGGATGAACGCCGCCGGTCGGGGTCACGCCGTTGGCCCGCCCGCGGCCGCCGACTCGCACCCGAATCGGGACCGGATCCCCGTCCGGTCCCGCCATAACTCGCACGGTTCCCGGGACTCCCCTTTTCACCCGGACCGTCAGGGTTAGAATATTTCACATTCGGGGGGCGACTTCCGCCAGTCGGGCCCGGCTGACCGGTCGCTCTATAACGGGGGTTCGGGGACAACCCCCCACAGGAGCAGCGCTTGTCGAATTCGCAGACGAAAGAACAGAAGGACAAGAAGGTCCGGGTCTTCGCGCTCGCCAAGGAGCTGAACCTGGAGAGCAAGGACCTGTTGGGCTACTGCAAGGAGCTCGGCTTCGCCGGGATCACCAACCAGTTGCACGGGCTCGACCCGGAGCAGGTGGACGCGATCAAGGACCGGGTGAAGAAGGGTCCCGCCGGTCGCCAGGCCGCGCCCGCCGCCCCGAAGCCCGCCGCCCCGGCCGTCCCGCCGAAGATCGACACGAAGGTCCGCACCCTGCCGAAGCCGGCCGCCAAGCCGGCGCCGGCGGCCCCGACCGAGCCCACCCCCGCGGCGGCGACGGCCCCCGCTCCCATTCCGGCCGCCGCGCCGGCCCCCGCCCTTGCCGAGCCGCCCGCCCCCGTGATCGCAACCCCCGTCGCCCCCGCCGCCGAGGCGGCCCCCACCGCCGTCCCGCCGCAACCGGCCGCCACCCCCGCGGCCCCGGCCCCGGTCGCCGCCGAGGCGAAGCCGTCCACCCCGGCCCCCGCCGCCTCGGCGGCGAGCGCCCCGCCCGCGTTGCCGACGGGCGGCGTGCGGAACCTGAACACCGGCGTCCGCAACCTGGGCGGCGGCCGTCCCGCGCCGCGGCCCGCCGCTCGCCCCGCGACGCCCGCCGCCGCGACGCCGGCTCCGGCTGCTCCCGTTGCCCCGGCGACGCCGGCCGCCGCGCCCGAGGCCCCGGCCGTTGTGACCCCGGCCGCCGCCGCGACGCCTGCCCCGGCTCCGACGCCGGCCGTCCCCGCCACGCCGGTCGCGACCCCGGAACCGACGACGGTCCCGACCCCGGCCGCCGTCGCGCCGTCGACGCCCCCGGTCGCCACGCCGCCCGCAACCCCGCCCGCAACCCCGACTCCGGTCGCGGCCCAGGCCGCACCGACCCCGCCGGCGGCCCAGTCGCCGCGGCCCGCCGCCGGTTCGATGCCCCCGGCTGGTGGCGTCCCGCCGCGGCCGCAGACGATGCCGCCGGTCGGCGGGATGGCGCCGACGCGGCCGAACGTGCTGTCGCCCCGCCCGACCAACCTGCCCCCGCGGCCCGGCGCGAACCCGCCGGCGGCCGGCGGCCAGCCCCCCGCGGCCGGCGGCCCGCCCCGCACCGGGTTCGCCCCGCCGCGGCCGGGCGCCCCGGGTTCCGGCCCGAGCGGCAACCGCCCCAGTTTCAACCCGCCGCGGCCGGCCGCCATGCCGCCGCGGCCGGCGGCCGGCCCCGGTGGCGGCCCGCCCCGCCCCGGCGCCGGACCGGGCAGCGGCCCGCCGCGGCCGGGCGCCGGCCCTGGTAGCGGTCCGCAGCGGCCGGGGATGGCGCCGACGGCCGGCGGCCCGCCGCGGCCCGGCGCGCCCGTCGGCAACAAGTCGGTCAAGCTGACGCCGGAGATGATCGAGCGGCTGAAGCGGGCGAGCCAGGCCGGCAAGCGGATGACCATTACCGAGGTCACCAAAGCCCCGCCGCCTCCCGGGGCCGACGACCGCACGCGACCCGGCGGCCCGGCCGGCCCCGGCGCGCCCGGCGGCCCGCCCCGGTTCGGCGCC